>Ga0326727_10003317_pt1 | contig 51905 bp, 46 predicted proteins | sample MB2enrmetagenome_FD_207643 | JGI IMG/M metagenome (GOLD analysis project Ga0326727, IMG submission 207643) | Lab enriched peat soil microbial communities from McLean, Ithaca, NY, United States - MB29MY | ecosystem: Environmental > Terrestrial > Soil > Wetlands > Peat | place: USA: New York...
GCACCATCCGTGCTGCGAAAAAACGCCAAACGAAGTCGAAATCAATCACATCGTTTTTGTTGTGCAAACCGCTCATATGCAAATCCTTCCAGTAAACGCCGTCTCTCTTAACCGGATGACAGTGATATTTTATCCAATCCCACGGAAAGCTGACCGATGAGGAGGAGCGCGCCAAAGCCGTTGGATTTTGTGAGTGAGCTATTCGCGCTCGCTCTCATTCGCTCGACCACCCTTCTTACGCTGCGTTGTCTTGAGCTTCTTAATTCCAATGTGTCCTCCCGCCTCAAAAACCTTCGTCAACTCCTCTACCGAATAATTCTCGGCGTAAATCTTTTCGTCTGGCCGGATAATCTCCAGCCGCCGCTTGCGCTCTCGCAGGAATGTGTTGACGCAACGGGCCACTGCTGCAATCAAGCCGACAATGACGACCACCTCCGCTGGCGGCGCTGTCGCCGAATTCAGAATCAGGCGATGGCTCGACACCTCCAACCCGGCGGCGCGAGCGATACGAACCAATTCGGATGTATCATTCGGGTGTCCATTCAAACGAACCTCAATGGTATTCATATATGGTAATCACACTCCATCCCGCTGGGCACTCATTCGTAAGCCGTCAGCGCAATTAGGAAGGATGTTGCAGCCACCACCGAGAATCAAGCCTTTAATGCGTCTTTCACGCGCTTATCCGCACCGTGGAGGCAAGACCGCAGGGGAGTCGTCTTTCAGTGTCTATCCTTCAATCCCATCCATGCATGATTCATCTTCAAGCGAGCAACCGCACCAGCCGCGCTCCTCGCGGGTGGATCAAATCAGGGTGAAGCAGGAATTTCACAGGCCGGCGATTTTGCGGGCGCGCGCCAGCGATTCTTCCAGCGGAACACCTTTGACTTTGCCGGTTTCAATCTCGGCGATGCGCCGGTCCGTCTCGGATTTCCAAGCGGCCGCGATGGATGGCTCGATGTCGCCATGTCGCGCGAGCATGATGCGGTCAACCAATTCCGCCACGGTTTCGGAGGGCAACTCGCGCGTCTGCTCAACGATTTGATCCAATGTCATCGGCATGGGCGAAATTTACGCGGGTGCATGGAGAATTCAACTTGAAAAGCGAAGAGGGGTGCCAAAGAAGCAGGCCTGGAAATATGGGATTGGATGGGAGTTATGTTTTGCAGCCCGCATTCGGAATCAAGGCGGAGGCTTTGCACAGCGGCGGGACGCCGCTGCCACATTTTTGCGGGCGGCGCGGGCGACTCTTTCGAGTTTGGCGCGCAGGAGGCCGTTGTTGGCAATCATGCGGAACTGGGCGGTGCCTGGCACGGGGCGATGCCAGAATTCTCCGCCGGCGCATTCCAGGATCAAGCCGGCGGCGGCGATGTCCCAGAGGGAAACGCCGGATTCGATGTAAGCGTCGAAACGGCCGCTGGCGACGTAAGTGAGCGAAAGGGCCGCGGCGCCCATCATGCGGATTTTGCGCACGCGCCGGACCAGGGCGTTGAAGAGGGACAGATTTTCATTGAGACTCCGCCGGGTCTTGGAGAATCCAATGGCAACGATGGCTTCCGCCAGATTCCCGCGGCGGCTGGCGTGAATGACCTTGCCATTCAAGCGGGCCGGGCCGCCGCGGATCGCGGTCCAAAGCTCGTCGCAAAAGGGATCATAGACGACGCCGATAACGGTGGAAAACTCCCCGCCGTCCGTCCGCTCCTGCAGGGCGATGGAAACGCAGGCGTGAGGAACGCCGTAGGTGAAGTTGACGGTGCCATCAATCGGGTCCACCACCCAGCGCAACGGCCCGTCCTGCGGCCCGGCCAGGCCCTCTTCGCCCAGGACGGCGGATTGCGGGAAGGAGCGCAACAAAGCTCTTTCGATCAGTTTCTGGCAGCGGACATCCAGTTCGAGCTTGATGTCATAGCGGGTTTGCCGGTTGATTTTCTTCGGCGCGGCCCGCTGGCTGCGCATGAGCCGGCCGGCGGCACGGGCGGCGGCCACGGCGCACTCCAGAGCGCGTTGGAAGGGGGATTTCATTTCATCCAAAATCTGGCAGTTTGGTTTCAGGAAAAAAACGGAAGCCACAGATGGACACAGATAAACACAGATACACCTGAAAAGCGTCTTCCAGCCGCTGGGTGACTCCTGTTTTTTTCGCAACTCCTCCTGATCTGTGTCTATCTGTGTTCATCTGTGGCTTTAACTGCTTTTTCAAGGTTCAGTTCCTGGACCTCCAGGTTGTTGGAAAAGTTGTCAAAATAAATATTGCCGCCCTCCCACTCCAATTCGCCGCGTTGAAAATCAACGTTGTCGGAGCGCATGGTTTTCTTGGGCGGGTCCAATGTCATGCTGTGGTCGCTGTTGGCGCTCATGCGGAAGAAATCCAGGCCGCCAAAATAGAAGTCGCGCAATTCGTGGCGTTCGGCGTCGGTGAGGGCGGTGCAATAGCGGGTGGCAAAAACTCCGGCCCAGGGGTCCACCGGCACCCATCCGTAGGGCGCGAGGTAGATTTCCGTCCAGTCGTGGATGTCCTTTGCGCCGGGGAAGGTGTTCCAGCCGCTCTGCCAACGGGCGGGGATGCCCTTGGAACGGCAAAGAGTGATGAAGAGCAAGGCTTCCTGGCCGCAATCGCCGTAGCGGTGGGAGAGGCAATAATCGCTGATGTTGGTCAGGGTGGAGTACTCGCGCGCGAAACTGTATTTGACGTTCGCGGCAATCCAATCGTAAAAGGCGCGGGCTTGGAGGACCGGGTTGGTTTGCGAGCGGGCGATTTGCCGGGCCAGCTTCCTGATCTTGGCGGTGAAGACAACGTGCGGCGCTTCGGCCACGTATTTCGCCAGTTCCGGATCGCTTAGGTCGGGCGCACAAGCCGCCTTTGGGTTGAGGTCGAAGAAGACGCCGCTGCGGGTGTAGCTATAGGTGATTTCAAATTTGGCCGGATGATCGGTCGAAGCCGGCTGCTCCATGCAGGCCGAGCGAATCGGGCTGGTATCCGGCGCCAGCGCCAGGACGGGCGAGGAACTGGCCAGCAGTTTGAAATCAGACTGGAAGGGGTCCATGCGCGGGATGGGGAGCCAGGCCCGGATGGTGGCCCCCGCCGGCGCGGCCGTGGCGGAGGCGGAGACAGTCATCGTGCAAGTAAAATGATGGGGCAACACATAAGGCGAGCCTTCCTTGCGCGCGGCCTCTTTGATTTGCCGGCAAATTTCCAGACGCCCTTTCTGCTCCGCCGTGTCATCCTTGTCGTCCAGGCGCCGGCTTCGAAGTTCAGGATAGCGGAAAAAGAGATTGCGAACGCTCACGTCCACATAGCACATTTGTCCGTCAATCTTCCGGCCATCAAAGCGCCCCGCGGCGAGCCAGCGGTCGAATTCCGGGCGGTTGGCGTCTTTGAGCGAGGCGGCCAGTTTGGCGAACAACTCGTCCGCACTCAGCGAGTAATCCTCCTTGATGCGCTTTAGGACCTCGCGCTGGAACTCCAACTGCGCCCGTTCAGCGTCCGAGAGCGCCGGCTCTTGGAGCGCCTGCGACAAAACGTCCGCCGCCTCTTTGAAATCGCCGGCCTCGCGAAGCCCGGCGGCCCGGTGCAAGGACTGCGCCGCCGTGGAAGCGGCGCGGGCGGAGAAGCAGGCGATGGGAAGGAAAGCAAGCAAGGTAAAGCCGATTCCGGGTACAAGTTTCACGAAGGGGATTAGGATTAAGATTAAGATTAAGATTAGGATTAGGAAGTTAGCTGGAGAAGTGAAATAGGATCAATCGTCCGCGAAGAGATACTCCAAGTCGGTCTTGGAGAGGTTGCGGGCGAAGCCTTGCTCACCCAGGACATCGGCGATGGTCCTGGCCTTGCGCTGTTGCAATTCCCAGATTTTTTCCTCCACCGTGCCCGGAGCGATCAAGCGATAGGCGTTGACGGTGAGGGTCTGGCCAATGCGGTGGGAACGGTCAATGGCCTGCGCTTCGACGGCCGGATTCCACCAGGGATCGTAGAGGATGACGTTGCTGGCGGTGGTCAGGTTGAGGCCGGTGCCGGCGGCGCGCAAACTCAGGAGGAAAACCGCCCCGCGGGTGTCGTTTTGAAAGGCCTGGGTGATTTCCTGACGGTTCTTGGTTTCGCCGGTCAGGATGTGGGTGGGGATTTGGCGGGCGGCGCACTCTTTTTCCAGGATGCGGAGCATGCGGACAAATTGGCTGAAGAGCAGCACCTTGTAGTCCTCCGCCAGAAGCGGTTCCAGCAATTCGAAAAGCGTATCGGTCTTGCCCGAAGCGGCGTCGTTGCCGACCAGGTCGGGATGGCAGCAAATCTGGCGCAGGCGGGTCAAAGCGGCCAGGACGTGAATGGTGCTTCGTTTAAGGCCGCGCTCGGCGACGGTGTTCATGACCTGTTCGCGGCTGCGCTTCAACTCGGCAAGGTAGAGCTTGCGTTGGGCCTCGCCCAACTCGCAATCCAGCCTTTGCTCAATGCGTTCCGGGAGGTCGCGGGCGACTTCGCACTTGAGGCGGCGCAGGAGCAGCGGGCGCATTTTGGCCGAAAGGCGGCGCCGGGCGATGCGTTGCTCGTCCTGGGCGTTGTCGCCGCGGGGTTCGTATTTATCGCGGAATTTCTGCTGGGTCCCCAGGTAGCCCGGCTGGATGAAATCCACAATGCTCCACAAATCCAGAAGGCGATTTTCCAGCGGGGTGCCCGTGAGGGCCAAACGCTGGTCGGCCCGCAACTGTTTGACCGAGAGGGTGATTTGGGCGTCCGGGTTTTTGATGAACTGGGCTTCGTCGAGGATGACGGCGCGGAAGGAAAAGCGTTGGAGAGCCTCCAGGTCCCGGCGCAGCAAGGCATAATTGGTGATGATCAGGTCGTATTCGGGAATCTTGCGGCGCAAATTGTGGCGGGCTGCCCCGCTTTCCAGCACGAGAGTCTTGAGGGAGGGGGTGAAGCGTTGGGATTCGCGCTGCCAATTGTGCAAGACGGAGGCGGGGCAGATGACCAGGGTGGGCTTGCCGTTCTGATGGGTGGCCTTCAACCAGGCCAGCCACGCCAGCGCCTGGAGCGTTTTGCCCAGGCCCATGTCGTCGGCCAGGATGCCGCCCAATTTGTTGCGGGTCAGGTGGCACAAGAAATGAAAGCCGTTCTGCTGGTAGGGCCGAAGGTCGGCCTTGACCTCATCGGGCAAAGGCACGGCCGGAATGCCTCTGAACTCGGCCAACTGCTTGCGCAGGGCCTGCGCTTGGGGCGTATCGCCGAAAGGCCTCAGCCCCGCTTCATCCAAGTGCGCCCCGCGTTCCAAGCCCAGCCGCAGCGGCACCGGGGTCAAGCCCTCCACGCCCAGGTCCGCCATCGCTTCGTGGGCCGATTGCACCGCCGCGGCATCCAACTCCAGCCAGCCGGCGTCGGGCAGTTTGATGAATCGCCCCGTGGCCGATTGCAGACGTTGCAAGTCGGCCGCCGTCAGCTTGAGACCCTCGGCCTCCCATTGGGCCGAAACGGCAAACCAGTCAATGCCGCTGCCTTGAACGATGAGGCGCGGCCGCAAGGGTTGGGGACTCAGGAACAACCGGTGAAAGGCCGGATTGCCCAGGTAATCGGCCTCCTCGGGCCGCCCCGGCCAGACGGCGGCCAGTTGGGCCAGGAAATTATCGCTGGCGTCCCCGACCCACAAGCCCGGTTCGGGCGTGAACCAGTCCAGGCCCGACAACCACTGGACGGCCTTTTCCAGCCTCGGGTCGTCCAGAATCCGCGGTTTTCCAGACAGCTCCAGCCGCGGCTCTTCGCTCTCCCACTCCTGGCCGTCCCACCGCCACAAGCTGCCGTCGGCCTCGCTGCGGGCCGCCAGGCGCAAGCGCACGACGTCTTCGACCAATTCAAAAGTGAAACGAGGCCGGGCGCGGTGAACAACGCACAATTGGTCCCAATTAACCCCGGCTGACAATGGGGTCTTGCGCAGCCTGGCAAGAAAGCGGTGGCTTAACTTGCTGGCGGGAATGGAATTCTGCCGCGCCCACGCGTTGAGCAGTTCGTCGGGCGGCGCGCTCCGGAGCATGTAAAAGACGCTGCCCACCAGCGCCAGAGCCGGGTGGCCGGCGAAGAATTTCACCTCGCTCATGGGCCGGCAGCCCCCCTCCGGGAGCCGCAACTGGTGGGTGAAGAACAACTGGCCGCCATCGGAATCAAGGTGCGGCTCCAATTGCGCCAGATGCCCGTGGAAGGCGATGGCTTCGTCGCTTTGCGCCATGCGCAGCCTGCCGTTGTCGCCCCAGCGCACCAGCCATTGAAGAAGCTCCAGGCCGCTCAAGAAGAGCGAATTCCACAACCCCTCCGGGTCGGCGTGAGTCTCGGAGAGCCATTGGATGAATTGCCAGTCGTTGAAGGAAAAGAACTCCCGTTCGTAGGCCGATCGGGCCGTCAGGTCCACCACTTCCGCCACTGTTTTGGGCTTCTCACCGGTCCGGTTGCGGGAGACAAAAAAAGAAACCTCCAGCCCGTGGAGCGAGGAGAATTCGCCCAGAGCCTTGGGCTGGCAGGCGACGCGAATGGAGGCGCGTGGCGAATCCAAATGGGGCGGAGCGGCCGGAAAGAGCCAGCTTTCCAACTGTTCCACCAGCCGCTGGTCCTTTTCCCCCTGCTGGATTTCTGCGAAGCGAGCCGGGTTGGCGTGGGGCTGCAACTCGGTGGGCAGCGGGCGGTTGAAGCGCAAGAAGAGGATGGCGGTTTCCTCCAGGCGCTTTTTGCCGCGCGCGCTGACCAGCCGCTGCCACCACTCCTGCGCTCCGAAGTCCTTGCGCGAGAGGGAAAGCTTCTCGAAGTAATCCTCCAGCAGCAGCCAGGCGCGTTGGGGGTCGTTGCAATCGGCGAAAACCCTGAGGATTTCCGTCCGTTCAGCGACCGCCGCCTTGGAATCGGACAATTCGCGCCGCAAATCGGCCTGGGCGCCGTAGGCCTTGGCCAGCACGCGATGATGGGCGTCGTACTTGGTGGTGTTTCCCGAAGCCACCGTCGCGCTGGTTTTTCGCGAAAGTCTGGTCATGCCTGTATTTGAACCGATTGCACCGGCTGAATATCTCGACACAACCGCCGATGGAAGTCAACGCCAAAGCGCATGATTTATTGCCCAAGCCGCGTTTCACATTTTTGGGTAGCCTCTCCTAATCCTAATCCTAATCTTAATCTTAATCTCCTTCGTGCAGCCGGTAATCAGAATTGGCTTTGATTAAACCCACGAGCATCGAAACAATGCCACGGAGTCTCTCTTTGCCAAGAGCGACCACCGCCAACTCGCAGCGGCCCTGAGAGGCCAAAACATCCAGCGCGGCGGCACACTCCAAAGCGGAGCCGCGCGCGATGTCAAAAAAACGGCAACGATCAGCCCGGGTGAACTTTCCGTTGCCTTCGGCCAGGTTCAAGACGATCGAAGTGCTGGCCCGATCCAATTGATCGCGCACGGCGATCGTTTGGGGGAAGCTCTTGCATCATCGGTTCAAGCCACGAGACGAACGCCAGAGATTCTTGATACACTTCCAGTTTTTCATGGTCGAACACGCGATTCATTCGGATTAAGATTAAGATTAAGATTAAGATTAGGAACCCCAAAAAACCACGCAAAAAAATGCGCCCGTTGCCCAATCCGCCGCTCAGGAGGCGGAGGCTGATTCTACGGGCGTTGGACCCTTGACGTTCTTGGAGGAGATTCGATAGAGAAGGGCATTCAACTCCTGAATGCGCGGCGGTTTGCTCAACACGGCATCCACTTCGGGCGCGGTTTCCCCCTCCGCCTGCATCATTGTGCCCCAGCCAGTCAACATGATGACAGGTGTGTGGGGCGATACGGCCTTGATGGCGCGGGCGACATGGTGGCCGTCCATCTCCGGCATGCCCAAATCCGTGATGACCATCTCGTAGGGTTCGCGGCCACGGAGATGGGATCGGAACATCTCAAGACCTTCCCTGCCGCCAGAGGCGACAGAGACCTTGTGGTTGTAAACCTCAAGGACGTCGTGCATGAGTTGCCGCAGGTCGGGTTCATCATCAATGCACAGGATGCGAAGGGAACGGCAGGGCTCGGGAGGCAGGGCTTGGGGCCGGGCGGGGGGCGTGGGCCGCTCCTGGATGGGGAAAATCAGACGCACGCAGGTGCCTCGATTGGGCGTGCTCTCAATCTCAATGGCGCCATCGTGCCGCTTGACCATTCCATAAACCATCGCCAGTCCCAGCCCGGTGCCACCGGTCTTGTGCTTGGTGGAGAAAAAGGGTTCCAGGCAGTGTTGACGGACCTTTTCATCCATGCCGATGCCGTTGTCCCGCACCTCGATCTGAAGCTCCTGCTGCGCAGAGCCGCCCTCTTGCAAGGCGGGACGGCTCAAGGAGCGGCTGATGAGGGTGATGATGCCGCCTTGAGGCAGAGCGTCCACGGCATTGAAGACGACATTGGTCAGCGCCTCCCGGAGTTCACTGGCGTTGCAAACGAGCATGGGCGGATTGGAGGCGAGTTCAAACTTGATTTGAATGGAGATTCCCTGGCGCTGCGCCAGATCACGCCAGCGCGGGCGGGTCAGTTCGATCACTTCTTCGATGGCCTTGTTGATGTTGACCTTTCCCAATTGGTCGGGGTCGAGGTCGCGGCGGTAGAATTCGCGCATTCGCGCCACGATCTGAGCGACATCCTCTGCGGCCTGGCGGATTCTTTGCAGGCGCTGGCGCGGCGCATCGGCCAAATCGGGCAGCGTGGTGAGCAACAGTTCCGAGTAGGCGGAAATGGGGGAGAGGGCATTATTGATATCGTGGGCCACGCCGCTGGCCATTTGTCCCAGGGCACGGAGGCGCTCCTGCTGGACGACGGCCTGCTGGGCCCGGCGCAGCTCATCGTAGGCTTTTTGGGTCCCCTCGGTCAGGCGCACGCGGTCATAGAGGCTCTGGCATTCCTCCTCAGCGGTGATGACTTTGACCCGCAAGGCCTCTTTTTCCCGGCGGACAGCCGCGATTTCCGCGCGCACTTCTTCGGCATTGTAGCGGACCTCCTCCAAAACGAGCACGATCATGCTCACGGCGATGAAGAGTTGAAGGACCGCCGCGACAAAAAAACCGGCACTATAGAGGTTCACATATTGCTGGGAAAACGGGTAGCTGCCCAGGTACACGCCCCAGAGCAAGAATCCCAGCGACAACATGCCCGCGCCGACGAAGGCCTTCTGCTTGCGCAGCCGGAAAAAACAGACGCCGGCAAAGAGGCTGCTCAAGCCGAGCAAAATGAACACGGGCAATTCAATTTGCAGCACGCCTATGATGACTTGCGGACTGACGAACGTCCAGACCACCAGGAATAACATGAACGCGCCGAGCAGCCGCTGCGAGACCGGAAGACCCAGAAACCGAAGACTGCCCCACAAGAGAAAGACCGCCGAAATGGACACGCAACATTGCTTGATTGCGAAGATGATGCTTCCGGTGGCCGCCTCCCCCATGCGCAGGCTCAACGTCAGCCACAGCGCATAAAACAGCCAAGCGGCCGTCCAGATGGTGAAATACTCACGCCGGGTGTATCGGTTAAGGTAGGCAAAAAGTCCCACCAGAACCCACACGCTGAGCAAGGAAACCATCAATGCCGCCCGCAGGTATTCCTGGGGGAATACCAACCCCATGTCTTCAAGTCTCATCGTTATCGTTCTTGCATCGGCGGAAATGAGCAGAAATCAAGCCAACGATCTATTGGGAAACACTAAGGCTGAAATGGGCCGGTGAACATGCGCGAAGTCAGCAGCCAGATTCATCATTTTGTCATAATACATTTATCCTGAATGACTTAAGCAAAGCAGAAGGCAACATACTGCGCCAGAATGGATTCGCATCCGCTTCCCAAAGGCAACCTCCCTGGCTTGTACCGTCAGCCTTACCCGTGTGAGCCATTCGCGGACATGATACTGACATGGCGGGCGCCGAATTCGGAGAGGCGGCTTCCAAAGTGCAATACATGAACGTCGAGTTTTAAAAACCATTCTTTTTTGGCTTGCCTTCCACTGGCAGCGGCGTATGTTTGCCCTTGCCCGAACGCCGTGTGTGCGGCCGTTCCTTGAGGCTGAGAAAAGAAAGTCAACAGTAGAACCTAACCTTCAACCTCCGTTGCCCTGCAACGCGGTCAGGTAGGCAATGGAGCCTTCGCCGGCTTTCCGGCCAAGTCTCCCGGCAGTTTGTCAATACGCTCTATTTATGCTCACAATGGAAGAAGCCCTAAAGCAAAGCCCGGCCCGCTTTGCCACAGGCCAGATCGTCAAAGGAACCGTCATCGAAGTCCGCCCCAAGGAAGTCCTGGTGGATATTGGCTACAAAAGCGAAGGCGTCATCCCCGCCGCCGAATTTGAGGACATTAAAACCGTCAAGATCGGCGACGAAGTGGACGTGCTGATCGAGAAACTGGAGGACAAAGAGGGCATGGTCATCCTTTCCAAGGAGAAGGCCGAGTTTAAAAAGAATTGGGATAAGATCCTCACGATATGCAACGAGGGCGGCACCATCACCGGCAAGGTCAAGGCCGCCGTCAAGGGCGGTTTGATCGTCAACATCGGCGTGGAGGCCTTTCTGCCCGCCTCGCAAATTGACATTGTTCCCCCCAAGAACCTCGCCCAGTTCATCGGCAACGCCTACGATTTCAAAGTCGTCAAGATCAACCAGGAGCGCCAGAACATCGTCCTCTCCCGCCGCGAATTGATCGAACAGCAGCGCAATGACAAGCGGGCCAAGCTGCTGACCGAAATGACACCCGGAGACATCCGCAAGGGCACAGTCAAGAATATCACCGACTTTGGCGCGTTCATTGACCTCAACGGAATTGACGGGCTGCTCCACATCACCGACATGAGCTGGGGCCGCATCGGCCATCCCTCCGAAATCCTCAAGGTGGGCCAGGACATAGACGTTGTGGTGCTGGACATCAATCGGGAGAAAGAGCGGGTCAGCCTGGGCCTCAAGCAGAAACTGAGCAATCCGTGGGAAAACATTGACGCCAAGTACCAGGTCGGCGCGCGGGTCAAGGGCAGGGTCGTCAACCTCGTCCCCTACGGCGCGTTTGTCGAATTGGAGCCGGGCGTCGAAGGTCTCATCCACGTCACCGAACTCTCCTGGACCAAGCGCATCGCCAAGCCCTCCGACGTCCTCAAGGCCGAGCAGGAGATCGAGGCGGTCGTCCTGGGCATCAACCGCGAGGAGCAGAAAATCTCCCTGGGCATCCGGCAATTGGAAGCCAATCCGTGGGACAAGGCCTTGGAGAAATATCCCGCCGGCACCAAGGTCAAGGGCAAGATTCGCAATTTGACCAGCTACGGCGCATTCATCGAGTTGGAAGAGGGCTTGGACGGCATGATCCATGTTTCGGACATTTCGTGGACCCGCAAAATCAATCATCCTTCCGAAGTCTTCAAGAAGGGCGACGAAGTGGAAGCCGTCGTGCTGGAGGTGGACAAGGCCAACCAGCGCATCTCGGTGGGTGTCAAGCAATTGACCGTGGATCCCTGGAGCAACATTGACCAATTCCACAAAGTCGGCGACCTGGTCACGGGCAAAGTCACCAAGCTGGCCAGCTTCGGCGCGTTCATCGGCTTGCAGCACGACATTGACGGCCTGGTGCATATCTCCCAGGTAAGCGAGGAGCGGACGGACAAGATCAAGAACGTCCTCAAGGTCGGGCAGGAAGTCACCGCGCGCGTCATAAAGATTGACAAGTCGGAGCGGCGCATCGGGCTGTCCATCAAAGCGGCCGCCTATTCCGCCGAGCAACTTAAAGCCGAGCAGGCCATCCTGGATTCCCTCAAGCCGGGCGAGGACCTGGTGGCGCTCCAACACGCCTTCGACGCCGCCGACGAATCGGCGCGCCAGCAGCAAGGCCAATAATTGACGCCGCCGGCGCCGGTCCGCCCGCCGGAAGGCCGGCGCGGCGGCGCGCCGGAGGGCGGCGCGCCCGCCTTGATGAAAACGCTGCACTTCTACCTGGCCCGCCAGATGCTGGCGACGCTGGGGATGGCGGCGTTTGTCTTCACGCTGGTTCTGCTTTTGGGCAACGTCATCAAGGAAATCCTGCAGTTGCTGGTCAACCGCCAGGCCACTCTGAGCCTGGCCCTGCATGCCATCCTTCTGCTCATTCCCTACGTGCTGGCCTTCTCGCTGCCCATCGGCATGCTCACCGCCGCGCTGCTGGTCTTTGGCCGGTTCAGCGCGGAACAGGAATTGACGGCCGCGCGCGCCAGCGGCATCAGCCTGGTCAGCCTGGTCACGCCGGTGCTCTTGCTCAGCGTGGCCGTCAGCGCCCTTTGCGCCTGGCTGAACTGCGACATCGCTCCGTCCAGCCGCGCGGCCTACAAGGCGCTGCTCTTCAACGCACAGACCAACCACCCCGCCAACATTCTGCGCAGCGGAGAGATGGTGCCGCTGGGCGATTACATGATCTGGGTGGGCAAAATCCACAAAGACGGGACCAATTTGGACACCGTCAGAGTCGCGCAATGGACGCGGGAGGGAGAGCCAAAGAAATCGGCCGAAGCGCCGACGGCCACATTGGCGCGCGATCCCGTCCATCACCAGATCATTCTCAACTTGCACGGGGCATCGGCCTGGGAGTACACGACCAATGGTTGGGCGCCTTGGGCCAGCGGAGAACTGCCGCTCATTGTCAACGTGGATGCCCAGGCGCAGACGTTGCTGACGCTGCCGCCCAGCGACATGACCTTCCGCCAATTGTGGGAGCGGCTGCGCGAATTGGATCGGCCGCAGCCCGCGCCCCTTCCCCGCCAGAAGGCCGACGGCTCCCCAGCCAAGGCCCGGCGCGAGGCGGTGAGAATCATTTCCGACTTCACCACGCCGGTGATGGTTTACCTGCACCGGGAGGTGGCCTTTTCTTTTGCCTGCATTGGCTTCACCCTCATCGGCATTCCGCTGGGCATCCGGGCCCATCGGCGCGAGACCAGTGTTGGCGTGGCCACGGCATTGGTGCTGATGCTGATTTATTACAGCTTTATTGTGCTGGCTCAGGCCTGGCAGTACCACCCGGAGCGGGCGCCCTGCGTGATTGTCTGGCTGCCCAATTTCATCTTCCAGGCGGTGGGCGCGGTGCTCTTGTGGCAGGCCAACCGCGGAACGGGGCGTTAGTTTTTTCCAGTCGGCGCCTTGAGCCTCTCGCGGGGCGGACAAGCATGACGCCGGCGCCGCCAATAGCCAAGAGAGCCAAATCGGCCTTGACTCCACCGGGCGGTCTGAGCGAATGATTGGCCATGCATCGCAATTCTAAAAAAATCGCCGCCTTGGCCCTCGCGCTTGTTGTGTCCTTTTGCCAGGCGGCCCTGGCGGATTCCGACGTTACCCTGCCGCGGATTTTTTCCGACAACATGGTTTTGCAGCGGGGCACGACCGTTCCCATTTGGGGTTGGGGCGCCGACGGCGCCACGGTCACTGTCAAGTTCCGTGATCAAACCGTCTCCACGCGCGTGGCTGGCGGCAAATGGATCGTCCGCCTGCGCAACCTCAAGCCGGGCGGCCCGGATACGTTGACGGTCATCGGGGCAAACCGGCACGAATTCAAGAATGTTCTGGTCGGCGAGGTCTGGCTGGCCGGCGGGCAGTCCAACATGGAGTTCCCGCTTCAATCCTCCTTCGAGGCCGCTGCTGACGTCGCCGCCGCGGCCAATCCGAGCATCCGCCTGTTGAAGGTGCCGCATGTCCGGCTGGACGCACCGACCAACGATATCGGCGCCGATTGGAGCGAATGCACTCCCGAACGGGCGGCCGGCTTTTCGGCCGTCGCGTTCTATTTCGCGCGCAATCTGCAAGCCCGCTTGCATGTGCCGGTGGGCGTGATCGAATCGGACTGGGGCGGAACACCGGCGGAAGCGTGGATGGAGTATGGTTTTCTTCACGCCAACCCGGATTACGAAATCGAGCTGATCAAGGGCTGGGCGCTGGAACAGGAGCGATTCCGCCAAAGCCTGGAAGCCTACAACAAGGAGAAGCAGGCGGCCGCGGAGAGCAACAGCGAATTCAAAATACCCGCCCCGTTTCCGCCGTGGAAGCCGGGAGAACTTTTCAACGGCATGATCGCCCCCTTGCTCCCCTACGCCATCTGCGGCGTCTTGTGGTATCAGGGCGAAAGCAACGCCGGCGGCCTCGCCCGCGCCGAACAGTACCACAGGCTCTTTCCGGATTTGATCCGCAATTGGCGCGCGGCCTGGGGCGAAGGCAATTTCCCGTTTCTGCTCGTCCAACTGGCGCCCTTTATGAGCATCAAAACCCAGCCGGACCAGAGCGCCTGGGCCTCCTTGCGTGAGGCGCAACTGGAGGCCACCGAAAACCTGCCCAACGTAGCTATGGCCGTCATCACTGACGTCGGCGACGAACACAACGTCCATCCGACCCGGAAAAAGCCCGTCGGCGAACGCTTGGCGCTGGCGGCGCGGGCGCTGGCCTACCATGAACCCATCGAATACTCGGGGCCGGTCTGCAAGAGCATGAAGAGGCAGGGCAGCAAAATTATTTTGACGTTCGACCACGTGGACGGCGGCTTGGAGGCGCGTGGAGGGGAGTTGACGGGCTTCGCCATCGCCGGTGCGGACGGGAAGTTTGTCTGGGCGCTGGCGGAAATCAAAGGAAACACCGTGGCCGTGCGCAGCCCGGAGGTGGAGGAGCCGGTGGCCGTCCGTTACGGCTGGGCCGATTACCCGGTGGTCAACCTGTGGAACAAAGCGGGGCTGCCCGCCTCCCCATTCCGCACGGACGACTTCGCCAAATAAGAAGACTCCGCTTCGTTGGCGCCGGGCGTCAAGTCTAATGTTTTTTTGAGTATGGCCCGCGAGAACCTCCAAACCCGCAAGGCCCGCGCACAACGGATCTTCGCCAAACTGGCGGCGACTTATCCCGACGCGCATTGCGAATTGAAGCATTTCAGTCCGCTGGAATTGCTTATCGCCACGATCCTTTCGGCGCAATGCGCCGACCGCCAGGTCAATATTGTGACGAAGGATCTTTTCATGAAGTATCGCACCGCAGCCGACTACGCCGCCGCGCCGCTGGCGGCGTTGGAAGCGGACATCCGGCGCATCGGCCTCTATCGCAACAAGGCGAAAAGCATCAAGGCCGCCTGTCAAACATTGGTCGAAAAATACGGCGGCCAGGTCCCGCGCACGATGGAAGAATTGACCGGCCTGGCCGGCGTCGGGCGCAAGACGGCCAACGTCGTGCTCGGCAACGCTTTTGGCATTAACGTGGGCGTGGTGGTGGATACGCACGTCGCCCGCCTTTCCCGCCGCCTGGCTTTAAGCAGCCAAAGCGCGCCGGACAAAATCGAAGCCGACTTGCAGGCGCTGGCACCGCAAAAGGACTGGACGCAATTGAGCCATTGGCTCATCTGGCACGGGCGGCGGCGCTGTTTCGCGCGCGGCCCGGACTGCCCCGCTTGCGAGATCAAGGCCGATTGCCCCGCCGGGCAAAAAGTGCTGGATCCCCGGCTCACACCGGAGCGGCGGAAGAAATTGCGGATGCAGATTTAGATTTGACACTTAAAAAAGCGGTTAAAGCCACAGATGAACACAGATAGACACAGATCAGAAAGAGTTGCGAAAAGAAGCAAAGTCACCCAACGGGTGGAAGACGCTTTTCTGAGAAATCACCTGTGTCCATCTGTGGCTTCCGCTTTTTCCCTGAAATCCAACTGCCGGATTTAGGTTGACAGAATGACGAACGCCCCCGCCCCCACCCGCTGGCTCCTGTTGCGGCAAGGCAAAAACGCGGCCGATTACAACATGGCGCTGGACGAGGCCCTGCTGGAGTTCGCGCCGCAAACCGGCCGGCCCGTGCTACGCTTCTACGGCTGGCTGGAGCCGGCCGCCACCTTTGGCTATTCGCAAAAATACGTGGAGATCGAAAAGTTGACCCGCTTGCGCCCCTTGGCGCGCCGGCCCACCGGCGGCGGCCTGGTGCCGCACGACGCCGATTGGACCTACAGCCTGGTTTTCCCGCCCGGCCACTTCTGGTATCGGTTCAAAGCCGTGGAAAGCTATCGGCGCGTCCATGAATGGGTCCGCGACGCCTTCGCCAAAATGGGCGTCGCCGCAACCCTTTCGCCGGCCAGTCAAAAAGAAATCCCCAGCCAATGTTTCACCGGCGCGGAAAAGGACGACGTGCTATGGCAGGGCCGCAAAATCGCCGGTGCCGCGCAACGCCGGACGCGCGATGGGTTGCTCATCCAAGGTTCCGTTCAGCCTCCGCCCATCGGGCTGGAGCGGGACCAGTGGGAAAGGGCGATGTGCGAAATCGCGCGGACAAGTTTTTCCGTTGAATGGCAAGCGATGCCGACAGATGGCAAAATAGAGGAACTGACCAACGAATTGCGATTGAGAAAGTACGGCCAACCGAGTTATAATCAGAAAAGATGAAAATAGGCACTTGGATACCCTTCCCCCCGAAAAAGCCGTTACACCGTTACAAATGTTGATAATCAGGGACTTAACCCGTAACATTTGCCGTTACAAACCGTCACCAAGGCCGTCACAACACAGGATTCGATCAGAAATGTCGGTCAGCCAATGGTGGGGCGGCGCTGCCGCGCCGCCCACTTTTTGCACTTTCAATGCGCCCCGCGTTCAACTACAAATCCGGCCGATGTCCGACGGTCAGCCAAGTCATAACCAGAAAAGATGAAAAAATCCTCTCAAAAAGATGCAAAATAATGCTTGCACTGATCTGAGAAAGATGTATTTTGATGCAATATGAGAATCACGGTGGATATAAAAGATGAATTGCTCGACGAGTTGAGCAGAATTACGGGGCAGGATAAGAAGAGTCCCGCTGTGGCCTTCGCCGTGAACGAGTATATCAAGAGAGAAAAGGCCAAAGAGTTTGGCAAGCAGTTGCTGGAAGGAGCCTTTGATTATCCTGCCACCAACGACGAGATCGAAAGGGTGCAAGGCTGATGGTTCTGGTTGATTCGTCGGTATGGATTGAAGCGGCGCGTCGAGACGGCAGCCTGGAGTATAAAGTGGGACTGAAAGGGTTGCTCGACGCTGCTGAAGCGATGTTCTGCGGGCCAATCAAGCTCGAAGTCCTCGGCGGCGCGCGCGCTCAGGACCGCAAGAACATCTCCTTGTCCTTCGACTGCATCCCTTATCGGACGATGGAAGACAGCGCCTGGGAGTTCGCCAAGGATTGCGCATGGCGTCTGCGGGACAAAGGTCACAGCTTGCCGTGGAACGACATTTTGATTGGCAGCTTGTCTCTGCAATGGGCCTGCCGTATCTATGCCAAAGACCAGCATTTCGAGACCATGCGCGATGTTCTCGGAATTCGACTTTACACGCCGGGCAACGGCGGGTCCTACCAGCCGGACCGCTGATCGGAGAACGGGCCAGTGCCCGTTTGGGACTTGACCACATGGAGCCGGTGGCGCCCTGAATTCACGGTTGACGGAACCGCCGGGCGAGTCTTGAATCGTGCCATACGAACGAATTTAGCGTAGTCGGAAGGTCGGACAGGATACCGCGAATTTGATAACGACCCCGGACAGAGCCAGAAGGCCAACGCCCCAGATGGGCGCGGCCTGCCGTATCTCTGTCCAAGGCGCTTCGCGGTGCCTCTGTCCGAGTGCAACAGGTTCGCGCCTTTTCCTTTCGATCTGCGCCATGCAATTAACAAACTAAAAACATGAGGGCACTTCTCTTTTCGGGCGCATTCAGATTTGCAACGGCGGTTCTGTTCATGGCATCGGCGTCCCTGGTCGGCGCTCAGACCGTACAGACAATCTGTTCTTTCACCAACATTGTATATCCGAATGGCCTGACGCTGGGCAACGACGGCAATTTCTACGGAACGACCTCGGCAGGTGGAAGCGATGGTTATCTCGATGGTCTTGCGCCAGGCCTCTTCTTGACTGTCATTGATCTCGCCCAGGTAAAGCGCGTGCCGCTGCACCACCCGGCCGCTGGCCACCCGCCGGTTTTCCACCAAACTGTAATACCGATGTTCCTTGCCGTTTTTCTTTCGCGTCGTATAGCGCAAAAACATAATGGCATCCGATTATGCACATTTTTTGAGTGTTGGGAACAGGGTGGGTCTTCACTACAGCACTTTTACACTTCCAAGCAATTAGCGTGCCCGCGTCTTATCAACCACTTGCGCAATAAAAAAAGTTTTTCGGAGGGTCGAATCCGCCAAGTCGGGTTAGGCAAAGCCGATGGGCAAGAAGACCAACAACGCCCCCAAGATTTGGGTCAAAGGTGTTGTTGAGAGCTTCCCCGACGGTCGGATGGCGACGTGTCAATTCGTATAAGGCTGCGGAAGGTTCTGCCTTGTTGGGATCGTCCGCCGCTTCGGGATTGTTTTTCAACCAATGCGAGCGGTCGAATTTGTGATTGTAGGGCGGGAGGAAGTGCCATCTGTAAGGCTCCCGAATTGCTTGCCAAGCTTTTTTTCCCCTGGTTTTCCGTTTGGAATTCATGGTGAGTATAAGACGTTGGCTGTTGCAAGGGTTAGCACGTTCGGCAGAGTCTGTGGCCTGAAGTTGAACCACTTTTCCGCGTCGGCTGGTTTGACAAGCTCGCGGTAGTGGCGGTGCTTCAAATGGGTCAAATAGAAGAGCGAGGCTGGCACGGGCCAGCCTCGCTTCGGTTCCTCCAATATTAAACGAATGGCTTAATAGTCCATGCCGCCCATGCCGCCGCCATGACCGCCACCCATCGGAGCCGGTTTTTCCTTCTCTGGAATCTCGGTGATGAGGCATTCGGTGGTCAGGAGCAGACCGGCGATGGAGGCCGCGTTCTGCAACGCCGTGCGGGTGACTTTCTTGGGGTCAACCACGCCCGCTTTGACCAGGTCTTCATACTCGGCGGTGGTGACGTTGTAACCCTCGTTGCCTTTGCGGCGCTTGACTTCCTGCACCACAATGGAGCCTTCCACGCCGGCGTTGGCCGCCAAGGCGCGCAAGGGTTCTTCGATGGCGCGCTTGACAATGTCCACGCCGATTTGCTCGTCGCCGTGCAACTTCATGGCGTCCAGCACGGGCAGGCAGCGCAAGAGCGCCACGCCGCCGCCGGCCACGACGCCTTCTTCGACGGCCGCGCGGGTCGCGTGCAGGGCGTCTTCGACGCGGGCTTTCTTTTCCTTCATCTCGGTCTCGGTGGCGGCGCCGACATTGATGACGGCCACGCCGCCGGCCAGCTTGGCCAGCCGTTCCTGAAGCTTCTCGCGGTCGTAGTCGGAGGTGGTTTCCTCGATCTGGCGCCGGATTTGATTGACCCGGCCCTGAATCTCGGAGGACTTGCCGCCGCCTTCAACAATGGTCGTGTTCTCCTTGTCAATGACAATGCTCTTGGCGCGGCCCAGGTCTTCCAACTGGATGTTTTCCAGCTTGATGCCCAGATCCTCGCTGATGAACTTGCCGCCGGCCAGGATGGCGATGTCCTCGCACATGGCCTTGCGGCGGTCGCCGAAGCCGGGGGCTTTGACGGCGCAGACGTTGATGGTGCCGCGCAGCTTGTTGACGACCAGGGTCGCCAGCGCTTCGCCTTCGACTTCCTCGGAGATGATCAACAGGGGCTTGCCCACCTTGGCCACCTTCTCCAGCAAGGGGAGCAGGTCTTTGAGGCTGGTGATCTTCTTCTCGTAGATCAGGATGTAGGCGTCCTCCAGTTTGGCTTCCATCGTCTCCGCGTTGGTGACGAAATAGGGCGATAGATAGCCCTTGTCAAACTGCATGCCTTCCACCACGTCCAGAGTGGTTTCGATGGACTTGGCTTCTTCAACGGTGATGGTGCCGTCCTTGCCGACCTTGTCCATGGCGTCGGCAATAATCTCGCCGATGGTGGTGTCCCAGTTGGCGGAGACGGTGGCCACTTGCTTGATTTCCTCCTTGTCCTTGACCTTCTTGGCGATCTTGGTCAGTTGATCCACGGCGGACTCGACGGCCTTGCCGATGCCGCGCTGGATCTCGATGGGATTGGCGCCGGCGGTGACAAATTTCAAGCCCTGCGAATAAATTGCCTCGGCCAGGACGGTGGCGGTGGTGGTGCCGTCGCCGGCGGCGTCGCTGGTTTTGCTGGCGACTTCGCGCACCATCTGCGCGCCCATGTTTTCATAGGGGTCTTCCAGTTCGATTTCCTTGGCGACGGTGACGCCGTCCTTGGTGACGGTGGGAGAGCCGAATTTTTTGTCCAGCACCACGTTGCGGCCCTTGGGGCCGAGGGTGGCGGTGACGGCGCGGGCCAGTTTGTTGATGCCCTTCAAGAGCGACTGGCGCGCGGCCTCTTCAAAAATAAGTTGTTTTGCTGCCATATAATGTTCCTTTTATTAGCTGAGAATTAGAGGTTGACGGATGTGCGGTTACTCAATGATCGCGATGAGGTCATCGGCATTGAAGATTTTGTATTCCTTGTCATTGAGTTTGATCTCGGTGCCGCCGTATTTGGAAACCAGCACGCGGTCGCCTTTTTTGACTTCAAACGGAACTTTCTTCCCGTTGTCGTCGGTTTTGCCGGTGCCGAGAGCGATGACGATGCCTTCGGTGGGCTTTTCCTTCGCGGAATCGGGAATGATGATGCCGCCCTTTTTGACTTCTTTTTCCTCCGCCGGTTCGACAAGAATCCTGTCGCCGAGGGGTTTGACGTTAATGGCCATAGTTATGTTTTCCTTTGTTACTGTTCATTTTTATTCTCTACGAATCAAAATCCCGCCGCACTCACGGCCGGGAAAAGTGTTTTAAATGTCAGGCGGGACAAGCCCACCTGGCAGTTTTGCCATTGGCGGAATATCACCTCGGCATGTTTCGCCGGCCGCCTTTGTCAGTGTTTTTTTCACATCGTCGGGCAAAGACGGCAAATCGCCATCTTTCAAGTACCCCACCGCGCGCAGTGAAATCATTGGATTAAACTCATCATGCAACGCTTGGGCCGCCGCAAGCATGTCAGCCAACTTGACGCCAGCCTTCAACAGCGCGCAGATGTCCACGTAATCCCTTCTTTGAATTCGTTCCAAAATCACTTTCATCTTGGCAGCCGCCACGTCCAGGAGGGAGGCTACCATCATGACTCCGTCATCGGTCGACTCTGGGTTTTGCACTCGGCCCAGAGACATTCCGCCGAAAAACGAAATCTTGACCCGCTCCCCACGATCCACCTCGACCGTCAACGTGTTGGGTTTGCTGTCGTAAATAACCGCGCCTCTCAGCAGCGGCAAAGAGGCCAGCAAAACGGCCGGATTAAATTCTTGATTAGCAAAGAAATCAAAATCGAGCGATTCGCGATGGCCGAGTCTGAGAGCCACGGCCGTTCCGCCGTACAACACAAAGTACGGCGGGACTTGTTTCAGTTCCGGCCACAGGCGCTGCTGCGATTTTGGCAAAGCGTCCAATCGCGGCACAAAACTCATGTCAAAGAACGTTTAGGCATCGGCCTCACTTTCATCCCAAAGGCGTGATGCCAAAGTGCCCATGAACGCGCATCAAACCACCCCGCTTCCGCGTTCAGAAGCGCATCCCTAAAAGCGTCCCAATGATAAAGCTTTTTCACCGCTTGCAGTTCATGCCAGGTTCCCAACGTCATCACTTGGGCCAGAAACCGCTGCGGATTCGCCAACGACTCTTCCGGCGATTGCCACCAGAACAACGCTTTTGCTATACTCCTCAGATCGACCGTCGTTGCGTCCGGTTCGCGCTCAACCGTGCCTTGAGCAGGAACAAAACCCGCAGGCAAGTTAGCCGGCGCGAGATAAACTTGTTTTTCGACCATTTTCCCATTGCTTTTTCGGTGGCGCATTTTCGACTTTACTCAGTTTCCAGCGTGCCGAGGGGGCCATTGCTCGCCGATCAAGTGATCGAGATGATCGAGGTTAACATTTTTCCTCCTGATGCTACTTCTTCTCATCCACCACTTCCGCGTCAATGATCGGGCCTTCTTCCTTGCCTTTGCCGGCGTCGCCTTCTGGTTGACCTTCCGGTTTGGGGCCTGCCCCGCCGGCGCCGCCGCGGGCCTTGGCCGCCTCGGAGGCGGCGCGATACATGTCGGCGGAGGCGGCTTGCCAGGCTTCGTTGAGCTTCTCGGTAGCTGTCCGGATGGCGGCGATATCGCTGCCCTTCAACGCTTCGCGGACGGCCTTGGCGGCCTCTTCGATCGCCTCTTTCTGGGCTGCGGAAATCTTGCCCGCGTTGTCTTTCAACATTTTTTCGCTGCGATAGACCGTGTTGTCGGCTTCGTTGCGGGCCTCGACTTCCTCCCGCTTCTGCTTGTCCTCGTCGGCGTGGGCCTCGGCGTCCTTGCGCATCTTCTCGATTTCGTCCTTGGACAACCCGCTACTGGCGGTGATGGTGATCTTCTGCTCCTTGCCGGTGCCGAGGTCCTTGGCGTTGACGTGCAGGATGCCGTTGGCGTCAATGTCAAAGGTCACTTCGATCTGCGGCACGCCGCGCGGGGCGGGGGGGATGTCCGACAAGTTGAATTTCCCAATCGTCTTGTTGTCGCGCGAGAACTGCCGTTCTCCCTGCAAAACGTGTATTTCCACGCCGGGCTGGTTGTCGGAGGCGGTGGAGAAAATCTCCGATTTGCGCGTGGGGATGGTGGTGTTGCGCTCGATGAGCCGCGTGAACACGCCTCCCAGCGTCTCGATGCCCAGCGAGAGCGGCGTTACGTCCAGCAGGAGCACGTCCTTGACTTCCCCTTTGAGCACGCCGGCCTGGATGGCGGCGCCCACGGCCACGACTTCGTCGGGGTTGACGCCTTGGTGAGGCGGTTTGTTGACCAGCGCGCGGGCCGTTTCGACCACGCGCGGCATGCGGGTCATGCCGCCGACGAGCACCAGCTCGTCCATTTTCTCGCCGGTCAGGCCGGAGTCCTTCAAGCAGTTCTTGACCGGGCCGACAGTGCGCTCGAAAAGGTCGTCGCACAACTGCTCCATTTTGGCGCGCGTCAATTTGGCGCTGATGTGCTTGGGACCGCTGGCATCGGCGGTGATGAAGGGCAAATTGATTTCATAAACCTGCGCGCTGGACAAGGCGATCTTGGCCTTTTCGGATTCCTCTTTGATGCGCTGGAGGGCGTCGGGCTGCTTGCGCAGGTCCATCCCGTGCTCCTTTTTGAATTCATCCAGAATCCAGTCCATGACGCGGTTGTCCCAGTCGTCGCCGCCCAGATGGGTGTCGCCATTGGTGGCCTTGACTTCAAAAACACCGTCGCCAATTTCCAAGACGGAGATGTCGAAGGTGCCCCCGCCCAGGTCATAGACCGCGATTTCCTCGTTCTTTTTCTTGTCCAACCCGTAGGCGAGCGAGGCGGCGGTCGGCTCGTTGATGATGCGCAGCACTTCCAGGCCGGCGATGCGTCCGGCGTCCTTGGTGGCTTGGCGTTGCGAGTCATTAAAGTAAGCCGGCACGGTGATGACGGCCTGGGTGATCTTCTCGCCCAGACGCATCTCGGCGTCGGTTTTGAGCTTGGCCAGGATCATGGCGGAGATTTCCGGCGGACTGAATTGTTTGAGCTTGCCGTCCACCTCGACTTCGACGGCGGCGTCGCCGTTGGGGCCGGAGACGACTCTATAAGGGACACGTTTGAGTTCTTCCTGGACTTCATTGAACTTGCGTCCCATGAAGCGTTTGATCGAATAGACCGTGTTGCAGGAGTTGGTCACCGCCTGGCGTTTGGCGGCATCGCCGACCAAGCGTTCTCCCGTTTTGGTGAAGGCAACGACGGAAGGGGTGGTGCGTTTGCCTTCGGAGTTTTCCAAAACCACCGGTTCGCCGCCTTCCATAACGGCCATGCAGGAGTTGGTGGTTCCAAGATCAATGCCAATAACTTTAGCCATAAGAATTCACCCACTTAACAGCAAACTTAGTGCCACAACCTTCGTTTGCTGTGTATCCTGTTTATTATTAACAACTAATGCAATAATTGGTCCAATCCGTTGCGATCAAAAGAGAGCCATAATGGCGCATAAAATGGTATGTGTGTCACACTTTAGCGCCTAAATGGCACTTCAGTTCCGTCCCAAGCTTTCACTATGATGGCTGCTCGACAGCTTCCTGCGAATTGCCATTCCTCATCCAAATCATTAGTATTCCTATATCTGATGGGGAGACGCCCGAAATGCGGGAGGCTTGGCCGAGGGTCGCCGGCTGGATTTTCGACAGCTTCTGCCGCGCCTCGGTGCGCAGGCTGGGGACCTTCGCGTAGTCAAGCCAGGCCGGGATTTGTTTGTCTTCCAGCCCCTTTAGCTTGGCGACCTCGATTTCCTGGCGGGCAATGTAACCTTCGTATTTCAAAGCGATCTCGACCTGCTGAAGGACATCCTTGGACAGGCTCGTGTCCCGGCTGGGCAGGTCCGCATAAGGCATTTCCGGTCGCCGCAGCATTTGGGCCAGAGTTTCCGAGCCGACGCGAGTCTTCTCCAGCCGGGCGAGTTCTGCTTCAATAGCCGCCCTCTTGGTTTCAAATACCCTGTGGTTTCGCTCTGGCAAGAGGCCAATCTCGTGGCCCAATTGCGAGAGTCGAAGATCAGCGTTGTCCTGGCGCAGCAGCAGACGATACTCGGCGCGCGAGGTGAACATGCGGTACGGCTCAATTGTCCCTTTGGTAACCAAGTCATCAATCAGGACGCCAATATAGGCCTCGTTACGGCGGAGGATAATCGGCGGCCGGTCCCGCACCCGGCGGATGGCATTGATCCCCGCCATAATGCCTTGCCCTCCCGCCTCTTCGTAACCGGAGGTGCCGTTGATCTGGCCGGCCAGGAAAAGGTTGCGGCAGACCTTTGTTTCCAAGGATGGATGAAGCTGCGTTGGAAAAGCGAAATCGTATTCGACCGCGTAAGCCGGGCGCATGATCTCGGCCTGTTCGCAACCAATGATCGTGTGGACCATCTCGAATTGCACCTCAAAAGGCAGGCAGGTGGAAAAGCCGTTCACATAGATTTCGTCTGTGGCGATCCCCTCCGGTTCGAGGAAAATCTGCTGGCGCTCCTTTTCGGGGAACTTGACGATCTTGTCCTCGATGGACGGACAGTAGCGCGGGCCGATGCCTTCAATCACCCCGGAGTACATCGGCGATTTATGTAGATTGGCCCGGATAATCTGTGCCGTCGCATCCGTCGTATATGTGATATGGCAAGGCAACTGGCCGTTAATCCGCTCAAGGACGGACCCCGGCGGGTACTTGCCGGATTGTTCCACGTGGAACAAATCGTCCTTCCAATACGTGAAATAGGGCACCGGTTCGTCTCCGGGCTGAATCTGGGTCTTGGAAAAATCAATCGAACGACGGAGCAACCGCGGCGGTGTGCCGGTCTTGAGCCGGCCAAGTTCAAGGCCAAGCTCCTTCAATGAACCCGACAGCCCCATCGCCGCAGCCTCTCCTGCCCGGCCCCCGGATTGCTGGTTCGTCCCTATATGCATCAAACCCCGCAAGAACGTCCCCGTCGTGATCACGACCGTTGTACCGTGGTATTCGACTTCCAGTGTCGTCTGGATTCCACAAGCCGCGCCGTCCTTGTGCAGAATCCGGGCGACCTGGCCTTGTTTGACATCGAGATTCGGCTCCCGTTCGCAAATCCATTTGAGCCGGAATTGGTAGGCCTTCTTATCGCATTGCGCGCGGGGCGCCCAGACCGACGGACCTTTCTTCGTGTTGAGCATCCGAAACTGCAATCCAGTCATGTCGGTGGCCTTGCCCATCTCGCCCCCCAGCGCGTCAATCTCCCGCGCCAGGTGGCCCTTGGCCAAGCCGCCGACGGCAGGGTTGCACGACATCTGACCGATAGTGTCGGCGTTGATCGTTACCAACAGGGTTGATCCACCCATGCGTGCGGCGGCAAGCGCGGCTTCGACACCCGCATGACCGGCACCGACCACAATCACATCATACTTCTTTGGATAAACAAACATCGGTTAGAAAATCCGGTAAGTCGCCTCGAAAAGCGTGGCTCCAGCAGTCTTCTTAGCGGCCCGGCCATCGGTTGGATTAACTGCCAAGTGCTCGCAAATCCTGAACACATTCTCAATCTCGTCCGAACCGACCGCGTCAGCGATTTGAGTGACAGTGGAGTTCGGATGATCCTTCAAGAAAGCCACAATCTTCAATTGCAAGGCAATCACGGCATTGGCCGCCTTCTTCCCAGCCTCGACGCCAGGCTGATGATAGGCATTGATGTTGACCAGAGAGCCATAGAAACCGACAGTTCGTTCGAAAAGCGCAATTAAGACACCGATAGAGAACGGAGAGACTTCCGTTATCGTTAAAGATATTGATTCACGGCCTTTTTCGTGCAAAGCTTGCCTTGTTCCGAGCCAAAAACCATGCAAATAGTCCCCAGACGTGACTCCGTCTTGAACATAAAGCGGTTTTCCATGCTGATCGTGCAAAACGGCAATAAATGTCACGAAAAAGTTGTCCACACCGTCGCGCAGTTGCTGGATGTAGGCGTGCTGGTCGGTCGAACCCTTGTTTCCATAGACGGCAATCCCTTGGTTCACCGTAGCCCCTTCCAAATCCAACTCTTTGCCAAGCGATTCCATCACCAATTGCTGCAAATAGCGGGAAAAAAGCTCCAGACGGTCTTTATAGGGTAAAATCACCATGTCTTTGGCGCCTTTGCCCTTGCCGACGTAGTGCCACATCAATGACAACTGAGCCGCCGGGTTTACTCTTACATCACTTACGCGGGTGATTTCATCGCACATCTTGGCGCCGCGAAGCATCTCGTCAATGTCAAACCCTTGCAGCGCAGCAGGTAACAGACCGACGGCCGAAGTCTCGCTCGTGCGTCCGCCGACCCAGTCCCACATCGGGAAGCGCGCCAGCCAGCCATCCGACAGCGCGGCTTTGTCCAGGTTGCTGCCCGCGCCTGTGATTGCGACTGCGTGCCGGGCAAAATCACATCCAGCCTCCTTGTATGCCGCTTGGGCCACCAACATGCCGTTGCGGGTTTCCTGTGTCCCGCCCGATTTTGAGATCACGACACAAAGCGTCTGTCCCAGCCGATTCCCGATGTGGGCCAAGACCTTCTGCATTCCGTCCGGGTCGGTATTATCGAAGAAAAACGGCTCCAATTTATCGCTGCCGGGCTGGCTGAGGGCATTGGCGACAAACTCCGGCCCCAGCGCCGACCCGCCGATGCCGATGACCAGCAGGTTCCGAAACCGTCCGTTCGCGCCCGAAATCGCACCCTCATGCACCTGTTTGGCAAAATCCCTGACGGCAGCCACGGTTTGCTCGATCTCCCGGCGCAGATCGGCCGAGGGCGCCAGGACAGGATTGCGCAGCCAGTAATGGCCGACCATCCGTTTCTCGTCCGGATTGGCGATGCCGCCCCGCTCCAGATCCGCCATCGCCGCGAACGCCTTTTGCATTCGGGCCTCCATGGACGGCAGGTAATCGCCCGGAAAACTCATCCGGCTCAGGTCCACGGAAAGCCCGATGGCCGGGTAATGCGAATAGTGCTTTTTGAACCGATCCCACAATTGTCGCGGCGTCATTGTCATAACAACGGGCAAGGTAAACGCAACGGGCCCGCAAGCCAACCCCGGAGTTGCCGGATGTCCGGCTTGCAACAAACGCCATGAGAATCCCATTATATTTTGGCAATGCACTAAATGATGTTTTAAAAAGCAACGGCCGCCCACGCAACACGAATCCGTGGATTCGCATTCCATCGTGGTTCCTAGAAAAAGGGGTTGTTCGCCTTTTCCTCCGCCACGGTCGTCAACGGCCCGTGGCCGGGGCAGAGAAGAGTCGCGTCCGGCAGGGTCAGAATCTGTTCGCGCACTTTTTGCCGCGCCAGCTCCCACGACGGGTCCCCCCTGCCGATGGAGCCGGCGAAAATCGCGTCGCCCGCCAGCGCCACGTGCGGCGCGTCCTCGGGCCAGTTTCCGACGATATAGGTGACGCCGTCCCCGGCGTGGCCGGGGGTGTCGCGGTGGGTCACGCGCAGGCTGCCCAGATGCACAAAATCGTTGGCCCGGTTGCGGTGTTGCGGCGGGGCGCTGCTGGCGTTGGTGTGCAAATGGATTTTCGGAAACGCCGCCCGCACCGCGCCCATGGCCGCGATGTGATCCTCGTGCGTGTGCGTCAGGAACAGGTGCCGCAACGTCAGGCCGTTTTCCTCGATCAATTGAATGATCGGCGCGGCGTCCCACCCCGTGTCGAACAACGCCGCCTCGCGCGACACCTCGTCCCAGACCAGGTAGCAGTGGACGGCCAACCCGCCGGCGGTGGTGGTGATCTGGCGCAATTCCCGCCACTGGGAAAGATCGGGCGTGGCGGGCAGCCAGCCTTGGGCCAGCCGTTGGAGCTTGCCACCGTCGATGCCAAGCGCCTGGCCGAGGCCCTGAAAATTCACCTGCCCCGCGACCCGGCCCGTTTCCTCCAAGGCGTTGAAATCCGTCTCCGTCAAGCCGGCCGCGCGCGCCGCCGCCTGGGCCGCGCCGCCCCCCGCCTGGCGCCCCTTGCGAATGATCTCCCCCAAATGGTCTTGCAGCGTCATGGCCAAACTGAACACTCAAAACGCGCCGTTAGCAAACCCTGGTTTTATCCCAGCCGCGGGCCGTCTCTTCCGACAATCGTTCCAGGCTCCGCGCCGCCTGGCTTTGGGCCTGCCGCAAGGTGGTGATTTCCGTCAGCGCGCGGGTGTGGGCGAAAAGGCGGCTCTTCTTGACCGCCTTGTCCACGGCGCCCGCCAGCCCGACACACGGCACGCCGCAACGCGCGCACAACCGGGCGATCTGACCCACGCCTTTTCCCATCCGCGTCTGCTCATCCATCGCTCCTTCGCCGGTGATGACCGCGTCCGCCGCACGAATGCGCTTTTCCAATCGCGCATGGCGCGCGAACAAATCAAAACCGGACTCGATCCTGGCCCCGGCAAAGGCGGCCAAGCCAAAGCCCAGGCCGCCCGCAGCTCCCGCGCCGGGCGCGTCCGGGTCTCCGATGTTCCGCTCCTCTTGCAAAACGGTCGCCAGGCGGGCCAGACATTTCTCAGTCAAGTACAAATCATTCGGGCGCAGTCCTTTCTGCGGCCCGTAAATCCGGGAGCAGCCGGACGGACCCAGCAGCGGATTGCGGACGTCCACAGCCACGGTGAGGCGCAGATTCAACGGCGCGGAGGGTGGACAAATGCCGGACAACCCGGCCAACTGCCACCACTCGTCCAATATCTCGCCGTAGTGGCCGAAGAATTGCCAGCCCAGCGCGCGGGCCAGACCGAACCCGCCATCGTTGGTCGCGCTGCCGCCGATGCCGATGAGGCACTCTCCGGCCCCGGCTTTCTCCGCCGCTCGCAGAACTTTTCCCAAGCCGAAGGTATCAAGCTGGAAGGGATGAAGTTTTCCACGGGGCAGCATGGCCAGGCCAATGACATTGGCCGATTCGACTATGGCGGTCTTCGTCTTCGCGCGCCACCACCAGGCGCATCGCAGCGGGCGATGCGCGGCGTCCAACGTCTTCACCCACCGCGTGCGCGCGCCCAGCAAGCTGCCGAGGACTTCGCCGAAGCCGTCGCCGCCGTCGCTCATGGGAAGCAAGTCGAGGGAATCCTTTGCCCGCGCCTTGTGCCAGCCGCGGGCGATGGCGCCGGCCGCCTGGCGCGCCGTCAAGCTGCCTTTGAATTTGTCCGGCACAATGAGAATGCGCATGGGCTAAAACATCGGCGTGTTCATGTTCCCGGTGAGAATATCGAAGGGCCGTTATTTCACTCCTGCTTTAGCGGCAGCTTCGGGGTCAATTTGCTTCAGCGCCACGCGGGCGGCGGCACGGGCGTCGTTGTCCCTGGCGTGCAATAGGGGAAGGATTTTCGGAAACGCTTCCTTGGCCAGGCTGCCATAGTTGCCGAGGGCCGTGGCAGCTTCGTCATTCAGGTCGTCATTAGTCAGGTAGGGAATGAGCAGTGGAATGACAACGCCGGGGTCGCTGTGAATTTTTCCCAAAGCCCTAATGGCTGGTTCATACAACACGGCGTCGGACCCCTTGAGCGCCTGGATGAGGGACGGCACGACCGCTTTGGCAGGCGGACCGATTCTTCCGAGATAGCCGGCCGCCCACGAACGGCGGGCCTCGGCTTTGGCGTAGTTGATCTGCACGCCGGGAAGGCCATTGAGGGTCTCGATTAACGACACCCTGACTGTGGAGTCGTTGGTATCGTGAAACATCTTGTCCACCAACTGCGGAATGATTTGACGGTTCAAGGTCTCATAGGCCTGGTTGCTCGCGCCCGCGTCGTGGCTCTCCAACTGTTGCGTCCAGCCATTCAGGGACTTGCCCTCATACGCGTAGAGCGTGTCGTGATTCCCCAACGTCCGGCTGAGCAACCAAACCCCTGCAACGACAATGAACATGCCCACCAACACACCAATGGAAATGCGAATGATACGTTTTTTCATGATCTTCTGCTCCGATCGAGATTCTCACCGTCAAGCGGGGGTTGTCATCATTTGCCCGCCTCATACTGCTGCGTTGCCTGCCGAAGCTCACCGGGTGTCCAGCGATCCGGATGCACCACAACCCGGTACCGCAGCACAAGGGTTTCCCCGGCTTTGAGTGTTTCCGCACGGTAGGTCAGGACGGCCGGGCTGACGTAGTACATGGGAGGATTGTTGACAACGTACCACGGGCTGGGGCTGTTGAGGTTGGCGGCGTTGTCCAGGAAGGCCACGCCTGCGGCGCGACCGCCAATCGTCCCCGAAAAATCCAGCGCCGGCGCCTTGCCCCGAAAACGATTATTCTCATACGTCACCGGCCCGTCGCCGGTGATGACCCTCGCCTCCGCCAAATCCGCGGCGGCGCGGAGGCCCAAGCCGGCGTAGCCGCCCGCCGCGTTGCGTCCCTGCTTGTCCACCGGTGGCGCGCGGTCCAATACGATCTCCTTCGCGGCGCGAAAGGTCATGTGCCAATCCAGGTGGTATGCGCCGGTGGAGTCCGGCGGCGAAACCTCGATCACGCGGTGTTCGGTCAGGACAACAGGACCGTTGCTGGGATGATAGGAAAGGTCCAGGACCAGGCGGGCGGAAAAGTCCGGGTGGGTTTCGATCAGCGGCGCCGGCCATTCGGTTTTGCCCTCGGCCAGGCCGGTCTCCCGATTTTCCTCCCAATAGTTGACTTTGTTGATGTATTTCCAGGAAAACCACAATCCGCGATGCCAGGGATGATCCTTGGGACGATAACCGCTCAAGACCGGCCCCGCCGGCAAGGCCAGCGGATGGAAGTTGGGCTTGGACTCGTTGGCGCCAAAATTGAACCGCCAGACAATTTGTCCGCCCTGCCGCAACGCCAGCGAATCGGGCAGCCGTTCCCATTCCAGCCCGGAAGCACCCGGCGCCGCCCGGCCGCCGGGGGCCAGAAGCAATGCGATCCCGCACGCCAGCGGCGCGCATTTCTTCATTCGAGGAATTTCCATTTCAGAAATTGAAGCTAAGGATTCGATGGTTGATGGAGCAAGCCCAAAGTATGTTTTCGCGCGCAAGACGGGCTTATCGAAGTATGCAGACCATTTCCACACAAAGAGTTCGCGCTGCCAACAAAATGGCCTACCTGGGCCATTTTGTTGGCACTTAGATATGTTAATGTTGCTTATTACGATGGTTTAATGATCATCCTCTCTCATATTCTCCGCTGCCTCCGTCTGCCGGGAGCGGCCAAGTGGACGCGGTGGACGGCGTGGACGGAGGTGCGGACGCGGGGGCGGCGGTTTTTGGGTTTGATTGACTTTGATTAGCTTTGATTGGCTTTGATTCACCCTTCTCCTCCGCTTCCGACTCCATTTGGCCCGTCGGTTGGTCGGCCTTTGCCAGGTCCTGGGCATTTTTGTGCATCTGAAGAGCCTCGCTGAGTAGCTTCCCGGCTTCCAGGGCGACGGCATTCCGTCTCTCTTGCTGGGCCTCTTCCGCCTCGTCCGCCTTTTGCGCGCGCTCCACGGCGCGGTGATGATCCACGGCCCGCTGCATGGCCCGCTGCAATTGGATGGCGTCCTGCAAGAGCGGACGCAGGGCCTGCAACCGCTTTTCCCAATCCGCAACTTCTCCGCCGTCCAGCCCGCAGGCGGCTGTGACCAGTTGGGCATATTGGGCGCTCAGGACGGTGACCAGGTCGTCGGCGACGTTGCCGAATTGCGGCCCGCCCTCTTCGACGTAGCTGGCGAAGTGGCTGAGGTTTTCCCAACAGGCCTCCATGTTGCGCTCTGTTTGCCAGCGGACGAAGCCGCCCAGGCGCCATTGGCTCAAGTTTTGCAGGCTGATGGGAACACCCTGGAAGGAGTCGGCCACGAGGGAGCGGGTTTGGGGCAGGGCGTTGAGCCAATCCAGGATGGCGGGGCCAGGCTCGTTGTCGGCCAGGCGCTGGTTGAGCAGGGCGCGCACGAGCAGGGGCAGGCGGGCGATCTTGCCGTTGCGGCTGCGGGTAGCAGTTGCGGCGGCGGGCACGGCTGAAGGCTCTGCGGCGGCGGTGGGCGTTTCGGGGGTTTTCGAGGTTTCGGTTTTGTTTTTACGATTCAGTTTTTCAGTTTTCATGGCGCGATTGTGGCACGAAGCGGAAAAACCAAAAAACCTACGGTAGTGTTTTTGGCATGATTTTTTTTGGAGGGGTTGGAGCGGCGCTTGTGATTGGAAGGCAATGGGTTGCAACGGACAAAATCCCGAAAAACGTGAAAAACACAAAAAAAAGTGCAAAATAATTTCCGTGGGACCCCGGTTTTTCTGCAAAATGGCCCTTTTTTTCGGCCAAAAACAGCCCTTGGGAAAACGGATGATTTGCAAGTAGCTGCCGCTGTGCGGGTTGGCGCGGCAGAAAAACAGGCAAAGCGAGGGTGAACAAGGCCGGAATGAAGGCAAGGGAATGATTGTCAAGGGAATGAACATGAAGGCCAAGCCATAGGCCAACACGGGAACGCTTCCCGCCTTCGCGGTCATGTTTTGCAACACGTGCCAACTCCACCCGGAGTTCGCGCGGTCATCCTTATAGGTCTTCCAAAGCAGGTTCAACCCTTGCAGGGTTGTTATTTGTCGGTGTTCTCACCCAGGGTAGCTCGTTGCTGGCAACCCTGGGCTGATAGATTCAATCCCTTTGGGATTGGGAGAATCAATCATCATGGGTTCGCCGCCAGCAGGTCGTTGGTTTTTGCAATCACGGCGAAGGCGTCGGCGACGTAGAGGACGTCGGCTTTGCCGCGGGACCAGCCGCAGTTGGGGTCGAGACTGATGGCGCGGCGTTCGGCGATGAAACGCCAGCCGACGGTGTGCGGCTCTTCGCCGTGACAGCAGGTGCTCAGACCTTTGGCGTGGCGCGGTGTCGCGCCGGTCTGGCCGATCTGGTTGAGATGGGAGAGGAAGGGGAGCACGGCCTGTCCTTCGCCGCCCAAATCCACCAGCGATTTGCTGCTGCCCAGCGATGCCCGCGCGGCGCGGAGAAAATCCAGGATCAACTTCTCCGCCTCGGGAACGTGCGTGCGGCCATCGGCCTGTTTCTTGGTCCAGCCGGCGCCGGCGACGAAGAGCAGTTGCGCGTCGGGACGGATGGTTTGCGCATCGGCCTTTGGCTCGCGAATGCCAATGACAGTGGTGCGCCGGCTGGCATCGCTAAGAGTCACCGGCACAATTTCGACCGTTGCCGTGCCCGCGCCGCATTCGCACGCGCTCTGGCTGCCGGGGTCAATGAGCATGAACCAGGGACGGTGCGTTCGGGTCAGCGTGGCCTCCATGCGCTGGCGATAGTACCAGCGGTTGACGGCGGGCTCGCCGCCGGCATCGGCGATGCCGGTCACGTGGCAATCCACGCGTCCGCCCAACCGTTGCGCCACGCCGGGCAAGACGCGATTCCAGCGTGAAGTTGCCGGAGCAACGACCACGGTGGCCTGCGCCGCTTTGAAAAGGGCTTCCGCCGCCGCCGCGTCGGTGCAATAGCGCGACTGGCCATATTCCGGGCCAACGACGCCGAAATACCTTGTGGCGGGGCAGGCGGCGATGGAATCGGCCGCGGCTTGAACGCTTTCCCCGATCAGGCCGACGAAGAGATTGGAACCGGCGATGGCTTTGTTGAGAGTGCGGGCGGCGCGCAAGGCTTCGCGGGCCGACTTGGGCAGCGAGCCGCCGGGTTCGACGTGAGCGAGAAGAAGAATGGTTTCCATAATTTCGCGGCAACTACTTCTTGATCCACTCGACGATTTCCTGCGCGATCTCCCCGGCCGATTTGTCTTTGACGATTTTGGTGGCGCGAATCTGTTTGGGCAGCGCCACGCTCACGAAGGTTAAGCCTTCGCCGCCAAGCTTCGCCGGCCTGGCCTTTTGCAACGCCGGCATCACGGTGCGCATGTTGGCCATACCGATCTGTGGATTGTTTTTCGGTTCGGGCAAGTTGCCCGTGGCCCATCCCAGCAACGCCGGCGGACCGGCACACTTGGAGACCTGATGGCGGCCACCTTCGATGCGCTCCAGGATTTCCAGCGAGCCGTCGGCGTTCACCTTGAGTTCGTCCACGCCTTGAAACTGATCCATGATGCCAAGGCGTTCGCCGACCATTTGCATCGTTGCGCCGGCGCCACGGGAGGCGGATTCCCAGCCGCCGAAAAGGAGCAGCCTGGATTTGTCGAGAGCCGGAATGGCCGCGATGGCCTCGGCGAGCGCGGCGGCGACTTCAGCCGCCTCGGTGAAACCGCTGGCCGGACCGTCGAGGGCGACGAGTTCAAAGGGAACTTTCTGGGCGACGCTCATCATGACCTGCTGGAGCTTGGCCTTGGGGCCGAGGCTGACGAGCCAGACCTTGCTGCCGGGGGCGTTCTTCGCGAGATTGGCCGCCTCGTAAAGGGCGTGGCTGGCCCACGGATCCAGGACGGCCGGGAGCATCATTTCATTTTTCAAGGCCGGCCCGCTCGAGCCGGCCACCGGCTCCAAGGTTTGGAGCGGGTCCGGCACGATGCCGCCGCAAACGACGATTTGATAAGCGATGCTCATAAAAGTACTCCCTTATCTTTCCGAAAAACAGCGCGTGACGGTTTGCGCGACCTCCAGCAGCCATTGGGCGCGTTGCGCGGGCGTGCTGGTGATGACGACCGAAAAGGTGCGGCGATGCACGTTGCGCACGCCGCAAAGGTCAAACACGCATTTCTTCCACAGACCTTCGAGCGGATCTCCGAGAATCTCGCGCTCGCGATCGTCGGGCGTGTTGGCGGTGTTGAAAACAACCGCCGCTTTGGCCTTGAGCAGACCGACGGGCACGCCTTCGCCTTTGTCATTGGCGACAAAGCGATAGGCGACTTCCATCCGCAGCACGCGGTCAATCCAGCCCTTCAAAATGGCCGGCGGCATGCCCCACCAGTTGGGATGCACGATGATGATGCCGCCGGCTTGGGCGATTTCCCGGCAATGAGAGGCGATGACCGGATCGAGGATTGCGTTCGTCTGCAATTCGGCGGCGGAAAAGAGCGGCGGAAAATGTCCCTGGTAAAGATCGTGGAGCACGGCGTCGTGGCCGTTCTGCCGAAGCGCCTGCGCCGCCGTGTTGGCGATGGCGTGGTTGAAGCTTCCGGGATTCGGATGGGCGAGGATAATTGAGATGTTCATTAGTTTTCGGCTGAGTGCGGGCCGCCCGCGCCGGCGCGAAAGGCCACGAATGTGCTTACGGGGTCACGAGTGTAACGTTGGGGAAATACTTTTTGAACCGCTCCTGGTCGCGGGTGGCAATCTATACCCAGCGTCATAAATATTCGCGCATTCGGCGCGCACGGAGTGCGCGCCCTACCTGTTCTGCGGTAGGGCGGGCAGTCCTCTGCCCGCCGTCACCCGCAATAGATTATGGGGCTGTGTATCAATGTCAATGATGGCGTTGGTGTCGAACAGGATCATGGTTCCCTAGTCAAAGCGCGCAGTTCGTCCCAGGTCATCATCGGTTTCATCTTGCTCGATTTGATTGCGGCCGACACTTCGGCGCGGGTCATTTTCTTCGGCGGGGCCGGTTTGTTCAGGCGCACCAAACGGAAGTGGCCGTTGCCTTCGTCTTCGCAGGCAAACACGTCACCCGGCCGGGCGCCCGGCATGACCACCCGCTTCTTGCTGTCGGCGATTACTGTCATGGTGGGATAATCCCACAATTACGGCGGGGAGACAAGCGCGTTTCCGATTCAATTCTCCGCCGAATGCAGGCCGCCCGCGCCGGCGCGGAAGGCGACGGCCATGCGTTCGGGATTCTCCGGCGAGGCGGAGGCGCAGTTCCACAGGCAGGCGCCGCAGTGAACGCATTTCTCGCGGTCAAAAGCCGGCACTCCGTTTTCGCCGGGAGTGATGGCCTGGCCGGAACAGACTTCGACGCAGAGCTTGGTGCCGCATCGCTGGCATTCGTTGGGAAAAACAAACGCGACGTGATCGGCGTAGCCGGATGGCGCCTGCACCTTGCCGCCGAGCAGAAGCGCGTCCTGATGCGAGACGAGCAACTGGCCGTCGAACGGAATCGCCGGCCAGCCGGCGCGTTCCATGAGGGCGGCGTGAGCGGAGACGCCGCGGGCGTAACAGTCATCTCGAATCTTCCGCACTTCGGCGGGAGAAATGCGGCCGCGAAAATAATCTTCCAGCGGGGGAATGCGTTCCCATGGACGCAGCGGTTTGCCGGACAGCGCGAGCCGTCCGCCGCTCAAACCCGCCAGCGCCATGCCGAAGAGGCCGGTGAGGACGCCGCGTTGAAAACCGTCGCGTGATTTTTCGGCGGCGCGGGCTTCCTCTTCCACCCAACTGCCGTGGCGGCGCTGCGTGTAAGCCGCTTCGAGATTTTCCCTCGTGAAAGGCTTCTTGGCCTTGAGCAATTCGAGCACCGCGTCGGCCAGTTGCGTTCCGGTGGCCCAGGCTTCGTCCACGCCCGATCCGGTGAGGACGTTGGTGCTGCCGCTGCCTTCGCCGATGCGCGCGTAGCCGTCGCCGGCCAGATGCGGTTCGCCGCGGCGGCCGGATTCGGCGAGTGTTTTGGCGCCCCAGGACCGGAGTTTGCCGCCCTTGAGAAAATGCCACAGATAAGGGTGCGTCATCCAATGCTGAAGGTAGCGGTAGGACGTGCGCACGGGGCTGTCGAACCACGAGGGGACAAAGATGCCCAGTGAAGCGACGCGGTCGGGATGCACGTAGAAGAATCCGAAGATTTCCGGTTCGGGATAGCCGAAGGTATGCAGTACCGTGCCCGCTTTGAGAGGGGTGTCCTCCGGCAAATCCACGACGAACTTCATGCCGACCGCCCAATCGCGCGCGTGATGGTTTTCCGGCAAACCAAAAAGGTCATCCAATTGCCGGCCGACGGGACCGACCGGGCCGTCGCCCACAACGGTCAGCGCGGCGTGAATATCCATGCCCGGCGTGAAGCCCTCGGCGGGCGCGCCTTGTTTGCTCACGCCTTGATCGAGCAGGCGGACGCCGACCACTTTTTTGTTTTCGATCAGCGCTTCCGCGACGGGCGTGCCGGGCCAGATTTGAACGGCGCCCGTGCTTTGCACCTGCGCGCCGACCCATTGCATGAACTGTCCCATCGAGAGCACCATGCCGCCGCGCTTGTGCAGGAAGCCGGGCGTCCATGGCAGCTTCAAGGCCTCGCGCTCGTAAGGCAGCGCCCATTTGAACGCGCCGATGAATTTGTCGGCCAGCCGCAGCATCGTCGAACGCCGGCTGACGCCGACGGGGTCCAACAGGTAAAGCACTCGCTCTTCGCCGACCGGCGCAGCCATCGGGATGCTGGCCTTTTCAATATCGGGAATGCTGCTCCGCAAAGCGCGCGCTCTGGTGACCACGCCGGAAACCCCGAAGCCGATGTCGTCCGCGCGTTCGTAGCAAAGCACCTGGAGCGGCTGGCCGGGTGCCACGGCGCTTTCCACGGCCGGCGTGCCGTCGGCATGGACGAGTTGTTTGGAGAGCGTGGAGAGAAAACCCGCCGTCGCCGGGCCGAAGCCGACGCAAACGATGTCCGCGTCCATGCGGGGGCGGTCAATCGGTCGAGGCGTTTCTCTCGATGTGATTTCAGACATGGTTCGCAAATGTAGGATCACTTCCGGCGCGTCCGGTATTTGACAGGGGTTTCGTGCAGGGCCATTTCATGAGGAAACAATTCGATAACTTGTCCGTCGCGACCGATGAGGATTGGCTTGCCTGTTTGTTGGTGTTCTGCGATGAGCTTTGCCACTGCGCGCTGGAGGGCGTGCTCAGCCTTTTCTGCCAACGAGAACGGCTTTATTTTTTTGTTCGGCGTTTTCATTCGATGCCCACAACTTGGGAGATTCTAGCAAAGAGCGGCGCGTTGTGAATGCGCATTTGACCGCCTTCCTCTGCAGCTATGAACTGAGGCGCGTCAGTTGAGTTGTCGAAGATTGTCCATGAATCCAGCAATGGCCGGAAATGGTGGAACAGGTTGCAAAGCCCCTTGGCAAAGCGACGCCGAATGGTGGCCTCCGGAACATCGTGCCCCCCTTCCTGCACGCGCCTCGCCACGCGAGCGATTGCGAGATCAACGCTGTCCAACCAAAGGTAGAAAAGGTGAATGGCATATTCCTGTCTCTTGAACTCGCGCAGCATTCGCAAATACGTGAGGCCCGACAACGTGGTTTCGAACCCGAAGTCCAGGCGAATCCTGGCCAGTGCCCGAATCCGCGCGAGCATCAATCGGCCTGCCGGTATTGCGGCAGATTCAGGTGAAAAAGGAGATAGACCGAACGCAATCAAATCAGCGTTTACGAATTCGCGGCATCCAACATAATCCGGCAGCAATTCACGAGCAAAGGTCGTCTTCCCCGCTCCATTTGGGCCGGCAATGATGTAGAGACTGGGCTTGGAAATCGGCTTGGGCACGGTTTAAAAAGGTTCAGCGAATTTAGTTGCCCGTCGCCGGCCGAAGCCGATGCAAACGATGTCCGCATCCATGCGCGGGCGATCAATTCTGGTTTGATATGTTGTGGAGAATTGGCCCTGCTTCAAGGTCGCAATTTACGACCTTGAGCGCCGAAACTCCTCCGCCTCATTTCAGGTTCCGTTTACAGGCTGCGGACAATCCGCACCGCCTTGGCCGCATCGGTTTCACTGTCCACGGCGACATGACAGACGAATTTTTTCCCGATGGCGGCCCCCGATAATGCGCGGAGGTTCAAGCCCTGATCGGCGAAGGCCTGGGTCAGGCGCGCGCCCAAGCCGGGTTTGTCAGCGCCTTCGATTCGCACCGTGTGCAGGTTTTCGGCTTTACGGAACCCCGCGGCTTTGGCCGCCCGGCCCTGTTTGGCCCCCTCAACCGGCGTGACAAACACCACTCCGGTGCCGGGCTTGTCGGGCGCGCGCCGCGCGATGAGGAATTCCAGGTTCACGCCCGCCGCCGCCAGGGCGTTGAGCTTGGCGGCCAATCCGCCCGGTTGATCCTCGATGGCCGCCACCCATGTTGCTACTCGTTGTGTTTTCATAACTGGTCTCCTTTTGTTGGATTGGGATTTTTATTCACTCATCATTTCAAAGTGTCACGCGGGGTAATCCAAGGTTTCACGGGTCATCACTTTCGTCAACGCTTCGGCGGCGCGGTCTTTGGCGAGGCGGCAGCCGGTGAGGCAGGTGTCAAGTTTTGCGCGCAGAGCGATGAAGCCATCGAGTCCTTCGCATTTGACACATGGGCCGGCTTTGAGCGGATGCGCCTGGCCGGATTCGGACACGTCGGAATAGGCGCGGGCCGAGCCGTCCATGCCGGGAATGATGCCTTCCAGCGCCGTGAGTTCCTCGGCGCTGTAACAAGTGTGGCAGCCCGCCTTGTCCCAAGCGGGATGGCGATTGTAGCCGTGAACGATTTCCGCCGCGATGCGTCCGACTTCGCCCGCCGCGCGGGCCGCTTGCACGTGGCAAAGGTCGGTGAAGAACGCCACCGTGCCGGCCAGTCCGTCGGCCAGCGCGGCGTTTTGCGCGCCTTTTGTTTCCAGCTCGATGACGTCCAGGATGAATTGCCGCGCGGCCAGCAGCCAGCATAGCGCGTCGGCCAGCGGGAACGTCACCCCCTGGCGCGTCTTGTGGTAAAGCTTGGCGCCGTCGGCATCGGTGGCCGATTGCACGTGTTGCAGCGTCCACAGCCAGAGATTCATCGCCGTGCCCAAGGCGCACGCGCCGGTGCCGGGCCGATCGGAGGCGATGCGCTTCAAATCGGCGATCCATTGCTTGAACTGCGCCAGGAACAGCGGGTTGGTCATCGTCATGGAAAGCTGCAAACGCTGCACCGCCTCGGGCCCTTCGTAAGTGGCTTCGAGCTGCGCGTCCATCCATTTCTGGCCCAGGAAACCGGGGCAATCCTCCGTGACGCCGTAGCCGCCCATGAGGCTGACGGCTTCGCGCATCATGTTGGCGCCGTGGCCGGTGTTCCAAAGCTTGCAGGCGGGGCAAAGGACGTTGGCCAGCGAATCCAGTTGGGCGAACCTGGCCAGCGGGCTTTCAACCGGCAGGCGCGCTTCGAGCAGTTTCACCGCCTCATCTTGAGCCTTGGCCATTTCCTTGAACGCGGCGCGGCCGGCCAATTTTTCCCCGGTCAGGAGGCGGTCCTTTTCCAGCGGGTCCAGTTGGTCGAACAACCGCGCCGCCTCGAAGCCCAGCGACGCGCTGGCCTCGCCCGTGGCCCAGATGTCCACCAAGCGGTGCAGGGCGTCCTCTTTTTGCTGGATGCCCAGTTCGTAACGCGGCGTGCCGGGCGCGCCCTGGCCGCCGCGAAAGCGCCGGCGCTGATAAAGAATCACCGGCTCAATGGCCGAAAGCAGTTTGGCCGCAGTCATCAAGCCGACCGTCACGCGCGTGCGGCGGAAGACCGCTTCGATGATTTCGCCGTGGGAGTATTTGGGGATGATGACCCCATCCTTGATCGTGTAGCCGCCGACGATGCGGCTGGCGGGCACTTTGAGGTTGAAGACCGGATCGTTGGTGGAGGAAAGCTGGTGAACGAGCTTCTTTGTCGGTGTGCCGCGGTCCCAAATCCCCGGATCGCCTTCTTCCAGAATCACCATGCAACTGCCCTTGAGCCTGGGGTCGTCGGACTCGACGGCGGCGGTGACGACGTTGGCGAAAGCCATGTTGGTGATGAAGCGGCCGCGTTTGTCCACTTGCAGCAGCGGCTCGCGGCCCTGGTTCCATTCGGCGACGCGCACTTTGCCCGCCAACATGCCGGTCTCCACCCCGACGAACGGAATCGGTTCGGTGAGCGCGAAGGCGGCGCGAACTTGTTTGCGGCTCTCTCCGGGTTTGAGCGGAGCGGCGCTGGCCACGTATTTGGCCCGTTGTTCCGGCGTGCCCCGCTCCTGAATCGGGGCCAGCCCCAGATTGCCGGCCAGACTGCCCGTGGCCGCGCCCGCGTCCACCCAGGACAATTCAAAGGCGATCAGCGCCAGCGCCAGGTTCTTTGGCCCGGCGATGAACCCGCCCTGCTCCGGATCCAGGAACGCCGCCGTGATGCCGCTTTCATCGAAGTGAGGCAAAAGACTGGCCTTGTCCGCCGTCCACTCGTGCGAGTTTCGGCCGCCCTTGGCGACGAGCCTGGCCACCGGCCCGCGCGCGACGCTCCGCGCGCCTTGCACGAGCATCTGCAGATCGAAACGGTCGGCAAAGCGCCACATGATTTGGCGGAGGTCATCGGAGGGCAGCGTGGTGAGCGTCGGTGAAATTCTTTCTTCAGCAATAGCATTCATATCTTTTCGTCAGAGGATTTCGCGCGGCAAATTTTCCCATCGCGATCCCCTCAGATAAGGTCGGCAGGCGGGCCGTAAGAATCAATCTTATTTCCCGGCGCGGCTTTGGCGGCTGGGTTTGCGAGACTGGCCAACAGACCCGCGGCACCGAGTGCCAGGCGACTGCGAACCGATGCTCAACCGCACGGGCTGCGTCAGCCGCTCGATGTCGTCAAGCTCAACTCCGCCAGAGGCTCCGTCTTCAGTGCGGCCATTTTAAGGACCAAGTGAGATTCCAAAGGTTATTCAACTTCTCGGGTTGAACATGCCCATCCGAAAAGCCAACCATGATTCCTCCGACCAACGAGTTGATGTGCGGGGAAACATTGCGCGGCGCCTGGGAGGGATTCTTGTAGAGATGCCGGGCGATACACAGCCGCTGCAGGCCAATGTCATCATCGCTGCCAGTGTACAAGTTGGGGGTCGGCTCGTCACTCGTCTGCGGCCAGCCATCCACCCAAACCGAATCGGAGAAAAAGGGCGTCAAGGAAGGCAGCGTAATGGCAGCTTCCTTTTCAAAGGCAAGGGGATTATCAGGGGTGGGATAGGGGTCGTTAGCCGAGTAGCACCAGCCGTTGATGGCATAGCTTCCCTGAGTTCCAGGAACCCACTCCCACGGGTAGTCCGCGGCTCCGGCTCCGTCCAGCGCGGCATTGGGCGGACTAATCCATCGAGTTTGTTCCGGCGCGGCGGGGCAAAAGCGGGAGGCATGCAAGGCTGCATAATTTGTGGTCAGCCGGCTGATCCACAACGTCACGTCGTTATAGTCTATCAGCTTGCCGGTGTTGTCGCCCACATACATCGTGAAAGAGAGGTCGAGTTGTTTGCAGTTATTGAGACAACGGATATCCTGGGCATTGACCTTGGCCCGGCTTAAGGCCGGCAGCAGCAGCGACGCCAGAATGGCGATGATGGCGATGACCACCAGCAACTCGATCAGGGTGAAGGCCCTTCGGATTCTCTGCAGTTCAGGGAATTGCACAGGTCGTTTCCTTTTTAAAAATATTACGCAACATCATAAACGGCAATGGCATACGCCATCATCGTGCCTTCCAGATCAAGCTATCGCATCACAAGTCAATATGTCAATGGCCGGCGACAAAAAAATCTGCAATCCCAGGGCCAAATCCTGAAGGTGCGCGCTGGCGCAGTCCAGACTGGCCGGGCCGAACTGAGCAGGAAGCAGGTTATATTTCTGCTGACCCAAGCCGCGCCGCCGGCTTAAACTGCGCGCTGTCATGAGGGAATCTCAGCCCAACAGCTCCCGCGCCCGGCGGGCTTTGAGGATTGCTATGGTGGCGGTGGCGGCGGCTTGTGCCGTCTGGTGGTTGGCGCGCCGGGGCCAGGACGGCGCACTGGCCAGCGTGGCCTTGGCGGACGGAACAGTCTTGCACATCGAGAAGGTGTCTTTCGGAACCCAACATCGCATTGGACAACGCGATTATTTTGGCCGGTTCTTCTACTGGCTTCCTCCGCGTCTGACACAGCTCTTCGCGCCAAAAAGAGGGGAATCCACGCTGGACTTGCCTGATCCGGCGCTGGTCGTATGGGTGGATGCAACCGACGCCAAAACCGGCAAGGACCTCGACGCCCAAAAGATGTTTGTGGATTTCGTGGACGGGCATGGAGAATTGTGGGGAGAAGAGACGCGCGCGTACTGCGGCTTCCAAGGCTCATACTCAAGGGTGGCTCACATTTTCACTTGCTTCCCACGCGATGAGAAGATGCTCACCTTGCGCATTACACCGTGGAAGAAAAGCGCTTACAGTCAAGTTGAATTCAAAAATCCCTGTTGCACCGCGCCCGCCGTTTGGACGGGCCTGTCCCTGCCGCAGCGCCGTGAGGTGGACGGCCTGGAAATCGTCCTGGACCACCTGACTCTCGCCACCAACGGCGGTCCCAAGGCGTACTGGGAACCGCCCGCCCGCTATTGGGCGCCTTCCTGGCAACTGCTTCACCACGGCGTCCCGGCCACGGGCTGGGACGGGCCGGAATGGGAGGCGGAGGACGCGCTGGGCAACCGGGGGCAATCGCCCAATGTCCGCCAGCCCGTCCTGCGATTTTCCGCCGCCTTTCGGCCCAGCGCCACGAACTTGGAAGCGGCCATTTTAGTGGCGGCGCTGCCAAAAATAAACCTGGTCTCCTCCGCGACCAACTGGTGGAACATTACGAACCGCTTTCAATCCAACGAAATTGACGCCCTGGGCTTCTTTCCGCCCGGAACCTATGTTTTTTGCGAGGGGCGGTTTACCAACTACAATCCCGGCATGGGTCCTGTTGGGGGCGGCGCGCCCTCCGGTTGGGTGGCACAGTCCAGAGTGGCCGGCCCCAATCGAGTGCTGAGGTTTGACGGCCATTACACCCCATCCCCCGTCATCTATCTGCGTTACCGCGAAGACGAATCGTCCGGGCGCATCGCCCTGAGGCTCCGCGATGGCCGGGGCGGTTGCTGGCTGGCCTCGCCAGAAACACAGGACGGCCCAAACGACATCCATCCGTTTATGCTCTCCCCGCCGGCGGGAGCCAGCGTGGCGACTCCCGAAATCGTCCTCTTGAAGCCGGTCAAAGCGAGTTACCTGGTCAACACACCGGCCGCGCCGTAAGCGCGCGCCTTTGTTGAACGCAAAGCGTCTTGAAGCGCGGAACGACAGTTCCGCTTTGGGCTTGTTATCAACCGGGCAGCGCCGCGCTCCCTTGCCTGGAATCGGCGTTCAGCCTTTTGCCGCCCCAGCCGTGCCAGAGGCCCGAGGCGATCAGCACAAGGGCGCAACCGCCGGTGAACAGAATCAGGAACGGCGACGGCAGGATAAACCACGCGAGGACCGTAGCCACAGCGGAGAGTCCTCCGCTCAGGTAGCAGTAAAACGCGCTGGCCCGCGCGTTTTGCGCGCTGCGTTGCAGCAGTAATTGCATGTTTTGATCGGCGCGGGCCAGCGCTGCCAGGCAATCGTTGGAGCAGACCATGCGCGGCGCGGCGGGCGATTGGATGCAGTCCTGGCAGAGCGCCCGGCCGCAATACGCGCAGACGGCCACGGCCTCGGCGCTGTGTTTGGAGCATTTCATGGGAGGCGGCGCAGGCTCGTTCAATCGCGCAAAACATGGCAGGTATAACCGCCAGGGTGTTTGACGAGATACTTCTGGTGATATTCCTCCGCCGGATAGAATCTCCCGGCCGCCGTGATCTCGGTCGTGATCGGCCGGCTGAATTTGCCGGACTTGTCCCAGCGCGCCTTCACGCGTTCGGCGGTTTGTCGCTGTTCATCGCCGGTGTAGAAAATGGCCGAGCGATATTGCGTGCCCACGTCGTTGTGCTGCCGGTTCCGCGTTGTGGGGTCGTGCATGCGAAAGAAATAATCCAGCAAAGACTCGTAGCTGAGACGCGTGGGATCGAACTCCACCTGGATGGACTCCGCATGGCCCGTGGCGCCGGTGCAGACGGCTTCATAGGTCGGATCCGCCGTGGTGCCGCCGGTATAGCCGACCGTCGTTTTAATGACACCGGGGATTTTGCGAATGATTTCCTCCATGCCCCAAAAACAACCGCCCGCCAGGAGGGCCGTTTCATGGACCGGGGCCTTGATGACGCCCGCCTTGACAAACGAGTCCAGATATTGGCCGTACCCGGCTCGGTCCATGTCTTCCGCCGGAATAAACTTCAGTGCGGCGGAATTGATGCAGTAACGCAAACCGTTCGCTCCCGGGCCGTCGTGGAACACGTGGCCAAGATGCGAATCCGCCACGCTTGAGCGGACTTCGGTTCGTTCCATGCCAAAGGCCCGGTCCTGCTTCTGGATGACGTCCCCGCTTTGGAGCGGCCGCGTGAAGCTCGGCCAGCCCGTGCCGGAATCAAACTTGTCCAGCGAACTGAACAGCGGCTGGCCGGACACCACGTCCACGTAGATGCCGGGCTTGTGATTATTCCAATACGCATTCTGGAAGGGCGGTTCGGTGCCGCATTGTTGCGTGACTTCGAACTGCTCCGGGGACAACTCCTTTTTCAACTGGGCCGGTTCAGGTTTCTTGAAATCCCGCATGTGTTCCGGTTCGTAGCTTGAGATGCCGGCCGGTTGCGCGTTTCCCCGGCGCGCCACCAGGGCGAGGGCGGCTGCCGCCAGCGCCGCCGCCGCTGCAAGGGCTGCAATTTTAATCGCGATCATAGGCGTTCCATTTGTTCAGTTTCACTCACGCCAAGGCTTCTGGCGCCGGAATCCGATTCCAGCTCCGTTAAGGTAAGTCGCGCGGCAGGCTGAAATCTTACAGAGGACGGCGAAAAAAACTTTGATTTGCCTTCCGCAGGCGACGGCTGGGGTTTGCTTTTCCCGCATGAACACTTAGATTTTATCCGTGGAATCCGACGATCACTCAATCGCGAACCGGGCGCCGCCGGCGGAAGGGGCGTCAAGGGCGCCCGGCCTTTCCGACCCGGAGCGGTGGGTGGAGCTTCACGGTGATTACCTTTTCAGGTACGCCATGATGCGCCTGCGTGACGCCGGCAGGGCGGAAGATGCGGTCCAGGAAACATTCCTCGCCGCGCTCAAGGGCGGCCAGAGTTTCGCCGGACGGTCGGCGGAGAAGAGCTGGCTGGTCGGCATACTTAAAAACAAGATTTCCGATTATTACCGCAAAGCCAGCCGCGAGACCTCGTTCACCGACCTGGAGTTTTACGCGGACGAAGAGAGCGGCCGATTTGTCGCGGACGGCCTGTTCAAAGACAGTTGGATTCACGAACTCGGTCCGCAGGAGTGGCCGAATCCAGGCGCCAGTCTGGACGGCGAGGTTTTTTGGCAGACCTTTCGCGATTGCTCGGACAAGCTGCCCAAAAGCGTCGGGACGGCATTTACTTTGCGGGAGGTTGACGGCATCGAGAGCCGGCAGATTTGCGCCATGCTGAACATTTCCGAAAACAATTTATGGGTGATGTTGCATCGCGCCCGCATGGCGTTGCGTCGCTGCATGGAAACGAACTGGTTTGGAAAAAAGGACCGGCCGGGATGAAAATCTTGAGGGTGCATCGTCCGAGACCTGTTTATTGGGGGCGGCAAAGGAATCAAAAAACTGATTGTAAGGTTTGTCCTCCCGGCTCGACCAACCGTTGACATTGATACTCCTTGAAAGATCCAAACAGAATATCGGCCCGTGAAATAACCGACCCTGCCGTTTATTTCAACCGCAGGAACTTCATCCGCACGGGCGTTGTTGCGGCCAGCGCAGCGGCCACCGGTTTGGTTTATCGGCGTCTCAATCCTGTGGCGACCGGTACTCTTGACACGCCCTTGATCCCGGGACTGACGACGCCCGCCGCAACGGGGGATGCCACCGGCTTTCGCGCACCCGACCCGGCGACCTCCCCCGAGGACATCACGCATTACAATAATTTCTATGAATTCTCGACCAACAAGGCCGGAGTCGCAGCGGCGTCGGCCGAATTTGAGACCAAAGGCTGGCAGGCATCCGTCGAGGGCTTGGTGAGAAAGCCCAAGGTTTTCGATCTCGACGATCTGTTGAAAATCAGTCCGCCAGAAGAACGGATCTACCGGATGCGTTGCGTCGAAGCCTGGTCCATGGTTATTCCGTGGGTTGGCTTTTCGCTGTCCAAACTCCTGGATGTCGTGGAGCCGCTCAGCGATGCCAAGTATATCGCCTTCGAGACGCTGCTGGATCCCAAACGGATGCCGGGACAGCGCAGCAAGGTGCTCTCCTGGCCCTATGTTGAGGGTTTGAGAATGGACGAGGCCATGCACCCGTTGACCCTGCTGGCCAGCGGGCTTTATGGGCGGGCGCTGCCGCCCCAAGACGGCGCCCCCATCCGACTGGTCGTGCCATGGAAATACGGTTTCAAGGGCATCAAGTCGATTGTCAAGATCAAGCTGGTGCCGACGCAACCGCCCACGACGTGGAGCGCGCAGGCTCCGAACGAATACGGCTTCTACGCCAACGTGAACCCGCGAGTTGACCATCCCCGTTGGAGTCAGGCCACCGAACAGCGAATCGGCGAGTCCGGGCGGCGCCCGACGCTGATGTTCAACGGCTATGCCGAACAGGTCGCCCGCCTCTACGCCGGGATGGACCTGCGGGCCAATTTCTGATCGCGAGACGACGCCGTGAAAGAGAACGACATTCGCTTCGTCAAGTTTCTCGTGTTCGTCAACGGCGCCGTGCCGGCGGTGCTTCTGAGTTGGGACTCGCTGCACGACAAGCTGGGGGCCAACCCGGAGAATTTCGCGATCCTCACCTCCGGCATGTTGGCGCTGGTTTTTCTGATGTTGACGATGTTGGTGACACCGCTGCGAAGAATCACCGGCTGGAACTGGCTCATTTTCTCGCGCCGCACGTTTGGACTCTACGCTTTCTTCTACGCCTCGCTGCACTTCCTGATTTTCTTCAGTCTGGATCGTGGGTTCAGCCTTTCCGGCACGTTGTCCGAAATGCTCAAGCGCAAATACCTGCTCGTGGGGATCACCGGCCTCCTGGCCATGGTGCCGCTGGCCGTCACTTCGACCAACGCCATGATCAAACGGCTGGGCGGCAAACGCTGGCACGCCCTTCACCGCCTGGCTTATGTCGCCGCGCTGGCGGGGGTCATCCATTACTACATGCAGGTGAAAGCCGACGTCCGTCGGCCGCTGGTCTTTGCGGCCGTGCTGGCGCTCCTGCTGGGATACCGTCTGCTGGCTCTGCGCCAACGCCCCAAGCCGGCGCCGGTGGCCGCGGCCGACCCCAAACCCACGCTGTGGTCCGGCCCGTTGCGCGTCGCGCGCATCGTCCGGGAGACGCCCGATGTCCGCACGTTCCGGCTCGCCTCCCCGGCGGGCGGCCGCCTCCCCTTCGAGCATCAGCCCGGACAATATCTCATTCTCCTGCTGGTGATTGGCGGCAAAAAGGTCAACCGCACTTACACCATTGCTTCGTCCCCTGCCCGGCCCGACTCCTGCGAAATCACCATCAAGCGCGAGGAAAAAGGCCTGGCTTCCCGCCACCTCCACGACACCCTCCGCGAGGGCGACGTGCTCAACGTTTCTGCTCCTGCCGGACGTTTCACTTTCAGCGGCAACGGCGCCGCCAGCGTCGTGCTCATTGCCGGAGGCGTCGGCATCACGCCGTTGATGTCCATTTTGCGCTACCTGACCGATAAGAATTGGAAAGGCGATATCTATTTTCTTTACTGCGCCAAAACCCCGCAGGACATCATCTTCCGCCAGGAGTTGGAAGACCTCCAAAGACGATTTTCCAACCTTCATCTCCTGGTGACCTTGTCGCGGGCGGAAGGGACAGAATGGACCGGCCGAACGGGACGCATCACGGCCGAACTGCTGACACAGACCATCCCCAATCTGGCCAAGCAACCGGTCTATATCTGCGGCCCCGACTCCATGATGCAGGCGACGATTTCCTTGCTGCGCGAACTGGGCGTTCCGGCCGGGCAGATTCGGATCGAGGCCTTTGTCGCTGCGAAGCGGGCCGAAAGCCTCGTCGCCAGTTCTCCTTCAGATGTTGCATCACCCGCAGTCGCGGTGGATTCGCGCGCGTCAAGAGCGCCTGATGCGGATGCCAGCGTTCCCACCCTGACGTTTTCACGGGCCGCGAAATCCGTCCCGCTGACACCAGGCAAGACGCTGCTGGAGATATCGGAGGATGCCGGCTTGACCATTGACTACGAATGCCGGTCCGGCGTTTGTGGGCGGTGCAAAACCCGGCTGCTGGCCGGCTGCGTGACGATGGAAGTGCATGATGCCCTGGACGAAGCGGACAAATCGGAAAACGTCATATTGCTCTGCCAAGCCAGGTCCGCCGGCAGCGTGACCATAGAAGCATGAATTGGCCCCCTGACGCTTTGAAAACCCTCGTCCGGGGAGTGGGCCAACTTTCACCCACTTGCAAGCAGGCCGTTCGACTGCAGTCGCTTGCGCTTGACCGCGTGCTCACGCCTGTCGAGCGGTTCGGATTGCGCTCTCACCTCTTGTTTTGCAAATGGTGTCGCGCCTATGGCAAGCAGATCCGCTTCCTAAGCTCGGCGGCCAAAGAGCGCGCTTCAGGCGACGACCGCTCTTCGCCCCCGCCGGGGCTTTCGCCTGAAGCCCGCGCGCGTATAAAACGAAGTCTGCAATCCGGCAAGGAATAGATTCCCTCATAACAATCATCAAAGTCCAAGTCCTCGCCTGGAGTTGAACTTCGTCGGCGCTCAACTGGCTAGCGGAGCGCCGACGTTGATGTTGTGGCGCAGGCAATAGGCGGCGGTGGCCACGTACTTCTCGGCCCAATACTTCAATCCACCGCGCTCTTCCGGCGTCAGCGGCCGGACGATTTTCGCCGGCGCGCCCAGCACCAGCGAGCCGGCCGGGATTCTGGCGTGCTGGGTGATCAGGGCCTTGGCGCCCACCAAACATTGCGCCCCCAATTGCGCCCCGTCCAAAATCACCGCGCCCATGCCGATGAGGCATTCGTCGCCAATGGTGCAGGCGTGAATAATGGCCGAATGGCCGATCGTCACGTAATTGCCCACCAGACAGGGAAAGTCGTCGGCCAGATGCAGGACCGAGTTGTCCTGGATGTTGCTGCCGGCGCCGACGACGATCCGGTTGATGTCCCCGCGCACGACCGCGTTGTACCACACGTTGGCGCCGTCGCCCAGGGTGACATCCCCCAGCACGACCGCGCCGCGGGCGATATAAACATTTTTGCCCAGCACCGGCTGCCGGCGCAGGAAGGCCTCCAGCCGATCGTCAAGCGTGGCGAACTTTTTCACGTTTGAGCGGGGCGCTCCAGCGCCGGAGGATGGAAGAACAACGCCAGCGTCAGCGCCGCCACCGCCGCCACGCCGCCGGCCATGAGGAACAACGTCCGGAAATCCGTCACTCCGCCGCGGGTGTAGTGCTGCAGCAGCCAGGGACAAAGGCTGTTGGCTGTGATGCAGCCCAAACCCAGGTACATGACATTGAAAAGTCCTTGCGCGCTGGCCCGCGCGTCCTTGGGAAAATACTCGTCCACGAAGATATACATCGCCGCGAAGAAAAAGGCATAGCAGATGCCATGCAGCAGATTGACCAAAATGATGGCCAGAGTGGCGTGCGGGAAAAACGCGAAAACGGCGTACCGCACCACGTGCCCCAGGATTCCGCAGATCATCGTCAACCGCCATCCAAACCGTTTCAACGCCAGGCCCAGCACCGCCATCGCCAGTATCTCCGACACCTGCCCGATGCTCATGATCGGGGTGATCCAGTTGCCTGCGATGCCCACCTGCGGGCTGCCCAGAAAAATAAAGGACCAGTTGAAATAGCAGTACAACACGAAAGCGTCCACAAATGTAATCATCCAGAGCACGAGCAAAAACGGCCGGCCCAGCAACCGCAAGGCCTCCATCCACGCTAATTTGTTCTCTTGGGCCGCCGCTTTTTTGGGCGGCGTGTGGGGCAGCGTCAGGCTGTAGGCCGCCAGAAGCAGCGAGGCGATGCCGGCGACCACGTAAGTCCAGCGCAGGCTGTTTTGCAAAGCCGCACCGGTCAGCCCCGAACCGAGCGCGGTTTTCAGCCAGTCCACCCAGCCGCTGGTGTGCGTCTGGCTGACCTTCTGCCAATCCACCAGGATGAACGTGAAGGGCCAGGCCGCCAGCACCCAGCCCACCGTCCCGCCCATCCGGATCAACCCAAAGTCTTTCGATTCCTTCAAATTGGCGAACGCGATGGAATTGGCGATGGCCAGCGTCGGCACATAAAGCAGGCAATGCAGGAGCATCAGGGCGAAGAACGTCCAGAAGTCTCGCGTGAAAGCCAGGCCCAGCATGGCCAAACCGCCCACCAATTGGCTGAAGGCGAGGAATCTTTCCGCCGCGAAATTCCGGTCGGCGAATTGGTTGCTGAAAAACATCGCCACCAGCGCCGCCACCGGGAAGGCGTTGAGAATGGCCGATTGCTGCAACGCCGAAAACCCCAGGCTGGGGAGGTAACTGAAGATTTGCGGCAGCCAGGCCCCCCAGATGACAAATTCCAGGACCATCATCACGAAGAGCCTCAATCGCACCGCTTTCTTCATCGGGCAGGAGCCTAGGGCGATGGCCCCGCCGGTTCAAGGGACAAACTGCGGGCCAAATCCTCACGTAAAGAATTCTTTAGAACCGCGAAATACACGAAATACGCAGTTGTGTTCGGCTGGTTTGATGCTGCGAGTGCGCGAGCAGCGTCCGGTTGCGACGGGACTCCGACGCGGGTTCATTGTGACTTTTCGTAACAATTCGTAACACGATTGTAACTTGTACGTACCG
>Ga0326727_10003318_pt1 | contig 51902 bp, 40 predicted proteins | sample MB2enrmetagenome_FD_207643 | JGI IMG/M metagenome (GOLD analysis project Ga0326727, IMG submission 207643) | Lab enriched peat soil microbial communities from McLean, Ithaca, NY, United States - MB29MY | ecosystem: Environmental > Terrestrial > Soil > Wetlands > Peat | place: USA: New York...
CGGCTCCAGCAGGTCGGCCAAGAATTGTTCCAAGCGCTTTCGACATTTCACGATTTCGCTCTCGGTCATGGACCGAAGCTTAGCACCTCTCCTGTGGGAGGTCAATAACTTAACGTAGTAGTACTAGTGAGGACCGATCTTAACTTGCAGCGAACCCCCTTCCTCAACCGAGACCAAAAGCCAGTCGGGCTCTGTATTCTGACTCCTGTCTTCTGACTTCTGACGCCTGAATCCTGAATCCTGCCCTTTATTTTCCCGCGTTGCCCGGCCCACCCACAGGATAGAGCTTGGGCAGCCGCTGCTCAAGCGGCGGCAGCATGGGGAATGCCGCGTGCGGCTCGGTTTGGTACCAATAGGCCACCGAGAAGTAGTTGTCGGACCGGTGGTTGGCGTGGCCGTGCTCGATGGTGGCGCGCAGCGATTTGGTAAAGGTGATGGGCGAATCGAGGTGGAACCGGTAAACAGACGATCGGCTCCCCGCCAGCTCCACGCCCTTCACAGGAGCGCCGAACATCAAGTAAGAAAATGGCTGGTCGCCAAAATCCCAGGCCCCCTGAAAATAGTCTTCGGAACCCGTGCCGTTGATGGAGGGCAACTTCTCTCCGTCAATGAAAAACATATCGTCACCTTCACCCCACCACTCGTCCTGGTTTTGCAGCACCGACATAGTCACACCCACGTAGTGGCCGCGGCCGGTGGCTTCCATCCATACGTAATTGCCCTCCCCGTCGAGGTTGGGTTTCGTATCCACAAGCTTGTCGCCATTGGAACTCCATTGGTTGGTCCAGCCCTGGCATGGAGCACACTGGCGATACTGGGCGTGAAAGTAGAGGGTCTCCGCCGGCAGCAGGTTCTTGTAGGCTCTGTAATCAATGTTGTAGTAGAGGGCATTCACCGGTAACTTTCCCTCATTCGTTATCGTGATCTTGCCAATCTTCTGAAACGGCATCGGAAAGTAGGAGTTCAGCGCCTTGCTCGAACCCACAGCCAGCGGGAACGACTGGTAAGTGAAATACTCACCCAACCCCAGACCAAAGAAATCACCGATGGGAGCTTCCACACTGGGGGTGGATTCGTTGTCCCAGTACATGCGAAGGACAAGTTTCTTCAGGTGGGATTTTTCCGCGCTCGCGATCGTAAACCAGAGATGAGTGATGACTCCCGGCCCGGCTTCTTCAAACACTTTCAGTGTCTCGCCGGCTTCCATCCTCGTAAAATCGTCGTTGGCGCCAGTTCGGTCGTAGCTGGAGACGCGTTTCAGTACATAGTTCTGCTGTTGAGTAATGTCGGGGAACAATCCACTTAGGTTTTGGGCAACAGTGGACGCAGGCAACGCCAGAATGGCCAAAAGAAAACTCAGCTTGCGCATTTTCAACCTCCAGAGACTTCAGAATGAAATAGTCCTGCTCAGAGCGTCGCAATTCTATCACGAGCCGCTCTGGAGTGCGGCAGCTTGCTGCCGCTTTTCTCTGCGAGCTTGCTCGCGCCTCACGTGTCCAAGTACCGCGTTCCAGCGCACGGCCAGCAAGCTGTCACGTGGAGCGGGAGAACGCGGCAGCCCGCCGCGGCGGGCCGCATTCCAGAGCAGTGAAATCCAAGGGCCTCGACTTCCATCCCAAGCCGGGTTAAGCTTTCGGCGCAGGGGACCGGATTTTCAGCTCCGGCACGAATATGGGTCAACCGAGAATACGCCAAATCGGCAGTCCTACCAACTCCCTGTTGAAGGTTTACCGACGGGCTTTGGCAAAAGGGACAACGCGCGAGGGGTGGCTGGCTGTCGAAGGCCCATTCCTTGTGGAGGAAGCCCTCGGAGCGGCTCCGGCGGTTCGAACGCATAGTGTACTCATCGCCGAAAGCGGTTTTGCGAAATTTGCGCGGCTTATGGAACGGTTGCCCGCCGAAGCAGAAGCCGTGCAGGTTCCTGACCGCCTGTTCGAGCAGGTGTCGCAGACCCAGACCCCCCAGGGAATTGCCGGGCTCGTCGAACTGCCGCCTCACAACTTAGATACCATCCTGGGGGGCCAGAATCTGCTCCTGCTGGTGGCCTGCGGGCTCCAGGATCCCGGCAATCTGGGCACCCTCATGCGCAGCGCGGCGGCTTTCGGGGCTTCAGCCCTCTTCACACTCCATGAAACCGTCAGCCCTTTCAATCCCAAGGCCGTGCGGTCTTCAGCGGGCGCGATCTTCCGCCTTCCGGTCCTGGCGGGCCTGGCAGCCAATGAACTTCTGAATCGCCTGCGCGCGGCTCAAGTTCGCATCATCGCCGCCGACCGCCACGGTCCCTCTCCGCTTGACCAGGCGGACCTGAGAGGCTCGCTCGCCATCATGGTGGGAAGAGAGGCTTCCGGCCTGCCACCGGAGATTGCCCGTGAAGCCTCGCTGCTCCTGAGTATTCCCATTCGTCGGGGGATGGATTCTGTTAATGTAGCGACCGCCGCCAGCGTTTTTCTTTACGAAGTTGCTCGCCAGCGCGGCTTTAGGTATTGAGGTAATTGTTATGGGCCTATTCGAACCGCCAAAAGACGATGTATTCCACCCTCGAAAACCGGGAGGCAAGAGTGTATCGTCGCCTCTCGCTGACCGCATGCGGCCGGAAACGATCGAGGAATTCGTCGGCCAGGTTCACATCCTGGGGTCTGGCAAGCCACTGCGCAAGCAGATTGAGCGCGACGAGCTTGCCTCGATGATCCTTTGGGGGCCGCCAGGCTCCGGCAAGACCACATTGGCGACGATCATCGCGCGCAAAACGCGCAGCGAATTCGTCCGCTTCAGCGCGGTCCTCTCCGGCATAAAAGAGATCAAGGGAGTGATGGCGACGGCGGAGAAAGTGCGGCAGTACGGGCGGAGAACCGTGCTTTTTATTGACGAGATACATCGCTTCAACAAGGCGCAGCAGGATGCCTTTCTCCCCTACGTCGAGCGTGGCGACGTGGTGCTGATTGGCGCCACCACTGAGAACCCCTCGTTCGAAGTCATTTCCGCGCTCCTCTCGCGCGCCAAGGTTTACATGCTTTCCGCACTCTCCACCGATGAGGTCTTGAGGCTGCTCGAGCGTGCCTTGAAAGACGAGAAACGCGGCTTGGGTGGGGAAAAAGTGGAAATTTCGCAAGAGATGCTGCGCCAGATCGCCGTGTTTTCCAACGGCGACGCGCGCGCTGCTTACAATACCCTGGAAGTGGCCGTTGCCGCTGCCCAACACGAGGGCGAAGGTGAAGCACGTCGAGCAGTCGTTACCGAAGCCATCCTCGAAGACGCCATCCAGCGCAAAATGCTCCTCTACGACAAAGCCGGCGAGGAGCACTACAACCTGATTTCTGCCCTCCACAAGTCCGTGCGCAATTCCGATCCGGACGCCACCCTCTATTGGCTGGGCCGCATGCTCGAGGCCGGCGAAGATCCACTCTACATCGCGCGCCGCATGATTCGCATGGCTTCGGAAGACATTGGCCTCGCTGACCACAATGCCCTCGCTATAACCGTCGCAGCCATGCAAGCGGCGCATTTCCTGGGAATGCCGGAAGGTAACCTGGCGCTGGCCGAGGCCGCTGTCTACCTTTCACTCGCTCCCAAGTCGAATGCGCTCTACGTTGGCTATGGCGAAGTGGCGCAAGACGCGCAAAAGACTATCGCCGAACCCGTGCCGCTTCACCTGCGCAACCCCGTAACAGGCTTGATGGCCAACCAGGGGTACGGCAAGGGCTACCAATACGCCCACAACGCTCCCGAACGCCTCACCGACATGCAATGCCTGCCTGATAACCTCAAAGAGCGCCGCTATTACCGCCCCACCGACCAGGGATTTGAGAAAAGATTGAAAGAGAAGCTGGCGGCCATCGAGGAATGGAAAAAGAAATACGCACATCGGTAATCAAATCCCCTCCGTCACAAACCGCTTGGCATGTTCTTTCAGGATGCAGCGGTCCTGAACCACAAACAGTCCGGCGGCGCGGGCGCGCGCGGCGGCCTCTTCGTGGATGACCCCTTCCTGCATCCAGACCACTTTGGCGTGCTTGCGGATGGCGGCCTCGACAACTTCCGGCACGAATTCTGGCCGGCGGAAGATCACCACAACTTCGAACGCCTCGGGGACGTCATCGAGCGCCGCGTAAGCCTTCTCGCCAAATACAGCTTGCTCGTTGGGATTCACGGGGATAATGCGGTAGCCGTGGGCCTTCATGTAGGCGGCCACGCCGTAGCTTGGCCGGGAGGGCTTGGAAGAGAGACCGACCACGGCGAGGGTCTTACATTTTTCGAGGATACCGCGGATGGGATCTGCCATAGCGAACCTCAGATTGCCGAAGTGTCTTCCATGAAACGTCGAAGACGAAGGAGGGTAAGCGGCCATGGTTATAACCTCGCTGCCTTGAGAGAAGAGGCAGCCACGCGTTGCAAGGCTTCGAGGAACTGTTGGTTCTCTTCGTGCCTTCCCACCGTGACGCGCAGGGAGGTTGGAAAGCCGTATAGCTTCATGGGCCGCACGATCACTCCCTCGTGAAGAAGCCGGATGAAATCTTCTTCGCAGTCGCGGCCCGTGTCTATAAGCAGGAAGTTTCCAACCGAAGGCGTATGGCGCACGCCCATCAGGGTCAGTTCCTGGGTCAAGAATTTCATCTCCTGGCGGTTCATTTCCACCGAGCGCGCCACATGCTCATGGTCGCCAAGCGCCGCCAGTCCCGCCACCTGCGCCAAGCTGGAGGCATTAAAGGGCGAGCGGATGCGGTTCAGGCATTCGATCAGCTCGCCCTGACCCATGCCGTAGCCCAATCGTATTCCCGCCAGGCCGTGCACCTTGGAGAAGGTGCGAAGAACCAGAATATTCCGGCCCGCGCGCACATAATCCACGGAATGGGAATAATCCGGGCGCTGCACGTAATCGTAATAGGCTTCATCCAGCACAACCAGAATCCGCGACGGTATAGCGTCAAGGAAGCGGTCCAGGTCCGCGGCGGTGAACATCGTTCCGGTGGGATTGTTGGGATTCCCGAGGTAGACCAACTTGGTCCTTTGGGTGATGGCATGCGCCATGGCGGCGAGATCGAACGTCATGTCGCGCAGGGGCGTCATAACCAGTCCCGCGCCCATGTCCTCAATCGCCAGCCGGTACATGTAAAACGCCGACTCGGAAGTTATCGCCTCGTCGCCGCCGCCCAAGAAAGTCTTTGCTACCAACTCAATCAGGTCCGTGGAGCCAGCGCCCAGGATGATCTCGTCCATATTCAGCCCGTGAATTTCCGCCAGCTTCTTGCGCAGGTAATAGCCGCCTCCGTCGGGGTAATAATGCATTTGGCCCAGGGAACTTCGGATGGCGTCCTGGGCCTTAGGGGAAGGGCCGAGCGGGTTTTCGTTGGATGCCAGCTTGATGGCAGTCCGCCCCAATTCGCGCTCGACCTCTTCCACGGGCTTGCCGGGCGGGTAGGGCCGGATGCGGCTTGACCAGGGTGGGAGTATTTCGTAAATGATGGATCGCGGCATGGTGTCTTCCGTTGGGGGCGGCTCCGACCGCTCAGGGAAGGACACCGCCCTCCCTTACCGGCCGCCTTTCCACTTCTTCAGCCGATTCACTTCCGCTGCCGTCAACTGGCGAAACCGGCCCGGCGCAAGGCCATGGTCCGTCAGAAAGGCAATACGGACGCGCTTTAACTTTACCACCGCTTGCCCGATGCGCTCAAACATCCGCCGCACCTGGTGGTATCGTCCCTCGACGAGGGTAATTTCATACCAGGGTTTTTCTCGGTAGGCAAGAGGGCGGATCTGGCAAGGGGCCGTCCTGCGACCATCAAGAACAATCCCCTCTTCCAATTTCTTAAGAGCATCCGCTCCCGGCTGACTTTCCAACTTGACCAGATACGTCCTGGGTACGCCGGATTTCGGTGACATCAGGAAATTGGCCATCTCCCCGTCGTTCGTCAGCAGCATCAGCCCGGAGGAGTGATAGTCGAGTCGCCCCACCGGGTAAACCCTCTCCTTGATGTCACGCACGAGCGAGATCACCGTGGGGCGGTGCTGCGGATCACTCACGGTGGAAACATAGCCCGGGGGCTTGTTGACCAGAAGGTACAACCGCCGGCTCGCGCGCTTCAACGGCCTGCCGTCCACCAGGATTTGGTCGCGCGCGGGGTCAGCTTTCGAGCCTAATTCGGCCACCACTTGGCCATTCACCGAGACGCGCCCCTGCACGATCAACTCCTCGGCCTTGCGCCGGGAGGTTATGCCGGCCTCGGCGATTATCTTTTGAAGTCGTTCCTGCATGGTTGAGCGCTAGCGAGAACCCGTCAGCCGACGAGTCTGCGGCTCTTATCTCACTGACGCCGATTTCCGTTTACTCGCTCGAATCTGACCGATTACCAGCTTCAGGCACGGTCAAAGGGCTTGCTTCAGAGCCGCGCACCCGCCGCGGCGCGTCCGTGCTCGCTAGCGGAGGTCAGGACACCTTCCCGCCCCCGAAACTCCGCGCACCAGCTCTAGCGCGCGGAACAGAAGACTTGCACAGTTAAAACTCACCCAGATTCCTGATTTTCTTTATCCGCGACCAGCCTGTCTGTTCCTCAATATACTTCAGTAATGCAGGCACATCTTTGATTCGCGCTACGTCTTCGGCGGGCAAAATCCCTTTCACTTCCTCCAGCTCTGCGTCGTTCGTGACCCAATCCGGCACTAAGGCTACCGGCTCCATTTCACTGATCGCGCCAGGAACAATGTAACCATCGCAGAACTCGCTCAGTTTTAGGCCGCCCCATCTATCGAACGAGTAGTAGCTATGGTTATCTTTCAAGTCACCGAATAAGGGGTTCTTTGCGTCAACAGCGAATGGTTTCTTATACTCTCTATAAATCTGGTCGAAAGCGGCTCTAAATCCGTAAGTAAAAGTCAGTTCCCCGCCCAGCAGAAGCCTGAGAAGGGTCCATCTGCCCAGATAAGGAAAATGCAAAACGATCATGTAGACCCTCTCCGGGTATCTCGAATATAAGTACTGGCCGCCTCTCACGTCGCCGGTCTTTAGGAACAGAACAAAGGGTTGACCATATTTCGTAAAAGCGTGGTGAGCCCCCGAATACCACAACGCCTTCTTATGCTTTTTTATGACTTCAGCCTCAATAATTCGCCCCATCTTCTCATCATAGAAAAAGCGGAGCATTTCTTTATTTTTGATCGCAGGGTCTTTTGAACGTAGTTTCCTGGGATTGAAGTCTGAACCAAGATGGAGGAATCTGAATTTCTCTTGATCGCTCGGAATGGTCTGATTGATCTCCCATATAATTCTAAAAATGTCCAAGTACTCTTCAAAGTTCCAAAAGAAACATGCCCTCCTCGACAAGGCTATCGCCCTCTTGCGGTCAAACTCGGGGGCGTTCACCAACGAATCCACTTCGTTCTGAAAGTCGGAAGCGCCAAATTCCCACGCGAATACTTTTATGCCCTTGGTTTGATACAGATAAGGAATGAGCTTTTTGACAAAGTCCACATCCTGCTTTTTCCAGTGCATTTCGCCTATCAATACCACGTCATGATTGTCAAACTTGTCGGCAACGAATTGCAGTGGCTCAGAAAGGTTTGTGTCCAAGCACTCGGTATAGGTCCGGAGTTCATCTTTGGACAGCTTCCTCACTTCTGGAGTCAGCGGCGTGTTGTATGCGACATAAACTGAAGCCAGCAGCAACACCGCGGCCACGGATGCCAGGAGAACCTTGAGGAAGAACCTCACAATCTTGGATAACTTGCTTTTCATTTGGAATTTCCCCTTTTCGCACTGCCCCCAGGGGCGGGCGTGGGGTGGAGGCGATCTTCTCACTCAGAAGGACGCGCCCATATTCTTTCACCCACCCAAATGAAACTTGCCTCCCGCAATACTCCCGCCGACTCGCCGCTATTCTTGCTCCTCTCCTTCGGGTAGCGCTAAGGGAGTTTCCTCCGGCATGGATTCAGCGGTCCCCGCATCGTTCCGCGGGGACGGTTCAATGGCAGCAGGCGTTTCGCGCGGGGGAGGCCCTGCCTCTGCAACCGCCCACTCCGAGCCCAATGCTCGCTTTGCCAGTTCCTCAAATTCTTTCAGGCTGGGAAGCTCGCTGACATCCTTCAACCCAAAATGCACCAGGAAATCGCGCGAGGTTCGATAAAGGATTGGCCGCCCCACCACACTCTTCCGGCCGGCCGTGACGACGAGTTTCTTCTCCATCAGCGTGTGAATGACGCCGCCGCAGTCCACGCCGCGGATTTCGTCGATCTCCGGCAAGGTCACGGGTTGCCGGTAGGCAATCACCGCCAGCGTCTCCAACGCCGGCTTGGAGAGCCGGATGGGCGGCTTCAGACTCTTCACAAACTTCCGCAGCACTTCGTGATGCTCGGCTTTGGAGGAGAATTTGTAGCCCGCGGCCACTTGTCGGACTTGAATTCCGTGATGCGCCTGCTGAAAGTCCGCCATCAGCTCCTCGAGTTTGGCCTTCACTCGCTCGCGCTCTTCTCCCTGGAGCGTCTTCAGCATGGCGTCGAGCGAAACAGGCTCAGGAGCCACATAGATGATGGCCTCAATCAAGGCCTTTAGGGTTTCGTCATTAAGCATGCATTCTATCGATTGTTCGTGGTCTGTTGTCCATAGTCAGTGGTCAGTTGTCCGTAGTCAGTGGTCCGTTGTTAGTGGTCCGTTGCCGGCTGCGTTTCCCAAGATGGAGAGAAGAGACCACAGTTCGACGGGCAACTGACTACGGACAACGGGCCACGGACGACTAACCGAAAGCTTCCTCCAACCCGGTCTGGAACGCGGCTGCGTTCGTCGCGGAGAGGATCTCTTCGAACTGCTTGCTTTTCGAGACGGTGATGGGACCAAACAGCTCCTTTTGCCGCAGCAGAATGGCCCGGACTCTTACCAATTCGAGCAGGGCCAGGAAAAGCGCAATGAGGGCTTGTCGCCACAGATAGCCCGCGATAAGTTCCTCCAGGGAAACGGGACCGGAACTGGCGTGGAGCACTTGCTTGATGTGCTCGACCATCTGCGCCACCGTCATTTCTTCGCGCCGAATCTCAATCTGGGGCCGCTTCTTGGCTCGTTCGAGTATCTCGCGGAAGGTTGAAATCAGATCGAAGACGGAAACGGCGAGGCCGGGCTCATCCTCGGCTTCCACGAACTCACCGATTCCCGGCTGCGACCACATCGCCTCCTCGACCATCCGCTTGGACTGAAGCATCTGCGCCGCATTCTTGAATTGCTCGTGCTCGAGCAGCCGGTGCACAAGTTCTTGGCGCGGGTCTTCCTCCTCCTCGCGCGGCGCGTTCGGATCGAGAGGCAAGAGCATCCTCGATTTGATGTGGATCAGGGTCGCCGCCATGAAAATGAACTCACCCGCCACATCGATGTTCAGCTCCTCGAGCAAATGGAGGTAGTCGAGGTATTGCTGGGTAATCCTGGCGATCGGAATATCGTAAATGTCGATCTGTTGCGTGCGAATGAGGTCGAGGAGCAAGTCCAGCGGCCCTTCGTACATCGCGAGCTTGATTGGGGGCGGCGGCGCTCCTCCGTGCGTGAGATGCTTCGGAGCAGGCAGCGCAAGGAGTCCTTCCTCCGCCTCGGCTGGCTCCGCGCCCGGGGCCGGCACAACGGCTCCTGTGCTTGGCTCGCCCTCAGCCGGATTCACCACCGGCTCGTCGGCGCGGGCTCTGCCATCGTGGGGATCGTCATTCATTTAAGTCAGCTTCACGGCTGCTCTCACTTCCGCCATGGTGGCTTGGGCCACAGCCCGCGCTTTCCGCGTGCCGTCCTCGAGCACATCCCAAACCTTCCGCGGGCACTGCTCGTAGGTTTTTCTGCGCTCCTGGATGGGCGCGAGGAAATTGCTCAAATGACTCGCGGCAATTCTCTTGCACTCCACGCAGCCGATCTCCGCCGTCCGGCACTCCCGGTTGATGCGGTCAGTATCCTCTGGCGTCGAGAAGATCTTGTGCAGATCAAACACTGGACACACATTGGGATCCCCGGGATCAGTGCGCCGCTTGCGAGCCGGGTCGGTCATGTAACCGGCGAGCTTCTTCGAAACCACATCTGGTGCGTCGGTCAGGAAAATCGCGTTGTTGTAACTCTTCGACATCTTGCGGCCATCGGTGCCCGGCAAACGCGGCGCGGAAGTGAGTAACGCTTCGGGCAGGGGAAAAATGGGCTCGAGTGTCCCCACGTCGCGATTCAGCAAATCAGCACGACTGTCCAAGGAAGCACTGTAGTAACGGGTCAGCCAGAATTGCTCAGGATCGACATTGGGAGGTGGGGTCATCTCCCTCTTTCCCTCTCCCCACGCGAGCCACTCCTGGAAGGACCGCTTTTTCACTTCCAGCTTGCCAAAGGCTTGGTTGAACCGCCGCACCACTTCGCGCGTCAGCTCGACGTGCGGCACCTGGTCTTCGCCCACCGGCACATAGTTTGCCTTATACATCATTATGTCGGCAGCCTGGAGCAGCGGATAACCCAAGAAGCCATACGTGTTGATGTCGTGGTCATGGATATTCTCGAGTTGCTCTTTGTACGTAGGCACGCGCTCCAGCCAAGTGAGTGGCGTCACCATCGAAAAGAGCAGGTGCAGCTCCGCATGTTCCGGCAGACGCGACTGAACGAAAAACGTGGCCTTGTTGGGGTCCAGCCCGCAGGCCAGCCAGTCGGCAACCATTTCCCAGGTGTCCTGACGCAGGTTGAGGGTATTCTCGTAGCCGGTGGTCAGCATGTGCCAGTCAGCCACAAAGTGGTAGCTCTCATACTCATCTTGCAATTTGACCCAATTCTGAAGCGCGCCCACCAGGTTGCCCAGGTGCAGTTTGCCGGTGGGGCGCATACCGCTCAAAATCCGAGGACGTCGGTTGATTCCTTGGCTCAATGGATTTACCTTTTTGTTCCCCAATGAAGATCGCGCGCTGCGCACACACCCCTTCCTCGCAAGCTACACCATTCGCCATCCTAGCACAGGTGCAGCGAAACGCGAAGTAAGCGCCATCGCCAAGCTGAGCTGTAACATTCCAAAACAAGGCTGTGGGGTGTACACTCACAACTGCCGGGTATTCCAAACTGGAAATCTCTGGTAATTTGCCGCGCCTCGGCCTGGATGGGCGGGTTGAAACAAAGCAAAGTCGGTCATCGGCTTCCCTCAGAGGTCGAAGAACAAGGTGTCTAACCATGGGCGAACACATTAGCGTTTCACGCCGAAGGCTCCTCGGCAGTATGGGAGCCCTGGCAGGATTCGGAATCACGCACGTAGCGCCGGTCCCGCATGCGGGACCGGCACCTGCCGCCCTAAAGGGCGGCGCTACACCATCCGATCCCATGAGCGGTGTCAAGTCAAGGCCCGCTGAGGGCCCGAAAAGGAGTGACCCGCCCCGCGTCCTGGCCCTAGTTGGGGACCGCTACCATAATGCGGATTACATTCGCACGGCGCTCGACCGGCTCTTTCTCGAGCTCGACTTGTCTATCGTCCTTACCATCAACTTTTCCGAGATCGACGCCGCCCACCTCGAGGGTTATCAGATCCTGGTCGTCTTCCGCGACGGTCTTAATTGGCCGAAGGGTTACCTGGAGCCCGACGATTACGCTTATTCCTCCTGCCTGGAAAACTCCGGGGAGTGGCCGAAGGAGGAATACCAAGGCTGGATCACCGAGGAGCAAGGCCAGGCGATCAAGGAGTTCGTCGAGGCAGGGGGCGGCCTCTACGCCTATCACAACAGCAGCAACGTCTCGCTCTTTTCCAAGAACTTCCGGGAAGTGATGGGCGGAGCGTATCTCGGTCACCCACCGCTGCGCCCCTTTAAGGTCAAGGTGGTGAACCATGACCATCCGCTTACGCAAGGCATCCACGATTTCATGGTGAATGACGAGCAACACTACGTGACGTACGATACAGACCCTAAGAATATCCTCCTCCGCAGCGAGAACATCGACGGTTTGGAGTTCGAAACTTATGGCGCCACGGCCATCAGTGCCTGGGCGTATGATTACGGAAAGGGTCGCGTGGTGTTCACGGCGGTGGGGCACACGCTCCATGCCTTGTGGCAACCGGAGTATTACAAAATCCAAAAGAACGCGGTTCGCTGGCTCCTGAAAATGTCATAGGTCAGCGCTACCGTGTGCCATGCTGTTAAGGAGGAGAGACCATGTCCGAAGCGTTGAAGATCGTCGACGCCCATGAGCACTTGGGCGAATGTCGTGTGTTTGGGCTGAAAGCCACCGAGGACGACTTGCGGCGGAGAATGGACGAGTGCGGAATCCATGCCATGATCGTCCAACCGTTTCCCGGCGCGGACGACCCTATAAAAGCCCACGACCGAATCGCGGAGCTTTGCGCCAAATACCCGGGGCGCTTCTTTGGCTTGGCCAGTCTAAACCCGCACTGCGACCGCTCCGCCTATCAGCGGGAAGTGGAACGTTGCGCCCAGGAGTTAAAATTCGTGGGAGTCAAGCTGCACACCATCGGGCACGGGGTGCTTCCGCTTAGCGAGGATGGCAACGCGGTTTTCCAAACCGGGCATGATTTGGGTGTTCCGGTGATGGTCCACACCGGCCCCGGCATCCCGTTTGCTTTGCCATCCCTCTGTATTCCGCCGGCGCGCAAGTATCCCAACTTGAAAATCATTCTCGCGCACGCGGGATTTGGAGTTTTCTCGGCGGAGGCCCAGGTGGTGGCGTCCGTGTGCAACAACATCTATCTCGAAACCTCGTGGTGTATAGGCGAAGACATCCTCTGGATGATCCAAACCATCGGCGGGGACCGCGTCATGATGGGCGCCGATCTCACCACCAACATCCCTGTGGAAGTGGCAAAATTCAAGGCACTGAATCTTGATCCCAAAACCTATGCGAAGGTAATGAGTACCACCGCCATCGAAACGTTCAAACTCCCTTGCTGAGGCAACTATGGTAGCCCTACATGTCGACTTGCAGCTTAAGCCTGGGGCGGGCCCGGAGCTCGAGAAGACCTTCCACAATACCTTTCGTCCGGCGATCTCGGCCCAACCCGGGTTTTCCGGCGTGGCTCTTCTGAAGTCCACACCCGAGGCCGACCGCTATCGGCTTGTCATCGAATTCCAGAGCGAAGAACTCCGACTAAACTGGGTGGCGACCGGCCTCCATCAACAGGTGTGGCCAAGGATGGAAGCCCATTGCGCCAGTTATGCGGCGAAGAACTTCACCATCGTGTAGCCCTTCCAAAAGGGCGGAAATATCAGAACTCATTTCACTGCTCCGCCAACGGCCACCACCAAAGACTCGGAACTAGTGCTGCAACCCTGCTATAATTGGTTCTTCAGGGTTTGTGGAGATTCCGCGTCGGAGGTGCAAATGAGCAGAATCAGGACTGCTCTCGTAATTGGATTGGGGTTGTTCCTTCTGTGGACCGCTTGCAGGGGTGATGAACTGCCCGCGGCGAAGATCAAGGTGGGAGAGAAGATGTCAGATTTCACGCTCCCGGATGTCAACGGCAAGCCGCACCGGCTGTATGAATTTGAGGGAAAGAAGGCCGTCGCGGTCATCTTCATCGCCACCCGCTGCCCTTACTCAAATGCCTTCAATCACGTGATGACCAGCCTGGCGCATGAATACGAGAGTCGTGGCGTGGCCTTCATCGGTATCAATGCAAACAAGACCGAACCCGTTGCCGAGGTGTCAGAACACGCTCGCGCCCATGGCCTGGACTTCCTTATCCTCAAAGATGAGGGGAACCAAATTGCCGACCGGCTGGGTGCCTCCGTAACACCCGAAGTATTCTTGTTGGACAGTCAATGGACGCTGCGTTACCACGGGGCGCTTGGGAACAGCCACCAGCCCACCACTAATCCCGACAAGACCAATGGCGATGAAATGCGCCCGGCCCTGGACGACGTCCTCTCTGGGAAACCCGCCGACGTGACTGAGACAAAGGCGTTCGGCTGCAGCATCAAACGTGCCAAAGCGGGTTAACCGGATGCTGAGAAACCCGCCTAGTCCGTCAACTGACGGATCATTCCGAGGAGCCCGCCAGCCGACGGGCGACGAGGAATCTCGCAAGTCTCTGGATTGCAGAGCGAGATTCCTCTCCGTCAGCCGACGGATCGGATTGACAATGTTCGCTTCAGGATTGGCGGCCCTGCTTCTCTTCACAGGCTGTTCGCACTCAGCGATTCCCCCCGAAGCGCCGCCGCCGAGGGGAATTGTTGATGTGGATGAAACCGGATGGGAGAGGCTGCGGGCCCAGCAGCGCGGCCGGGTTCTGGTGGTCAATTTCTGGGCTACGTGGTGCGAACCCTGCCGGGAGGAATTTCCTGACTTGGTTCGCCTCTACAATACCTACCGCAGCCGCGGGCTGTCTGTGGTGGCGATCTCCATGGATGAGCCGGAATCTGTTCCCGCCATCGAACAGTTTTTGAAATCGCAGGGAGCGAACTTCGGAAGCTATCGGCAACAATTCAAGGATTTCGAGGTGCTCGTGAATTCCATCAATCCACGCTGGGCCGGCGGCATTCCTGCCACCTTTCTCTACGACCGGGAGGGACGGCTGATTGAAAGCTGGCAGGGTGCGACGACGTATGAGGAGTTTGAGGGCGCGGTCAAGCCGCTGCTTCGGTAGTCGAGGAGTCGAGGAGTTGAAGGGTTGAGGAATTGGGGAGTTGAGAGGTCGAGAGTCGAGGGTTACAGAGTGGAAGGACGTTACTCTCCGGATATGAACTGGCGCGGAGGATTATCGTAAATTCCTGGACTTCAGCTTCGCGCCGCTCAGGGTCGGAATAACAACCACATGTGGTTTTGACTCTCGACTTCTTGACTCCTCGACTTCTCGAGTCGACCAGGGGGCTTGGCCATGAATTCGACGCTCATCCGTTTTCTGTACGTGATTTCGCTCCTGCTCGGCGCCTGTCTGGCTTTCGAGATCGCAGCGTTTGCCCAGACGGGGGACGAAGCCTGGAAAGCCCAGGGGATCATCAATACATCCGCGAGTCCCAAGGCAAAGTTACATTCGGTGCCCATTCGCGCCGTAACCATGGGCAACGGATTCTGGGCGGACCGGATGCGGACGAATGTGGAAGAAAGCATCCCCACCTTGCTTGGACTCCTGGAAGAACACGGTGTAGTGGACAACTTTCGGCGCCTTTCAGGCCGCAAGAACGAAGGCCGCAAGGGGCCGCTTTACACAGACTCCGATCTCTACAAGTGGATGGAAGCGACCGCCTTCGTTCTGCATTCGGGCGACCGGCCGCAACTTCGCGAAACGCTTGATAAGCTCATTGACGATGTGCTGGCGGCCCAGGAACCCTCCGGATATCTGAACACTTACTACGTTGGGGAGCGCGCCAAGCTAAGGTTTTCCGAGATGTACCGCAGCCACGAGTTGTACTGCCTGGGTCATCTGTTGCAGGCCGCCATCGCCTATTACCGCGCCACGGGGGACAGGAAGCTCCTGGATGGCGGGATCAAGTATGCCGACTATGTATTGCAGACCCTTGGACCCGAAAAGAAACCCGCTCTGACCGGACACCCGGAATTTGAAATGGCGCTGGTGGAGCTTTACCGCACTACCGGCGACAAGCGCTACCTGGATTTCGTCAACTACTTGTTCACCGGCGAGAGGCTGCGCTTGCAGCTCAGCGACGAGCAAGTGAAGTACTTGTTCAGTGGGATACCTTTCACTTCACGAACCGAACTTGAAGGCCATTCGGTGCGGGCTCTTTACGCGTGCAGCGGGGCGACGGACTACTACCTCGAGACAGGCGATGCCGAATATCGCGAAACCCTCGGCCGGCTTTGGAAAGACTTGGTCGAACGGAAGATGTACATCACGGGTGGAGTGGGATCGTACGCGGAGGGCGAATCGGTGGGCGTGGCCTACGACCTCCCGAACGAGCGCGCCTACGCAGAAAGCTGCGCGGCCATTGCCAACCTGATGTGGAATTGGCGGATGCTGGCGGCCAACGCCGACGCCCCCTACGCCGATGTCATGGAAGAGGCGCTTTACAACGGAATCAACTCCGGCATGTCCCTTTCCGGGACGCTCTATTGCTATCGCAATCCGCTGGAGTCCCGAGGCGAGGAAGACATTCGCCAGCCTTGGTACAGTACCACGTGCTGCCCCCCGAACCTCGAGCGGACTTTTGCTTCGATTCCTGGCTATCTCTACTCGACGAGCCCCTCCGGCGTATACGTCAATTTCTACCACTCTTCAACGCTCGATTGGCACTTGGAGGACGGCACACGGCTCGAGCTCAGCCAGCAAACGAAGTATCCTTGGGACGGCGACATCGGCTTGAAAATCAGCCCGGCCAAGGCTGCGACTTTCACGCTCTATCTGAGAATTCCTGCCTGGTCGAGTAAGGCCACGGTTACTATGGATGGCAAGCCTGCTCCCGGCAAGCCAAAACCGGGCGAGTATTTCGCCATTCATCGGGAGTGGAAGGCCGAGAGCACAGTTCGCTTGCAGTTGGACATGACCCCGCACCTGGTGGCGGCCAATCCCCTCGTCCATGAGGATTACGGAAGAGTTGCTGTCCAGCGCGGACCCCTGCTGTATTGCCTGGAGCAGGTGGACCAGGAGGAGCGAGGATCTATTTTCGATGTTGCGCTGTCGGCGAGCGCTGGCCCGAGCCGGGGTTTTACGTCGGAGTTTCGCCCCGACATACTTGGGGGAATCGTGATGCTGAAGCACCAAGGCATGGCCGCGCCCAAGCCGCTTTCCGAAGAACCACTGTATCGCACCTTCGAAAGGATGCCGAGAAGCGAGGGGAAAGAGGTTGAACTGACCTTCATCCCCTATTACGCTTGGGCCAACCGCCTTCCGGGCGCCATGGAGGTTTGGATACCCTACCTGGAGACCAGGTCCGCGCTCCCAGTTCAGAAAGCCAGATAAACCGGATTCTCGAGAATCTGTTTGAGTGTCTGGAGGAACTTCGCGCCGGTGGCGCCGTCCACCACACGATGATCGCAAGAGAGCGTCATGCGGCAGCGAAGCCCCACTTCGACCTGGCCCTTCACCACCACAGGTTTCTCCGCCACCGCGCCCACGGCTAGGATCGCTCCCTCGGGCGGATTGATCACAGCCGAAAACTCCTCAATTCCCATCATGCCGAGGTTGGAGAGGGAAAACGTGGCGCCCGTGTACTCGTCCGGGTTCAGCTTGCGGCTGCGCGCCCGAGCGATGAGGTCCTTCGCTTCCCCCGAGATGTCCTGGAGGCTCTTGCCCTCGCAATTGCGAATTACCGGCGTGATCAGTCCGCCATCTTCCACCGCTACGGCAACGCCGAGATGAATGCGGCGGTAGTAGCGGATCGCCTCGCCCTGAAAGGACGCGTTCACTTGCGGATGCAACTCGAGCGCGGCGGCGCAGGCTTTGAGGATGATATCGTTATAAGAAAGGCTCAACTCCGGGTTCAAAGCTTTCGCAGATTCACGCAACTCTTTTGCGCGGCCCATGTCCACTTCGATCGTCAGGTAGAAGTGCGGCACAGGAGCCTTGCTCTGCACGAGACGAGTGGCGATGACTTTGCGCATCGAGCTCAGGGGTTCGTCGTAGAACTCCGGACCGGCGAGGGCGGGGGCCGGCCGTCTTGGCAACGTGGGCGCCGCAGCGGCCGGGTGCGCACCAGCGCTTCCAGCCTCAGGAACACGCGCTGCCGCCCGGGCCCCAACTGCCAGGGCCGCAGTGCGTTCCACATCCTGGCGCACTATCCTCCCTGCTGGGCCCGAGCCTGCAATGCGTTTCAGATCAAGGCCCATTTCCTGAGCCATTCTTCGGGCGAGCGGCGATGCCAAAACACGTTCGCCATTGGCGGGTTCGTGAGCGGAAGGTGTAGCGCCCCGACTCATCGGGGCATGTGCCGGTCCCGCATGCGGGACCGGCGCTACGTCGGTCGCCGCCGGCGAGGCACTAGCGGGGGGGTGTTGAGGCGCGGCCGGCACGGGCGCTGGGGCTGGGACAGTACCCCCGGCAGGGGGTTGTGCGCCCGCCGCGCCGTCGCCCTTGGCCAGCGAGGAAATATCCTCATCCGGCTTGGCGATGAGAGCAAGCAACTCTCCCACGGGGACCACTTTGCCAGCCTGAACAAGAATCTTGCGCAATACCCCGCCGCCCATCGCCTCGACTTCCATATCCACTTTGTCCGTCTCAATCTCGACAACCGTTTCTCCGGTCGAGACCTGGTCCCCTTCCTTTTTGACCCATTTGAGGACCTTACCCTCTGTCATCGTATCGCTGCCTTTCGGCATCAGTATCTTGACCGCCATCGTGGTCCTTTCGTCAAACGCGTCGTAGCGCCGCCGTCTCGGCGGTCCCGCCGCGCGGGACCAGCAAGATGCCGGCGCTACTTCAATGAGCATCCGCACTCACGGGTTGCCGGTAAAGCACCTTATTCACCGCGTCCATCACACGCTGTTTGTCTGGAAAGGCCAAGTGCTCCAGATTCTTCGCGTAAGGTGTAGGCACATCGGCGCCGGTTACCCTCAAGATCGGCGCATCGAGGTAATCGAAAGCACGGGACTGAAGGATATCCACGATCTGCGCGCCCACCCCGCAGAACGGCCAACCCTCTTCCACAATGACCGCTCGGTTCGTTTTCTTTACTGACTGCACAAGAGTCTCGATGTCGAGCGGGCGAAGCGTTCTAGGGTCAATCACTTCAACCTCGATTCCTTCTTTCTCCAGGTCGGCGGCGGCTTCGAGTGCCAAGAAGACCATCTTGGAATGAGCGATCAGGGTTACGTCTTTGCCCTGCCGTTTGATGTCGGCGACTCCCAATGGAATCAGATACTCGCCCTCGGGAACTTCCCCGCGCGTCCCGTAAAGCACCTCAGACTCAATAAAGACCACAGGATTGTCGTCACGAATGGACGTCTTCAGCAGTCCTTTGGCATCTGCGGGTGTCGAAGGCATTACCACCTTCAACCCCGGCACGTGGCAAAACCATGACTCGAGCGCTTGCGAATGTTGTGCTGCAAGCTGGTGCCCGGCCCCGCCGGGGCCGCGAATCACCAGTGGGACGGGGAATTGTCCTCCTGACATGTAGAGCATCTTGGCCGCGCCGTTGACGATCTGGTCGAGCGCCAGGATTGCAAAGTTGAACGTCATCATCTCCACGATCGGCCGCAGGCCCACCATGGCGGCCCCAACCCCCAGACCCGTAAAACCAAGCTCCGTGATAGGCGTGTCCAGCACACGCATCGGCCCGAATTCTTCCAGCATCCCTTTGCTGACCTTGTAGGCTCCCTGGTAGAAGCCCACCTCTTCACCCATCAGAACGATAGTCTCATCACGCCGCATCTCTTCACGCATGGCCTGATTCAACGCCTCACGGTAAGTTAGAATCGACATGGAAAATCCTTCCTGGGGAGTCAGAAGATTCAGCTATCAGCTTTCAGCGAGCTTCCGTCCGGAGGCCACTTGCTGATAGCTGAGTGCTGATTGCTGAGAGCCAGGGTCTTTATTCTGACTACTGACTTCTGACTCCTGAATTCCTGCTTCCCTGTCAGCCCACGTAAATGTCGGAATAAAGCTCCTGCGGTTCCGGCTCGGGGCTGCGTTCAGCGAAGGCTACGGCTTCCTCCACCATATCGCGGATCTTCTGATCCAGCTCTTCCAGAAACTCAGAGTCGATCACGCCGATCGTTTCAAGAGCGGCGGTCAGATTCCTGATCGGGTCGTGGCGACGTTGCGCTTCGACTTCCGACTTGGTGCGGTAGTGGCCGTGCGCGGGATCTGACATCGAATGGCCCATGAAGCGATAAGTGCGGGCTTCGATGAGGGTGGGGGCGCTCTTCTTCCGGGCTCGCTCGACAGCCTCTTTGAGCACTTCTCGGACCGCCAGAACGTCCATCCCGTCCACCCAGGTGCGTGCCATGTTGTACGCACAGGCTTTCTGCGAAAGGTCGTAGAGAGATGAAGCGCGCTCGATCGGTGTGCCCATCCCAAAGCGGTTGTTCTCACAGATGAACACCACCGGCAGCTTCCACAGCGCCGCCAGGTTCAGCGACTCATGGAAGGACCCGATATTGACTGCCGCCTCGCCGAAAAAGCTCAGGGTGACGCGCGACTGTTTTAGGTACTTGGAGGCAAAAGCCGCACCGACGGCAAGCGGGATCTGGCCTCCCACGATGGCATGGCCCCCCAGGAAGCTGCGGCGTTTGTCAAAAAGGTGCATCGATCCGCCTTTGCCCTTCGAGACGCCACTCTGCTTCCCACACAACTCCGCCATCACCTCGCCTGGGTCCATTCCCCTTACCAGGGCGTGCCCGTGCTCGCGGTAGGAGGTCAGGATGTAGTCATCGGGTTCGAGGGTCGAAATTGCTCCCACGGCCACCGCCTCCTGACCGATGTACAAGTGGCAGAAGCCGCCGATCTTCCCCAAGGTGTAGAGTTCCGCCGCCTTCTCTTCGAAGCGGCGAATCAGCAGCATTTGCTCGAGCAGGGTCTTAAGCAGCGCAGGGTCTTCTCGGCGCGCGCGCTCTTCCAGGGTCTCGACCGGTGGGTGGTCCGGTCCACAGAAAAGCTCGGTCAGGTTCGCGGTGTTCGAGCCCACATCCAACGGTTGCATCTAAGTCCTCCAACTAAACGCCTCACTTCCCTTGCGACGGCAGAGCAGAAAGTCGCTGCTGCAATTAGCGGAAGCCCGGGAGTCACTGGCGCTTGCACCACATCCCCTTTATCTTATCTGGATTTTCGCATAAGAAAAAGCCTAAGGACCTTAAGTTGGAAACTGGAAATTGGGAACTGGAAAATAGAAACTGGAAATTGGCAACCAGCAGCCTTGCTTTCTAATTTCCATTTTCTATTTTCCAGTTTCCATTTTCTAATTTCCATCCTCCGGCTTTACTCAATGTCCCACATATGGTCAATTTTCGGCCATATTTTCCGTTTTAATTGACGTTTTTTGCCCCCAAAAGGCAGTTCGTTTTGAGCCCCTGAAAACTATAACTCCTTTGTTTTCAATACATTCTTCGGTTGGTTCCCTCTAAATAGTATCTTTTTCGACTTTTCTCCACCTCTTACGTCTGCCGCAGGCCGAATTCGAACCCCCTCCGCGCGCTCGGTGGGCGCCTTTACTATGAGTCAACTCAAATAGCCTATCATACCTCCACCCTCATGTCAAGCGCCAAAATGCAGGATACGCAAGAGCAGAATTCAAGATTCGGGCTTCAGGAAAAGCCATTGCACAATCCCCATCCTGAATCCTGGCTTGCTTGTCGCCTTCTCTTTTTTGCAACTTGCTGGGTAGCAGGTCTATTGCGTGCTATGTAAAATGGGAACGGCACCTGAATTGCTTCGACTTGTACCCTGTGAATGCGTGGGTTCCGGTCGGGATAAGTGTTCTTTAATCTAAGATCTATCCTGACCTTCCGGACGGCACGGTGAAGCTCTGGCTTGAGGAGCCCCCATGTTTCGAAAAATTGCGTTTGCCTCCTTCCCTGGAAGCGTGCTGGCATCTGTTTTCAGCCTCAGTTTTGCTTCCGATGTAGACGCTGGCGTTGGTACAAGAGAGGTAACACTGCCCCCTTCCGTGACCGCTAAGACAGCTCGCACTGCAAACCAAGGACTAAAGTACTGTTGCGTTCTGAGGCGTCCGGGTGTAAGTTAATAGTCGGGCGGAAAACGAAGACGGAAATCCGAGTTTACACAAGCAGGTTGAGAGAAAAGGCTCGTTATTGAGCACACAAAATAAAAGGAACATCAACATTAACGCCTCTCAAAATGATAGATTCCGCGTTCTCGAGAGCCAAAGGAGCCAACCGATGAGCCAATCAGGAAAAAGCTATGGAGTGGCATTTCTACGAGGAGCGTATGTGGTGCTGTGTTCGGCCATGCTCCTCTTCGTCATGGAAACCCCGGCGCAGGCACAGTCCATGCCGACGCGTCATATGCGTCAAGAGGTAGTAAGCGGGGAGGCGACGTTCTCGAACCGGCTGCCCGCTACTCAGACCTTGCACCTCAACATCGCTCTTCCCCTGCGCAACGAGTCGGAACTCGACGAACTGTTGCAGCAGCTTTACGATCCGCAAAGCCCCTCGTTCCACCGGTTCCTTAGCGTGCAGGAGTTCACTGAGCGGTTTGGTCCCACCGAGGAGGATTACGCCGCGGTGATTCGTTTCGCAGAACAGAACGGCTTGACGGTGACCGGCACCTTCCCGAATCGCATGGTCGTGGACGTCACGGGGTCGGTGGCGGATATCGAGAGTGCTTTCCATGTGACCATGGGCTCCTATCAGCACCCGACTGAAGACCGCACATTCTACTCGCCGGACCGGGAGCCATTGCCGGACCTGCGAGTGCCGCTGTGGCACATTTCGGGCCTGGATAATTTCTCGATCCCGCATCCCGCCAGTCTGAGCAGAGCGCCGGAAGCGAAGGGCCACACCACGGGCTCAGGACCCAGTGGATACTTTCTTGGCAGCGACATGAGGGCGGCCTACTATGGCGGAACTGCTCTCACCGGTGCGGGCCAGTCCGTCGGGCTGCTTGAATACGCGGGTTATAACATTACTGACGTCAAAAACTACTTCTCCAAGGTCGGGCAAACGAACACCGTCACTGTGACCGGCATCTCGGCAGATGGTAGATCCAGCTTGAGCTGCACGGGGGGCTGCGACGACACCGAGCAGGCGTTGGACATCGAAGAGGCGATCTCCATGGCGCCGGGCTTGACCTCAGTGCGCGTTTACGTGTCCGATACCAGCGATGTCGATATCTTTAACAAGATGGCTACGGACAACATTTCCAAGACATTGAGTTCCTCGTGGACCTGGAGTCCGGCCGACCCATCCAGTGACGACCCCTATTTCAAGGAGTTCGCGACGCAGGGTCAGAACCTGTTTCAGGCATCCGGCGACAGCGGCTCGTATGGCAGCAGGTCGAGAGAGGTTTACCCGGCGGACGATGCCTATGTCACGTCAGTGGGCGGCACGGACCTGACCACCAACGGCGGGGGCGGCTCCTGGAAATCGGAAACTGCTTGGTCCGACAGTGGCGGCGGGATTTCTCCAGACAGGATCGCGATTCCCAGCTACCAGAAGACCGCGGGGGTTATCACCACGGCCAACAAAGGATCGAAGACCTATCGCAATAGCCCGGACGTTGCCGCAGAAGCGAACACGGACAATTACATCTGTTACGATGGCACCTGCGAGGGAGGGTGGGGCGGAACCAGCTTTGCGGCGCCTCGGTGGGCCGCCTTTGTGGCGCTGGTTAATCAACAGTCTGTGGCCAGCGGCTACAAGACTCTCGGCTTCATCAACTCGGCTATTTACACGATCGGCCTGGGGACGAGCTATTCCACCGCGTTCCACGACATCACCAGCGGCAGCAATGGCACGTATTCCACAGAGAAGGGCTACGACTTGGTCACTGGCTGGGGCAGTCCGAATGGGACCGGCCTGATCACGGCTTTGGTGCCATAACAGACACGTTCAACTCAAAGCGACTTGGCCGTCGAGTAGTTCGGATCACTGAGACGAGAAAAGAGCCCGGACCTTCCGATCCGGGCTCTTTTCGTTCAGCAAGGAATCGTGAGTAAAGAGCCTTCGCTTCCAAGATTGCTTTTGGGATAGGAGAGCCACACCGCGTCCGCCCGTAGGCATCTATAGCGATGACGTGTTCCAGCTTGTTCCCCTCCTGAACTGCTGCGGCGACGTTGGGTCGTAGCTCCCCAGAAACCGAACGCCGCACTGCTACTCGCGCACCTTCCGCGGTGACCTCGCCTGGAGTTCGCTCCACGCCTCACGGCGGGAATCACGTTGTTACGTCATCGCTTCCTGTACAGCATGGACAAGGATGGGGGGAAAGGGTAACCCGGGAAAAATTGGACATTAAGAGCCTGACGGGTCTAGATGAAAATAAATTTTCTTGACTGTGGCGCTATGCAAGTGTAGATTCTTGCTTGCTTGTGGAGACAAGGAGCGTCATGGACGTCCTGTACCAACCCCTGAGCCGCGCTGAGACGACTACAATCCACGGCACGGCGCTGAGGATCCTGGAGGAGATAGGGGTCGCCGTCAGGCTCGAACAAGCAATATCCGTCCTGCGGTCGCACGGGGCGCGGGTTGATGACGGCCGCGTTTACATCCCGCCATCCCTGGTGGAGAAAGGGCTCGCAGTCACGCCCCGCAGCTTCCTCATGGCGGGACGTGATGTGAAAGACGATCTGCACATCGGCGGCAGCCACGTCTACCTGGGAACGGGCGGCGCGGCGCTCACGGTGCTGGATCTTGACTCCGGCGCAGCGAGGCCCGGAACAATCCGGGACGTGGCCGCCCTGGCGCATTTGGTTGACGCTCTCGAAAACATCCACTTCTACCTGCGGCCGTGCACGCCGCAGGACATTCCTCCAGAAACTGCCGACCTCAATCAGTTTTACGCCGCTCTCACAAATACGACGAAGCATGTTATGGCGGGAGTGTTTTCGCCGGACGCGGTACGGGATGCCATCGAGATGGCCGCGATGATCGCCGGTGGTCGTGAGTGCCTTCAGGAACGCCCCTTCATCTCGTTTGTTACAAGTTGTTTGGTCAGCCCGCTCCGAATGGGCACGGAGATGACCCGCGTGTTGCTGGAGGTCGCGAGAAACCACATTCCGGTGGCGCTTTCGTCAGCTCCGATGGCCGGTTCGACATCGCCCGCGACGCTGGCGGGAACGCTCGCTCAGGTGCACGCCGAACAACTCTCAGGCATTGTTTTGACCCAGCTCGCCTACCCCGGCGCTCCGGTCCTCTATGGCGCCATTCCCTCGCTGACGGATTTCCGCACCATGAGTTATCTCGGGGGGGGCGTCGAATGCGGAATGATGAATGCCGCCGCTGCGCAGATGGCGCGGTTCATCGGTGTGCCGAACTACAACTCGGGCGGCCTCACGGAGGCGAAAACGCCCGATGCTCAGGCGGGCTACGAGAAAGCCTTTTCCATCTGCCTGACGGCCTTGGCCGGCTCGAACTTCATTCACCACGCGGCGGGAATGTTGGAAGCGATGCGGGCGGTCGCCTACGAGCAATTCGTCATTGATAACGAAATCATCGGCATGGCGCTGCGGCTGCTGCGGGGCATCGACATGAACAACGAAACCCTAGCCTTCGAGGTCATCCGCGAGTGCGCCCGGGCGGGGAACTTTGCGGCCACCCCGCATACCGTGAAATTTATGCGCCAGCAATACTTCCGGCCGACGGTTGCAGACCGCCAGAGCCGGGAATCCTGGGCCCTCGCCGGCGGTCCCGACGCGCGCGAGCGGGCGCGGCGGATGGCCAAGGAGATTCTGCGAACCCACCAACCCGTGGGTATCGGTGATGTGACTGACCGCGAAATCCGGCGGCGTTTCGATATCCGCTTGCCGGCCTGCGATGCGGCCACCGTCGGAAAGGAAAGAGCACTGAGATGAAACCTATTGCGGGCGGCCAATACCGACCGCTCACGGAAGCGGGTATTCGTAAGATTCACAATTCGGCACTGACGTTACTCTCCGAAGTCGGTGTGGAAGTAAACAGCGGGCGGGCGTATGAGACGTTTCGGCGTTGCGGTTCTGTCGTCGACCCCGCCACCCGCATTGTGAAACTGCCGCGCTCGATGGTGGAAGATGCCATTGACCGCGCGCCGAAGAGCATCGTTCTCTGCGGGCGAGAGGAGAAACACGATCTGTATTGTGAAGGCTCCAATGTCTATTTGGGAACCGGTGGGACGGCACTTAACGTCATTGACATCGAAACCGACCAGAAACGGCTGAGCCTGTTGCGGGACGTGGCTGAGATCGCCCGCCTATGCGATGCGCTGGAAAACGTGCACTTCGTCGTGCTTCCTGTCTATCCGAACGATCTGAATCCTGCCGAGGTGGACGTCAACCGTTTCTACGCTTCCATTAGGAACTGCTCGAAGCATCTGATGGGCGGCGTGTTTACGCTGGAAGGCGCATGCGACACCATCCGGATGGCCGGGATGATCGCGGGGGGTGCGAAGGAGCTCCGCGAGCGGCCGTTCATCTCCTTAATCACCTGCGTGATGAGCCCACTGAAGATTGACGCGACGTACGGAGACATCCTGTGCCTGGCGGCGGAGGCGGGAATGCCCGTGGCGATACCCGCCGAGCCCCTCAGCGGCGCCACTGGTCCCGTTTCTATTGCCGGAATGCTCGCCGGCATCCACGCGGAAACCTTGAGTGGCTTGGTGCTCACGCAACTAGTGAACCCCGGCACGCCGACCCTCTACGCGTGTACGGCCTCCTCAACCGACCTGCGCACGATGGCGTACACCAGCGGCTCCGTCGAAATGGGACTGATGAACGCCGGCGCTGCTCAGATGGCGCAGTTCCTGAAGCTCCCAAATTACACCACCTCGGGCATGTCTGACTCAAAGGTGGTGGATGTGCAGAACGGCTACGAGAAGGCGGTGACCGATATTCTCGTCGCACTTGCAGGTTCAAACTTCATCCATGATGCCGCGGGTCTCATTGAATTCGCGCTGACTGCCAGCTACAAGCAGTATGTGATTGACGACGAAATCATCGGCATGACCATGCGGGCAGTGCGGGGGATCGAAGTGTCGGATGAGACGATCGCTCTGGATGCCTACCGTCGAGTCGGGCCGGGAGGGAACTTCCTGACCGATCCCCACACGCGCCAATGGATGCGTAGGGAGCATTTCATTCCGAAGCTGAGCAACCGGCAATCGCGGGCGCAGTGGGAGGAATCGGGAAGGCCGAACATCGAGCAGAAGGCGCGGGCCAAAGCAAAGGAAATCCTCAAATCGCACAAGCCCCTCGGCATCCCCAGGGACCTTGACGAGCAGGTGCGGCGGGCATTCCCGCAGATCAGGGCTTAGCGACTCCGCGTGGACAAGGGGGGAAGCGTCGCGGAGAAGGGTGAGATCCTAATTTGACTCGTGCTCTCAAAATGGGACACCCCTCGGAGAAGAGAGACCGTGTGCCGGGGGACGATTTGGGTTATGCTGATGGCGTTTTCCTTTCTGCCCGATGTCCGCACGGTCGCCACCGGCCTGGACCTGCAATGACGAACGACTGTCGGCGTGGGACAACGTCGGTAACCAGTGGCAGTCGTCGCCACCGTTCGCGCCCGAAAGAGGTCATGTTCTCCAAATCAAGGCGCATTAGCACGGCGGATAGGACACCTTGCTACTCGGAGGAAGAAAATGACAAGGTCAATCACACGCCGCGTGAAAGGGCTACCAGTCAGAGAAGAAAAAGGCGAGTTCACCATCCAACAAATCTTGCGCACGGAGGGCGGCAACTTCTCCCCGAAGCAGCGCATTCTGGTCGATTTTCTCCACCGCAACTATCAGAAGGTTGCCTTCATGAATATCAGCGAGCTGGCCAGAGAAACCAAGGTCAGCGAGGCGACCATCGTGCGCCTTGCCGCCATGCTGAGGTTCAACGGCTATCCGGGGCTGCAAAAGGCTGTGCAGCGCATCGTTTCGCAGGATCTGACGACCATGGATCGCTTGCAGCTTTCCCTGGAAGCCAATCCCCATGACGACTCGGTCAAGAAGCTGCTGGAGCTCGAAATGCACAACATTTCGCGGCTCCAGCAGCGGATATCAAAGGAGGATGTCGACCTGCTGCGCGCCCAGCTTGTGGAGGCGAAGCACGTCGTGGTACTCGGAGTGATGGCCTCTTCGCCGCTGGCAATGTACTTCGGGTATGAGGTGAACCGCGTGCTGCGGCACGTCACGACGCTAATCGAAGACAATTTGGCGGCGAAGCGGACGGTTTCCGAGTTGAGTCCGAGGGACCTGCTCGTGGCGTTCGGTTTTGCGCGCTACCCGGCGGCGGTTGTGCGACTGTTGAAGGTGGCGGGCGAACGTGGGGCGCACCGATGGGTGATCACGGACACGAGCGTCTCGCCGCTGGTCCCGCTTGCCGAGCAGTGCGTGTTTGTGCCGTCTGAGATATGGGGTTTCGTCGATTTTCTGGCAGCTCCGTTGACATTCCTGGCGTGGGTCCTGGCAGGACTCGGCAAACGTGAGCCGGACTTGACCACGAAACGGCTAAAAGAATTTGAGACCATGGCGACAAAGTTCGAACTTTTCCATCACGCAGTTTGACACGCGGGCGCTCGACTGCAGGAGAGGACCATACATATGCGGCACAAAGGGAAAGTGGTAATCGTTACAGGTGGAGGGACGGGCATTGGGCATGCGTGCGCGCATCGCTTTGCTGCCGAAGGGGCGCAGGTCGTCGTGGCGGGCCGTCGCCTTAATAAGGCGGAGGAGACTGTCGCGGAGATCCGTGCCCAAGGAGGGGTCGCGACTGCGCTCCAGGCGGATGTGGCTGCGGTGGCGGACACCCAGCGCCTGGTGGAGGAGGCAGAGAAGCAATACGGGGCCTTGCACGTGATCATTAACAACGCAGCGACCGTTGACCTGCACAGGCTTGTGCAGGACATGACCGTGGAAGAGTGGGACTACTGCGTGAATGCAACGTTGCGGAGCGTTTTCCTGATGGCCAAGTGGGGCGCCCCCCTAATCCGGGACTCCGGCGGCGGGTCCATCATCAACATCGGTTCGGTCGGTGCGATAACCCCATGGGCCAAGGGCGCTCCTTACTGTGCGTCCAAAGGCGGCGTGCTGGCGCTGACAAAGGTCTTGGCGATTGAGTATGGGCGGTGGAATATCCGTGTGAACGCGTTGAGCCCCGGCTCCATCGTGACACCGAATCTCCTCAGTGCGATGGAAAACCGAGGTACACGAGAGCTTCTGGAAGCGAAGACCGTTTTTCACCGTCTCGGCCAGCCTGAGGAGATCGCTTCCGTGGCTTCGTTCCTAGCCTCCGATGAGGCTTCATTTATCGCCACTGCCAATATTGTCGCCGACGGCGGGTATCTAACCATGTGATCGCGGCGCGCGAGCGCCGCATCGAGGCCAATTCCATGCTTCTTCTGCTGCTCATTTCCCTGGGTGCCGCGTTCTGTTTTGCCATTGTTGGTGTCCTTTATAAACTTGTGGCCTTGAAACCATGGAGCGACGATGGCTTCCGCCTCGTCATGATGGCGTTGGGAACCTTCGCAGCGGGGCTGGTGTGGCTGGCCGGCACGGAGCGCCCGAATTCCACGGTTATCTATCTCAGCTTGCTGTGCGGTGTTTTCGGACTCATCTCATTGTTCAGCGTGATGCGTTCCATGGCGCTCGGATCGGGAGCGGCCACCTGGGTGGTGCTCAATCTCTCGATCACCTTGGTGATCTTGCTGGCTCCTTGGTTGTGGAGGGAATCAATCAGCGCCCGGCAGTGGTCGGGTATCGCCGCGTTCGTGATTAGCGTGTTCCTATTCGCGCGGGATCGCGGAGAAGGCGACAAACGCCCCATCAGCCTGCGCTGGGCGGTGCCTGCCACGCTGATGTTCTTCATGAACGGTCTCACGGTGGTGGTCTTCAAGGTACTGGACCGCGCCGTGCACGCGCCGCATACCTTTTCCACCCTGACCATCTACTACGGAACCACGACGGTGCTCCTGATACCCGTTTTCATGTATCGCCGATGGAAGGACGTCTTCGTAAAGGGGCCGGAGATGCTCACCGGGTTCGTTGCCGCCCTCGGCATGATGGTGGGCCAGGCACTGCTGCTCAAGGCGATCTCGATTGACGCCACCACATCGATTCCGGTGATTCACGGCGTGAACGTTTTGGTCGTCGCCATTGCTTCGAGCTTTCTTTTCAACGAAAAGTTCACAAGGTATTCGACAACCGGCGTTCTCGCCGGAGTCGCCTCCATCTGGCTGCTTATGATGCCCCGGTGACAGGGCGCTGCGCCTATGCTGGGCTGCTTGCTTGTATCACAAGCCTCCCAGCGGCATTTGGATCACAAGGTTTTTGTCTTGCGGCGTGCGGCGGCGAGCGTGGCGATGATTCGCTGCATGTCTTGGCCGGACAGGGTTTCGAGCCTCGATACCCACGCGAGAATATCGTCGGCCTCGGTAGTGCGCAAGTAGGGACGCACATACCTGCGGAATTTGTCCTCGATCTCAGCGCTCGACAACGGATCGGAAGGATCGCCGTGAGCGGCGACAGTTCCGGAAAAGTAGGTCCGGCCACCTGCCGTGATCTTCACTTCTGCGAGCCGGCGGCCGGGAAACTCTGCCTGATAATCGGGGCGATGGACAAACTCCGTGCGCCGGCAGAGGGCGGCGGCCCGGGGGTCGCGGTAGCGGTCTTCCAGCACCTGCTCGGGCCCCACGTCGCCATAGAGGAGGGCCGCGGCGACGGGGTACGCAACGCTGTACTGGGCTTCCTCAGACGAATCCGGAACGTTGCGTGAGAGAGCGCAGGCCTCCGCAAAACTCTCCACCACGATGCGTTCGATGGAGTCCGGCGGCAGGAGGTGTTTGCGTGCCACCTTCAAGGCGGCGCGAACGGGAGCGTGCGCCCAGCGGCAGCAACAGTAGGGCTTGAAGTACAAGTCCAGGATCAGAAACCGTCGCCCGAGGGAATTGATTTCCGCCTCCGCTGCCTCCAGGGCAAGATTGGCGGGAGGAGCAGTAAAACCGGCGCCGGCAAGCAGGGCGGCGGAGACACCTGCGAAAGCGCCCCAGCCGATACCGTCCTTGGCCATTCCTGGATAGCTCACGCAGCGCATGATGGGAGCGATGGTGCCATGATACTCAGCGGCGCCCAAAGCGTGGGCCGTCGCTTCCTCATCCAACCGCATCAGACGCGCAGCGATGGCCGCGGTTCCAACTCCGCCCCAGGAACCCGAGCCGTGATAGAACGCATACAGGCGCGATCCCAGTAATCCACTTCGGATCGCAACTTCATAGCCCACGACAAGACTGGTCAGAATTTCGCGCCCCGTCAATCCCTCTCGTTCGGCGAAGGCGAGAACCACCGGTAGCAGGAACGCTCCAGGGTGACCTTTGACGAGGTTATATCCGTCATCACAGTCGAGCGCCTCGCACACCGTCGCATTCGCTAACACCGCCAAGGGTAGAGGAACCCGTCGATCGTCTCCAAAAAGACAGCATTCCGGAGTTCCACAGAGCGAGGCGGCAAAGTTCCGGGCGATCTGCCCCGTGCGCGAGGGGATTCCCGCGAACGAGCACGAAAGCAAGTCGAGAAAGCAGCGGCGCGCGTGACCGACTACTTCATCGGGGAGATCTTCAAAGCGCGTGTGGTGGATAAAGCGGGCGACACGCCTCACGGCTTCCAGGCGGGCTGTCTCAGTTGCCAGGTTCTGCACGGGACGTACTATTGCACAAAATCGACATTATGAAAAGTACTTTTCATAACAACAACCATGGGAAGTGATGGTTCCCATTGTCAACGCTGGACAAAAATACCCTCAACGCGATCGAGTTAATTCTGCTGTTTTATTCGTGAAAAATTTTTTTCTTGACACGCATGTCATGAAAGCATAGGATGCGCCGAGGTGGGTGGACTTGAGCCTGCCTAGTCAGTAGAATTTGTGCTTGTGCTTCCCTTCGCGACCGCTTTCGATGGGGGTGGGTGCGCGAATGTCGCAGCTTGAGAAAGCGGGCATCGACCCTCTGGTTGCAGTCGCATTTTCTCTGGGCGTCGGGTGTAAACGGGTCATTGCTGGTTCGTCCTGAGCATTTCAATTAGGAGGAGGTAACCGTCTATGCAGCGACTAGGGCTTATCATTGTGCTGGCGCTATCATTCGCGACAGCAAACCTATTTGCATCAACCAAGAGTACAATTCTCGGCACCGTCAGAGACACCAGCGGGGCGGTTGTGCCAGGCGCCACCGTGAAGGTGACGAGCGAGAATATGCTCATAAACCGTGTGATCAAATCTGACAGTGCGGGAGACTACGTGGCAGCCGATCTCGATCCCGGCATCTACACTATCACGGTCGACCTCACTGGCTTCAAAACGTTTACGCGCACCGGCGTCACCCTAGACGTCGAACAGAGCCTTCGCGTTGATGTCTCTCTGGAGGTCGGCGACGTGACCCAAAAGGTTCAGGTCTCCGGGCAACCGCCGCTGGTCGAAACCGACTCCTCTTCAGTTGGCCAACTGATCGGGGCTAACGAAGTGGTCAATCTACCCCTGAACGGCCGCTTCTTCCTCAGCCTGGCCCTGCTGACGCCGGGGAGCAACGCCGGTTATCCCGGGAATCACCAGGCGGGTATTGAGCTGGGCGGCACGGCGCTCGCCGTCAACGGGGCGCGCAGCTCCTCGAACAACTACATGATGGACGGCGTTGATAACAATGAAGGCTGGCAGGGTTACGTCAGCCTGTTCCTTTCCGTCGACGCCATCCAGGAATTCAAGGTGCAGACGGGCATGTCCGCCGCCGAATATGGGCGCTCGGCGGGAGCTCAGGTCAACATCGTCACGAAAAATGGCACGAACAACATTCATGGTTCAATGTTCGAATACGTGCGCAACGACAAGTTCGACGCCAACAGTTTCTTTTCCAACTCGGCCGGGTTGCCCAAACCTCCCTACCGCCGGAATCAATTCGGTGGTTCCTTCGGCGGACCCGTGTACATTCCCGGCGTGTACGACGGACGAAACCGCACTTTCTTTTTCATCGATTATGAGGGCACGCGCATTCGGCAGCCGGAGACGTTAGTCAGCACGGTTCCGACGGCGCTGATGCGGAAAGGGAACTTCAGCGAGCTTCTGAGCCTCGCCAACCCGATTCAGATTTACGATTCCCTGCCTGCCGACATTGGCACCGGACCGCGGGTACCGTTCCAGGGAAACATCATCCCTCCCGGAGATATCAGCGCGTCGTCCACGTACTTACAGCAGTACGTTCCCCCGCCGAACGGGCCGGGCCTCTCCGGCAATTTCACGCGGAATGGTTCGGCATCCGACGATACCAACCAACTCACTCTCCGTATCGACCAGCGCGTTTACCAAAATGGCCAGTTTATGGCGCGGTTCACTTATGACCATCGTCCGGTGATCAGCCCTGATTATTTTGGCACTCCGGCGGTGGGCAACGGCGGCTTTAGCAGTGGCTGTACTGAGGATGACGACCCACGCGTGGGCGCCATCGGGTACACGCATTCCCTACGTCCCAATCTCGTCAATGACTTCCGCTTCGGCTATAACCGCTTCGACTGGCTCTATTACTCGGTCAATCACACCAATTACGGAGCGGAAGCGGGAATCCAGGGCCTCTCTGCAGACCCGCACGTCGTCGGATTTCCCAATATGAACTTCGTGAACTTCGCTTCCTGGGGCGACGGACAGTATCTTCCCAACCTCACCGTCCCCGACGAAACATGGGAGGGGACGGACTCCGTTACCTGGTCCAAAGGCAAGCACACGGTGAAGGCGGGTTGGGACTCACGCCGGAACCACCGCTACTTCCTCTCGGGCGGCGCGCTCCGTGGGGCCTTCAGTTTCAATGGAATCTTCACGGCGAGTGCAGCCACGGGCGGCACAGGCGGCTATGACTATGCAGACTTCCTGCTTGGCTATCCTGCCTCCGACGGAAACGTGGTGGGAACACCGTGGGAGTATTCACAGGAATGGTTCCATGATTTCTACGTTCAGGACGACATCAAAGCCACCCCGCGGCTCACCCTGAACCTCGGTCTGCGTTACGAACTGAACATGCCGGCAACCGAGGAGCAAAATAAACTATCCAACTTCAATTTCGTTACCGGTACACAGGAGTTCGCGAATGGCGCGCAAATTCTGGCCGGCTACAATTACCCGACGAGTTTCGCCGGGAACAGAAGTACGCTTCAAACATACAAAAAGAACTTCGATCCTCGCATCGGGTTTGCCTATCGGCTCACGTCAGATAACAAGACTTCCCTGCGGGCCGCGTATGGCGTCTTCACCGATTGGGAAAGCGGGAATATTTATTTAGATCTCGATGCTAACCCTCCGTACCAGTATTCGACGTCGACCGCCCTCAATCTCACGACTCCGACCACAACGTACGCGAACGCCTTTGCCGTGGTGCCGGGCTTCAGCGGGTTTCCCGGTCTCTCAACCATGCAGTCCAACTACCGCGACGGCACCCTTCAGGAGTGGCAAACATCGTTAGAGCGTGAAGTTTCACCGGGATTAATGGTTTCTGTGGCTTATGTGGGTACGAAGGGAAGTCGGCTGCTCGCCGACATCCCCGCCAACGTACCCACACCGGGTCCCGGCATCATTCAGAGCAGGCTACCCTATCCGCTCTTCGCGGAAATGCGATACGTTGCCAGCCTCGGCAGGAGTAGTTACAACTCGCTCCAAGCTAAAGTGGAGAAACGGATGAGCTACGGCCTGACCTTCCTGAGCTCCTATACCTGGTCGCATTCGCTCGACCTTGGATCGACTGTTTACGATGACTCGTATCCCGACCCTTTCAATATCAATGCCACACAGAAAGGGCCTTCGGACTTCGACCAGATCCAGCGGTTTGTCCAGAGTTGGTTGTATGACTTGCCGGTTGGCCGTGGCCGCCACTTCCTCGCCACGGCTCCGCGAGCGGTGGACTATGTTCTGGGTGGATGGACCATTGGCGGAATCTACACCTATGGTACAGGTTTCCCCTTCTCGGCCACAATTGGCTCTGATGTGGCGAACATCGGTACCGGCGGCCAGCGAGCTGACGTGGTCGGTAACTGGCACGTGCCGAACCCGAGCATCAACGGATGGTTCAATCCGACGGCGTTCCAGGATCCCGAGCCTTACACCTTTGGTAACTCTTCACGCAACCTCCTGCGCGGCCCCTCGTTCTCGAACCTGGATTTCTCCATCGCCAAGCACTTCCGGGTCACCGAGGGCAGCCGACTTTCTTTCCGCTGCGAAATGTTCAACACCGCCAATCATGCGAATTTTGGCTACCCGAATGGGGATATCGACAGTACATCGGCTGGACAAATCTTCTCCACCGTTGCTCCAAACCGGGAGATCCAACTGGCTCTGCGTTATGAATTCTAGACTCGTCTGCCTTGCTTTGCTGATTCCGGCGTCGGTCGCGGCCAGTCGGGCCGCCAACCCACCCGCGGCCGACGCCGCTGGTTTCGACATCTTTCTCAAAGCGGCTGAGTGCCGGCAGGCGCCCGCCGGGCTCGCCGCCGCGAGCGACGCGGCTCTGCGCAAAGCCGCCAAGTTCCTGCTGAGCGATACAGGGATCGAGAACAGCATTCGGGACGAGGGCGGCAATCAGGTGCCGCCTTATATCTATCACGCTGTCATTGACGACGACAACCACTTCAGCTACCGAATGTCGTACCCCTCTTTTCACCACGCCTACCTGATCGAGGCGTTTCTCAACTACTACAACTACACAGGTGATGCAGAAGGTATACGTCGCGCCCGGCAGCTTGCCGACTGGACCATTGCACACAGCACGCCACCGGACTGGAAGTGGGCCAATCTGCCGTGGAGCACCTTTACGGAAGGAAAACCTGCGGGCTTCGAGGACATTGACACGCTTCAGCCGGACAAGACGGGTTACATGGGGCTTGCCTACGCGCGGCTCTACGAGGTCACTGGGGACAAGAAATACTTGCAAGCCGCCAAAGGGATTGCCGACACCCTGACGCTTCGCCAGGGCTCTGACGGGAGTTGGCCTTTCCGGGTTAACCCGCGCAACGGAGAAGTTTACCAGCAGTACACAGCCGGGCTCTTCATGCCCATTGCTTTCCTAGAGAAGATGTACGCCCTGACACAAAATCTGGACTACAAGAACGCCCAGATCGTCGCCTGGATGTGGATGCTGCGCAATCCCGTTCGCCGGAACGACTGGTCGGGGTTTTATGAGGATATTGCCAAGGGCACTGACTCGCAGGTCTACTATGCTCCGGCCCAAACCATCCGGCTCCTGCTGCGGTACCGGACGCCCGCCAACCAAAGCTCTTACCTGAAGCACGCCCAGGAGCTCTTTGACTACACGATGGACGGCCTGGCCTTCGATGACCGCGACATCGGACTTATGCTCCGCGAGCAGACTGCCTACCTTGCTGCCACTCCCAGTTCTACGCTCTCCTGGTCGATGATGTCTGCGGAGATGTTCCACGTTACCGGCGAAGAAAAGTACCGCTTCGTGGTGCTGGAAGCTCTTCGTTCCGTGACCAGGTACGGCCTGAAGCCGGACGGCCGCTCTCACAACACCTTGCTCGGTGGCCGCATCTACGGTGATGGCGGGAGTTGGTATAGTCTGACCTCGCCGGTGGTGCGGTACATTTATCAGGACATGGGCTGCCTGCCGGAACTGGTACCGGGTGACCAGAACCACTTACTGCGGAGCGCAACGGAGATCCGGGAGATTACTTACACCGACCGGCGGATATCCTACCAGTCACTGCCAGGCAGTATCGAATTGTTGAAGTTGGCAAAGCCCCCCTCGCAGGTCTCGATCGGCGGCCGCAGTATTGCTGCAGCGGAGAACATGAACGCACCCACCAGTTGGATGTACAACCCCAAGAGCCAGGTTCTGTTGGTCCGCCACGCCGATCCCAAAGTGGATGTGGATTTCTGAGCGGTGATACTCTTTTTCGACATCGAACATCCGAAAGCCCTGGCTGACAGGACTTACGGTTCTGAGCGGCGCGGAACTATGGAACAGCGGCGACGTCTGTTCCAGGAGCTGAGCGGTGAGCCGTGCCGCGTCTGCCACTATTCGGAGTTCCGGAAGGAAGACTTGCGTTCTCCCGACGTCTCCTCTCTGGTGACGAGCGGAAACCGATCGCTGTGGGAAGACTACAAGCTGGCAGAGGAGTTCGCGGAATTCCGTGGCGCGCTGGAAGAAACCAGCAAGCCGGTGCTCGGCATCTGCGGAGGCCACCAACTGATCGGGATGCTGCTGGGTGGCGAGAGCGCACCGTTCCGACCGCTTGCGGAAGGCGAAGCAGATCCCTATCCGGAGTACGCGCCCGGCTACTTCAAGGAGTGGGGCTTCTACGCGGTCGAGTTCTCGCCCGACCCCCTTTTTACCGGCTTCAACGGCCCGATCACCGTCACCGAGCGGCACTTCTGGCATCTTGTCCTGCTGCCCGAGTCGCTGCGCGCAATCGCGCGCAACCGCAACTGCCCGGTCCAGGCCATGCGCCACGTGACGAAGCCAATCTACGGCGTGCAGTTTCATCCGGAGTTCCATGATGCCGAGCATCCGGACGGCGCCCGCTTGCTGGAAAACTTCTTCTCCCTGGGGAGGATGCCCGCGCGCGACTCGACTGCGAAAACTCCGTGACGCAATCGCGCGGAACGCCGTAAACTGCCTCCCCGGGTGTTCACCATTATGGGCATTCGCCGCTGGCTGATGGCAGGGAGCATTTCGTCCGGGCCGGCCTTTTCCGCTCAGGGTGTCGCATCAGGTACGCAACTCGCGGGGTGAGTTGCATTCATCGCACCGACAACGCAGATTGGGAGGATCTCCCTGTGCGAATTCAGGGGACAGAATCGCGTGTCACAGCACGCCATTAGTAACGAGGACGGTTCATGCCAAATTTCACTATGCCTGCGGTTGTCCAATACGCCTTGCGGAAGGGCGCCGTCGAACTGCGCGAGGTGCCCGTGCCGGCCAGTATCGAGGACGATGAGGTCTTGCTTCATACGAGGGCGGTCGGCGTCTGCGGAAGCGATATCCACCAGTACCACAATACGCAGAGTTACCCTGTCAATGTGCCAGTCATTCTGGGACACGAATTTGCGGGCGTAGTGGCGCGGGCGGGCAGAGCCGCAGCAGGGTTCCGAGACGGCGATCGCGTGGTTTCTGAAACTGCCGCCCAGATTTGTGGCGCCTGCGCCTACTGCCGCAGCGGTGAGTACAACCTGTGCCCGAAGCGAAGGGGATTTGGCTACGGGGTAGACGGCGCTATGGCGGAAGCTGTGCGGGTACCCGCCCGGTGTCTGCATCGACTTCCCGATTCGGTCTCGTTTGAAAAGGCGGCGCTCACGGAACCTTGTTGTGTGGCCTACAACGCCACCTGCGTCAAGTGCCAGATTCGGCCGGGCGACGCGGTGCTGGTTCTCGGCCCGGGGCCTATTGGCCTCTTGTGCCTGGCGATGGCGCGACTTTCGGGGGCAGGCTGGATCGGCATGGTTGGGCTCAAGGAAGATGAAGAGCGCCTGACGACCGCAGCAACCCTCGGCGTCGACCGCATGATTACCGGGGGTGACGAGGAAGTTCTGGAAGTCATCCACGGGATCGGAGACGGACTGGGAGTCGACACGGTGATTGACGCCTCCGGGGCATCCGCGGCGCTCAAGCTCGCCTTGGCGGCCGTTCGCTCGGGGGGACAAATCAGCAAGGTGGGATGGGGACCGCAGCCCGCGGGCTTTTCGCTTGATCCGCTGGTTCAGAAAGCTGTGCGCTTACAGGGAAGTTTCAGTCACAACTATGTGATTTGGGAAAAGGTCATCGCGCTCCTGGCGTCGGGAAAACTCGACCCTGCGCCGATCGTGGGCCGCGTGAGCCCGATCGAAGCATGGCGCGAGTGTTTTGAAGATATGGCGGCGAAAAAGATCGCCAAGGCGATCTTGAAACCGTAGTAGAAAGTTGGCTCGGTCCGCCTCAGTGCCGAACCTCGTAGAAGGGAGTCATTAGTTCATTGCGTGTAAGTGAGGTCAGCCTGCCGTCACAGGCGCCGCTCAAGACAAAGGCTGCGGACGGAAGTGACGGGAGTATCCGGCGGTGATGAAAGAAACGCGTCAGATGGCATTGTCTGGAGTCATGCCGGCGAGGCGTACGGCACGCATCAAGATCCTGATCGCCTTTGGAGCTGTCTACATCATCTGGGGCGGCACCTATCTTGCCATTCGGTACGCCGTGGAGACGATCCCTCCATTCCTGACGGCGGGGTGCCGATTCATCATTGCCGGGGCCATCCTGTACGGACTGGAGCGCGCGCGCGGAGCGGCTTCGCCCTCGCACCGTCACTGGGTCAGTGCCATCATCTTGGGGGCTCTACTCCTGGTAGGCGGGAGCGGAGCACTTTGCTGGGCGGAGCGGCGCGTTCCCTCGGGCCTCGCGGCCCTGCTGTCAGCAACGATTCCCATCTGGATGGTCCTGCTCGACGGCAAGCGGAGGGGTGGCACAAAGCTGGAGGGGCGGGTCATCGGCGGAATGGCCACCGCCATGGTGGGCATGGCGTTGCTGGTAGGACCCGCTCACATGTGGGGCAGCGCGCGTATCGACCTTGCCGGCGCGGGACTGGTGCTGGCTTCGGCGTTCTCGTGGTCGCTCGGGTCCGTCATCTTGTATAGGCTCAAGATGCCTCGGTCTCCCTTCCTGGGGGCGGCCATGGAAATGGTGTCGGGCGGGGTCTTACTCCTCCTGCTCGGTGTCTTGATGGGGGAACCCAAACAGCTCTATCTCCGCGAGATTGCAGCCCGCTCAGTTTGGGGGATTGCTTATCTTGTCCTATCCTCTCTCATCGGCTTCAGCGCCTACATCTGGCTGTTGCGCTTCGTCTCGACAGCCCGGGTTTCCACCTATGCTTTTGTCAACCCCGCCGTGGCCGTTGTCGCCGGGTGGCTTGTGGGAGGCGAGTTGCTGTCGGCGCGCGAGTTGCTCGCCACAGTTACCATCGTCGCAGGCGTGGCGCTCATCATTACTCACCGGCCAACGCCCGTGGCAGTCAGCCTCGACACGGAAGGCCTGCCGAGGGAGGATCCCAAGAATGGATGCGAATAGCGAGGGGTGAGACGAATTTTAGGAAGAATTTGCGAGTGACATTGAATCGAAAGAACCCTTGGCGACCTGGATGAAATTGCACTTTCTTGACTTCCAAGTACTGAAAGTACATATTCATCCTTGGCGTCCGACGACACGCCGTCGCAAACGCAGAGGGACGTCCTTTCAAAGGCACTTATTGCAGAGGTTGCTGACCAACACTCTGGAGGCAAACAAATGGGAAAAGATGCCATATCGGCGCAGATGTTGCGGCACATTGTACTGGATTTGCGCCAGATGAAGACATTCTGCGAACACCCCCTCATCATTGAACGAGGCGAGGGAATTTACATATATGACGTTCATGGAAAAAGGTACATCGATGGGATATCCGGCATTTATGTTGTGAGTATTGGACACGGGAATGAGTACGTGTTGGAAGCGATGCGCCGGCAGCAGGAGAAGATATCGTTTGTCGCGCCCCTGCACGCCGTTTCAGATATCGCGGTGCGTTACGCTCTGAAACTGGGAGAGTTGACGCCGGCGGATCTTCAGACGATCAAGCTGCTTTCCGGCGGTTCGGAAGCGACCGAGACCGCTATGAAGTTTGCGCGGCAGTATCACCGCCAGAGCGGGAACCCGCACAAGTACAAGGTCATTGGGTGCTACAAGGGCTTTCACGGCGCGACGATGGGCGCCACGTCCGCGAGTGGCTTGGGGGGCCCGCGCAAGAGTGTGTTCGGACCGTTCCTGCCGGGCTTTCTCCACATCATGCCGCCGACGTGTTTCACCTGCCCGTATGAAAAAACTTACCCTGACTGTCAGTCGTTCTGTGCGCGCATCCTGGAGGAAACCATCCTGCGCGAGGGACCAGAATCGGTCGCGGCCTTCATCATTGAGCCCATTGGCAACACCGGCGGGATCGTCACCCCGCCCGACGGGTACTTGCCGACGATCCGGGAGATTTGCGCGAAATACAACGTCCTGTTGATCTTCGACGAAATCATTACCGGATTCGGGCGCACAGGAGAATGGTTCGCCGCGCAGACGTTCCATACGACGCCGGACATCATCTGCATGGGCAAGGGCATGAGCAGCGGGTATGCGCCCCTTTCCAGTGTGGCGATTTCAGACCGGCTCTATTTCGGCGCCTTCTGGGGCGAGGAGGAACAGAACATTCATTTTGCCCACGGCCACACCTTCGGAGCGAATCCCCTCGCGGCCGCGGCAGGCCTTGCCTGCATTGAGGTCATCGAAAAAGAAAAACTCATCGAAAACGGACGACGCATCGGCGACTATCTGCGCCGGCGTTTGACAAGAGAGATTGGCGATTTGGGCATCCTGGGAGAGGTGCGTGGGAGAGGTTGTCTGGTCGGCGTCGAGTTTGTCCAGGATCCGGAAAGCAAAAAACATTTCCCGCCGCAGCGCATGTTTGGAAAGCGCGTGGAGCGCCGACTGATCGAGAAAGGCCTCATCCTCCGGTGCGACCCGGATTGGATTGCGCTTGCGCCGCCGCTTATCACCACCCAAGCCCAGGCAGAAGAAATCGTGGGCGTGCTCACAGAAGCCGTGCGCCAGGAGTTGCAGGTCGATCATTCGTAGCGAAGCGCCTGCACGGGATCCAGCTTGGCGGCTCGCGCGGCCGGATAGATTCCGGAAATCATGCTGATCACGATGGCGAAGGCAATCGCTCCGCCAACCAGCCACCACGGAACCGCCCAAAGGTTTTCCGGTGGCAGGTTTTGACGGCGCAGATAGAAGTTCGCGCCGGCGTTGATCAGCCGCCCGATCACCCAGCCCAGCGCCACTCCCAGCGTCCCGCCCAAAAAGCCCATTACGGCAGCCTCGGCAAGGAAAAGCTTCTTGACGTCCCCATCGCTCGCGCCGATTGCCTTCATGATCCCGATTTCGCGACGGCGCTCAAGGATAGCCATCACCAGCGTATTCACGATCCCCAGCGCGGCCACCGCCAGCGCGAGGCTGCCGAAGATCCCGAGAAAGAGGTCAAGCACAGCGAAGAAGCGCTGGAGGCTGCGCGTGGCGTCGAGAATCGAGAAGGTGTTGAAACCCATCTTGCGGATGGCGTCCTGCACCGACTCGACTCTGTTCGGACTCTTTACGCGCACACTGAGACTGGGATACGCCGGCGCATTCGATAAGTCAACCTCATTGCCGCGCAGACCGGAGGGCAGCATGACGTGGAGGTTCTCCACCATCTGAAGCTGGATGAACATCCGGGCACCCGCGACGCCGCGCATGCCCTCGGGGTCCTGGTCGGTGACGGCCACGATGCGCAGCTTTCGTTCGCGTGCTACGACCGAGAAGGCGGCCATCAGGGAGGGCTGGCGCGCATCCTGCAAGGCGCTGGACCGATCGCCCGCGCCGCCGCCCCCTTCCGCCGGCACAGACTTCGATCCCGAGGCCGCCGGTGACGCCACCCGCTCTGCGTAACGCAGCGTCAGCTCCTTTCCAATCAACGTCTGTGTCTGACCGTTCAGCATCGAACTCGATTCGCCCAGCTTTGGGCGAATCCCCAGGAGTTCGTCCGCGAACTGGATTTGCAGGATGGCTTCGTCCGCGGCATCCGAGGTGAAGAACCGGCCCTGCATGTTTTCAAATGCATCCCTATCTCGGGCGGAGAGCGGAAGGCCGGCCACCATCGTGAGGTGCGGCTTACCTTCGTAGCGGACCTCGGCCATGAAGTGGAGGTCGGGCACCGCTTCGAGAACGTTGGGAAGACGCGCCATTTCGACCCGCGCGTTTTCGTCAAGAGGCCGGCTCTCGGCGGGAGGCGCCCCGTCCCGGTTGTCGGCGCGGTCGAAGACCCGCAAGCTGCGGCGCGAGGTCACGACGATCGTGTCAAAGAGCCCGGACCTCGCGAGCCGGCGGTCAGCTAACTGCTGGAGGCCGATGCCAAGCGAGAGCATCGCCACCAGGGATGCTACGCCCACTGCGATGCCGAGCGTGGTGAGCGAGTTTCGGAGCAGGGATTCGCGAAGGTTACGCGCGGCCAAATCGACCAGGTCGTTTGCTTTCACCGCCGTTCTCCTTCCTGCGTTTGTGTCCCCGGCGTTCCCTCGCTCGATCCCCCGGCGGCGACTCGTTCGAAGGCAGGAACATTGGCCTGATCACCGACCACTTTGCCATCGGCCAGGAAGACCAGGCGTTCGGCGTAGCGCTCCGCAAGCGAGCGCTCGTGGGTCACCAGCACCAGCGTCATACCAAGCTGCTCGTTGCACTCATGGAGCAAGTCCAAGATCTCATTTCCCGTGTGGCTGTCCAGATTGCCGGTGGGCTCATCGGCCAGGAGCAGGCTGGGGCGGTTCGCCAGCGCCCGGGCGAACGCCGCGCGTTGCTGCTCACCGCCGGAAAGTTGGCTGGGGCGATGCGTCACACGCGCTCCCAGGCCCACTCGCTGCAAGGCTTCGCGCGCCAGTGCCAGCCGCTGGCCACGCTCTACTTCTGCAAAACGCATGGGCAACTCGACATTCTCCAGCAGCGTCATGGTGCCAACCAAGTTAAAGGCCTGGAAGACCATTCCTACACTGTGGCGCCGGTACCGGGAGAGCTCTTCGCTTGACATCTCCGCCAGGTTGTGTCCGTTGACGATGACCACTCCAGAGGTCGGGCGGTCGAGTCCGGCAATCAAGTTCAGCAAAGACGACTTCCCTGAGCCCGAACTGCCGAGCAGCGCCACGAATTCGCCTGCCCCCACCTCGAGCGAAATTCCGTCCACAGCGCGGATCACCGAGTCGCCCATCTGGAAGTGGCGGCAGACCACCTCGGTTCGAATTGTGCCGGCGGGCGTGGACTTCTCCCTCATCGCGATACGTACCCCCCTGCTCCGCGGTTCCCGCGGAGTGAAGCAGTATAAGGGGGAACGGTTGCGGCCATCAACACAGATGCTGCGGCAAATGACTCGGAGAGGTAAAGGTATAGCATGAGAAGTGCGCTTAACTGCGACACAAAGTCCGACCTATGGAAGAATGACCCGCCACTGCTGTCTTGTGGGGTGGTATATATGGCAACACTTATGCTACAAAATGGGTGTGCTGTTTTCTTTGAAACAATTGACTTATTTATTCAAGGCCCTGTCCGATCCCACGCGTCTGCGGATGGTTAACCTATTGGACGCTCAAAGCCTCTGCGTTCGCGACTTGCAAGATGTGCTGGGCCTTTCGCAACCTCTCGTTTCCCGCCACCTCGCCACCTTGCGCGCCGCGAATTTGGTCCGTACCCAGCGGCAGGGCGCCAGAGTCTGTTATTCCCTGTCTCGTGCACCGTTCCTCAACTACCCTTTGCGCAAGTTCCTGAACGAGATTGTTCCTTTCTTCCCGGAGCTTCAGAGGGATTTGGAAAACTTGCAGGAACTCAAAGGAAATAGCAGGTTGAAATCAGAAGAATCGTCGCGTTTCTCTGATTCGGAGCGCCCTACAGCGGGCTCCCGCAACAACGCCAACGAGGGTGAGGGCTCTGGTCCAGTCCCGAGTATCGCGCACTAAGCCGAAGGAGAGGAATTCCTCGGAGGAATCCGGTGAAAATCAAAACGCTCATCTGCAACTGCAAAGGCTTGTCCCCGTCTTTCAGAAACTCGGACATGAATATGCTTCCCTTCGAAATCGAATCCGTCCTCGATGTGGATTACGCCATTGTGCATCCGCAACTTTGCGGGGCGGGAGGAAGCAGGGTCATGGAGGACGTCCTGCGCTCCGCTGAAGACGACCCCGATACTTTCGTCATCGTCGGCGCGTGCGAGGTGGAAGCACAACAAAAGCTATTTCAGAAAGTGTTCCGCAAGACAGGTTTCGATCAAGACCATTTCGTGGCGATGGATATTCGCAATACGACGAATGACGGAATCCTCGACCGGCTGCGTGAAAAAATAGCAGAACGGGTCCATGCCAAGAAAGAGCACGACTGAGCGCTTCGCTCGGGCAACCGGTCAGGTTCCTCGTCAGGTTAGGAGAGAATTTGGTGTCGATACCTCGCAGTCGGAGAGAGCGGTTTCCCTGGTTTCCCATCATCAACGGCGAAGTATGCCTCTCCGACCTGGAGTGCCTTAACTTCTGCCCCGCGGGTGTTTTTGATTGGGACCCGGCCACCGGCAGACCCGTCGTTGCGCGCCCCTTTGACTGTATCCCAGGCTGCCGCAGTTGCGCCGAAAAGTGCAAAGCTAAGGGCATTTCGCTTCCTGGCAAAAAGGAAGTGGCGGCAGCACTGAAGCGGATTCGCGTCGAAGATCGACTCCCCTCCCCGCCTGGGGAGGGGCGGGGGTGGGGACTCACCACGCCGCAAGGATCTAATAAGAATCGTGCGAGGGGGAGTAAATGGAAACCAAGAAATCCTGGAAATCGTTCCGCTATCAAACCCACGGCGTGTGGAAACAAGGCCGCAGAATAAAGGCTTCGGTGGAGGGCAAGCCCGACCTGGAAATCTCCAGCCCGCCGGAGTTCAAAGGTGACCAAGGCATCTGGACGCCCGAGGATTTGTTTGTGACCGCCCTGAACGATTGCATCATGGAAACCTTCCTGGCCTTAGCAGAACAGAAGGGATTGGGGCTGGCGGCTTACGACAGTTTAGCCGAAGCATTGCTGGAGTTCAAGGACGGCAAATACCGCTTCACAGAAATCACCGTCCACCCTCAAGTGGCCGTGAAATCTCAGGAAGACGTCGAGCGCGCCCGCCCGATCATGGAAAGCGCTCACGCCAACTGCTTTGTCTCAAACTCCATCACCTCCTCTGTAAGGGTTCTTCCCGAATTCCGCGTCATAGATTAAGGGGTGCGCCGAAGATCTGGAGTTATGCCCATGAAGGAAACTATTTCACGCAGAAGATTTCTCGAGGCCAGCCTGATGGGTGGAGCTGGGGCAGCATTTTTCTTCCCCGCTGCTGGGTTTCTGGCCCAGGCGACTGAGAGCAGTGGGGGCATATGTGTCACGCTCTGCAACCACTGGAGCTACACTGGGATTGGCTGGCAGTTGGGCCTCGAGTCGTGCGTGCTGTCGGCGACCGACGCGATGGAAATGGCCGATCGAGCGCCGCACGTCAAGACCTGCCTCGAACTGGACGCGCTCGCCTATAAGTTGATGGCCGAAAAATTCCCGGAGGTCGCTGCCAGGCTGAAAAAGTACCTTGCCGCTGATAAAGTCGAAGTGATCGGGGGCACTTATGGCCAGCCGTTAGGGACGATGTTCAGTGGGGAATCGAACATCCGTCAGCTTGTGTACGGGCGGGAAACCATTCGCAAGGCGCTGGACTATGAGGTGGCAACCTTTCTCGATGAGGAAGAATTCTCTCATCCGCAGATCCCGCAGATCGCACTGGGAGCGGGCTACCGCTATGCCAGCCTGGCGCAGGTGGACACATGGGGCCGTGCGGGAATACCTTACTTGGAAGTCAACGCGTTCAAGTGGAAAGGAATGGACGGCAGCGAGATTCTGAGCACGCCCAAAAACTCGCTTTTCGGTTATTCTCCCGACCTGAAGCAACTGGCGACCTCGGAGGCCTTCAAGAAACTGCAAGCGCTGGGCAAGCCTCTCATTTTCACCTGGGAAGAGTTCGGATGGGAACCACCCGATGAGCCCGCCTACCTGAAGACTCCCGAGAAGTACCAGAAGTTTTCCGAGGAATCTGCGGTCGAGTTCGTCACCTTGAAGGATTACCTCGACGAATACGGGGGTAGTGCCAAGGAGTCCATTTACCTGAACATGGACGCCTGGACCAAGCTGCTGACCTGGGGGTTGGGCGGCGACCAATTGCGAGTCATGGACCGCAAGGTGGAGGGGACGTTGTTGGCGGCGGAGCGCTTCGATGCCATTGCCGCCAGCTTAGGCGCAAAGGACAAAGCGCGGTCGTTGGAGCAGGCCTGGAAACACTTGCTGACCTCACAGAGCCACGACGTGGGGCTCTGCGAGTCCTCGCGCTGGCAAGGGGACCGGATGGCGCCGCTGGATCGCCTCGAGGACTACCATAATTTCACCTGGGGCGCGATTGGCTACAGCCATCTGGACACCGCCGAGAAGCAAGGGCAGGAGGCCCTGGACGCCTCACTCGGCCAGGTGGTTAGCCACATCGGTTCAGAGGCGGGAAAGCACGGCCAACTCGCGGTTACGGTGTTTAATCCCTGCGCCTGGGAGCGGACCGACCTGGCCACCACGGGGCGCATCTATCCTATTCGCGAGAAAGCCAAAGACATCGTGGTGAAAGACCGTTCGGGTCGCGTAGTGCCTTCCCAGATCATCAAGAGTGACAAGGACAAACAGGGAAATTTGGTGGTTGCCGACTTGGCCTTCCTGGCCGAGAAAGTGCCGAGCGTGGGGTATGACACCTACTACCTGGAGCTCACCCCCGCAACCGCCAATCCCGCCGCCACAGATTTGCGAATTGATGAACAGCAACTGGAGCTCGAGAACGAATACCTGAAAGTCAAACTAAGCTCGAAGCACGGGGCCATCGTCAGCTTGGTGGACAAACGAACGGGGCGGGAAATGCTGGACGCTGCGAAGAGTGCCTTCCCGGTGTTTAGAGGCACACCTAATCAGGACTACTGCCTGCGGAGCGTTTTCATCCAGGAGAAGTATCACCGGCAAGGGTCAGCGATCCCAGCGCTGTTCGACAGCTCGACCTCGGAAGCGGTTTATGAGGGCACGGAGAAGATAACAGCCCCCTCCGGAGAAGCGGATTGGCGCACCATATCGAAATCCGCGATTCGCTGGATCGAGAAAGGTCCTCTGCGCGCCACGGTCAAGACGAGCCACCAGTGGCCACTTCTGAAATTTGAGACCTACGTCACCCTTTGCGCGGGATTGCCCTGGGTGGAAGTCACGAGCCGGGTGCTGGCGGAAATCCCGCCCGCTCCCGACGCGCTGGGCCCCGACGATCGCTTCCCCGCCGAAATCAAGCAGGGTTACTGGTTGACCTTCGCGCCGGGCTTTCAACCGGCCGCGGTGGTGCGCGATTTTCCCCTGGGCATCGAGCCCACGGAGCGTCAGAACTTCCAAGCCCGCACCTTCGTTGATCTGGTGGGAAAGGATGCCGGGCTACTGGTGTTGCACCCCGGAACCCAGTACTTCAAGCGCGACAGCGACGGGGTTTTTTCAAACCTGGTCATGCGGGAGTGGGAGTCGTACTTTACTGGCGAGTACGGCTGGCCTCGCTACTCGGAGTACCACCATGCCTTGCTGCCCCACGGCGCAAACATCACGAATGCCGAGCGGGTGCGGGCGGCGGAGGGGTTCAGCCAAAAACTCGTCACGGTGGTCGGGCAACCGCAAAGCGGAAGCCTGCCGCAGCGCAAGGGCTTCATCAGCGTGAGGCCGTCGAGCGCCCATCTGATGGTTTTGCGCACGAAGGAGCGCCAGGGGTTCGAGCTCCGATTGGTGGAAGTTGAAGGCAAGAAAGGGGACGCTTCCATCGAGTTGGCCGTTCCCATGACCAGGGCGTCGGAAACCAACCTTCTGGGTAAGAAGGTAGCGGAGGTCTCGACAAGCGCCGGCAAGCTGAGCTTCGAGCTTCAGCCTTGGAGGCTCCGAACCTTCGAGATTGGCTTGTAGGGGGACGGCTTGCCGTCCCCTGATCGTAGGTGAGCTGTCCGTATTCTAGGGTAGGGCAAGCCCTACCCCCACAACATCTGCTACTCGTTGCGCTGCTTCCTCTAAGGCATGCGTCCGTGCCTCTCAAGCTTAAACACAGAGCACACGGAGGATCTCAGTGACCTCCGCGTTATGTTTTTCTGGCCACGGAGGACACGGAGTAGAATAGGGGGGTAGTTTCAGCCGTGTTCTGGACCTGATAGGGAACGGAGAATCCCGGATGGAGAGATTTTTTCAGGGAATTGCCCTAGCTTTCTTGCTCGCCTTTTGCTCGAGAGCTGCTTTCGACGGTTCAGCCTCTGCCGCCGTAGCGAACTCGAAGGACATCTTGCTCTCTGCGATGCAGCAGGAACTTCAGCGGGCCCAAGGCGAGTTGGGAAAGCTAGATCCGGCGCCCTACTTCATGAGCTATGCGATTCACGATCAGAGCCTGGAGGTGGCCGTTGGGAGCCAAGGCGGTTTGGTCAGTTCCATGCACGCCCGTACGCGTTCCGCCGATGTAATCGTGCGCGTTGGCTCTCCCGCGCTGGACAACACCCACGGGGATAACCGGCCTTCTGGCATCAATTCAGGGACGATTCCGCTTGCCGACGATGCCGACGCAATTTCCCATGTGCTGTGGCAATTGACTTACGGCGAGTACCGCAAGGCCTCGCAGACCTATTTGAAGGTTAAGACCGCCACTGAGGTCAACGCCAAGGAAGAAGACACCTCGCCCGACTTCTCGCAAGAGGCGTCGCAGAACCACACGGATTACAGCGAGCTCGCGGCTGCCCAGGACCTACGAGCGCTGGAGGGGATGGTCCGGCGTTATTCGGCGTGGTTCGCGAAGTACTCATACGTTTATCGCTCAGCCGTGATGGTAATGGTACAAAGGGCTCGCTGGCATTTTGTTTCCACTGAGGGGACTCGCGTCGTCGCCCCCAGCGCTACGGTCAGGCTGACGATTGAGGCGGAGACGCAGGCCGACGACGGCATGGAACTGATGCGGATAGAGACCTTTCAGGCGGAGACTGCCGACCACCTGCCCGGCGACACTGAAATAGCGTCGCGCGTGGATAAGATGGCTGCGGATCTCAAAGCCCTGCGTTCGGCCCCCCTGGCTGAACCCTATGATGGACCAGCACTGCTTTCCGGCCGTGCCGCGGCAGTGTTCTTCCATGAGGTGTTAGGACACCGATTGGAAGGTCATCGCCAGCGGGGAGAGAATGAAGGTCAAACCTTTACGAAAAAGGTCAATGAGCCTGTGCTGCCGGAGTTTCTGAGTGTGATCGACGACCCCACCCAGCGTGCCTTGAATGGCGTGGACCTCGCCGGCTGGTACGAGTATGACGACGAGGGCGTGCCTGCTCGCCGCGTGGAAGTCATCAAGAATGGCGTGCTGAAGAGTTTCTTGATGTCACGCATGCCTATCAAGGATTTTGGTAAGTCGAACGGACACGGGCGAGCGCAACCAGGTTTGATGTCCACCGGACGGCAGGGCAACCTGATCGTGACTTCGTCGCGCACCGTCAAGGATGCGGAGCTACGCCAGAAGCTGATCGAGGAGGTGAAAAGCCAGGGCAAGCCCTATGGACTGTATTTCGAGGACATCGAAGGGGGATTTACGCTGACCGAGCGAGCATTACCCCAGTCATTCCTGGTGTTACCTATCCTCGTCTGGCGTGTTTATCCGGATGGTCGTCCCGACGAACTGACGCGCGGCGTAGATATCGTCGGAACTCCGCTGGCAGCGATGAGCCGCATTCTGCTGACTGGCGAGAAGACTGAAGTATTCAACGGCATTTGCGGCGCGGAATCTGGCAGCGTGCCCGTCTCAGCCGCCGCCCCTGCGATGCTGTTCTCCGACATCGAGGTGCAGAAACGCGCCCATTCTCTCAACCGGCCGCCGATCCTGCCGCCACCCGGCTTCGAGGTGGGCGAATCCAAGGAAGCCGCGAAGATTGGAGGCCGGCAATGAGCGCCAGATTGATAAGGCTGGCATCGGCCTTGATGGTGTGGTTGATTCTGTTTCATCCCTCCACACTCGCACAACCTAAGGGATCCCAGCCATCGACGACTGATGATCCCGTGCTCCGAGCGATGCAGAAGGAATTGGAACGCTCCAAATCACAACTCAAGCTGGAGCAAATGGCGGCGCCCTACTACATCGATTACCGGGTCGTAGACATGGATGGGTACATCGCGGAGGCGACATTTGGCTCCCTGCGCACCAACCTCCACGCGCACATCCGATTTGTGCGTGTCGTAGTCAGGGTGGGCGACTACAAGCAGGACAGCTTCTTCGGACAGGGTGAGGGTGTAACTGATTACATACCACTGGATGATGATGAACTCGCTCTGCGTCACCACCTGTGGCTCGCGACGGACAAAGCCTACAAGGCGGCAACCGAGGCTTTTGCCGCCAAGCAGGCACAACTGAAGCAACTCACTGTTGACCATCCGGCCGATGATTTCGCGCACGCTGAGCCGGTGCAGTTTATCGGGCCGCTGGTCAAGCTCGACATTGATCCCGCTCCATGGTTCAAAACCCTGCAAGACACATCTGCGCTCTACAAGACCGACCCGCAACTTGAGTCCATTGATTCATCCCTCCAGTTCCAGACTGTGAATCGCTTCTTCGTTGACTCGGAAGGAACCGTCGTTCGCAGCGGCCAGGCGTCGTACCAGGTGTCCTTCGCCGCCGGCACACAGGCGGTCGATGGCATGCAACTGGAGCGCTCGACCACGTACGCTGTGCGCGATAACAAAGAACTGCCTACAGCCGAAGGGTTTCTCGCGCGCGCCACAAAACTGCTAGGTGCTTTGAAAGAGCTGCGCGCCGCACCGGTTGCCGACGAAGAATACCACGGACCGGTCCTGTTCTCGGCCGATGCAGCTTCCACCGTCTTTGCCGACCTAGTGGGTGAGAACATCCTCGGTCGGAAGCCGGGTTTGGGCCAGCCGGCTCGCACCAGAGGCGCCTTCGCGTCCAGCTATAAGAGCCGAGTACTTCCTGAATTTCTCTCCGTGGTCGATGACCCCACGCTGGCCTGGCTCAACGGCAAATCATTACTGGGTAGCTACGAAGTGGATGATGAAGGAGTGCGAGCGATGCGGGTTCCGGTCATTGAAAAGGGGAAACTCGTGAACTATCTTCTGGGTCGTGAACCAATCATGGATTTCCCTGCCTCCAATGGTCACGGACGGGCCCGCATGCCGACTAACTCCCCGGGGCCCAGCCTGGGGAACATGCTGGTAAACTCCTCTGAGCCCGTACCGCGGGAAGAATTGAAGAAAAAACTCCTCCAGCTTTGCGAACAGCGGGACCTCCCGTACGGATATTACGTGGAAACGATGGCTGGGGTACGCGTGCCTCGGTTACTCTATAAGATATGGGTCAAAGACGGGCATGAGGAACTCGTTCGCGGGGCAGTGTTCGGCGACCTGGATGCGCGGGCGCTTCGCAACGACCTCGTCGCGGCCGGCAGTGAGCTGAACATCGAGAACCGAGTACTGAATGTTCCGCACAGCATCGTGACTCCTTCCATCTTGTTCGATGAGCTGGAAGTAAAGCGTCAGGATATACAAAAGTCGAAGCTTCCAGAGTACCCTGCTCCATCAGCGGCCCGGGGCCAGTAAGCAGCTCGCGCAAGCTTTCGCGCCCTTCGAGACTCTGCGGTTTGCGGCCCGAGAAGAGGCGTCAGACGTGCCATAACAAACTGCGGGGATCTTTCGCTTCGCTCAGAGCTTGTGACTTTTTTAGATGTTTTCCACAGATATTTTACACCCAGTGCGAACTTTCCGCTGGCGAGCTCGTTGATATATGCTATGATGCCTTC
>Ga0326727_10003321_pt1 | contig 51854 bp, 39 predicted proteins | sample MB2enrmetagenome_FD_207643 | JGI IMG/M metagenome (GOLD analysis project Ga0326727, IMG submission 207643) | Lab enriched peat soil microbial communities from McLean, Ithaca, NY, United States - MB29MY | ecosystem: Environmental > Terrestrial > Soil > Wetlands > Peat | place: USA: New York...
TCCTGTGGGGAATCGGCGGCCTGACCTTCGGGCTGGGCGTGCGCTATCTGGGCATGTCGCTGGGCATGGCCTTGTGCATGGGCAACTGCGCGGTCTTCGGCACCCTGATCCCGCCCATCTTTCACCATCAATTCGGCCAGTTGCTTACGCAGCGTTCGGGCGTAGTGACGCTGATAGGCGTGGCCGTCTGCGCTGTGGGAATCATCTTTGCCGGAATGGCCGGCATCTCCAAGGAGAACGAACTCTCCGCCGAGGCGAAGCAGGCCAGCGTAAAGGAGTTCAACCTCAAGCTGGGTCTGGCCGTGGGCATATTTGCCGGCGTGATGAGCGCCTGCTTTGCCTTTGGCCTGGATGCGGGCAATCCCATCAAGGCCTTTGCCGTGGCCAGCGGAGGCAGCGCCCTGTGGCAGGGTTTGCCGGTGCTGGTGGTGTTGCTGGCCGGCGGCTTCACCACCAACTTCATCTGGTGCGCCATCCTCAACTCGCGCAATCGCAGCTATGGCGAGTACCTGCGGGTTCCGGCGCGCGAGATCGCGGCGGATGGCGCGGCGAAGAGGCAGTCGCTCTTCGGTAACTACTTCTTCTCCTTTCTTGCTGGAGCCGTCTGGTACATGCAGTTCTTCTTTTACACCATGGGCGAATCGCAGATGGGCCGCTATAAGTTCTCCAGCTGGACGCTGCTCATGGCCAGCATCATCATCTTCAGCACGCTGTGGGGCATCCTGCTGAAGGAGTGGCACGGGGTGAGCCCGCGGACCAAAGTGCTTGTGACTTTGACGCTGGTCACGCTGGTGGGTTCCACATGCATCGTGGGCTATGGGAACTACCTGGGAATGCAGCATTGAGATGGAACTGGAGCGGTTCCCCGGTTCATTCCAAGACTGACTGGGATTGTTCAGACGAAGGCGGCGGAGCCAAAGCCCCGGCGTTTACTAGAGCTTGATTCTCATGATCCGCAAGGTTCTTTTCGCTTTGGTGTGCGCGGCGTTAGCCGCACCCGCGGCAACAGGACCAACCGTGCCGCCAAAGATCGAGCGGGGACAGCGGCCCGCGGCGCTGGACGATGGGCGCGGCGCCTATGCAACCCACCATTACCGGAACCTGTTTGCCGAGGCCGGCCACTCGCAGGCGGAGATCGATGCCAAGATCGACACCGCCTTTCAGCAACTCTTCCACGGCGACCCGGATACCCAGGCGGTGTACTATGCCGCGGGCGCGAACGGCAATGGACCGCTGGCGTATCTGACCGACATCGGCAACCACGATGTGCGCACCGAAGGCATGTCGTACGGCATGATGATCGCGGTCCAGCTCAACCACAAGGCGGAGTTCGATTCCCTGTGGAACTGGGCCAGGACTTATATGTACGTCAGCTCGCCGGCGCACCCGTCGCAAGGCTATTTCTCCTGGTCCTGCAAGGTGAGCGGGGAGCCGAACGACGAGACGCCCGCCCCGGATGGCGAAGAGTACTTTGTCATGGCGCTGTACTTCGCCTCCAATCGCTGGGGCAATGGCGAGGGGATTTACAACTACAAGGCGCGGGCCGACGAGCTACTCACCGCTATGCGTCATCGGGAACGGCGCACCGGCGCAACAAGATTCGGCGAGCGCACGGTGGGAGCGGAGGTGAACGAGGACGCGAAGATGATCCGGTTTACACCCGTCGAGGGCAAGGCCGATTTCACCGACCCCAGCTATCATCTTCCCGCGTTTTATGAACTGTGGGCGCGCTGGGGTCCGGCCGGGGACCGCGCCTTCTGGACGCAGGCGGCCGAGGCGAGCCGGAACTTCTTCGAGCGGTCAACGAACGCCAGGACCGGCCTGAGCCCCGACTATGCGAACTTCGACGGCACGCCGCATCCGATTGGCTGGAATCCGCGGGCCGGCGATTTCTCCTTCGATTCTTGGAGGACGCAGAGTAACTGGTCGGTGGATTGGTCGTGGTGGGCGAAGGATGAGCGCGAGCGCGCCCTCAGCGATCGGACGCAGGCGTTCTTCTCTTCGCAGGGAATCGGCAGTTATGCGGACCAGTTCACATTGGATGGCGAGCCGCTTTCGCATCGGCACTCAGCCGGCCTGGTAGCCACCAGTGCGGTTGCCAGCCTGGCCGCGACCCAGCCGGTGAAGAACAGGTTCGTCGAGGAGCTGTGGAAGACGCTCGTCCCCAGCGGACGCGAGCGGTACTACGATGGTATGCTTTACTTGATGAGCCTGATGCACGTGTCGGGGAACTATCGTATCTGGGGTCCGCGATAGGTCGCCGGTGAGCAGGAATATATCGTATCCGGCCTTGGGGTTCATGTTATATTGGCGCATTGTTCAGTTCATTCTTTTGTAGCTGCGGCTTGGCCAGTCCATGCCAACTGCGTGGGAGAACCATTGCCAGTCGATCGAGTTTGTGAGTCTGCATTCGTCCCGCGGCGGCGCAAGCGTAGCTTCGCTGGCATTCTTCGCCTCGACTTCCTTTACCTTCTGGCCGCGCTCTGCCTGCTCGCGCCGCAATTCGCGCGCGCCCAGGAAACGGAGACCGCACTGGCGACGAACACTCCGCCCGCGGCGAGCGCTCCGGTGGAGACTGAGCCCCAAGCCAAGCAGTCGGTGGAGAGTGACCTCACAGTATGGGGATTGGCTTCCTACGGTCATTACAAGATCTTCGCCAGCGGGTCAGGCTGCCATCTCTACACAGCGGGAGTGGAGTACGACCGTCATTCCTGGGGCAACTTCCTGCGAGCGCGAGTAGACTACGTGGGGGAGTTTCTGCCGGTGGTTCTTCTGGACGCGCCGGTCACACAAGATATATGGGGCACTCCGACGAGTCCCGACCGGCACATTGTGCCTGGGATAGGGTTTTCGCCGATCGGCTTTCGCATGCTGTGGATGGACCACAAGGCGGTTAAGCCCTACCTGACCGCCAAGGGCGGGTTGCTCGTCTTCCCCCAAAAGGTGCTCTCGCAGGAGGCGACCTATGTGAACTTGAGCTTGCAGTCGGCCACGGGCGTGCAAGCCAGGCTGACCCCGCGAGTCGATCTGCGCCTGGGCCTATTCGGCGATTTCCACTTTTCAAACGGCTTCACCGTGCCCGTCAATCCCGGCCTGGACGTAATGAACGCGAGCCTGGGGATAACCTACCATTTAGGCAAGTAGAGTCTGACGAGGGCCACGGCGACGCAACCCCGCTCAGGGCAGCGGTAGCGCAGCGTCCAGTCCGGCGGCGATCAGATCGGCGCGCAGCCGCTCGATGGTGGAGAACTGAATGGCCTGGATGCCCAGCGCCAGCGCGGCCTCGACGTTGACCCGCTTGTCGTCGAGGAAAAGCGCCTCTCCGGGCAGGACGCCGAGTTCCTGGAGCGCGTAGTTATAGATGGCGGGGTCGGGCTTCGCCATGTGGAGTTGAAAGCTCCACACCAGCGCATCGAAGCGATGGATCCAGTCGAACTCCCGCTCAACGCTGGTGAGCACGTTGTCGACCATGTTGGAGAGGATCGCGGTGAGCAAGCCGCGCTGCTTAAGCTCTTGCTGCCAGGCCAGCATGGCAGCGTTCTCGGTGGTCCACAACCGCGCGTCCCACTGGGTCAGCTCTTCGACCTTGTCCTCGTCGAGCGTGAGGCCGGCCTCGCGGAGAAGTGTTTGCCAGAAAGCGGAGCCGGTGAGCTTGCCTTCATCGTAGGGGCGGCGGCCAGCCCAGTAAAGGCTCTCGAAGCGGGCAAGAGGCAGGCCGGTGATGCGCAGCAAGGCGGCTTGGGCCTCTGGATCCGGCGGACCGGTCAATACCATTCCATAGTCGAAGACAACCGCGCGCAGACCCAACGTTCCTCCTGGTGGATGCCCGTGTATGGTTGAAAGGGGCGCCTGTTCTTATTGTGCACGACCGCCTGCGGTGGGGCCGGCGACTTCAGTTTGTTGATGGAACGAAAGAATGCGCTTTTCGCAGAGGACGGGCTGGAATACGGAGGAGAGCGAACTGGCGCGGGCTCACCGGCTGCGCGCCCAGGCCGGACTGCCGATTGCCGATCTGACGGCCTCGAATCCCACCCGCTGCGGCTTTCAGTATCCTCCCGATTTGCTGGCGGCGCTGGCCGACCAGAGGGCGCTCGACTACGATCCGCAACCCAGGGGCAGCCTGCGCGGGCGCGAGGCGGTCTGCCGGTACTATGCGGACCACGGAGTCGCGGTTGAGCCGCGGCAGATTGTGCTCACCACCAGCACCAGCGAGGCTTACTGTTACCTCTTCCGGCTGCTCTGCGATCCGGGGAGCGAGATTGTTGTCGCCCAGCCGGGTTATCCGCTCTTCGACTTTCTGGCCGCGCTGGACGATGTGCGGCTGAAGGCTGCCCCATTGGTCTACGACCAGGGCTGGCAGATCGATCCGGAGGGGTTTCGCAGGACGGTTACCCCCGAGACGCGGGCCATCGTGCTGGTTCACCCCAACAATCCCACCGGCCACTTCACCAAGCCTTGGGAGGCCGCGGAGCTCGCACAGTTGTGCCTGGAGCGAGACCTGTCGCTGATTGTGGACGAGGTTTTTCTGGATTATGGATTTGCTGGGGGAGGCAGGAGTTTTGCCGCCGGACTCGAAGGGGTGCCGGTCTTTGTGGTAAGCGGACTGAGCAAGATTGCCGGCCTGCCGCAGATGAAGGTGGCGTGGATTGTGGCCGCCGGGCCGGAGGCTGGCCGGGCGCTGGATCGGCTGGAGGTGATTGCCGACACGTTCCTCTCCCTGAATGCGCCGGTACAGTGCGCGCTTCCCAAGTGGCTCGGCGGCCGGGCAGCTATCCAGAAGCAGATACGGGAGCGTTTAGCGGCCAATCTGGCCGAGCTGGACCGTAAACTGAAGAAGCTGGCAGGGGTTCGCAGGCTGGAGGTCGAGGGCGGCTGGTATGCGTTGCTGCGCATTCCGGCGCTCTCACCCGACGAGCGGACAGTGCTGGCGCTGCTGGAGCGTGGGGTCTGGGTCAATCCGGGGTACTTCTTTGGGATGGCCGACTCCGGCTGGCTGGTGATGAGCCTGCTGGGGCCGGAGGGAGAATTCAGTACCGGAGTAACCACGCTGGTTGACTACTTGGAAACGCATCAAGGTAGTAACATGGCGGGGCTACGTCCGTAAGCGCTGCTTGAAGCAGGTTTTCCCTGCGATTGAAAACAAACGGGTTGATGAATTGAGGTTTTCCGGTCCCAGCCCGCGCAGAAAGGGGTTGCTCCTGGCGTTCCATACCTGGGTCAGGCTGTTGACACCATTTGCGCGGCTCATCTATGCTTCGCCGGAAAGAATGCTGCCAGTTCGTGCAAGGAGTTAGAGGATGAGCTATATTTACCAGATTCTCGGTGGGCTTGGGGTGGGTCTGTTTGCCGGGCTTACGCCTTTTTTGCTGGGCAAGCGGAAAGGACAGCAGAATCTGGCAATCGTTGCCCTGCTGGTCTCCGGCTTCTGCGGCTTGGTCCTGGGCATCTTGCTGGCATTGCCGGTTGCGATTGTCTTCACGGTTGTCATTTGGAAAAAGGCGATAGCGGCTGGGGCGGGTAAAGCCCGCATCGCGGCTGGAGTTCCCCTGTCGGCTCCTGACGGCAACAGAGTCTGCCCCCTGTGCGGCGCACAACTCGAATCGACTGCAATCTCGTGCGGCATCTGCGGCTATAAATTTTCTTCGTATGGCGACTTGCGTGGCTCTTGAAGGTTCTATTTGCTCCGCAGGAAGGGGTTGCTCGCGCGCTCCTGGCCGATGGTGGTTGCGGGGCCGTGGCCGGGCAGAACCTTGGTTTCGTCCGGCAGGGCCAGCAGGCGGGTCTCGATGGAGTCGATGATCTGACGGGAGTTGCCTCCGGGCAGGTCGGTGCGGCCGATGCTGCCCGCAAAGAGCGTATCGCCGGCAATGACCATCTTGAGCGGTGCAAAGTGCAGGCAGACCGAGCCCTGGGTGTGGCCGGGAGTGTGGAGCACTTGGGCGGGGTAGCGTTCCAGTCCCACACGCAGGCCGTCGGTTAGGCTCTCATCGGGCGCGGCGGTCTCGGGGGTTGCCACGCCCAGCCAGCCGGCTTGCATGTCCATCATTTTGAGCAGCGGCAGGTCGTTCTCGTTCAGCAGGATAGGCGCGCCGGTGAGTCGCTTGAGCCGCAGCGCGCCACCCACGTGGTCGATGTGGGCGTGAGTGACGAGAATCTGCTTGAGCTTGAGGCCGAGTTGGGTAAGGCGGCGATGAATCCGCCCCACCTCGTCGCCGGGATCGATGACAATGGCCTCGCCGGCCTCCTCGTCGCCAAGGATGGTGCAGTTGCATTCCAGCGGGCCGACGGGGAAGGTCTCCAGAATCATGCTTCCATTCTATAGGCGCGCTTGCGGGCCGGGCTTCCGCATGGTGAGCCGCGGCTACCGTCAGAGCTGGCGCGGCTTCAATCCCAGGCTCTCCATCACTTCCAGCGCAAACCGCGCCGAGACCGTGGCCGGGCCGCCGCCCATCTCGATGGCGACCTCGACAGCTTCCAGCAACTCCTCAAAAGTCGCCCCGCTCGCTGCCGCCTGTTCGATGTGCCACTGCATGCAGGATTCGCAGTCTTTCACCACGGAGATTCCCACGGCGATCAGCTCCTTCTGCTTTTTGGGCAACGCGCCGTCGCGGTACGCCGCCTTTTCCATGGCCAGAAATCCGTCGTATACCTTCGACCTGGCCGCCAGCAACTGCGCATGAGCGCGCTTGCGCTGGGCAGTAATCTCTTCGAGTTTGTTCATGTCGTGCGGGAGTCCCTTCATTGGCTTGGAATACTCCCGATTCTACTTTCTGGCGGCGGGCTTGCGGAAGGTCAGCGCGTAGGTATCGCCGTTTCTCATCTGTTCGAGATGGACTTCTTGCATCTCGGGCGGAATCAGATCGACGGGCGCGCTGACCGGTTGTTTGCGATTCTTGTAGAGGTGGCCGCCAGGGCCTTTCTCATAGATCTGCTTCACGTGCTTCTCGGTTTCATCGGAGATGAGCAGCAGACTGCCCGGCTTGGCCACGCGAATCATCTCCCGGATGGCTTTGGCGCGGTCGTTGAAGAAGTTGATGCCGCCGACGTGAAAGACCACATCGAAGCTGGCGTCGGCGAAGGGCAGGCTCTCGGCATTGCCGAGATAGAGATCGGCGTCCATCTGCCAGCGGCGCAGATTGGCCTGGCAGTTGGCCAGCATCTCAGGCGAGAGATCGAGGCCGGAGAGGCTCACGCCGCGGGGCAGGTACTTGAAGTTGAGGCCGGTGCCGACTGAGGTCTCGAGTACCAAATCGCCGGGCTTGACTTCGAGCAGGCTCATATAGCTGCGGAAGTGCGCGTCCCGGTCCATGCCCCCCAGCGCGCAGAAGACGCGCTGGATGTCGTCGTAGAAGCCGCCAATCACCTGATAGAGGTGGTTGTATTTGCCGTTGTCGCCGGTCAGATCTTCGGGTTTGAGGAAGGCCGGAATTCCATTGCGAATCGGGAAGCGCTCGCCGGAGCTGCTGGCCAGGGCTTCGCGGCCTTGTTCGGTGATCACATGCAGCGGGTTGCCGGTGAAGGGGCTTTGCAGCCGTGCAACGGCCTCCGGCCGGTCGGCCCAGGCCTTGCGTTTGCCGCGGTTGGCAAGCGCCCAAATACTCAGAAGAAGAACTCCGGCAGGGCATATCCAAACGCCGGCAAGGATCACACCGGCGGGCAAGTTCTCCGGCAGCGCTGCGCCGCTGATTTGGCTGTAGCACCCGTACCCAATTGCCGCCATGAAGATCGCGGCAAAGACGCCCGCGCCCGCCCCGATCTTGGAGACCCGTAATTCGTGGTTCCACATCCAAACGACCACCGACGCGAACCAGCTGAAGAGAAAGATATCGGCGGCGACGAACAATAGAATCGGGCCGCCTCCGAGGCCTTTCGCAACGTGGAGCAACGGCAAATTGGCCGCCCCGTCGTCGGCGAGAAACATGAAGGCGTCAGTTGGCAGCCACGACAAAGACCAGAATTGAATCGCTGCCGCCGCCAGCGGAAAAGGCAGCGTGGAGATGAATCCCGGCAGGCGCGGACTCACAAGCCGATGAAAGGTGAAGGGCAGAACGGCGAGCAAGGCCGCTAGGAATATCCAGGCAACATACTCGAGCGCCCGCTCAGTGCCGGCATACAAGAAGATTTGCCGGTCGGCGACCAGGTGGGGGATGAAGCTGAAAGCCATCATCCAAAGAAATCCGCGCCGGGGCTTCTGCGTACCAACGAACCAGACGCCCAGGATGGAGCCGGTCCACTTCCCCACCGGAGAATAGAAGAAGCCGATAACAAACAGGCTGGCGACAATCCAGGCCACGATCTGCGACAGGCGGCTGGAAAGAACATTTGCGGGCATTTCTGGTTCTCCTTTTCTTACTGTCCATCTGGGCAGACTCGGTTATTACGGCAAAACAAGAGCAAGAACAAACGCGGGTCCTTCGACTCCCTTCCCCTTCGATCTGCTCAGGGTCCGGTCACTCAGGATGACGGCGTTGCGGGGGGTGCGGCCGCCTCCATCGAAGCCAGCTCGGCCAGCGCCGATTCGCCCCAGTCGAGCGCGGCGCGGGTCAGTGCCAGACCGAGTCCCAGAGTCAACATCCAGTACGGCTTGTTTGGGTTATTCGATTGATGCGCGCGCGCCATCTTCTCGATCCCTTCCAGCGTGGCGAGCATGCGGCGGTTTCGCTCATTGAGCTCGCGGACGTGCGCCTGCGCGACGCCCGGCGCTGCCTCCCGGCCAAAGAACAGCTTGAGCAGGAATTCATTGCGTGGCGGATCGTTCTGAAAAGGAAGGGCAAGCCACTCGCGAAGGCAGACGCGCCCGGCATCGGTCAGCGCGTACTCCTGCCGCCGCTTCTTGGGTGCCGAGGCAGGCGTGCAAGCCTCGATCAGGCCTTCGGCGGCCAGCCGCTTCAAGGTGGGGTAGATTTGTCCGTAGCTCTCACCCCAGAAGTAGCCGACACTGGATTCGATGGCCTTGCGCAGGTCGTAGCCGGACTGGTTGGGCTCGATGGAGAGCAAGCCGAGGAGGACGTAGGCGGTTCGATTTCGGGTCATATAACTGCAAAATATATCTGAAAGATATATTTGTCAAGTGAATTCTTTGGGGATCGGAAAAAATGTATGAACGCCTGCGGCCAGCAAAAACGGCAGGCTGTGGGGCCTGCCGTCCGTTGATTCAATGGAAGGAAACCGCGCCGTCTACTTGCCTGGTTTGGCGGGAGCGGAGGCTGGTGCGGGTTTGGCGCCTTCGAGCACTGAGTGCGTGCCGCTGGCGGTGCGCACGTAGAGGACGGTCAAGGTGATGGAGGTGACCATGAAGAGGACCGCCGACCAGGTGGTAAGCCGGGTGAGAACGTTGGCCGCGGCGCGAGGGCCGAAGGCGGTCTGCGAACCCTGGCCGCCGAAGGCGCCCGCCAGGTCGGCCGAGCGGCCCTGCTGGAGGAGGACGACGCCGATCAAAAAGAGGCACACGATCACGTGGAGGACGATGACGAAATAAAGGGCTATTTGCATTTTCTTGAACTGCTTTCCCAGTCTGTCCGATGGTTGCGGACAAGAGAGTCATTGGTGCGGAAGAGGGGACTTGAACCCCTATGCCTTTTGGGCGCCAGCACCTCAAGCTGGTGCGTCTGCCAATTTCGCCACCTCCGCACTGTGGTGAACTGATCGAGTATACCAAAGGATGAGTGGGTTGAGGAAGGCTGCGGCCGGGCGGTGCGCGGCTGGCGGCGGTCCGGTCAGCTCCCGTTAGCCTTCTTGGCGCGAGTGAGAACAATCTGCTGCTGGTCGGCCGTGCTCATCCTGAGGTAGAAATCGCGCAGGTAAAAGTAATAGCCGGGATTGAGGAGTGTTGAGTTGCGAATGAAAGTGCGCGCCACCTTGACTGAACCGTCCTGGGCGGAGCAGCGGATCGACATGGATGCGTGATCGCCCCAAGAGATGTCGGTGGGATGCGGAGCGCTATCCATGGTGGCGCCTGCGGGGAGGCGGTAAGTAACCTCATCCTCCTCCATCGCGGAGTAGTGGAGATCGATCGGCACCGTGCGAGTTTCCTGCTCCACAAACGGCTGCGTGCCTCGCGATGCAAAGAAAAGCCCAGGCAGAATGAGACGCTTTCCGGTGGCGGAGCCGAGAGTGCCTGACAGTTTCGCAGTGGCAATGAGATTCGAGTCGTAGCCGTCAAGAGCCTCAAAATGATCGAAGTCGGCTGTTACACCCTCCGGCAGGGTTTCGCTTATCCATTCGCTAAACTCCTTGGTTACTTCATTCCGATCCTTTCCCAGGGCAAGTTGACGCCAATAGAGAGCCACCTGGCCTGTCATCGTTAGGCGGACGCTTCCTTCGACCTTGCCATCTTCGCCTATCGTCAGGTCGGCCGAGCGCTGAAGATCTGACGATTTGGATGGGCCGGCAGGAGTAATCGCAATCACTGCTCCCTTGTCCACAAGGAGGAATCCCGACGCGAGTTCATGTTTCCAGTGCAGATTGCCGAAGGCGCACATCTTCTGTCCGGGATCAAGGAAGACCACGTTGTTATCGATCTGGACAGTCGCGATGTAGTCATCCAACTGGCTGGTAGAGAGGTAGGTGGGTTCGAAGATGGCGCGGTCTCGATCGACCACCTGCAGGGGCCATGCCTTCAAACCCGCCGCCCGTGCCAGGGCGACATAGAGCATGGCAATTTCATCGCCCGAGCCGCTTTGTTGCTTCCAGACGCTGGCAGCGTCCTTGTTGCCCTTGGAATCCCTGCCGCTGCGGCCAGTGGGGGAGGAAGCTCCGATGAAGTCCCGGTTTTCGATCTTCATGACCGCTGCGTAAATCTTTCGCGCCTTCGTTTCTTCGGAGTCGCCGGCTGAGACGATGTCGGAGACCGCTTTCTTCAGCGCCGGGGATGGGGCAGCGAATCGGTCGGCCTCCCTGGCCCAGAGCTTGCCCTCCTTGTCCCAGAAGTCGGCCTGGCTGAGGGCGTTTGTGTAATAGAAGACGACTCTCCATCGAGTCGCATTGAGAGGCGGCATCCAGTCATCGTCGGGCAAGGCCGGGATGTCGGTCAGATCGAGAGTATAGCGGTGCAAGTTGTCGCAATTTAACTGCCCATCGGGCCCCAGGCGTGCGGTGTACATCAGGCCGTTCTGGACCTCCCCGCGGCTGTTGGTAATCACGTGACCACCTTTGAGGTCCGGGTTGAAGAAGTAATGGGCCTTATGAACGAAGTAGGGCTGCTGGATGATCCACTCCGGTGAGGAAACAGAGTCTTCGCTATAACGGATCTGGAGCCGGTACTCCAGTATGCTGCCCACCTCGACGCCTGGCAGGGTGAAGACCTTGCGATTGAACTGCTGGCCTCCGCCCTTGAAATCCATCAGATCGGAGGGCTTGGCGGTCAAGGGAATCACGGTTCCGTCAGGATGAATAGTGCGCCCCTCGATGGCGGCCACCTGGTACTTGCCGCGCTCATAGGGAGTTTGCACGGTGGCCAGCTCCTTGCCCTTCTCCGTGAGCACTTTGATGCGCACATACAGGGAATGAAAATGGATCAGATCGTCGGTTTTCTCTTCGCGGTAGAGGTAGACAGCGGGCGCTCCAGGCGCCTTTGGATCGACTGTCATCTTGAGCTCTTCCTGCGTGGGCTCCTGGAACTGCGCGCAGAGAGAAGCGGGAAGGGCCGCCGCAAGCAAAAGTGCATGGAACAGGCGCACACAGCTTCGCATGAGTTCTTTCCCCTATGAATGAATCGCAAGAATTCTAACGCAACGCGGCAATGGAATGCGGTGGTTTTTGGTGTGAAAGGTATTGCCGGACAGAAACAGCATAGAAGAGATCCGTCTTCCCCGATAGCGCAGTACAGGCCAAAGTGGAGTCGGTTGAGGCCGTCACGCTCCCAGCCGCTCCATCCAGGTGGCCAGGGCTTGCTGGTCTGGGGTACCGGCTGCGTGGGCGGCGTGGACGTTGCGGCGTTCGGCCGGGTCGCGGTTCTGGCTGATCTTGAACTTGCCTTCGATGCGGCTGATGGGGATGCGGAAGGCGGCGATTCCGGCCAGCATGGTACGGCGGAAGCTCTCAGGCATTTCCTGCCATTTGGGGGCGAAGGCCGGCTCGTGAGCTTGGATGAGGCTGGCGAGCACGGCCTCCTTTCCGGCTTCGTCTTTGATCGGCTCCAGGGTTCCATAGGCGTGGACAGCGATGTAATTCCAGGTGGGAACCGAAAGCGGATCGATGTAGAGCGTGGGCGAGACGTAGCTGTGCGGGCCGGAGAAGACGACCAGGGTCTCGCGTCCGGCGAGAGATTCCCAGTGGCGATTGGCGCGGGCGAAGTGGCCTTCGAGAAGGCCGTGCGGGCCTTCGCTCTTGACCACGAGCGGCAGGTGGGTGGCGGCGAGGGGCGCTGGGGATTGCGGGTCCGATTGCGGACCGAAGAGAATGGCGAAGGAGTAGGCCCGCATGGCCTCGATGAGGAGGTCGCGGTCGCGGACCTGGTTGAAACTGGGTGTGTACATGGGACTCCTATTGGATGCGCTCGAAGCGGAAGCCGGCCTCGCGCAAGACGTGGCTGATGGCGGCGATGTGAGATGCGCCGCGGGTTTCGAGGGTTACATCGATGGCGGTCTCGCTCAGGCTGACGCCGTAGTAGGCGCGATTGTGGAGGGTTTCGACGATGTTGGCGCGCTGGCTGGCCAGTATCTGGGTGAGGGCGTGCAGAGCGCCGGGGCGGTCCTGGAGGTAGACGCGGATGCGCAGCAGGCGGCCGTCCTTGACCAGGCCGCGCTCGATGATCTTGGCCAGCAGGGTGACGTCGATGTTGCCGCCGCTGACCAGGACCACGGTGCGGCGATGGCGGAGGTTGGTCTTGGATTGGACCACCGCGGCCAGAGCGGCTGCGCCGGCGCCTTCGGCCAGAGTCTTCTCCTGTTCCAGCAGCAGGAGGATGGCGCTGGCGATCTCCTCATCGTCGACGGTGACGATCTCATCGACATAGCGGTTGACCAGCGGAAGAGTCAGTTCGCCGGCGCGGCGGACGGCGATGCCGTCGGCTACAGTGGCCTGGGCGGCGATGGTGACCGGCTCCCCGGCCTCGCGTGCGCGCAGCATGGAGGGCAGCTTTTCCGGCTCGACGCCGACGACGCGGATTCTGGGATCGGTTTCTTTCAGGGCGCAGCCGATGCCGGCGATGAGGCCGCCGCCGCCGATGGGGACAACCACGGCTTCGATCTCCGGAACCTGTTCGAGGAGTTCCAGACCGATGGTGCCCTGGCCGGCGATGATCTCAGCGTCGTCGAAGGGATGGATGAAGGTGCGGCCCTCTTCCGCGCATCGCCGCAGAGCCTCGTCGCAGGCTTCGTCGTAGCTCGAGCCGTGGAGGATGACCTCGGCCCCGAAGCCGCGCGTGGCGGCGACTTTGATCTGTGGCGTGGCCAGCGGCATGACGATCTGAGCGCGAATGCCGAGAGACGCGGCATGGAAGGCGACGCCTTGCGCGTGGTTGCCGGCGCTGGCCGCGATCACGCCGCGCTTGCGCTCCGCTTCACTCAGCGTGAGCAGCTTGTTGAGCGCGCCGCGCTCCTTGTAGGAGCCTGTGCGTTGCAGGTTCTCAAGCTTCAGATGCAGCGGCAGGCCGGTCAGCTCGGAGAGGTCGTGGGAGAGTTGGCAGGGCGAGACGTAGATCGATTCGCCGATGCGGCCGCGGGCAGCCTGGATGCCGGCGAGGGTGACGGGTTCCATGAGAGTTTCTCCTTAACTGGACGAAAGGGGACGGGGTGAAAAAGCGCCGGGAGATGAAAAAACCACCAGCCGCGCTTGCGGGTGGTGGCCTGGGTGGTGCAAAACTCGAAAATCCGGTTGGTCAGGCTTCATTTCCCGCGCGCGCATTGGGGCTGGTAATTCGCATGGCGGGAATAGACACAACTACAGGCAGGGCCGGAAAGAGGATCGTGTTGGCTCCGCATGGGCGCATGACGTTGATTCGAGTAGAGCAGAGGCGCCGGGCAGGCGTCAAGAAGCGGGCCCCCAGCGACGCCCGATCGCAAACTCGCTGAAATTGACTTTTTCAGGATCGACTAGTATTTTGGTAAATAATATGAATATGACTTGTTGTCTTCCCACCTGTCGATAAAGTTCTGCCGCCCCATTCAGGCCAGTGGCCTAAGGTTCTAACCTATCCTCAGCTTCCCCAAGTTTTAAGGAGAGTCCAAAGTGCAAAATGCTCTTTATGCTTCCTCGTCTGCCTCTCTGCGCCGGTTGCCGCTATCCATCCCTGCTGTGCTTTTTCTGTTTGCGATAGCGGCCGGCCCGCCCCTGGCCGCGCAGGACGACATCACCACGCAAAACGCGACGTCCGGGTACAATGGCGCATTCATCACGGGGCCGGCCTCGAACCCGTTGAGCTTCCTGAACGGCGCGGCCTGGCGTACTACCGGCAACCCGGCGCCCTACGACCTTCACGACTTTGCCCCGGCGGCCTACCTTGACGCAAAGCTGCCCCATTGGGTCGATGTGCAGGCCGAGGAGCGGTTCCGGTACGAGGCGTACGACAATTCAAGCTTCAAAGCGAAGGCCGATGATTCCTACCTGTTGAACCGCTTCCGGTTCCAGGTGGATCTGCATACCCCCAGTTGGCTGCGGGTTACGGCGCAGGTGCAGGACGCCCGTGCGGGCTTCCAAAACCCGCCGATCGGCCCGCCGAACACGGTTCGCTGGGATCTGAAGCTGGCTTACGCAGAAGTCGGCGCGCCCGACAAGCACTGGTTCAGCCTGCGCGTGGGCCGGCAGCTCATCAACTACAACAACACCATCATCGCCAACTCCGAGTGGCGCAACCAGGCCCGTTCCTACGATGCGGCGGTGCTGAACCTGAATGCGAAGCGCGAGCATCTGGGCATCTTCGCCGCCTCGGCTGTAGTGCCGCAGGCCTATGGCGTGAGCCCGCATCAGGAAGGCAACAACATCTACGGAGCCTACGGCCGCATCGATGATTTTCTTGTGCCGCACTCGAACCTTGAGCCGTTCTTCCTGTGGCGCGTGCAGCCGGCAGAGGTCGTCGAGCCGGCCGTCGCCAAGACCACCGGCAAGGAAAACGAGAAGGCTGGTGGAGTGCGCTTCAAGGCGCAAGCCCACACGGCGCTCGATTACGGGGGCGAGGCGATCCTCGAAACCGGCACGGTGGGATCGCAGCCGCTTCGAGCCTCGGCAGCGCAGGCAGGCGCGGCATACCAGTTCCTCGATGTGGCGGCCAAGCCGCGCGTCTTTACCCAGTACGACTACGCCACGGGCAATAGCAATCCGGCCCACAACACAACGCACACCACCTTCGATACGATCTACCCGACAGCCCACGACCGCTTCGGAATCACCGACCTGTTCGGCTGGCAGAACATCGAGTCGGTGCGCGCGGGAACCACCGTTGAGCCCCACCGGCGGCTCACTTTGACGGCGCAGGGGCTGGATTATTGGGCGGCTTCGGCGCTGGACTCGATTTACAACACTTCGGGCAGTTCGATCATATACAACAAGACCAATCACGGCCGCCATGTGGGCGCGGAAATCGATGGCTACTCCTGGTATGAACTGAATAAGCACTTCAACCTCGGCGGCGGCATTGGTTACTTCGGCGGCGGCCAGTTCCTGACGAATGCTACAACCAGCCATTCATACACGAACTACTACTTTGCGCTGAACTTCAAAGACAACGGAAAGAAGTAGTCAGCGCCGTCATGGAACTCCGGGACGAGGCTGGTGCGATGGACCATCGCGCAGTTCGCATCCAGCCTTGTCCTCTTTTGCAGCGTGGCCTTGCAGGCAGCGCAGTATCCGGCGCGAGCTATGACTTATTGAACTGGAGTAACGGCAGCCCCAGGCGCGACGCGCCAGCCGGCCTGGACTGCTCACTGCCCGCGTATTTCTCCGGTGGGCAGGAAGGCGACTCCGGAGACCATATTCCCCGAAGCCAGCCCGTTCCTCAGTCGCTCCGGATTGGCTCCGCTGCGGCCGGCAGCCGCTTCCAGCAGGCGCAGCGCCGCTGACGGCTTTGTCTCAGCCGGCATGCGGAAGATCCAGGGAACGTTCGTCGATGTAAGCGACTTGTCGCTGCTCAGCGCGACCACCGGCACAAAACTCTTCAGCGCCAGTTGCTCGGCCAGGTGGCTCGAGTTGCGATCCAGCGCGACGATCGCCAGCGGGTGCTCATCCATCAGCGCATGAACCAGTTGGGTTGAAGCCGCGCCCCAGTTTTGATCGCTCGCCACCGGCAAGAGCTCCCACGTCCGGCCCTTGGCTGCGGCGGCCGCCAGCTCCGCCCGCATCTCCGGCGACTGGGCAACCTCGACCGCCCTCGGCCCGAACAGAACAACGTTCACCGGCCCTGCCGGCACGTCGGGCCGATGCGGCCCGGCATAGTCCACGCCATCTTCGCCCACGCGTGCGTAGGGCGCCGTCCCAGGTCTCAAAAGCGAGACCTGGGGCACCCCATTTGCCGGCGGAAGCTGCGCCGCCGGCGGCTGCTTTTCCATGGTTGCGATGCGGTAGGTGATGGCGCCGTTGTGCACCGTGCCCAGATACATGGGCGCCACGTTCTTCTGGTTGGGATCGAAGACCATGTGCCCGGTCACGCCGTCGTACTGCTCGATATTGGCCAGCGCGTCGTGAATGCGGGCGCGATTGAGGCCGGCCTTGCAGATGGAGTCGAGCAGCGCGTTCATGGCGTCATAGGCCAGCGAGGCAAACTGCTCCGGCTTCTCGCTGAAGCGAGCCTCGAAGCGGCGGTTGAAGTCCAGCCACGTTGGATCATTCCGAGTTGGATCGTAAGGGAACACAGCTTCAAAGCCCTCGGCGGCATCGCCGGCCTCGGCCAGCAGCTCGGGCCCTAGCGTGCGATAGGCTCCGAAGACCGGCTGCTTCATGCCCGCGGCGCGCAACTGCTTCAGGATTAAGGCCGCTTGCGCCTCGTCGGTCCACAGCACAATAGCGTCGGCCCGCGAGGAGCGGATGACCTGCAACTGCTTGGTAAAGTCCGTGTCGCCGGGCAGATACTTCTGCTCGATCACCACCGGATGCCCCAGCCGCCGCGCCGCGTCGCGAAACTTGGGAACCCCGAACCGCCCGTAACGATTGTTCACCCGCAGCAGCGCAACGCGCTTCAGGCCAAGTTCGGTAAAGATGTGCCGCGCCAGCGTCAGGCTCTGCACGCGGTCGTCCTGCAGGTCGGTGAAGTACCACGGAATATAAGTCTCCGGAATGGTGGGATCGGTCGAGGCGGAGTTGACGATGGGAATCTCGGCGCGCAGGGCCACGCGCAGAATGATGTGGGTGGATTCGGAACTGATGGAACCGAAGATCGCCCAGTCCCGATCGTCGTAAACCATCTTCACCGCTTCATTCGACGCCGAGCCCCAGATGGTGGGGTCGGTGGGCCGGTCATCGCCATAGACTGCCTTGGCCTGCCAGTTGTCGTAGTCGTTGTGCAGCATCAACTTGAAAGGCTTGCCCCCGTAGCCGCCGCGGGCGTTGGCCTCCTCCACCGCCAACTGCGCGCCATGCAGCATGCGCAATCCAAAGACCGATTCCGGATTGTGTTCGATAGGCCCGAAGAAGCCAATGCGCACCTCGGTCAGGCCCTTGGGTTCAGGCAGGTCGCGCCCCGCGCCGGAGTAGATATTGGGATGCGTGTAGTTCACGTCGTAGGGCGCGGCAAATTTGGCGTAGGGGCTCAAGTCCGCGGGCTCGCCCGCATAGGGCGCGACCACGCGATCCCTGGGCGGTCCGGGCGGATGCGCGCCGCACTCACACGTTCCCTTGCCCGTGACCTTCACTGGGCTTGCATTCTGGCTGGCAACCAGCCCCGCTTCCTGGTCTGAGTACTGCGCGGCAAGCTGCGCCGCGCCGGCCAGGGCCAGCGCGCAACCGGCAACCGGCAACCATCCCTTGCGCATTGCTGTTACTCCTTCTTGCCGCTTGTCCTATCCGTGCGGAACATGGCGATGGCCTCGATCTCGATCAGTAGCTCCGGGCGGCAGAGATGAGCCTCGATGCCGGTGGACGCGGGCAGCGGATCGAGCCCCTGCTCCTTGAAGAACGCCGTGCGCCCCGCATTGAAGACGTCGTAATCGCGGTCGATGTCCCTCAGGTAGCACGTGGTGCGCACAATGTCGTGCCAGGTGCAGCCTTCGCTCTCCAGCAGCCCGGTAATGTTGTCGAAGGTGCGTCGAAGCTGGGCGGGAAAGTCGCCGATGTGAACGCTCTTGCCGTTTTCGTCGATCGAGGCCGTGCCCGAGATCAGCAGGATGCAGACGGACCCTAAATCGATCCTCATGCCGCGCGAGAACGAACTCGGCTTGGCATAGGCGTAGGCTTCGTTGAGCACGCCGTGATTGGTCATGGCGCGCTTTTCAATAGGCGCGTGCGCGATGGCTTCCAGAATTTCCGCAAATGCATTCATGATGGTATTTCTCCTTTTGTACTTACTGTTTCTGCCGAATTCCGTGGCTTAAACCCTTGGCTGTGGCGACCCAGATATCGTCGCCTTGAAAGTCGATTCCGAGAACGTAGTTATGCGCCGGCGCGGTGGTGACGGCGATGGGCGTTACCTTGCCCTCGGCGTCGCGCACCGTCATCTCCGGCTTTCCGTCTTTGAGCGAGGGGCGATAGACGGCCCAGTTCACGCCGTCGTAGTAGGCCAGCCCCTTGTCCGTGCCGAACCAGGCGCGCTTGGCGTCCACGCCCTTGATCGTGTTGGTAAAGTTCGAGGGAAGTCCGCTATCTTTGGTCAGAAAGTTGTGCCAGTAGCGGCCGTCGTACCGGCTGGCGCCGAAGTACGTGGCCGCCCAAAGAATATTGTCCACATAACTGACCGACGTGACAATCTCGTGGATCAGCCCCTGATCCTTGAACAGCACAATTTCGTTTTCGCCGTCCGGATCCTCGTACTTGTCCCAGCGGCCGGTCTCCTGCGTGTATTCGAGCACTCCGCTGCCCCACACGGCGTAGTAAACCTTGGTGGGCGTGGCCGATACGCCGTACGTCCAGATCTCGATCATGGGCGTGTTGCGCTCGTTGTAGAGCGTCCACTGGCCGGTGCGGATATTCAAGCGGCAAGCGCCGGCGGCCGTGGCCACCCACACGTTCTCGCCCTCCACCGACACGCTGTAAACCACATCGTTCGAGAGCCCGGAGTTCAACTGCGTGTAGGTGTCGATGCGCCCGCCCGAGACGCGGCTCAACCCCGCCATGGTGCCGGCCCACACGTCGCCGGTGCGCTTGTCCAGCGCCAGCGAGAGCACCGCCCGATGCGCCAGCCCGTCCTTGGTGGTATATGTCGTCCACTTGCCGTTTTCGTATAGCCCGAGCCCATTCTCCGTGCCCGCCCAGATGCGGTCTCCATCCACCAGCACCGAGTACACGTGATTGTCGGGCAGGCCGTTCGCGGTAGTGAAGTTCTCAAAGCGATAGCGCGGCAGCACCTGCGGTGCGGCAGACGCTGCTGACGCAGCTTGAAGCATTTGCGGTGCAACAGCCAGGAGCGCTGCGATCGTCAAGAAGCAATGGAGCGGGAAGTTTTTCATCGCGTCCTCAAATACTCGATCAGGTCGTTGAGTTCGTCCTTGGTCAAATCGTTGGTGCGACCGTGCCTGTCTTCCGGGTTATAGACCGTCCAAATCTCTTCCAGCGTGCGCGCCGAACCGTCGTGCAGGTAGGGCGCTGTGAGCGCAATGGCGGTCAGCGGCGCCGACTTCAAAAGCCCGGAGTTGTCGGTGGGTTTTTGCGTCCCCACATCGAAGATCTTCTGATTGGTGCCCTTGGGGCCGCTGTGGCAGTAAGAGCAGCGGTTGGTCTCGGGAATCGGCTTGCCGAACTTGTCCACATCGCGCGTGAATAAAGCCTGGCCGCGCTCCTGGGCGGGCGTCATTTCGCGGCCAGGGAGCTTCCAGCGATTGGGCCGCGGCTGCAAACTGCGCACGTAAACCACCAGGTCCGTCAATGTTAGGTCGTCGAACTGCTCCGAGCGCCAGAAGTACTTCTCCGTCCGCGGCCCGCACTCGGTGGGGAGATTGGGATTGCCGCCGTTCCACTTGTAGGGCTCGGTGCCCTTGACGCCCTCGAGCATTTTGTTGTCCACGATGTCGCGTCCAAATCCGTCCGGCTCCAGGTCCCACGTGAGGCCGTCGAAAGTGGAGTCGATGTGGCAACTGGCGCAGCCGATCTGCCCTTGAAACGAATACCGCGCGGTATAGAACGTCTGCTCCCCGCGGCGCAGCACGGAGACGGTCTTCGGTCCGGCCAGCTGGATGGTCGAAGCCACGCGATCGCTGCGCGTGTCGATCACGCTGATCGTATCGTCAAGCCGGTTGGCCACAAAGAGCCTGCGCCCATCGCGCGTCAGCGCCAGGCCGCGCGGATTGCGACCCACCGGAATTCGCGCAACTACGTAGTTGGCGCTGGCTGAAAGATCCCGCGCGAAAGGCTCGGGGTGCGCATGAATGAAGTGCAGCAAGCGCGCCGCGTCGATTACCGTCACCATCTCCGAGCCGCCGCAGGTGACGTAGATGAGCGATTTGTCCGGCGCAATGGCCACGCCGAAGGGCATTGCGGCATACCGCTCCAGCTCATCGAGCGGCACTTCAACCGGCTTGCCCACATCCGCGCCAAACACCGTGAGCGTGTCCTCGAAGGCTCCTCCGTGCTCCAGATGCGCCAGCGGCACAAGGTTCTTGGGGTGGTATTCGGCCACCGCATCCAGCCGTCCATCCGCGGAAAGAGCCACATGGAAGACACCCGCAATCGCATGCAGCGGCATTCGATCCACCACCACAGCGCGCGCCGTATCGATCACCGTAATCTCCGACTCCGGCGCGGTGCGATTGTCCAGGCCGGTCCGCACGCGAGGCGGATTCGGATAGATGTGGGTTCCGTAAATCCTGCTTCCATCCGGCGAGAGCGTGAGATAGCTCGATCCGCGCCCGGCCAGCAGGCGCTTCTCTTCCACGCCGGTCTGCGCGTCCAGCACGGCCACGTCGTTCGAGATTCGATTGGCCACAAACAGCCGCTTGCCGCCGCGATCCTCAACCACGCTCGATGGCTCCGCGCCCACCGGCCACGTCGCCGCGACCGCCAGCGTGCCCGTATCGATCACGGAGAGCGTGTCGTCCCAGGAGTTGGTCACAAACAGCCGCGCGCCGTCCGGCGAAAGCGAGAAGCCGCGCGGCACGCGCCCCACCGCGATGTTCTTGATGACCGCGAAGCTCGCCGCATCCAGCACCCGCACCTCTTCGCTCTGCTGGCAGAGCACGTAGAGCCGCGCGCCGTTAGGCGAAAGCAGAAGCTCGAGCGGCGAAGCGTAATTCATATCCTCCGCCGCGTTCACGTGCTCGTCCGCGCGCACAATCCGGCCGGGAAAAAGCGCAATCACAAAAAACGCCAGCGCAACCGCGCGCGATGCGGCAGCCAGCGGCGTCAACTCCGCCGCCCTCTTGGCCCGCATCCCGGCTTGGTTGCGACCACTCACTTCGGTTCCTCCACCGTGAGCACGCGATCCACGCTCAGCTTCTCCAGCGTCTGCTCGCGCCCGCTGGGCCAGTGAACGATGAGTTTGTCGATGGTGGTTGCCGCGCCCAGGCCGAAGTGCAGCCGGGGATCGTCCTGCGAAAGATAGCCTGAGCCGGCCACGCGCTCCGCCGTATGCCGCTTGCCCCCGGCGAATACTTCAACCCGCGCGCCGATGCCGTCGCGATTGCTCTTAGTCCCCACCAGCTTGATGCCGATCCAGTGGCCGGTGTTGGTGGAGACGTTGTGCAGCAGCGTTCCCTTGCCGCCCAGACTGACAACAAAAGCATCCATCTTGCCGTCGTTGTCGTAGTCCGCAAAACACGCGCCGCGCGCCGTGGTGCGCACGCTCATTACCGGCCCGGCATCGCGCGAAACGTCGGCGAACTTGTCGTTGCCGAGTCCGCGAAAGAGCGTGTGTTCCTGCGGAATCAGGTGAATCAAACCGCCGTGGAAGATGAGAATGTCGAGCTGCCCATCGTTGTCGAAGTCGTAAACGCCTGTGCCCCAGCTCACGTATTGCGCGTTGGTCTCCGAGACGCCGTTCGACGCGCCTATGTCTTCAAAGCCCTGCTTCCCCGCGCTCCACCCCACGGACGAAGACCCGTCCGCGGGGGCCCCCGTGTTGCGCAGGAAGCGGTTGTAATGCCCATCCGTGACCCACAGATCGAGCACTCCGCGGCCCTCGAAATCGGCAAACACCGGACCCATCGACGAAGTCGATTCGCCGTTCTGCCCGAACGCCGTGCCCGTATCGTTGCCGATCTCTTCAAAAGTCCCATCGTGCTTGTTATGGAAGAGGAAATTCTCCGTGCGATCATTGGCAACGTAAATATCGTCCCAGCCGTCGTTGTCGAAGTCCGCCGCCGTCACGCCCATGGTGCGGCCGACATAGGCGCCGACGCCGGACTTTTCGCTTACATCCGTGAAAGTTCCGTCGCAGTTGTTATGAAATAGCTGATTGGTTTCGCCTTCGTAATCGAGCGGCCCGGGATAGTTGTCCGCCGCATAGTAGGCGCGATACTTGGGATCGAACTTGACGTAGCGGCCCACGAAGAGATCGACGCAGCCGTCCTTGTCGTAGTCCAGCCACGTCGAGCTGATAGCCCATCCGTCCACCTTGATGCCGGCCTTCGCGGTCACGTCGGTAAAGTGGCCGTTGCCGTCGTTGTGATAGAGAATCACCTTGCCGTAGCCGGTGACCAGCAGGTCTTCATAGCCGTCGTTGTCGTAGTCCGCCGCCGTCACGGCCACCGAGTACATATCCGGATTGAGGCCCGCCCTGTCCGTCACGTCGGTAAAGTGGCCGTTGCCGTCGTTGCGATAAAGATGATTGTGCGGCGGCGGATTCGGCTTCTCCTTCAGCGGATAGGGATGCATCGAGTCGTCGAGCGGCCGTCCATTCAGTACGTAAAGAGACTCCAGGCCGGAGTTGTTGTAGTCGAACCAGATGCACCCGGCGCCCGTTCCCTCCAGCAGCGAACCCAACTGCCGCGACCCGAAGCTATGCACAAAGTCGATGCCCGCCTTATCGGTGGCGTCTTCAAAGCGAATCACTGAATCGTGCGCCACCTGCGGTGGGGCCAACGGCGCCTGCGGCGCAGGCACCTGCGGTGGGGCAGACGCCGCTTGCGCGGCAAGCGCGGGCTGAGCAGTGGGCGGAGGAGCGTTTTGCGCGGCGGCCACTGAGACTATGCCGAAGAGAAAAAGAAAACGAACCATCATCTCACTTGCCTCCCGGCGATCCACCCCACGGACGAAGACCTGTCCGCGGGGACCCCGGCGTTCCGCGCTGTGCCTCGCCTGATTCCTTCGCGCCGGAAAGATCCACCGCCGTGGTCGTGCGCAGCAGCACCGCCGGCATGCGATTCTCCGAAGAGCGTTCCGGTCCTGTGTGGCAGCCCACGCAATAGCGCTGCTCGCCGCGGCGAATCCAGAACCATCCGTGCTCCTGGCGAACGACCGCGCCCTTTTCATCCAGCAGCGCAAAGCGAATCGGCCTGTCCGCAGGCGTCTTGACAAAGAAGGAACCGTCCGCCTCGACCGGCGCCGTGCCCGTAACCACCGTGCGCCCGCCTTCCAGCGTCTCCAGCCGCACCGATTTCGGAGTTATCTTGAGGTCTCCCTCGCGCGATTCGCGCGCATCCAGCGCCATCATGTTGGCGTAACTCCAATCGTGCAGCCCTGAAGGGTGATGCTTGGGCCTGGCGCGCGGCGCAACCAGCACCGGCTCGACTAGATCCTCTCCGGTCTCGGCAAGCACGGTTTGCATTGCGGCAGCGCCCGGCTTCCACAACTTAAGCGCAAAATGCGCGCCGGCCCCAGCCCGCGCGCTCACCAGCCAGTCGCCGGAAGAAGTCTCAGCAATCCCACCCGCATACTCCGATCGCGGCGCGGCGATAAGCGTCTCGTGCGCCAGCGGCGAAGTGAACCGCGCCAGCGAAGCCCCATGCGTGAACACCACATCGCCCGAGGCCAGCTGCTTTCCGCCCCAGCGCGCCCTGCCGTGATCGCAGCGGTACGACTCGACCCCGCTCCCGTCGGAGTAAACCAGAAACAGCTCCGGCGTCGTGCCCGCGCCGAGCGGAAAGCCGGCTTCAAAGAGAATGCGCCCATCCAGCAGCACGTCCGCGGGAATCGCGCTGGCCGGCAGGTAAGAAAGCGGAAGCACCGTCGAGCCCGCATCCGCATCGATCGGCGCAAGCGCCGAGGAAGCAGCCTGGCCCGCGGCCTCAAGCTGAAAACCCCGTGGCGTACGGCGCGCGTAAACCAACTGGCCGGCGGGCAGATAAAGCGGCCGGATCGCATCGCCCTCGCCCCCGATCAACTTGCGCAGCGAACCATCCGCAAGGGTCAATTCCCATATCTGCCACGGATCGCCCGCGGCCTGCTTGCCGGCGAATAACACTGTCTTCGAATCGAAGGAAACGTTTGCGTCCGCTGTGGCCGCAAAGCCCGTCACCAGCGGCCCCGGCTGGCCCTGGCGAACCAGCAGAAGCTGCGCGCCTTTGGGAAAGCGCTCCCCGCCGCGCAGCGCGGCCAGCGGCTCATAAACCGGTGCCGCGGTGACGATGACATCCGCGCCGATGCCTGCGCTGGGACGCTCGGCTGCGTTGGGCGCAAAGCCGCACACCGGAATCAGCAATGCAACCGACGCGGCAGTTGCCAGAGCCCTGGCCGGGACTTTCATCCGACGGCCTCCATGGGCCGTACGCCCGCCGTCTCGCGCCGCGGAACTCCTCGCCTGCGCCGCTCCATTTCCAGCCCGCGCAGCGCGATCCAGGGATCGAGCGCGTCCATCATCTCGTCGAACCCGGCAAAGTCCAGCGACTGATCGCCGTCGCTCCACGCCTTCTCCGGGTTCGGATGCACTTCGACCAACAGCCCATCCGCGCCGGCCGCAACCGCAATGCGTGCCAGTGCGGGAACCAGGTCGCGTTGACCCGCCGCGTGGCTGGGATCGGCAATCACCGGCAGATGCGAAATCTGCTTGAGCAGCGCGATGGCGCCCACGTCGAATGTGTTGCGCATCGCCGTTTCAAAGGTGCGAATGCCGCGCTCGCAGAGGATTACGTTGGGGTTGCCGCAGTCCAAAATCACCTGCGCCGAGCGCAGCAGGTCGGCAATCGTGGCCGCCATTCCGCGCTTCAGCAGAACCGGCCGCCCGGACCGCGCCGCCGCTTCCAGCAGCGAGTAGTTTTCCATGCTGCGCGCGCCGATCTGCAAAATATCCGCATACTCGGCCACCATGGGAACGTCGTCCTCCGACATTACCTCGGTCACGATCGCCAGACCGCTCTCTTCCCGCGCGCGAACCAGGATTTTCAGGCCGTCGAGGCCCAACCCTTGAAATGCGTATGGGGAACTGCGCGGCTTGAAAGCGCCGCCGCGCAGAATGCGGGCTCCGCCGCGGCGCACATGGTTGGCGGTGGCCATCAACTGGAACTCCGTCTCCACCGAGCACGGCCCAGCCATGGTGATGAATTCATCGCCGCCGATTTCGAGATCCAGCACCGGCACGATGGTCTGCTTGCGCCGCGCGCTCTTCAGACAATCGGGGGTTTCGGCAAATCGCTTGCGCCAATCGTCACGCACCCTGTGCGCTCCGTTCTGGGGAAGAGTAAGGGTACCGCGATCCCTTGTCCAGCGCATCCATCCAAAGGTTGAGGAGGCGACTTGCCCAGCACTTGCCGCGCCGCGAAAATGAGGCAATGAACGACTGACGAAACCGGGAGTTGGCGGGGTAGTCCGCTAACTCGCTATCCCGTCGTAACTTGCTGCATTTTCTACAGATCGAAGCCCCGTGCCCCATACTTTCGCCTTTCTTCTGGCGAAAGGGTGGGAAACGACGCAAGATCCGGAGCAATCCCTCACGCGCGCGCCATCGGAGGCGGCCGGTAGCCGAACGCCTCATCCACAACGGCGGCAATCCCCAACGCGGTCTCATCCTCAAACGGCCGCGCAACAATCTGCACGCCGATCGGCAATCCCTCGGGCGAGCTGCCAACGGGAACCACGGCCGCGGGCGCGGCCAGCGCGTTGAACCACTGCGTGTACCGCACGGCGTCTAAATACTTTACAGCCCGGCCCTCGACCATCCACTCGCGCTCGCCGTGGCGGAAGGCGGGAATGCTGGCCACCGGACACAGCAGCACCGGATACTTGCTCATCTCGGCGAGCGTCTTCGCGCGCAGCAGGTCCAGTTCGGCCCACGCATCCAGCAACTCGGCAGCCGTCAGCGGCGGCGCGGCCTCCGCAAAGCCGAGGAATTCCTTGAAGATAGGGCTCAGACGATGCTCTTGGCCGCGAATCGCCGGCGCATAAAACATCGCTCCGCACTGCACAAAGAACTTCCACCAGAGTTTCCGCAGCGGCTCCAGCGTGCTGGGCCTGAACGGCTCCACGCGGAAGCCCGCGTCCTCGAGCGCCGCCGCGACCGCACACACCGCCGCGCGCGTCTGCGGCGTAACCGGGACCAGCCCATCGTCCTCGAAGAAGCCGACGGTGTTCGAGCGCAGTTCATCCGGGCCCGGCTCGCGCAACGCAAGCGGCGGGCTCACCGGATCGAGCGCGTCCTGGCTGCTCATCGCGCGGAAGAGCAGCGCAACATCGGCTATCGTGCGCGCCATTGGCCCGATTGCGCCCAGAATCGCGAAGGGTCCCACGCACGGCGGCAGGTGCCCGCGGCCGGGAATGCGCCCCGGCGTGGGCTTGAGCGAACAAATCCCCGTGAAGTGCGCCGGCACGCGTACCGATCCGCCGCTGTCGCTGCCCAGCCCGCCCGCCGAAAGCCCCGCCGCGATGGCCGCCGACTCGCCCCCGCTCGATCCGCCCGGCGTCCGCTCCAGATCCCACGGGTTCCGCGCGCGCCCGTGCAGCAGGTTGTTGGTCTCGTAGGCCATCAGGAACTCCGGGCAGTTGGTGGTGCCCAGAATCAGCGCTCCCGCCGCGCGCAGCCGCGCTACCACCACCGCATCTTCGCGCGGCATCTCTCCCTCGTGCAGCAGGCTGCCGATCTCGCACTTGAATCCCCGCGCCGCAATCGAAGACTTTACCGTGACGGGCAATCCGAACAGTGGTCTACGCGCTCGCTGTCCCTTCCAGGCGTCGTGCTTCCGCGCCCGCTCGCGAACCCGCTCCGCATCGAAGTCCGCAAATGCGTTCAGCCGCGGATTCAACCGCTCGATCTGCGCGATGTGCGCTTCGGCGAGTTCCACTACGGAGATCTCACCCGACCGCAGCATCTCCAGTTGCCGTACCGCCTGCTCAAGCACCACATCGTTCGCCATATAGCTCCCTGAATTGTCTGGCTCTCTGACTCCACATTCACCCGGCGGGAAGCGTCGATGCGGGCTCCGGGGAGCGGCTGGACGCTCGAACCGATAGCCGCAGCAAAACATAGAGGAGGACCGCAAACAAGTTGATGCCCACGCTCCATGGGCCCTCCTGGGGAGCTGCGAACCGGAACTTGAAATAAGCTCCCAGATCAGCGCTTAAGCCGTACGTTACTATTTGTCCAGCCCATTGAGGCGGTCCCAGGGTCACAACGGCGTATGAAGCAGCGGCGAAATGGTATCCGAACAACGGAAGAGACACCCATGGGATCTGAAGGGCGAATGCAACCAGCATCGGCCCAGTCAGGCGCGAGTCGTACACAAACAGGAGACCAGAGGCAATGACGAATGCGTAAAGGGTAATGGAGGTCAAGCCAACCAGTTCAACAGCCAACCCGTGTTCCTTCAAAGTGCCGAAAACCTCGGTTGTGGTGCTGAGGCCCGCGAACCCGCCACCAACCGTAGCTAGGACAAGCAACAACCTCAGCCATGTTTTCATGAGGAATCCCCCTTGTAGGATTACTGTTCCCTTGATTCACTCTCAAGCACTACTTGCAGCATTAAAGGACGCACGACTTTGCCGGATTGCAGCCCGCAAAAAACATCCTGCCGCGATTGCCAAAATGACCAACTCGGCGACGTATGAACCTAACTCGGATACTCGATTATAGCTCCCGGCGTAAACCTCTGTCGCGGCGTTGAAGCAAGCATGCAACAGGACACAAGGCCATAGGCTTCCGCCTCCCATTTCGAAAACTGACCCAAGTATGATCCCCAAGCAGAAATAGATGAATGGAAAGAAGGGAAGCACGTCAATTGGAACACCTGCACTGTAGAGAATCGCTATTTTCCCCCCGTGGCAAAGAGTGAACCCGATTGACATGAGCAGAATCCCGCTCGATGCCGACGAAAACGATCTGACCTTCTTCAAAAAGCATCCTCGCCAGACAATCTCCTCCCATAAAGGCGTCAAGAGCAAATTCCAGGCAAAGAGCCTGGCGAGGTTCATCGCGGCCTCACTTCCCCACGGAAACTCAGGATGGTGGGTGCCCAAATAGCTCGTAAAGGGAAGAATCAATCCGGCTGTAATAGCGATCAGATAGACCTTCCAGCCCGCATTGAGTTTCCGGAGCGAGGACCGACATTCCGGATAAGCAAGGAAGCAGTAGAGTGCGGGCAGTAATCCCGCGGCCGTCAGAAGGATGGACCTGGTGTCGATGGCAAAGTGAAGAGGGCGTATTGTGATCCCGAAGTTGGGGCCAAACCATCCCGCGATGGCAATCGCAGAACAAACAAAGCAAACGGATACTGCAAAGGAGAACGCCGTGAATCCGTCCCAAGCGCGCGTTGATCTATTCCAAACCCGCATAGCGCTCTCTTGCCCAGTTCGTCGTTCTCACTGGTTTCAATAATTAGGAGAGTCACCGTTCACGGATGCCACGCCGGAGTTGTCGCTGGCGCCAGATCGTCTGCCGGTGTCGACGGCATCGCCTTGTAGTTGAACCGATACGACCGCACCGGCTCGCCCGAATCCCAGCGGTCGTTCCAATTCAACTGATAATCCAGGGACTCCGCGTCCTGCGGGTATTCCTCGCTCTCGGGATACGGATAAGCGCTCATCGCATGAAACGGCAACTGCGCCACCGTGAACGGCGATGCGTCCCACCAGTCCATATCCTTCACAAATCCATTGGCGTAAAAGAAGTAGTCGCGCTTCCAATGCGCGGGTAGCGCGGGCAGTTTCGTCGCGTCGAACTGGGCCGCAATCTCCTCGCCGCTGCCGAAGATTACGAAGCGATCGTCGATGCTCTTCAGCAACTCCGTCACGTCGCCCATGCGCGTGTAACTTCCCCGTTGCCGCTGGAAGGGTCCCGTCAAACTCACCCGGTCGTAGTCGTAGTTGAGATCGCCGGGGCTTGCGCCTTCCGACTGCTTCGGATAGCCGCGGAAGTGCAGCGTGGCGAGGGTGAGCGGAACCTCCGCCGTGCGCGCCTCCGCCTCGGCGTTGTTGTCGATGAGCACCTGATCCCAGTAGATTTGAAGATTTGTTGCCAGTCGAATCTTCCGCACCCCCGCCGGCAGCTTGCCTGTCAGATCCACAACAATCGTGCGCTCAAGGCCCGCTGGAAAGCCCACATCGTCGGCAATCCGCCGCCAAGCGCCGTCCGGCATCTGCGCTTCCACGTAAGGCGAAATCGGCTTGACGCCCGCTTGCCACGCCGCATACAGCGAGGTCGCGCTGAAGTAGTTCACATAGCCCGTCATCAGCAGCCGCAGCGGGGACTTCGCGTCCAGCGGACCCAGATCGAGTGTCAGGGCGTGGAGATTTGCAAAGCCGTCGTAAGGCAGCGCCGTGAATCCGCTTGCGAACCGGTGGTCGCGGCGGCTCACCTGGTCGAGCACGTCGCGGCCCTCGCCATCCCACGCGCCCAGCGGCAGCCGCGCGCCCGTAGTAGCCACCACGCGCCCGGAGGCAAACGGCGGATCGTCAAGGAAACGCTCGTCGGGATTCACCTCCACATTTTCCGCATGATCTACGGCAACCAGCCGCAACTGATCGATGTAATTGACCTCCTCCATCGGCTCCATGAAGCGCAGGCTCAGCTTGCCATTCACCGGCGCCAACTGTGCACCGTCCAACTTGATCCACTCGCCGGGGTTGGGCGTATTGCGCCGCGAAGGCGTGAACCAGTGCCCCACCACCGCCGCGCCAATCACATCCGTCACTAACTTGTACTTATGCCCATCCCACGCAAACAGCACCGGGCACGAACTCCCGCGGCGGTCGGCCTCCTTCATTGCAATTACCGGCTGATGCGGCAGGTCGATCTCATCCTGCAGCACGCCCATAGGCCACAGAATCCGCAGCAGGTCGATGCCCTCCGCATCGCCCAGGCCAACCAGAATCTGCGGCGGCGCCTGCGTCTGGTAACCCGAAGCGCCCGCCAGCTCCCACTTCTGCCAGTGGCCGCTCGAAAAAACCTCGACCTTCACGCCCAGCGCGGTCTTGTTATCGGCATAGCCGGTCAGGTCGAGGCGCACAAAATGATTCTTGTTGGCGCCCACATTGCGCAGCAGCACCGGCGGCGCATTCAACTGTGTCACAATCAGATCCGCCGCGCCGTCGCCAGCCACATCGGCGGCAATCAGCCCGCGCGGCGCCTTTAACTTGACAGCATCCAGGTCCAGCGCATGGCTCACATCTTCAAATGTCCCATCGCCGCGATTGCGAAAGACGCGCACCTGCGGGCCGGCCCTGGTCTCGACAATTGCCGCCAGATCGATCCATCCGTCGTTGTCAATATCGACGGCCGTCACGCCCCATCCGCGGAGCGCGCCGTGGAGCGGGAGCTCCACGCGGTCAAATCGCCGCCCGATGTGATTCGGCCCCTCGACATTGCGCCACAGCGTGAGCCCCGGCGCGCCTGCGTGCGTGACGGCAATATCCATCCAGCCGTCCTTGTTGAAGTCCAGCACGGCAATGCCCACCGTCTCAGTCAGCTTCACAACGTCCCGGCCTGCCAGCATAGCGACTTCAAGACCAGCCGTCTTGCTGAATTGCTCGCCTCCCGAGTAGAGCGGCTGCGTCGGATACTTGCCCTCGCGCGGATTCACATAGATCAGCGGGGCCGGACCATCGCCGGTCACAGCGATGTCCACCGCGCGATCATTATTGAAATCTGTCAGAATCGCCGCGTTAGTTTTTCCGCTCCCGCCCAATCCGGTCGGCTCTGTCCACTCGGTAAAGGTCTTGTTACCGTTGTTGCGCCATAAAATATTTCCCGGTCTCAACAAGCAATAGTTCTTATTCTTGGGATCAGGTTCACAATCCGTATTCAGGCTTGAACCTGTGATAAAGAGATCCAGGTCGCCGTCGTGGTCATAATCAATGAACGTGATTCCCGTAGGCCGGTTCATCGGCTTCAGACCGGTCTCCGCGGTCACGTCATGGAACTTTCCGTGGCCCAGATTCCTGAAAAGCAGCACCGCATCGTCCAGCGCAACGGCCAGGTCGTTCAATCCATCCCCGTCGTAATCGCCCACCGCGCAGGCCACGGCATTACCTTGCGCCTTCAGACCCGCTGCCTCGGCATCCCAATCCTCAAAGCTCCCATCGCCCTTGTTGTGCAGCACGCGAATGGCCTGCGCACCAGCCTGCATCAGCACCAGGTCAATGGCTCCGGAGCCGGTCGCGTCCATCATGCAGGCGCCGCCGGTGGTCGTCCATTCCCCGCCGTTCCCACCGAAAACTTTGGGTGCCCCAGGTCTCGCTTTTGAGACCTGGGAATTCATAGAACTCGCGGGTACCCCAGGTCTCGTCTTTGAGACCTGGGAAAGCAGCGGCTGCGCCACCAGCTTCACCGGAATCATCGCCTTCCGGCCCGCCTCCGGCTCCTCCACCGGAGTCACGGTCGAGTAATGCCCCTGCTCGCCGTATGCCAGCCCGATCGGAACCCCGATCTTGGTGCTGGTCAAGTGCTGAAAGCGCTTGAAGTGCTCCTTCGCCTCCGCGGTGCGACCGGAGCGCTGCAGCGTGCGCGCAATGGCAAACTCCGCCGAAGCGTGAAGCGGTTGGATCTCCAGCGCCTTCTCGAGGATTGCGATCGCCTGGTCGAACTCCTTCAGTTCCTGGTAGCAGACGCCCTCGAAGTAGTAGGAATCCGCATCCCTGGGGTCGAACTTCACCGCCTGCTGAAAGCTCTTGAGCGCCGGCTCCAGCTCATTGCCCGCGTGCTGGGCAAGGCCCAGGTTGTACCATGCCTGGGCGCTGTCCGGGTCCAGAGCGATGCCCTGCTGGAGCGCCTTCTTGGCCTCGTCCAGCTTCTGCAGCGTCAGTAGCGCGATGCCCTCATTGATGGCCGCCTGCGCCAGCTTCGGATCCTTCTTCATCGCCTCGGCAAAGCTCTCCGCCGCGTGCTCGGTAAACTGCTGGCCCATCTGCGCCACGCCGCGATTGTTCAGCCGCACCGCCTCGGCGTCAAAGCGCGCTTGCGCGCCCACCGCCGCCGCAAAAACGGCAACAGCCCCCAGCCCGATGATTCTCCTCAATCTCGTTCCCAACTTCATCTCCACGGCGGCCGGCCATCGCAGCTCCAGGAATCCGCCGAACCTTACCAGTGTATGCGAGCGGACAGTCGGCTTGCAGCATTGGTTCGGATCGTCTGGGAGGCAGAATAGCGATAGTCGCAAGTTTCCCTGCCGCGAAGGTCTCATATGATAAAAAGGCCGGGGGGAAAGACACGATGAATTCGTTCCGGCAAGCGGATGCAATAATGCGCGTGTACCGAATGAAGTGGTGGAAGAGGGGCATATACCTGGTTGTTGGGGCGGCATTCGTCGCCGAGGGAGTCTTGTTTTGCTTCGTCGTCCTTAGGCACCCCGTCCATTTCTGGAAGGTTGCGGGCGTGTACGGCCTAATCGACGCGTTGTCGATCCCGGTGATGTTGGCCACCGGGGCTTCGCTACTTGCCATTGCCCTGCGCTCGAAGCTGGTCATCAATGGAACACAAATAGAGCTATCCGGCCTCCTGTGGGAGCGCACCGCCAACCTGAGCGAAATCGAGGGCTTTCGCACCGGTCTCGCCGGCTCTATTCAGATATTTCTGAGGGACGGGCGCAACAAGATCATCATATCCCCCTCCATTGACACCGACGACGACTTCCGTGCATGGCTCCAGCAATTACCCGACCTGGACAAGCGCGACCGGGAAGGGAGTGCCAATGCATAGCTGTGAACAGGCTCCCGAACGCCGGCGCCGCATCGGCGTCATTACCACCTCGCGCGCCGATTACAGCCACCTTTACTGGCCCTTGCGCGAGCTGGCCGCCCACCCCGAGGTCGAGCTGGGCGTCTTTGCCCTGGGCGCGCACCTCTCGCCCGAGTTTGGCGCGACGCTCACCGAGATCGAGCGCGACGCCATTCCCCGCCTGGAGATCAAGGCCCGCATCGAGTGCCTGCTCAGCTCCGACTCCGATACCGGCATGGCCAAGACCATCGGCGTCGCCATCCTCGGCCTGGCCGACGCGCTCAGCGCATGGCGGCCCGATCTGCTGCTGCTGATCGCCGACCGCTATGAGATGCTGGCCCCCGCGTCGGTGGCGCTGGCGCTGAGGGTTCCCATCGCCCACATCGAAGGCGGCGAGATCAGCCAGGGCGCTATCGACGACCAGGTGCGCAACGCCCTCACCAAGCTGGCTCACATCCACTTCACATCCACCCCCGCCGCCCGCCGCCGCGTCATCGCCATGGGCGAGGAGCCCTGGCGCGTTCATCGCGCCGGCGCGCCTTCGCTCGACCACCTGCGCCGCTCCACGCTGCTCTCTCGCCCCGCTCTCGAAGCCCGCCTCGGCATCACCCTCCTGGCTCCAGCCATCCTGGCCGCGTATCACCCGGTCACCATCCTCAGAGATACAACCCTTGAAGCCGTTGCGCTCTTCTCCGCGCTCGCCCAGGCCCCCGGCCAGCTTTTCTTCGTCTACCCCAATGCCGACGCCGGGAGCTATGCGTTAATCGAACGCACCAAGGCGCTGGCGGTCTCGCGCCCGGATACTCACATCTTTGTCAACCTCGATCCCATCAGTTACTGGAGCCTCCTCGGCCAGGTGGATGCGCTCATAGGCAACTCATCCTCCGGCATTATGGAAGCCGCCTCCTTCGCCCTGCCCACCGTCAACATCGGACTGCGTCAGCAGGGCCGCGAGCGCGCCCGCAACCTGATCGACGCGCCGGCCGAAGCCGCCGCAATCCTCCGTGCGCTCAACCAGGCCCTCGATCCGGAGTTCCGAAAAGCCCTGCGCGGCATGGAGAATCCCTACGGTGACGGAACCGCCGCGCAAACCATCGCCCGCGTCCTCACCACCGTTCCTCTCGACGGCCTGCTCATCAAGCAGCCCACGCCGCTCCCGGACCAGACCGAGGACCTCCAATGAGTCCTGACCCCGATTCGATTCTCCTGCCCGCCCCGCCGCCGGTGGCTGCCCCACTGCAGGTGGTCCCACTCTCCTCGCCGGACATTACCCAAGCCGAGATCGACGCCGTCACGGCTGTCCTGCGCACGCCGTACCTCAGCCAGGGCCCCGAATTGGCGGCCTTTGAAGCGGCTCTCGCCGAGTACCACGCCGTGCCCCACGCCGTAGCCGTCAGCTCCGGCACCGCCGGCCTGCACCTGGCTCTGCTCACACTGGGCATCGGAGAGGGCGACGAGGTCATCGTTCCCTCCTTCGCCTTCGTCGCCGTAGCCAACGCCGTCCTCCAGGTCCGCGCCACGCCGGTCTTTGCGGAGATCGACTCCGCGACCCTCAACCTTGATCCCGCCGCGGTCGAACGAGCCGTCACACCCCGCACCCGCGCCCTCCTCGTCGTCCACACCTTCGGCGTTCCCGCCGAGATGGACGCCCTACAGGCAATCGCCAGCCGTCACAACCTGTTTCTCATTGAAGACGCCAGCGAAGCCATCGGCGCGGAATTCGGCGACCCGCCCCACGCCCGCCGCACAGGCAGCTTCGGCGACCTCGCCGTTCTCGGCTTCTATCCCAACAAGCAGCTCACCACCGGCGAAGGCGGCGCCATGCTGGCCCGCAATCCCGCCTACGCCGCCCGCCTCCGCAGCCTGCGCAACCAAGGCCGGGGCCCCCAGCGACTCGGGGTCCCCAGTGAGCGATCTTTGCTCATAGGGGTGAAGGGACAGGTTTTCGTCGCTGGGGTGGAAGGCCGGAGCGCCCAGCCCATCCGCGATTGGCTCGACAACGCCGAGCCGGGCTACAACTACCGTCTCTCCGACATCGCCTGCGCCCTGGGCCGCGTTCAGCTGGGCCGCATCGAAGAGATACTTGCCCTGCGCCAGGCCGCCGCCGAACGCTACGACGCGCTGCTCGGAGCCGTCCCCATCTCCGGCCTCGAACTCCCGCCGCTTGCCCTGCCCCGCCGCGTCATCAGTTGGTTCGTGTACGTAGTCCGTCTTCCCGAGCGGCTCGACCGCGACCGGATTCAAGCCGCCCTGGCTCGCCGCGGCATCGCCACCGGACGCTATTTTGGCCCCATCCATCTGCAACCCGCCTGGCGCAGCCATCCCAGCGCCAGCGGAGCTTCGCTGCCCCTCACCGAGTCCATTGCCCGACGCACGCTCGCCCTCCCCTTCTTCAACCGCATCGCCGCCAGCCAGCAAGAGGCAGTGGCCGGCGCGCTCCGAGACGCCATCCGCTCTGGAACCTAACCCCGCCGGACAGCCCTTCCTGTCGTGCCCAACTTCTCTGTATGGCAGCTGGAGCCGCTTCGCGATCCGACGGAGAACCTCCACGATTTGTCCATTCCGTAAAAAGTTCTTCACGCAAAATCCGCCCTGCCGGCAACCTCTCCATGCCGCTCGCGCATCCTTACGAACATAGGCTTGGGAGTGCGAAGGCGGAATTCACGTTGAATTGACAGGTGAGGTCTTGACAGGACAAATAAACGGGCGCACTATCGTCCCAAATTGGTCATGCCGTCTGGTGCGTTTCAAATGAGGAATTCCCACTGTGGATTCCCCGCTCCAGAAATGGTGATTCCCCGGCTTCCCTCCCTAGACTGACTTCATCTCACGTTGAAGGACAGGCAAATATGGTGGTCAAAACACAAAGCAAGGGCCGCAGCCTCACGGGATTGAACGTCGGTGCCTCCAATGTCCGGCGTTATTTTCCAAGGCACGTTGCGGTTATCGAGTTGCAACTGGATCATCTCCAGATCCAGTGTGGGCTGTCGCCTGACTTTTGGCAGGACCAGCCTGAGATTAACGATCCCCGGCTTTGCGCCTGGCTGGAGTCAAAGAACTTCCATGCAAGGCCCGATCGATTTCCCATTCCCATGGCAATGATTCCGGCTGGAAACAACTCCTTCAAGCTGCAACCCGTCTCTTTGCACCCCCAGGCGAGAACCAGGCAAGCTTCCAGAACCGCAGCCTGAGCCCGCGGCCCAATCTCCAACCCTGAGTCCCGCAGTCTCAGACCGCATCCCACATCTCAAGCCCTCCCCGCCGGGAGTTGCGTCCTTTGCATCAGCGTTCTCGACTCCCGGCTCCCCTCGCTTCAGCAGTCAGTTGTCGGTCTTAGTGGTGAGTTCTCCTGAACCGCATCCGTGGTCGCCTCCAATATTCCTCAAATCGCTCCCTTCACCGGCGCGAAGACCCCCTCCGCGTTATCGTCTGAATTGGCAGCCTCGGTATCCGGGAAACTGATCGCTTACAACCGGCCCCCTATCCCCGGCTTGATAAACTCGGTATGCAATGAATCTGAGCCAGCTGCAAACAATAATCGAGCGGCACTTTGCCGCCGGACCCTCCGCCATCGGAGATCCCACCGCCATGGCGGCCTTTCTTTCTCTCCGCGCCGCCCTTGAAAGCGGTGAACTCCGCGCCGCCTCGCCCGACCCCGCTTCGCCCACAGGATGGCGCGTCAACGTCTGGGTCAAGCGGGGCATCCTGCTCGGCTTTCGCCTGGGAACCCTGGAAGAGTCGGCTGCCGGCAGGCTCTCCTTCATCGACAAGCACACCTACCCCGTCCGCTATTTCACCACCGCCGACGGCATCCGCGTCGTGCCCGGCGGTTCCTCCATCCGCGCCGGAGCCTATGTGGCCCGCGGTGTGGTTTGCATGCCCCCCATGTACATCAATGCCGGGGCCTGGGTGGACGAAGGTTCGATGGTGGATTCCCACGCCCTGGTCGGCTCCTGCGCCCAGATCGGCAAGCGCGTCCACCTGAGCGCCGCGGCCCAGATCGGCGGCGTGCTGGAGCCTGTCAACGCCAGCCCGGTGGTCATTGAGGACGACGTGCTGGTGGGCGGCAACTCCGGCGTCTACGAGGGAACCATCGTCCGCGGCGGCGCGGTGCTCGCCGCCGGAACCATCCTCACCAGGGGCACGCCCGTCTTCGACCTCGTCAATGGCGCAATCCTGCGCGCCACGCCCGACCTGCCCCTCATCATCCCCCAGAACGCAGTCGTAGTCCCCGGCTCCCGCGCCATCGTCAAAGGCAAGGGCCACGAACTGAGCCAGGAGTGGGGCCTCGCGCTCTACGCCCCCGTCATCGTCAAGTACCGCGACGAAAGAACCGACCTCAGCACCACCTTCGAAGATTTGCTGCGGTAGCAGGTGGCTGCGTGGAATGGCTCTGCGTTCCGGTAGAGGCGGCCAGAGGCTACTCACCTCGAAAAGGCATCAGGACGAAGCATCCGCCGGTCGCGTTCTTGCCTCAATCAGTCCCTAGAAGCTATCTCATAAACTGGTTTTGAAAGGGCACGGCTTTAGCCGTGCCGCAAAATGCCCAATAAAACTTGGGGCTTTAGCCCCTGCGGGACGCTCTACACGGTTTGAATGGTGTTTATGAGATGGCCCTTAGTAGAGCCTGAAATTCACCTCTACTGTGATCATCACCGGGACGGGCACGCCTTCTTTGAGCGCCGGCTTGAAACGGAACTTCTTGATGGCTTCAATGGCCTTGAGATCCAGTCCTGGGTCCAGGCTCTTGACCACCCGCGGATTCTGAGGCTTGCCGGTTGCATCCACTATCACCGCGATGAAGCATATTCCCTGAATCCCTCTGCGCTTCGCATCGTCGGTGAACTGCGGATCAACAGCCTTGAGCACTATAGGAGGGGAGACTTTGCCCCCCACGCGATCCAACCCCGAAGAACTCCCCGATTCAACCGCGCCGGGATTCCCCGATTGTCCAGCCTTCTCCGGCGATGGAGGCGCCCTAAACGCCTGCACCGGCTGCGCCGTGAGCCGAAACACGGTACTCGTGCCTCCGGCGCCGTCCTCCTTCTTGGCAAAGCAGCCCTGAATGCTTACCTCGACTGCCCAGTTCACAGCCACTGGCTGATCTTTGAGCGCGCTGGGCTTGAAGCGGTCCGCGCCGACAACGCGCAGGGCCATCTTCTCCAGGGTCGAGCCGTCTGGATGCGTAGGGGTGATGTCGTGCGGCACTCCCCCTGGATCGACCACCATAGATAGCGTAACCTTGCCGTCGTTCTTTTCCTTGCAGGCGTCGGCTGCCATGACCTCCCAAACCGTCGGCAGAAGCTCCGGAGCGGTCACGTCCTGACCAACGTCATAGACCTTCGCCGGCGGGGGGAGCATATCCGCGGGCGAAGCTGGCGCGGAAGGACCGGCTTGCTGTCCCCCCGCAACGCTTGCACCCAATCCAATCAACAGCCCCAGCATCGGTACGATTTGCATGCTTCTCCCTCGCCAACTCCCATTCGAAACCTATGGCATAATTCTGCGCAGTGCACGATTTGCTTGCTTCCAAAAGGCCCCAACAGTCTACCTTACAAACGGCGGGCGCGCCAGCGCTCGCCCTTTCCCTGCCAGGACCGGCGCATCTTAATTACTGTAGGACACCGCGACGATAAACGGCGAGACAGGGGATCGACAGTCCCCTGTAACATTTCGTCTCCGAACAGGTGTCGTTACAAGGGACGCGTATAGTCCCTGATTTCGCCATAGGCAGGTTCTCAGACGGCGGCCTGAACTACGTTTTGCAGCGGCTCGCCGTTGAGGTAGCGGCGCAACTCGCCGGCAGCGATGTTGATCGAGCGCGGGGCGAACTGCGGGCTCGATCCGCCGATGTGCGGGGTGAGCAGCAGGTTGGGGCAGCTCCACAGCGGGTGGCCCTCCGGCAGAGGCTCGGGATCGGTCACGTCGAGGGCGGCGCGAATCCTGCCTGATCGAAGCGCTTCGACCAGTGCATCGGTGTCCACAACCGGCCCGCGCGCGGCATTCACCAGCAGCGCGCCCTGGGGCATCAAGGCAAGCTGGCGCGCGCCGATAAGCCGGTACGACTCCGCCGTGGAGGGCAGAATCAGAACCACAACTTCAGCCCGCGGCAACAGTCCGTCCAGGTCGCTGACCGCATGAACAAGAGGCTCGGAACGTGTGCCGCGGGCCACGCGCAGCAGATCCACGTTGAAGGGTACGAGCATCCGCTCAATCTCCTTGCCGATGGCGCCATAACCCACCAGCAGCACCCTTTTGCCCGTCAGCTCCTCCAGCAGGACGGGCGGATACAGCGGACGCGTATCCCCGGTGAGGCTGGCATAGCTCGCGCCGGCCTCGAAGCGGCGCTTCCACTGGCCGTCCCGCTGCACCTCGAGATAGAACGGAAAGTATTTCAGCATGGCCAGAATCGCGGCCACGGTCCACTCCGCAGTGGAGATGTTGTGCGCGCCGCGGGCATTGCAAATGGTCACATGCGGCCCCACCACGGCGGGAATCCACTCCGTTCCCGCCATCGTCGAGAGCACCAGGCGCACCCCGCGCAGCCACGGCCAGATCTTCATGGCGCGCGTCGAGTAGGGGTCGGGAATCCAGACGTCGATTTCGATCTCGCGGTCCAGAGAATCGGAGAGCGGAATAAGCTCGATTCCCTGGGGAAAATCGCGGAATAACTCCGGTGCGAAGACTGCTGGATATCCGACTCGTAGCATGGCATTGCACCGCCCGATCCATGCGGGCGCCTCGACCCTATGCTAAACCAGCGGGGCGATTCCAGCCGTCTTCACCCCTGCGGAAAGCCGGCGCCTCTCTGAACGAGTCCAGGAAAGAAGTGAGACAAGTCACCGTCGCGGGCGGCCTGGATCGGTCATTCTGAATTCATGGGAATCTCTCACTGCGGATGCGATCCATGCGCCTGAAGGCAAACAAGACGAGTTCTCAGCAGGTTGCCATGCAGCTGCGCGGCGAACGCAAGCAGTACACCGGGCTTCTTTCCCTGGAGCGCCAGCGGCTTCTCGTCCACGCCGCGAAGACCGCGCTGGCGGCGGGCCTCTGCTGGGCCCTGGCGATGCGCTTCGGTCTGCACGACGGCTACTGGGGTTCCATCAGCGCCATCATCGTCCTGCAATCCAATATGGGCGCAACCGTCAGCGCCTCGCGTGATCGCATTCTTGGCACGCTGATCGGCGCCATGTTCGGCTTTTCGTTTTCGCTCTTCGGCGCGCTTCCCTGGAACTTTGTTCTCGCCGTTCTCGCCGCGGTGATCCTCTGCGGTTTGCTGGGGTTGCGCAGCAGCTCGCGTCTGGCCGGAGTCACCATCGCCATCGTCATGCTGGTCCAGAAAGCGGGTCCGCGCTGGGAACTGGCGCTGGACCGCGTGGTCGAGGTGATGCTGGGCATCGTGGTGGCTCTCGCCGTAACCACGCTGGTCTTGCCCGACCGCGCCCGGCTGCGTTTGCGCGATGGCTTGGCGCGGGAGTATGAGGTGCTGGGCGCCTTCTTCGATGCCATTCTCGTGGGCTTTCGCGGCGCGCCCGCCGAGAACCTGTCCGCGCTGCGCGACGATGCGCTGGCCATGCTGCGCGCTAACAATCAACTGCTGGAGGCCGCGCGCAACGAGCCCTCAGGCGGTCCTGGCTGGCGCGAGGGACTGGGAACTCTCTCGCAGTTTGGCCGCTCGGTCTTCGACGCTCTGGTGGCGCTGGAGTTCTCAGTCAAAGACACCAACGAGTTTGGTTACGCGCAGCAACTGGAGCCTGCCCTGGGACAACTGACTGCGGATATCCGCTTCGGCTTCAAGCACGTAGCCGGCTGTATTCGCGATTGGCGCTTCCATGTGCCGCCGCCGATGAATCTCGAAGAGGACATCGCCCAGCTGGAAGCCCGCATGACCGCGGCGCGGCCCACTGGCATCGAGTTCTCGCAGGCCGAGATTCTGCGCGCCTATGCCGTGCAGCTTCATCTCAAGCAGATAGCTCGGCTGCTGAGGGCCTCGCGCGTTGAGACCAGCCGCGCAATCGGCGAGGCGCTGGACTGATCCTGAGTTCCGGAGTTGAACCTCCTTTCCGAATCCCCGCGGCTTTTGCGGCCATTGGGTCCGCGGCTTACTCAGTACCGCAAGACAGGCCTCATGCGTGATCCGCTGTGATGGCGACCGACGCGCCGGTCAATGACGATGCTGAAGCTGTGAGCCGCATCTCGCCCGGCCGGCCGCTGGATTGCACCAGCGCCAACGCCCTCCCGGCGAAGGCCTTGCGCCGGTTTCCCTGGTAGCTTTCGTGGCTTTCGGACTGTCCGTTGTCCAGCCCGAGGATCCGCCCCGGCCCGCTAAGTTCAAAGACCAATTCGTTGTCTGCGGTGGGAACGATGCGCCCTTCCTGGTCGACGATTTCGACGGCAACATGACAAAGGTCGTCCCATTCCGTGCCGATGCGCGCTCGATCCGCTGCAAGGCGAATAGCCGCCGGACCGCCGGTCGTGCTTCGTTCCACGGTCAGCACAACCTGGCCGTCCTTTGTGCCCACGGCTCTGAGCGTACCGGGTTGATAAGGCACGTACCATGCGAGATGAAGATCGCCAGTGGTTTGCAGCACCTTATCTCTGGGCGGAAAGTGCGCCCACTCATTCTCCATGCCCGTCTCCGGAAACATGAAACCCTGCACGCCGAGGCTCTTGCCGTTCAGGAATAACTCGACCGTGTCGCAGTTCGTGAAGCAGATCACGGGAATTATCTCGCCTTCCTTACCGGCCCAGTTCCAGTGCGGTGACAGGTGCAGCACGGGAGCCTTCGTCCAGATGCTCTTGTAGAAGTAATAGCCATCCTTCGCAAAGCCGCAGGTATCGATGACACCGGAGCGCGACGCCTTGAACGGCCATCGCGCCTCGCCTAGGTAGTCCACGCCGGTCCACATGAAGTCGCCGCTCACGTAGTCGTAAACCTGGGTGAATCGTTGCAACTGCTCGATCTCGATGCGCTCGTTGGACGTGGGCTTGGCGCTGTAAAAAGAGGTGCTCGCGCCGGGATAAAAGCTGGGCATCGCCCCGTTCTCGGTTCCGATGAAACGCCGCCGCGGGAAGTCGTGGCGATCGATGCTGTAGAGCTTCTCGCGCCGGTCGCGCCAGCGGCCGACGTAGTTATAGCCCACCACGTCGAGTTCGGCCAGAAACTCCGGCAGCGCGGCGCGGGGTTCCGCTGCGATCTGGTCGCAGGCCACGGTGACCAGCCGCGTTGGATCGTCGCTGTGCAGTATCTTCATCAATCCGCGCAGAGTTTCCACGCCTCTCGGTACATCCTGATCCTGAACCTCGTTGCCCACGCTCCAGATGACGATGGACGGATGATTGCGGTCGCGGGCGATCATGTCCTTGAGGTCGCGCGCACCCCATTCGTCGAAGTACCGGTGGTAGCCATACTCCGGCTGTTTCCTCTCGCGCCATTCGTCGAAGGCCTCGGCCATCACCAGAAAACCCATAACATCGCAAAGGTCGAGAAACTCCTCGGTGTGCGGATTGTGGCTGGTGCGGACGGCGTTGCAACCCATCTCCTTCAGCAGCGCGAAGCGCCGCTCCCAGATTCGCTTGGGCACCGCGGTGCCCACCGATCCTCCATCGTCGTGCAGGCAGACTCCGTTCAGCTTCACTCGTTCACCGTTCAGCAGAAATCCCTTGTTCGCGTCGCACTGAATCGTGCGGATGCCGAAGGCGGTATTCACGGCATCTGCTTCCGCGTTGTCGCAGCGCAGCGTCTGGCGAGCGGAATAAAGGTACGGCGAGTTTGCGGACCAGAGCCTGGGCTGGGGTACAGTTATGCGCTGCACAAAGAGATGCTCTCCGCCGGCCGGGATCTCCGCCTCGGTCTCCGCCGACTGCACGGTAACTCCGTCCCGGTCGACAATGGACGTGCTCAGCTTGCAAAGTGCAGACCTCGCAAGCTCATTCCGTACCCGCGTTGAAACTTCGACGACGCCATTCTGCGGAGTTATCTGCGGAGTGGTAACGCCCGTGCCCCACTGCTCGATGTAGACCGGCCCGGTATTGATAAGCCAGGTATGCCGGTAGATGCCGGAGCCCGAGTACCAGCGCAGGTTCGGCTGATGGGAGTTATCTACTCGCACGGCCACCACGTTTGGCTCGCCGCCAAAATGAAGATGCGGAGTGAGATCGTAGTAGAAAGTTATGAAGCCATAGGGGCGCGTGCCAAGATGCTGGCCGTTGATCCACACGTCGCTGCACTGGTATACGCCGTCGAACTGCAGCAGGATGCGGCGTCCCGCACAACTCTGGGGAAGCTGGAAGCTCTTGCGGTACCAGCCAGTGCCGGTTGGCAGGTAGGCTCCCTCGCTGCCGGATGGTTCGCTTTCGCTGAACGGTCCGGCAATGCTCCAGTCGTGCGGCAAATCCACCGGAGACCAGCTTCCGTCGGTGTACTGCGGCGACTGCGCGCCGGGCATATCTCCCTTTGAAAAGCTCCAGCCGCCGTCGAAGCTAACTTTACGCGCGAGCGGCTGTGCGCCCGCCGAAGCCGCCTCGCCGGCCAGGGCATTCTTCAGTCCTATGGCGGATGCAACTCCCACCAGGGCGGCATCGCCCAGGAAGGCTCTTCGTGTCAGTTCGCGAGTCATGAGCTCGATTCTCCTTCAAGAACGGGATAACAGCATCTTCATTCCTGCTTGCCTGCATCAGTAAGTTGCTAGAGTAACTCGCAGCGCCTCGGGCTGCAAAGAGAAGTCGAGTCCCCAGTCCGTTTGATCGCCATTCAGGATGCGAATGGGCTTGAATGCGCCGTCTTCATATGCGCCCTCTTCCACGCGCAGAAACTGCCGATGCAGCCATTTGCCATCGATCAGTGCCGAAGGCGTCTGTCCTGTTCCGTTCACGATCTGCTGCGACTTCCGCTGCTGCTCGGTGCCCGCCGGCCGGAAGTCCACGCGGGCTAGCATTCCAGTGATCAGAAACTCATTGTCCTTGAGTTGAGCGACCAATGCGCGCCCCACAGGCTCTGCATTTCCCTTCGCTGAACCGCCGCGGCCAACTCCATAGGAAACCACCGCGTCCCAATCTCCAAAATGAAGTGTCTGGGTAGGTTTGCCTTCTTCTTCCGCCACCGCCTGGAGCTTGCCCTCGAAGTTAAGACGGGCTATCTCGCGCATCATTGGAGCGATCAGCCGGTAGTTACGCGCCGTCGATTCCAGAAAGCCCTCCGGCGTTTCCGGCTCGCCTTTTTGCGGCGCATGAGCTCGCGTGTAGTCCAGGCCGAATGGCGAGTAGCCTATGGCCTGATTGCCGAGCACCGAGAAGAAGAAACGGGCGGCATTGCCGAAGCCGCTGGTCTCCGGAACGAACAATGCATTGTCCGGCCGATGATAGAGATCCACCACCTTCAGATACGATGCGCTGTCCAGCAGATAGATATCCGGCGCCTCGATATCGATCGCGGGCGCCTCCGCCTTCCAGATGGGAATTACGTTGTCCGTGGGGCCGCCGCTCTCGTAACTGCCAGGCGCGCCCGGTTTGATCGGATCGCGCAATGCGGCGTTGACGTAAAGCGGCAGCGGGTAGACGGCCTTGCCCGCGGCGGCAATCTGCCCAACGTATTTGGCTATGGCCCAGGCATGGAAGTTTACGTCGGCCTCGTCGCCGAACGCTTCCCGCCAGTTCGGAGCGGGCGTGGATGGCGTCTTGTTCATTGCCTTCATAACTTCTGCGGGAACCGGAGCTTCAAAGAGTTTTTGCGCGGCCGGTGAGTAATCGCGAAGGGTTCCCCAGGTGCCGGTTTCGTTCTCAACCTGCACCATGATTACAGTTCGATCCGGGTCGGCAGTCTTGAGGTGCCGCATGAACGCGGTGAATGCGCGCGCGTCGGCATAGAGAGACGCACTGGCAAACGGCGACGGCGAGTCGACAAACTCGCCGTTCTTATTGGTAACGTGGAGGTAAAGCTCCGGCTGTAACTTCATCCATTCGGGCATGTAGTGCTGGCTGCCGTTCTTCCAGGTGCCGAACCAGAGCAGGACCAGGCGAACGTGGTGCGCGCGGGCCTGAGCGAGAACTGTGTCTATCTCCGAGTAATCGAACTGTCCCGGTTTCGGCTCGAACTGCTCCCAGTAGATCGGCGTTTCGAGCGTGTTAGCATGAAGATACTCAACTGCGGACCAAACCTTGGGAAGCAATGCCGGCCAATCGCTTGAGTTATTCGACTGCACGCCCAGCATAAGAAAGGGCGCGCCGTCCACCATCAGGGCATAGCGGCCATCGCTTTCGACGAGGCGCGGCACCGGGTGCTCCTTAACCTGCGCCTGCAATGCGACCCCCGCGCCCATCACCGCCATAACAAACGCGATCGTGAAGTTCTTCATCGCCTTCAATCCTCATTTCTTCCGCGTTCCAAGCGCGGGCTTGAACAAACTCATAACTCATGGAACAACACCTTTCATTCACTTCGTTGCCATTTGAACCCGTGAAGCTGCCGGCAACGCAGATGCGCAACTGGCATGGATCGCCGCCAACCGCCCGCGAAACGCTGCGCAGCATCCGCGCCGGTCATTGTGATGCGATCTCGATCTCTGCCGGGGCAAGCCCGGGCGACGCGGCCGTCAGCCTGATCTTTCCCGCCTGCGGCGTGGATTGGACGATGACCTGCGCCAGCCCATTAAAGGCGCTGCGCTTCCATTGCGGGGCCGGCGTGACGATCTGGACCGCCGCCGGGCCTGGGCCGTACCAGTGGAAAAGTTGCGTACCCTTATCGTTAAAGCGGGTGGCAAAGATCGTCACCACGTTGCGCCCCAGCTGCAGCAGGCCGCGGTCGAGCGTGTAGGAGTAACCGACCGGATCGCGCCGCAGATTTAGCCCCAGCGCATGGCCGTTCAGATAGATGGACTGAGTCTCTCCCACGCTGCGCAGCACCAGAGTTATGACCGCGTCTTCCGCATCAGCGGGCAGAGTGAATGCGCCGCGGTACACGCTGGCCGGCGGATCGACGCGACGCTCATCCCAGCGGGGATCGCGCGCCTTCTCCCATGAGGTATCGTCGAAGCCTGGAGCAGTCTCCGGCCCGTCCGCGCGCGAATCGATGGAGCGCGTGCGCCACTCCGCAACCGGAACCGCGCGCACCGTCTCGATGTACTTGTCGGGTTCGTGCGAGGCGGGATCGCCGTTGCCGGAGCCGATGATTTTTCCAGGGCCGGTCAAGCTGAAGGAGACGAGGTTTCCGGCAGTCGGCGACATTCGTCCGGCTGCATCATTGACGCGCACCGCGACCACCGAGACCGATTCGCCGTCGGCGGCGATCCTGGCCGCATTGGGAATGAGCTGGATGGCAGCCGCCGGGCCCGCGGTTGCCACCGTATCGCTCGCAACTTCATTGCCGGCGGCGTCGTATCCGCGGGCCACCAGAATGCCCGGCTCGTAAGCCACCTTCCATTCCAGATGCGAGTTGCGCGGCATCGCCTTGCGGCCCAGGCTCTTGCCATTGAGGAAGACCTCGATTGCATCGGCATTGCTGTAGACGCGCACATCGATGGGCTGGCCCTCCTTACCGGGCCAGTTCCAGTGGGGCAGCAGGTGCACCATCGGCTTTTCAGTCCACCAGGACTGGAGCAGATAGGCGTTGTCTTTGAAGAAGCCGCAGGTGTCTAACATGCCGAATTGCGAGCCGATGGCCGGCCACTCGAATGGCGTAGTCTCTCCGCGGTAGTCGAAGCCGGTCCAGTAGAAGAGACCCGCCGCAAATGGGCGCGCGAGGTAGTAGCGCCAGCTATCTTCGACTGAGGCGTGATGGCCGTCGGCCTCGAAGTCGTAGGCCACCAGATGCTGATGCTCGAGGTCGTCGGCATAGATGCCGCGCGTGTGTTCCGACGAAGACTCCTCGGTGCCGACGATGGGCTTCAAAGGAAAGCGGGCGTGCATCTCGTCGATATGGTGCTGCACGTAGTAATTGAATCCGAGCACATCGGCCGAGAGCGAGCTGCCCGCGCCGGAGCCGCTGAGCGCGACGGTGAAGGGGCGCGTGGGGTCCAGACGCTTGCCGAACGCTTGCATGTCGCGGGTGATCCGCTCGCCGAATGCAGTCCATTCCAGCGACCACTCCTCGTTGCCGATGGACCAGAGAACGACACTGGGGTGGTTGCGGTCGCGGACGATCAAGCGCCTGAACTGGCCGTAGTCTTCGGGCGAAACGCCCATCCTTCTGTTCTCATCCAGCACCAGCATGCCCAGCCGATCGCAGGCATCCAGCAGCTCGGGCGTGGGCGGATTGTGCGAGGTGCGGATGGCGTTCGAGCCCATCGCCTTGAGTCGTTCCACGCGGAATGCATTAAGCGCGTCGGGCACGGCGACGCCCACTCCGGCGTGGTCTTGATGGTCGTCCGTGCCTTTGATCTCCACGCGCTTGCCGTTCAAGAAGAAACCGTGGTCGGGATCGAAGCGAATGGTGCGAATGCCGAAAGCGGTTTCGTAGCGGTCCACCACTTTGTCGCGGATGCTGATGGTCGTGATCAGCTTGTAGAGATAAGGGTCTTCGAGCGACCAAAGATGGGCGTCGTGAACGGGGATCGTCGCGGAGTAGTCGCTGCTGACTGCGGCTGGAGCGGCCGCGTCGTATGTGATGGATAGCCCTGCCGACTTTCCGGCTGCGTCCTCAATCTCCTCGTCGATGGTGAAGTGCGCGCTCGATTCGCTGTCGTTCCGTACCGTAACTTGCGCCGTTACCTGCGCCTTGGGATGCGCGGCGGTTGGGTCTGCTACCGTTGCGCTGACAAACGTACCATCGTGCGCCACGTGCAGCGGGCCAGTCTTGGTGAGCCAAACATGACGGTAGATTCCGGCGCCCTCGTAGAACCACCCCTCCTCGAGGGTAGCGTTCACCCTCACCACGATCGCATTCGTGCCGCCATAGTTGAGGTAGTCGGTGATGTCGTAGTGGAAGCTCGAGTAGCCGCTGGGCTCGGTGCCAATATAGAAGCCGTTCACCCAGACCTGCGAGTCCCGGTAGACGCCATCGAAGGCGATCCCGATGCGGCGGCCAAAATCTTCGGCGGGAATCGTAAACGTCTTGCGATACCAGCCCACGCTGTTCTCAGGGAAGTTGCGGCCGATGGCCTTCGAACCGTGATTGCCGTCGCCGCGCCGGTCGAAGGGCAGCTCGACGGCCCAGTCGTGCGGCAGGTTGACGGTGCGCCAGGTTCGGTCGTCGAATTTGGGCGAGGCCGGACCGTCGCCGTAACCGGCCTTGGCGAAGAAGAACGGAATCGTCGCGAAGTCGAAGTCTTTGTGCTGGTCGGCGGCATTGCCAAGAGCGAAGCGCCACCCGGTGTCCATCGGGATTCTCTCTCTGACGTTTGCTGCGCCAGTCTGCGCCGGCTGCGCGTGGCCCTGCAGGGTGAAGGCGGCGCAAATGAGAAGTGCAAGCATCGGCTTGAAGGGAGAACGAACGTTCATTCCGGCTCCGAGTTGCTGGGTAGTTGAATCGATTCTCGCAGACCGCGCGCCAATGCGCGTTGGAGTCCGCACACCCATGATAGTCGCGCGGAATGAACGAGGGCTGGCAGGGATGGGATTCAACCCATCCATGTGTCCCCTGGGGGAATGCCGCCTCCGCGAGTCGGGTTTGTTCGGAGGCTCCCTGGATGCCCACATGCCGCCGCGGGGCGTACAATCGCTCACAATCGGGAGACTGCCGGGGAATCGCGTCTGAAAGCGCATCCGGCACGAACTGGAAGCGCCTAGGCGGCGAATTCAGTCGAACTACCCAAATGGAGTTATCAATGCGAACGAGTCGGATGTTTCTTCGTTTCATGGTCGCTGCCGCTTGTGCGGCGGGATTGAGCCAGGCTCAAACCGGCGCTGGCATTCCACACCTGCAAAGGCAGGGCAACGCCACCCAACTGGTCGTGGACGGCAAACCGTTCCTGATAACCTCGGGAGAGCTTTCCAACAACGCGGCCAGCAGTCTAGAGGAGTTGGAGCCCGTCTGGCCCAAACTTGCCGCCAACAACCTGAATACCGTGCTGGTCGCCATCTCCTGGGCGCAAACCGAGCCGGAGGAAGGTAAGTTCAACTTTACCGAGCTCGATGGCGTAATCGCCAAGGCGCGGGAGAATCATCTGCACCTTGTCGTTCTCTGGTTCGGCTGCTGGAAGAACGGCACATCGAGTTATCCGCCCGTCTGGGTCAAGAAGGACTATGCGCGCTTCCCGCGCATTCAGATCAACGAAGGCAAAACAGTTTCCATCGTCGGTCCTGTCGAAACCCTGAGCACCTTTGGCGAAGCCACAAGCGATGCCGATGCCAAAGCCTTTGCCGCCCTGATGCACCACATCAAGGAAGTGGACGGCGACCAGCACACCGTGCTGATGATGCAGGTGGAAAACGAAGTCGGCGTCCTGCGCGATTCGCGCGACCGCTCGCCCGCCGCCAACCGCGCCTATAATGGCCAGGTTCCTGCCGAGCTTATGAGTTACCTTGAAGCTCACAAGGATAATCTGATTCCCGAGTTCCGCGAAGTTTGGGCCGCCAACGGCTTCAAGAAATCCGGCACCTGGGAGCAGGTCTTCGGCCCCGGAAAACCGGCTTCCCAGGAGCTGCCAGTCCAGACAAACATCTCGTATCTGGGACTGATTCGGCATGACAGCGAATGGCTGAAGCTGACCTGGCCATCGGATGAATTCTTCATGGCCTGGAACTATGCCCGCTTCCTCGAAAAGGTCATCAAGGCCGGCAAGGCCGAATATAACATCCCCATGTTTGTGAATACCTGGCTGCAATCGCGCGACGAGGCCTGGCCGGGTACCTATCCCAGCGGCGGCCCGCTACCCGAGGTGCATGACATCTGGCGCGCCGGCGCGCCGGACATGGACATCCTTGCGCCCGACATCCACATCGATTACTTCGACGATGTCTGCGAGCGCTATCTGCGCGGCGGCAACCCGCTCTTCATTCCCGAGACCAGCACCAATGCTCCCAATGCCCTCATGGCGGTCGGCAAATATAACACCATCGGCTTTTCGCCCTTCGGCGTCGACAGTGTCAGGCCGATTCCGCCCGAGCTTGCCACCACTTATGGCATCCTCAACCAGTTAGCGCCGATTATCCTGGCTCACCAGGGCACCGACGGCATCACCGCCGTCCGGATGAGAAAAGGAGATGCGCCCAAGAAAGTCAATATAGGCGATTACACCCTGACTCTGACTTACACGGGCCGCAATCTCTTCCTGCCGGTTCAGGAAAAGGGAGGAGTTCAACCATCGTCGCGTTTTGGACCGCAGGACGCGTCCAACCTGCCGCCGATTGAAGCGGTGACCATGATCATCGCGACCGACCGGGATGAGTTTTACTTTGCCGGAGGCGGCGTGCGCGTCGACTTCGCCTCTAACTTCCCCGGACCGCAGAATGTCGGCCTCGCCGAGGTGGAGCAGGGCAAGTTTGTCGATGGCAAGTGGGTCATTACTCGTCGAATCGCCGGCGACGACGATGGACAAGGCGACCTCCTGACCATCAATCCGGAAAAGATTGAGCGCGTGCAGCTCTACCGCTTCCCATAGAGCTTTTGCGCATATCTATTCAACGTCGTAGATGCCCCACCCTCGCCGCGTTCTTGTAGTTGCGGCTAGGGTGGGATCGCGGGTGCTCCAGGTCTCGCTTCTGAGACCCTGGAGTCCGCAGTCACAGTGCCCCCGCGAACCCACTGCCAGCTACAAGCCCGCTGCGTCCGCCCCATTCGCTTTCGCCGGCCCGGCAGCCGCGGTCTTCGCCGCCGCCCCCGCCGCCTTGAGCGGAATCGGCTGCGCCGGCGGCGCCTGGTGCATGGTTACAATGATGGCTCGCGCCGGTTTCTGCCCCGCGCACCGATAAGAGTGCGCCGAACCGGCGTCGAAGTAAACCGCGTCGCCCTCCGCCAGCGTGCACTCCTGGTCTCCGTGGCGCAGCGCCAGCTCTCCCTGCAGCACATACAGGAACTCGAACCCCGCATGCACGTGCGCCTTCGGCTCCATCCCCCTGGCCAGCGGCACAAACTCGGCAAAGTACGGGTCCATGTGCCGGTCCGGAACCATGTAACCCAGGCTCTCAAAGTAGTAAGTCGGCGGCTCCGCTCCGGTCTGCGGCAGCCGCACCCGCTCCTTTTGCCGGTGAATCCTGAAGATGGACTGCGGCTCGCTCTCGAAGAAATAGGACAGATCCTTCGAAAACACCATTGCGATCCGCGCCAGGTTCCTCAGCGTGGGCACTACCCTACCCGTCTCCAACTGCGAAAGAAAGCTCGCAGAGAGCCCCGCATGCTTGCCCAGCTCCACCAGCCCCATCGACTTCTTCAGGCGCAGCCGCTTGATCCGCTCCCCAATCCGCTTCTCCTCGATGAACCGCTCCGCAGTCTCCGTGTCCACCTGGGTCTTTTGCGTCTCCTCGCTCCTCGCCCCTACCGGCTCGCCCATCCACCCTCCTGCCTGCACACGAATAGGATGCGCCTTAACCTGAAACTTTGTCCATATCGAAAGAATTATTTGTGCTGCTAAACCGATTTGATCTGCTGCTAATATGGTATTCGCCAGGACGAAAAGAATATCCATCCTGTCGATAAGCGCCTTGCCACTCCAGACCTCCAGCTCCTGGTCCAAATCCCGCCGACCCGCCGGTTTGCTCGCTTGCCGACCCTCCCAGGGCAAACGCATCTAAACTTGGACTCCGAGGAGTCTTAGCAGGTATGCATGGTCCCAAGCGGCCTGTAGTCGTTTTCCGTGGATGCCCAGTTTGCAGGTTTTGTCCTGTTTGAGCAGGT
>Ga0326727_10003322_pt1 | contig 51842 bp, 34 predicted proteins | sample MB2enrmetagenome_FD_207643 | JGI IMG/M metagenome (GOLD analysis project Ga0326727, IMG submission 207643) | Lab enriched peat soil microbial communities from McLean, Ithaca, NY, United States - MB29MY | ecosystem: Environmental > Terrestrial > Soil > Wetlands > Peat | place: USA: New York...
CATTGTTGGTGAGGCTATATCCCCAGCCCCAGATAGTGCCATTGCTCTTGAGGGAGTAGCTGTTGAAAGCAGTTCCCGCGATTGTCCGCCAATCACGGTCTGTGCCAATCGCGATCGGGATGGACCTATTGTTGGTCGTACCGTCGCCTAATTGGCCGTAGCAATTAAAACCCCAGGCCCAAAGTGAACCGTCCTTTTTTAACGCCAGGCTGTGACCATAGCCGGCGCAAACTTGGGTCCAGTTGGTTTCGTCGCCGATGCGGGTCGGAGTGCCGTAATGATTGGTGAGGTTTGCCTGACCAACTACTCCTTGGCCGTTCCAACCCCAAGCCCAGAGGCTGCCATCGTCCTTTAATGCCACCGTATGCCACCAGCCGCCAGCCACCTGCGTCCAATCCTTGGCCGACCCGATACGTTGTGGAAACTGCGAGATGACGGGCTGCGGGAGCAGATTTGTGAGGTTCAAATAAGTTTCGCCCCAGGCCCAAAGTGACCCGTCGGGCGCCAAGAGCAAAGCCATATCCCCCGCGTTAACCAACTGTGGCTCCACCTTGCCCGGTGGCAACGGTTTGCCCATCTGAATCCCCGGCGCATTGGGTTGAAGCACCATCACCAGCAGCGCAATAAGAATCAGGGCTGCCGCGACCGCGCAGCGTGTGAGGCATTTTTTCATGGCGGGCGATTTATGCAGTTCAATCGCATTCCACGCAACATGGCCGTCATTTCAGCAATGCGGTGAAGCCTGCTTGCTCGAAATGTTTGTCCCCTGTCAGGACCTCAGTGATTCCTTCATCGCGCATGGATACGAAGGACAAGCAGTCGGTCAAAGACCAATCCTTGTCCGGGCGTTGTTCAAACAGATAATACGTATCAGCAAAAACCGCCCTCATTTTTTAGGCTCGCCGCGAATGTAGTGGCCATGGTTGAGGGCGTAATCGGCGGGCAAATGGGGACGGGGTTTGGCCAATTTTTCCACCGCTGCCACCATGGGGTCGTGCGAAGGGGCAGGTTCGAGGGTCTCCACCTTCACTGCGGCGCCCTCCGGCAACCTTGTTCCCGGCGGCAAGACGACCCGTCCATCAACAACTTTTCCCGTAACGCTCATGGGCACATTTTGCTCCAAGTTCAAGACGAACGCAAGCCGGCAAACGTATTAACCGGGGATCAGGATTAGATTCTAACGGTTGAAATGTCGTTAAATTGTCTCTCACATTTGGGCGGCGCGCCGCCCTACCGAAAAATTTCGAATATCTTTGATTAGGATTAGGATTAAGATTAGGATTAGGAGCAGAAAGAGGAACGGGAAAGGCTTACTCGACGGAGAAGTTGGCGCGGGTTTCGCCTTTGGCGGCTTGATTGACGGGCTTGGGCGCCAGGATGAAAAGCCGTTGCGGAGGGATCTGGCCCGACTCGGTCAGGGCGCTCTCCACAGCCCGCGCCCGCGCCTGCATCAGTGCCCGCAATTCGTCGTCTGTCACTTGGATGCCCGCCAGCAACTGTTCCTCCATCCGCGCGGCGTCCGAGGCGGCGGGGGCAAGAGCCGCTGCCGACGGCGGTTGAGCCGGGACGACGGGGGCGCGTGAGGACGCGACCATCACGGGCGGGCGAGGGTTGGCGGCCTGATGGCGCATGAGCAATTCGCCGCCCCGCATGGCCTCGTTCGCGTGCCAGTGCCTCGGGTTGTAAGGCGGCGGCGCGGAGGGCAGTTTCGACTGCGGGCGCGGCGGGAGCGCGGCGACGGAGGGCGGAGCGTTGGAGGACGCGGGCAGGTTTGTGCCGAATGTCCGCTGGTAAAGTTTTTGCAGAAGGCGCGCGTAGTCGGCAGGCTCGAGGTTGATGGATTCGACGTCCGGCACGGGCTGGCCGGCGGCGGCCAGTTCGTCGGCGCGGAGTCTGGCGACTCGCCGCCGCAAATGTTGTCGCGCCAGCACCGCGCCGTCGGCGGCCGGGTCGCAGGCGCCGGCGATTTGCAAGGTGAGCAGGGGCCGTTCGTAGAGCACCTTGGCCAAGGACTGAATGCGGGCTTTTTCGGACGGCTCCAGGGTGGAACTGCCCGGGGCGAAATCGGCCGAGCTGGGGGCCGGGCCGCCGCCGCCCACCAGCTTGCCCAGGAAGGTGAAGGGCGAGGCTGCCGCCTTGGCCACGAGATTCTCCACCACGTGCCAGATGACCGGGCCGATCTTGAACTTGGGATCGTCCAGGCTGCCGGAGACGGGCACGTCCAGAGTGATGTTGCCCTGGCGGTCCTTGAGCAAGGCGACGCCCAGCTTGATGGGCAGATGGACGGCGTTGGTGCTGTCGTTTCGCGGACCCAGGGTCAGGTCGGCGATGATGATTTTATTGGTGGCAACCAGCTTGCGATGGGCGATGGCGTATTGCAAATCCAGGAGCAACTTTCCCTTGTTCAACTGGTAGCCGCCGTATTTCTCCATGTAAGGAGTGAAGGGTGTCAGCTCGAAGTTCTTAAAGGATATGGTCAGGTCAAGAGCGAGGTCCCCGGCCAGCGGAGCGACCGTTCCGGAAATGGAGAACGGGGAAAGCTGGTCCACGCTGCCCCGCATCTCCACGGCGGCGGGCGCCGGCTCGTGGGTCGAAAGATTTTTGATCGAGCCGCCCAGTTCCCGCACGTCGAAGGCGCAATTGGGCGTGAGGGATTGATCAATAAAATGGAACGAGGCCTTCTCCAGGAGCAGCGCGCCCAGGTCAATCGGAATTTCCGGGGCGGCGGAAGGCGCGGACGCGGCCGCCGGCGCGGCCGCCGGAGCATTGGCGGGCAGGACGGAGAGGAGGTTCAATTGCCGGTTGGTGTCCAGGAGCACAATGACGTTGAAGCCGGTCAGCGCGACCTCCCGGATTTGAAGTTTGGGCGGCGGAAAGGCGGCTTGGATGCCCGTGATCGAGAGGGCGTCGAACTTGACCAGGTCGCGGTCATGCGCCAGATCGGTGGTAACGAGATTGGTCAAAACCACGTCTCCGGCGAAGTCGCCCGCCGGGCCGTTGGTGGTGAGGGAGACAGAGGCCCGACCGCGGGCGCTGAGCCGGCCTCTGGCCAGGTTCAGGTTGGCCTGCCCGGCCAGGTAAGGTTGGAAGGGCGGCAAGTCCAAGTCTGTCAAGTCGAGGTTCAGGCCGGCGGAAACGGGAGACAGAGCGACCGTGCCGTGGACGGACAAGCCGGCCTGGCCGTTCAAACGCATGGAGGCGGCGATGGAAACGGGAGCATTGGCGGCGCTGTTGAATCCCTCGAGGGTGAAGGCCAAATCCCCGACATCCAGCCTGACCGGGCGCGGCGGCTTTTGGTCCTCCACCGCAACGGCGTAATGGGTGAACTCGATTTTATCCACTTGCGCCGTCCACGGTTGGGCCGCCGGGGCGGAAGCGGGCGCGGGCGCAGCGGCGGACGGGGATTTATTGAGCAAGGCCAACAGATTGATCGTGCCGTCGCGGCTTTGCCGGACCAATAACGAACCGCCGGAGGAGGTGACGGAACTGACATGCGCGGCCTGCCTGGCCAAGCTGGCTTGGGCGAGGATGACGGACAGCGAGGGGATGGAGAGGACCGTTTCGCCGGTGTCGGGCGATTTGACGCGCAGATCGGACAATTGCGCGGTCCCGTTTGTCACGGTGGCGTCGGGACCTTTGGCGCCGATGGCGAATTGGTAATCCGCAGCGGCGTCCAACCTGCCGGCGAGCAGTTCCGCCCGCGTGAAAGCGGCCAGATACGGAGCGTATTGCGCCAGCTCCAGGCCGGTGACCTTGACGTGGCCGGAGGATCGGAGGGGCTGGATGGTGATTTTGCCCGTGGCCGAGAACCTGCCACCGGCGCCCGACACGGCGGAGAAAACATAGGGAGCGGCGGCGTTGGGCTGCGTGGAGAAGTTGGCCACCTCCAAATTGATTGGCCGTAGCGTGTCGTGGAAAGGCGTCGGCGGCGCCAAGTCCTCCACTTCCACACTGCCAGCCACGACGCGCAGGCTCTGCACGATGGCCGCCGGCAGACCGGATGCGGGAACGGGAGCGGCCCCAGGCGAGGGCGGCGCGCTGGCTTCGATCAAATTGTCCACATTAAGCGTCCCGTCCTTGCGCCGGATGACGAGGGCGGTGGGACGGATGAGGTAAACATCCTTGAAGACCCAGGCCCGATGGGAAAGGGAGGAAAGGGCCTGGAACTGGAGATGGAACTCGTTGAAGCCGGCGAAGACATGGCCATTGGTCTCCGTCAAGGAGACCCCGCGGAGGTAGAGGTCGAAAGTGAAGGGATTGAAGGTCACCTGGTGAATGGCCGCCTGGCGTTTGGTCAGGGCCGGCAGGCGTTTGAGCATTTGCGATTTGATGACAGCCGGGACGAGAAGGAAGCCTGCCACCGTGTAGGCCAGCACGACACCGGCCATCCAGGCCAGGATTTTAATCCGGCGCGAAAGTTTGGGTCTTTTGGGAAGGTCGTTCATGTCAAACAAATTAAGCTAATCCGCACATTGGTGTCATAATTATTATGCAGAAGGCCACAGCGCGCACAAGTATAAATCCACAGCAAGCACACCCGAATTGGTTGAGAGAAGGGATGCGGACCGCGAGGCGCGGCCCGCCGCACGCGAGGGCGCGCGCGCTCCCCGGAACCTCATTTGTTGGCGGCGCGAAGGGCCTTTTGCATGAACTCGACCTGGCTGCGCAGCGGGGCGGGCGGCCGGGGCTTTGCGCGCCGATAGCTCCCGCCGGGTTGCAGAAACCAGGCCTTGACGTTGTCGGCCAGCGGAAGGCCAAGCAACTCGCGCGTGACCCGCCGCCGCAGGCGGGGGTCCTCGATGGGAAAGACGGCCTCGATGCGGCGGAAGAAATTGCGGGGCATCCAATCGGCGCTGCCGGCCCACAATTGGGGCCGGCCCCGGTTCTCAAAATAAAAGAGGCGGCTGTGTTCCAGAAAACGGTCCACGATGCTGCGCACGGTGATGTTCTCGCTCAAGCCGGGCACTTGCGGGCGCAGGCAGCAAATGCCGCGCACCAGCAAGTCAATCTGCACGCCGGCCTGCGAGGCGCGGTAAAGGGCGTCGATGACGCCGCCGTCCACCAGGGCGTTCATCTTGGCCATGATGCGGGCGGGCTTGCCGGCGCGGGCGTTTTGGGTCTCGCGCTCGATGAAGGCGATGATGCGGCGGTGAAGCTCAAAGGGCGCCAGCAACAGTTTGCGGGCCGGCTGATAGTGGCCGATGCCGGTGAGCAGATTGAAGGCGTTGGTCGCGTCCTCGCCGAAGTCCGGCTGGCAGGTGAGCAAACCGACGTCGGTGTAAAGGCGGGCGGTGGTGGGGTTGTAATTGCCGGTGCTCAGATGGACGTAGCGGCGAATGGCGCCGGCCTCCTTGCGCACGACGAGGGCCAATTTGCAGTGGATTTTGTAGCCGACCAGCCCATAGACGACATGGACGCCGGCCTCTTCGAGCTTGCGGCTCCACTGGATGTTGTTGGCTTCGTCGAAGCGGGCGCGCAACTCGACCACGGCGGTGACTTGTTTGCCGTGGGCGGCGGCCTCCATGAGGGCGCCGACGATGCGGGTATCGCCCCCGGTGCGGTAGAGGGTTTGCTTGATGGCCAGCACGCGCGGGTCGCGGGCCGCAGTCTCCAGGAAGCCGACCACGCTGTCGAAACTTTCGTAAGGATGGTGCAGCAGGATGTCCTGGCGGCGAATGGCGGCGAAGAGGTCCTTTTTGCGGCGCAGGGCGGCGGCGACGGGCGGCAGGAAGGGCCGCTGGCGCAAAGGGCTGGAGTGCTCCTCCTCGTAGATGGCCATGAGCCGGGCCGGGTAAAGCGGGCCGTCAATGAGGTTGAGGTCCTCCTGCGTCAGGCGCAAGGTGCCCAGGAGGGCGTCGCGGATGGATTTCGGGCAATGATGATCGGTCTCCAGGCGCACGGCGTCGCCCTTGCGGCGGTTGTGCAACTCGTTTTCAATGGCCTTGAGCAAATTGCCGCTGTCCTGCTCGTCAATATAAAGTTCGCTGTTGCGTGTGAGGCGAAAAGGCCAGTAGCCGGCGATGTCGGTGCCGGGAAACAAATCGCGCAGGAAATGGCCAACGACCTGGCCCAGGAAAACATAATCGCGGCGCCCGTCCGGGCGGGGCAGGCGGACGACCGGGGGCAAGCCGCGGGGGACCTGGACGACGGCCAGATGGCGCAGGCGTTCGCCGCCGGTCTTCATCTCCAACTGCACGATGATGTTGAGGGATTTGTTCAACAGTTGAGGGAAGGGATGGACCGGATCAATGGCCAGGGGCGTGAGCACCGGGCGCACCTCCGAACGGTAGAAGTTTTCCAGCCATTGCAAGTCCGCCTGGTCCAGTTGCGCCGGGGCGAGGAAGCGGATGCCCTGGCGGGCCAGTTCCGGGGCCAGTTCATCGCGCCAGCAGAGGTCCTGATCCCGCACCATGCGGCGGATGCGCTTGCGCACGGCGCGCAAGGTCTGGGCGGGAGTCAAGCCGTCGGCGCCGGGAGCCGTGGCCCCGCTTTCGATCTGCTGTTTGAGGCCGGCCACGCGCACTTCGAAGAACTCGTCGAGATTGGAGCTGGTGATGCAGAAGAACTTGAGCCGTTCCAAGAGGGGATTGGAGGGGTCGCGCGCTTCCTCCAGCACGCGCTGGTTGAACTCCAGCCAGCTCAACTCGCGATTGAGAAATCGCGCCGGCTCAACGGCTGTGCCGGGGGCGGTCATGGGCTGCAATGGCAAAGGTTTGCTGAGTCTGACATGAACCCTGCCAAGCTGAATGAGGCGGGGGCGGCAAGGCAAGCTCAAAGCGGCGGCGGCGCGGGACACATCATCGGCCCTGGCGCCGGACTTTGGATCGTAGTGCTCCTGTTCGCCCGCCTGGCCGGCATCCATGCCGCCCTTTTTGCGTCTCGACAAATGTCCGCGCCAACGGAACTGGACGAGGGCCGCCACGGCGCGGAAACCGGCTAAAGCCGGGACTCCAAACTGCCCGCATGGAGTCCCGCCTTCAGGCGGCAAAAATAAATCCCTGGATGAAACAGGAGTTGCCCAGACGGCCCAAAGGGGATAAAAGCAAAGTGGCGCTGGCGCGCCGATTGCGGCAAAAAACGATCATGAGCCTGAAACGGATAGCGGCGAGACTGCACATGGGCGGTTGGACCTACGTCTCCAACCTGTTGCATGAAAAAGAACAACGCTGAGTTTGCGTCAATAGTGAGGACTGATAACTGCATCATGAAATTCCTTCAGACATTACTAGGTGCTTTAGTGGTCGGGCTGTTGATATTTCTGATAAGCTCGTGCAAACGTTCTCGCGAGAAGGATGCACCGCAAGATTCGGCGTTCAGAGCACGAGGATTGGTATGCGTGGCCAGGTTCACGGGCACGAATAATCTAGCTGAGACCGACGACCTTGTAATCAAAACACTGAAGACAAATGGGATTTACAGTATCGCGGAGGGATCCTTGGTGCATGCCGTTATGGTTCCGATAGGAGATGAAAAAAGGGCTATTAAAATTCTAAATGGATCGAAGCAACTGCAAGCGCGAGGTGTGATTACGAAGAAACAGTAGGCCACCAACAGTAGGTTCCATTGACATTGACGACGACGCCAAGGTGGAAGAGTTCCTGGCCTTAAACCGCAACCTCGAAGACACATTGCGCACACGCGGAGCCATCGCAACAGTTCTCACTTTTCAAACTTGAACTCCTGTCCGCCGCCGGCTGAACAGCGCACAACCACTCCATCAGGGCCAACTCAAAGCCATTCCTCCATCGGCGAGGCTGAGCGGTTTTGGCCAAACCGACGGGAGAATCTTGTCTGACACCCGGCGAGGGCTTCAATCCGCGGAGGGCTGGAGTTCAGACAAGTCGAATTTCAAGCCCTTCAAGACGAGGGAGGCCAGCTTGCCTTTTTGCGCGGCGGCGCAATGGAGTTTGTATCGCCCCTTGTGCAAGGAGAGGATTTCCATGGAAGCGTTGGCCGGATCGCCAATCCAGTACTCCTTGACGCCGAAGCGGGCGTAAAGGTCCTTCTTCACCGTGCGATCACGCCGCGCGCTGGCGGGGGAAACCAGTTCGACCAGCAAATCCGGCGTGCCGAATATGGCGCGCTCGCGCAGGAGGCCGACGTTGGCCGAAGCGACAAAAACCAGGTCCGGCTGAACGGTGTTTTGGTCGTCCAGCACGACATCCACGGGCGCAATGAAGAGCCGGCCCAACTTGTGCTTGAGGATGTGGTGCCGGAGGAGGACGGCCAGGTTCATGAGCCAGTCCTGATGCCAGAGGGTGGGTGCGGGCGCCATAAGAAGATTGCCGTCAATGATTTCATGGCGTTGGTCGTCATCGAGTTTGTAGTATTCCTCATAAGTCCAACGCCTGGCCTGTTTTTCGAGCACGGCTGCCATGTTGGTAATGTATCAAAAAAGAATCGCCGCGCCAGCCTTCATTGGGGCGGGGCGAGCAGCTTCTCCAACTCCGGACTCTTGGGGTGGCCAAGGTCCACCGCCCGCTTGTAGTGCCAGCGGGCCAACGCGGGCGAGGGCGGCTTGGCGGTGGCGTAGATGAAGGCCAGGCTGTAATGGGCCTCGGGGGCGTCCGGGTCGGCCGCCAAGGCTTTGCGGAGGGCTGTTTCGGCGGCGGGCCGCAGGCCTTTTTCCTGGAGCACGCGGCCGAGGTAGTACTGGGTGGGGGCGTTGGTGGGATTGAACTGGGCGGAGCGGCTCAAGGCGTTAAGCGCCTCGTCGAGCATGTGCTGGCGGTAGCGCAAGACGCCCAGCAGATAGAGGCTGACCGGATCGTCCGGGTCCAACGCCAGGGCGCGCTGGACGGTTTTTTCGCATTCGGGCAGTTGGTCCTGGGCGAGTTGAGCTTTGGCGAGGAAGGCCAAAACAAAGACGTTATTCTCGTCCTGGCTCAGGATTTGCTGGTAGATGGCGGCGGCGGCGGCGTAATTGCCGGCCATTGATTCGCGCGTGGCCTTGGTCATCAACTCCCCGACGCCGGTGGGCAGGTCTTTCATGGTGTGGACGGGGTGTTTGCGTTCCGCCGGTTCGGCGGGCAGCGAGGCGGGGAGCGGGGCGGGGTTCTTATCGAGCAGGGCCAACTCCTCCGGCGTGTAAGGGACGGCCTTGGCCTCCAAGACCGCCAGGCGGGCGCGCAATTGATCGGCCTCCGCGCCGGCGGAGGAGAGAGCGGCGAGTTGCTTTTGCAAATCGTCCCGCTGTAGCTGGAGTTGCTTGAGCTGGGCCTGCAAGGCGGGTGAAGATTGGCCGCCGTGGGCCTCGATGTCGGCCAGGTCTTTGGTGCGGGCGGCCAGTTCCTTGCGCAATTTCTCCTCTTCCTTGGCGGCGCGCGAGGATTTGAGGGTCTCAATCTGGCGGTTGGCCGCGTCGAGCGATTCTTTGAGCCGCGCGATCTCCGTGCCAGCGGCCGTGCCGGCCTCGGCGGGCGAGGCGGTTTTGGCCTGGGCGAGGGCGACGGCGAGCAAATCTCTTTCCTTTTGCAGGGCGACGATTTGGGCGTTGGCTTTGGCCAGTTCGCCCGGACTGACAACAGCGGGTTGGACGGAGAGGGCCTCCTTGAGCTTGTTCTGCAATTCGGAGTTGGCGTCGGTCAAAGCGCGGACTTGCTCGCGCAAACCGTCCAGCTCGGAGGCCGGAGTGGGCGGAGGGGCGGCCGCCAGGGGGGGCGCGTTGGTGGGGGGCAAATCCTTGGCCAGGGCCTGCAATTGTTGGGCGAGGTAATCGAGCCGGAAATTGACCACGTCGGAGTTCCAATAGGGGTGCCCGGCCTTGAGTTGTTGGAGGTCGGTGAGGGCTTGGCGGAATTTGGCGGCGGCGGCGGCGGGGTGGCCGTTTTGCAGCAGGGAATCGCCTTGGAGGATTTCGGTGTAAATATCGAGATATTCATCATCGGGTCCCGCGGCGCGCGCGGCGCCCGCCAAGGCCAGAAAAAGAGCCGCAAGAGCAATCCATCTCATAGGCCGGCCATAGTAACGAAGGGGGCGAGCCGTTGGCAAATCATTCCTCCAATCCCCGTCCGGCGGGGCGCATCTCTCTGTTGCGGTATTGGCCCGGCCACCGAGGAAGCCCACCCGGTCAAATAAAGGGACGCATGGGCCATCATCGGGTCGGCGGCGTTGCTAGATCGGTAAAAATGAAAAAAAATGAAAAACAAAAAATATGGGCATTGAAAGCCGGAATGCCCACATTTCATTTCCGGGAGCGGCCAATTGTCAAGGAAAATATTCATTAAGATTAGGATTAAGATTAGGATTAAGATTAGGATTAAGATTAGGATTAAGATTAAGATTAAGATTAGGATTAGGTTAGGATAAACAGGAATGAAAATGAAGGTGCGATCATGGCGTATGAGCCGGCGGCGCTTTTTGCTGCTGGCCACGCTGGCCGCGCCGGCCTTGGCGTGCGCCGACGCGAACTGGATCGAACCGCAGTGGGTCAAGGTGCGGACGATCAAACTGGCCAAAGAGAGGCCCAGGCATCGCATCGTTCACGTGACTGACATTCATCACAAGGGCGACCGCCCCTACTTGGAATCGGTCGTGCGCCAGATCAACGCCCTGTCGCCGGAGGCGGTTTGCTTCACCGGCGACCTGATCGAGACCAGAGGGTTTCTCTCCGAGGCGCTGCAAATCCTGGAGGGGATCAAATCGCCGCTCTACGGGGTGCCGGGGAACCACGATTATTGGAGCCGGGCGGACTTCGGCGCGTTTGGAAAATCCTTTGCCCGCACGGGCGGCGCATGGCTGATGGATGCGCAGGTGACGGCGGCGGGAGGGGGGTTACACATTGCGGGGGCGACCTGCCACCGGGGGAGGCCCGCGCCGCTGAGGCCAAGGGCCGGGGGCAAAAACATTCTGCTGCTGCATTACCCGTTGCTGGCGGAAAGAGTCAAGAATAAATTTGACCTGTTGCTGGCCGGCCATTCGCACGGGGGGCAGGTGAGGATTCCCTTTTACGGCGCGCTGGTGGTGCCGTACTGGGTGGGCCGGTACGAGGTGGGGCTTTTTGAGCTTCCGGCGGGGCCGCTGTATGTCAATCCGGGCATAGGCTGGCTGGGCACGCCGCTCCGATTCAATTGCCGGCCGGAGATCACGGTTTTTGAGCTTTGAGCCGGCAGGCAATTGATCGGTTGACTTCTGGCGGCGCGGACGCATGATTTTCCAGGAGACTTTTATGAAAGAACTCAATGTGATCAAATACATGGCGGTTGTGGCCGGCGCCTGCCTTCTGGCGGCCGGATGCGCGGTCGAGGTGGGAGGGCCGAGGGCCGAAGTGGCGGTGGCGACACCCGGCGTGGTGTATGTAGATACCGCGCCGCCGGCCGTGATAGCGGAGACTCCGCCGCCCATGCCTGGGACGGGGTTTATCTGGGTTGGCGGCGGCTGGCTATGGGAAGGGGGCCGCTGGCGGTGGGAAGCGGGCCGGTGGGATCGGCCACCGCGTCCGGGCATGCGTTGGGTGGCGCATCGTTACGAATACCGCGGCGGCCGGCGGGTTTTCGTGCGCGGCGGCTGGCGATAGTCCGGAGGTTGGAAGAGCCGGTTCAAGGGGAGACCTGCCGCACCTGCACGGAGGACGGGTCTATGGCCAGCACGCCTATCCCCGGTGGCGCGTCGGCTTGCAATTTCCGCGTCACGGTCTCTTTGGAGTCGAAGTCCGTCAGATCAACACTGACCCGAATGTCCTTGCTGGCGGCCCGGCGCAAGTCGGCATCCTCGCCGACGGCGATGACGACGACTTCGTTGGGGGAGAGGCGGAAGAGGCGCTTGTCGCCGGGGGCGGTTTTGAGGGAGATGGGCACGCGAATGTACTCCTGAGCCAGCAAACGATTGAGTTTCAATTGGCTGCGCAGGATGTCATTGTCAGTGTGGATGCTGTGATGAATGGCGAGCCAGACGAGCATGGCCAGGGCAACGGAGGAGAACTTGAGCCAGAAATTCTGAAGGATGAGGCGGCGCAAGGAGATCACGGTTTGGATTGCGGTTGGACCAGCGCGGGGGGGTTCTTGGCGGCGTCGGGAGCCGGACGCAGGAGGCGCAGGAGGTGGTGGGGTTTGACGGGTTTGACCAGGACGGAGGTCAGGAAGGCGCGCAGTTGCTCGGCGCTGACCCCGCGCACCAACTGGCCCTTGTAAGCATGGGAAATGGCGCCGGTTTCCTCGGAGACCACCACCACCACCGCATCGGTCTCTTCGGAAAGGCCGATGGCGGCGCGGTGGCGCGTGCCCAGCGAGGGGTGCAAGTCCTGCCGCTGGGTGAGCGGGAAGATGCAGGCGGCGTAAGCGATGCGGTCGCCCCGGATGATGACCCCGCCGTCATGGATGGCGTTGTTGGGAAAGAAAATGGTTTCGAGCATCTCCGGCGTGGCCTCGCAATTGACCGGCAGGCCCGACTCGGTGGCTTCCTGGAGGTTGATGGATTGTTCGATGGCGATGAGGGCGCCGATGCGCACCTCCGAGAGCCGTTCGACCGTCTGGATGACGATCTCGATGTTCTCGCGCTGGTCGTGGCTGGAGGCCGACAAGGGGTGGGTGCCCAACTCGGCCAGAATCCGCCGCAGTTCCGGTTGAAAGATGATCAGGATGGCGACGGCGGCGAAGGCGACAAAGGAACGGATGAGCCAACTGAGCACCTCCAATTGGAGGAAGAAGGCCAGGAAGGTCAGGCTCAGAACCAGCACGACGAAGCCATAAACCACGGGCGCCCCGCGCGTGCCGCGGATGAACTTGAAGCTGTAATAAATGCCGACCGAGAGGATGGCGATTTCCACCACCGGACGCCAGCTTCCATCAATGATATGCAAGATGTTAGGCATTCGCATGCTGTTTCATCAGGGCCTCCGTCATCCGCAAGGCGCGCCGCGTGGCCGCCACGTCGTGGCAGCGGACGATGTGCGCCCCCATTTGCACGCCCCAGCAGGCGCAGGCCAGCGAGGGCGCCAGGCGCCCCCGCAACGGCGCGCCGGCCGCGGGTCCCATAAAGGATTTGCGGGAAGCACCCAGCAACAGGGGACGCTTCCATTTTGTAAAGCGGCGCCAGTTGGCAAGCAACTGTAAATTGTCCTCCACCCGTTTGCCGAATCCCAGCCCAGGGTCCAAAACCACCTGCTCTGCATCAACACCGCTGGCGCGCAAACGATGCAAACGATCTTCAAAAAACTGGTCCACCTCCGCCACGACGTCCTGATAGCGGGGATGGTCCTGCATGCTCGCCGGGGTGCCTTGCATGTGGACCACCACGTAGGCGGCGCCGCTCTCCGCCACCAGCCGCCACATCTCCCCGCCCGGGCGCTTGGCGGCGATGTCGTTGATGATGGAGGCCCCGGCGCGCAAGGCCCGGCGCGCGACGGCGGGCTTGACGGTGTCAATGGAAAGCGGAACCGAAACGGCGCCGGCCAGCGCCTCCAGCACGGGCATGACGCGCCGCAATTCCTCCGCTTCGCTCACCGGCACGGCCCCTGGCCGCGAAGACTCGCCCCCGACGTCCAGGATGTCCGCCCCTTGGGCGACCAGGCGCAAGGCGTGGGCGACCACGGCGGGCGCGCCGGGAAAACGGCCGCCGTCGTAAAAGGAATCGGGCGAGGCGTTGACGACGCCCATGACCAGAGCCGGGCGTGGGAACTTGAATTCAAATTGGCGCGCGCGCCAGAGCATGATATTGGGCGGCCCATCCGCGCCCTGCCAGCCGGGCCGCTATCTGGCGGCGTAAAGCCGGGCCACCTCGGTCCAGTTGACCACGTTCCAGACCGCCTTGAGATAATCGGCGCGGCGATTCTGGTATTTGAGATAATAGGCGTGCTCCCAGACATCAATGCCAAAAATGGGACGGCCCTCGCAGCCGGCGACGGCTTTGCCCATCAAGGGGCTGTCCTGGTTGGCCGTGGAGCAGACTTCCAGCTTTCCACCGTTGACCACCAGCCAGGCCCAACCGCTGCCAAAACGGCCCAGGCCCGCCGCCTCCATCTTCTCTTTCAGGGGGTCGAAGCCGCCGAAGGCCGCGTGGATGGCGTCGGCCAGCGGGCCGGTGGGAGCGCCGCCGGTTTTGGGACCCAGCAGGCGCCAGAACAGGGAATGATTGGCGTGGCCGCCGCCGTTGTTGCGCACCGGGCCGCGGATGTCGGCCGGGAGGGCGTCCAGATGGCCGATGAGTTGCTCGACGGTTTTCTTTTCCAGGTCGGGCTTGCCGGCGAGGGCTTTATTGAGGTTGGCGACGTAAGCCGCGTGATGTTTGTCGTGGTGGATTTCCATGGTTTGCGCGTCAATGAAGGGTTCGAGCGCGTCCTTGGTGTATGGGAGGGGAGGTAATTCGTATGCCATAATATATGTCTGTTTTCTTTTTCAGTTTCTTCTCGTAACGATGCCGTCCAACAGGCCATCGCCCTGCAAGAATAGCAAAGCATGGGCCGGAGCACAAGGGGCGGAAAAAAAGGGCGGAAAAATGTTGCGCGCCGAATTGATTTCGGTTATGGAGTAATCTCATCACATGAATATTTTCAAATTCATTCGCCGCACCACCCCCCTGGCTCTCTCGCTCCTGGTTTGCTCCGGCCCGACGCTCGCGCTGTCCGAGGGCCAGGGCGAATCGGCCAGCCCCGATCCTTATGCCAATGAAACCGCCGCCCAGCACGACGCGCGGATGGCGTGGTGGCGGGAAGCGCGCTTTGGCATGTTCATCCATTGGGGCGTTTATTCCGTGCCGGCCGGGACTTATGACGGCCAAAGAATCCCCGGCATCGGCGAGTGGATCATGAACAGCGGGAAAATCCCCGTGGCCAGATACCGCGCCTACGCCAAGGAGTTCAACCCGGTGAAATTCAACGCGGAGCAATGGGTCTCCATCGCCAAGGCGGCGGGCATGAAGTACATCGTCATCACCTCCAAGCACCACGACGGTTTCGCCATGTTTGACTCCAAGGCCAGCGACTGGAACATCGTCCAGGCCGCGCCCTTTGGCCGCGATCCGCTGAAGGAACTGGCTGCCGCCTGCAAGAAACAGGGCCTGCGGCTCGGCTTCTATTATTCGCAGGCGCAGGATTGGAACAACCCCGGCGGGGCGGCGGCGGGCGGCCATTGGGACAAGGCGCAGGACGGAAGCATGGACGACTACATTCGCAACGTGGCGGCCCCGCAGTTGCGCGAGATTCTCACTCATTACGGGAAAATATCCGTGCTTTGGTTTGACACGCCCTACGATATGACCCCGGAGCGGGCTGCGATGCTGCTGCCGCTGCTGCGGCTGCAGCCGGGCATCATTTACAATAACCGCCTGGGCGGGGGCTTCAACGGCGACACGGAGACGCCGGAGCAGGAAATCCCGGCGACCGGCTATCCGGGACGGGATTGGGAAACCTGCATGACCATGAACGACACGTGGGGCTTCAAGAGTTATGACGATAATTGGAAGAGTCCCGAGACGCTCATTCACAACCTGGTTGATATCGCCAGCAAAGGCGGCAATTACCTCCTGAACGTCGGGCCGACTTCGGAGGGCTTGATCCCCGAGCCATCGGTCGAGCGCCTGCGGGCCGTCGGCGAGTGGATGAAAGTCAACGGCGAGGCCATCCACGGCACGACCGCCAGCCCGTTCAAGAGCCTGCCGTGGGGCCGTTGCACCAAGAAGATCACGCCGGCGGGCGCGACTCTTTATTTGCACGTTTTCTCGTGGCCCGCTGACGGCCAATTGCTGGTGCCCGGCCTTAAGAACGACGCGACGCGATGCGATCTGTTGACCGCCGCGGGGAGGAAATCGCTGGCCCTGCGCCACGCCGAGCAAGGGTGGATCATTTCCTTGCCGGCGGAGGCCCCCGACCCGATTTCCTCGACTGTCGCGCTCCGGATCAAGGGCGCCCCGGACATCGAGGCCGCGGTGATTTCGCAGGCCAACGACGGCTCGATCACCTTGCCGGCGGGGGAAGCCCGGTTGCATGGCGCCGGCATCCGGCAGGAAACCATCGGCGGGCATGAGAACCTCGGTTACTGGACCAATCCGGAGGATTGGAGCGACTGGCAATTCAAGGTGACGACGCCGGGCAAATTCGACGTCAGCGCCGAGGTGGCCGGGCCGGAGGCGGCCTCCTTGGATTTGACGGCCGGGGAAGGCCGGCTGCATGCGGCGGCCAGCGCGACCGGGAGCTATGACAGCTTCAAGACGGCCAAACTGGGCGTCATCGAGATTTCGACCGCCGGGCTTCAGACGCTGGCGGTGCATCCGGTCAAAGAAGACTGGCACGCGATCAATCTTCGCTGCTTGCGCCTGAGTCCGGCCGCGCCATAATAACGGCGTGCCTAAAATCAAAGCGATCCACTTCTTCAAGGCGGTGTCGCCGCTGTCACGGCCGCTGGCCGACAGCACCCACCAACTGAGCGAGATCTCTTTTTTGGTCGCGCGCCTGGTGACGGACACCGGGGTGACCGGCGAGGGCTATCTGCTGGCTTTTCACTACTCGCCGCAGGCCATGGCCGGGGCGCTGCGGGACCTCCGGCCGCTGGCCCTGGGTTTTGAAGTCTCCGAGACCGGCCGCTTCATCCGCGAGGCGGAGAAGGAGCAGGAATACTTCGGGCAGGCCGGCGTGCAGCGCTGGGCGCTGGGCGTCCTGAACGTGGCCATGTGGGATGCCTGGGCCAGAACGCTCGGCCAGCCGGTCTGGCGGCTCTTCGGCGTCTGCCATGAGCGCGTCCCGCTCTACGGCAGCGGGGGGTGGATTTCCTACACGCTGGAGGAGTTGCTGGGCGAGGTCAAATCTTACGTCAAGCGCGGGTTTCGGGCTGTCAAGGTGAAAGTCGGCTCGGCCCAACTGGAGCGGGACCTGGAGCGCCTGGCCCGCGTGCGCGAGACGGCGGGCGAAGGGGTGGACATCATGATGGACGCCAACCAGGGGATGGACGCGGCGGGGGCGCTGCGCCTGGCCGCGGCCGCGCGGCCCTGGCGCGTCACGTGGTTCGAGGAGCCGCTGCCGCACACGGATTTTGACGGCTACGCCCACCTGCGCCGGGAGGGGGGGATGGCGCTGGCGATGGGGGAGCGAGAATTCGACTTGACGGCGTTGCGCGAGCTGATCCGGCGCCAGGCGCTGGATTTGTGGCAGCCGGATCTGTTGCGGCTGGGAAGCGTGGAGGCTTGGCGCGCCTCGGCGGCGCTGGCGCAGGCGAATCACCTGCCGGTGCTGCCCCATTTTTACAAGGAGTACGACGTGCCGCTGTTAATGAGCGCGCCCAACGCCTGCGGGGCGGAATCGTTCGACTGGGTGGACCCGCTGATCACGCATCCTGTGCGGATGGAAAACGGCCTGGCGTATCCCTCCGCCGAGCCGGGCTGGGGCTTCCGTTTCAAGGATGAGCATCTGGTTGAGATTGGGGCGGAGTAACCGGACCGGCCACTTTCTGGAAACAATCCATGCCTTGCTCCTGAGCGATGACCTCGCCCAGGGTCAGGAACGGCACGCCCAGGGCGTTCATCAAGTCCGGCAAATAGGAGGAGGTGGTGACGGCGCCTTCTCCGGTATCGCCCAGCAGGACGACGGGCTTGGCGGGGTCAAGACCCACCACACGGGCCAGCAGGCGGGCGGCGTCGGGCTGATGGGCGACTTGGAAGGCGCGGGCCTGGATGAGCCAGATTTCTCCCTGGCCCAGCTTGTAGCGGGCGACGCCGCCGTTGCCGAAGATGTCCCAGCCGTTGGTCGGGAGAAAAACCTGGGTGAGAATGCGGGGGGCCGAAACGTCCGGCAGGCCGAGCGCGCCGGCCGGCTCAAAGTGATCGAGATTGCAGGAGGCGATGGCAGGGGGCGCGGGCAGCCACTTCAAGGAATAACCCCGCTCGCCGTAAAGTTGCTGCAGGATCACCAGCCGCATCCCGCGGGAGACCGGATCGAGCAACTTGCGCTGAGCGCCGGCCTTGAACTCCCGGAAGAAATCGTAACTGCGGGGGGGAACCAAAAGCGTGCCGAACTTTTCCGGCGTCAAGACGGAGGGTTTCAGGTAACTGAGCGCCTCGGCGCTGCCGTAATAGAACGGGGTCGGCCCGGTCAGGCTGGGAATGACAAGATAAGGGTCGGATTGCTCCCAATTGGGCGTGCGGGCCACCTGGCCGTCGAACTCGACGTCGGCGGCAATCATCAGACCGCAGGGCAACCGTTTGCAACGAGCCTGGAAGCAAGACCCCGTCTTTTCCATCGGCGTTTTGTGGAACAACGTCGTGCTCGGCAGGGGCTTGACCAGCAGCCAGGCGCGGCTCAGCCCGGCGGCGGGGATCTGGCAGAGGATGTCCGGGCCGCGCGCGGTCCAGGTCAGGACAGCGGTCCGCGGGGGCGAGGGAGGAAGGGACGGGAGAGAGGCCGGCGGCGGCGTGGAGCCGGCGGCGGGCGGGGAAGCGGCGTCAATAATTTTCTTAAGGGCGGGCAGTTCGTTTTTCCAGTGGAACTGCGTGGTGTGCATGCGCAGGGTTTCGGTGAACGGTTTGTAGTAGCCGGCTTCGGGGGAATCGCTTAATTGACTCCAGGCCTCCAGCGACCGACCCAGCGCGGCGGCCGCTTGGGCGTTGCCGCCGCCCCCGCGCTGTTCGGCCAGTCCGCGCCAGAAGGCGGATTCCAGGCGTCCGGCGTAATAATCTCCCAAGTGGCTGAGCATGAGCATGGCGGCGCGCAGTTCCTTCCAGCGTTTGGCGGCTTTATCCGAAAAGCCCACCTCGTTGATGGCGGCGACGGCCGAACGAACCTGGGCGGCGTCATCGGTCAACCGTCCGGCGAAGGCGCAGTTGGCGGCGCGTCCGTCCTTCAGACCCAGGGCCAGCCAGGAGAGGGATTCCTTGACCGACATCAGGGAGAAGGTGTCGAACGGCTCCTGGGCGATGAAGGCGTCGGCGTCCCCGCCCAATTCCATTTCCGGGTTGTGGTCGCGATGATCCGGGCCGAGGCTGTAAATGGTGTAAGCGGTCGGAATAATCCGGCTGGCGGTTTTCCAGGCCTTTGCTATCGCCTCGCCTTGGGCGCCAAAAGTGTCGGCAAACCAAAGGTGGAAGGCCGCGTCGGGTGTCCAAGGGTCATACCCCAGCCGGCCCCAGAGCATCAGGTACGGCTCGTCGCGGTCCAGAATCCACGGGGTGTAAAGGTCCTGGGGGTTGGCGGTGTAGTAGCTGGGCGAAGCGGGATAATAGGCGTTGAGCGGCTCGACGGTGAAGCCGGCGGCGGCGCCGATCTTCATGGATTGAACGGTGCGGCGAACCCAATCGGGCTGATAGAAGGGGAAGATGCGATGAGTGCCGTTGGCGCGGACCTGCCAGACCTCTTTGTACGGCTCGGAAGGCCAGGGGGCGCCGGCGGCGGCGGGGTTTCCCGGCCAGGTTTTGGCGGCGGGCCGGCCGCCCGAATCGCTGAGGTAATTCTCGAAGGAGTAGCTGTGCCAGGCGGCCATGCGTCCGCCCGCGACAAAGTAAGGCGGCCCCCATTGCTCGCCGTTATACTTGATCTGCAAGCTGTAATTGTCGGAGGCCTCGGCCAATGGAAGGATCTGGGATTTGCGCGCCAGCCAAGTGCGGGTCAACAATGGAATGTCCCGGCCGCTGGATTGAACGGCCTGCTGGTAGCAACGGAAGAACGACTCGCTCTTGCCGCTCTCGCCGATGCGATAGGCGATGGCGTCCAGTTTGGGGGCCTGGCGGATCATTTTCCCGACCACTTCCCTGGTATAAGCGTAGGCCACCGCCTCGGTGTCGGGATAGGGCACCTTGGGTTTCTGGGGAATGGTCAGGCGCGCTTCGTAGGCCATGAGGCTGACGCGAATGCCCCGCTGGTGGGCCAGGTCAATGACTTTGTTAAGTTGCTGGAGATTGCGGGCCTTGATTTCCGGGGCCACCCCCACTTCCGGGTAGAGGTCGCTCTGGATGAAATAGGCGTAGAGGTTGGGCGCGCTGGTGATTTCAATGTCCCACGCGCCGTGGAGGTCGAGCCAGTTGAGACGATGACGGGCCATGGAGTCGAAGAGCATCCGCCAGTAGTCATCGTTCTGGAACCACCACCGCTGCGGATCCACCAGCGCCTGCGGCGCGTCATCCGTGCGGTTGTTCTGGTAGTCCCACGGCAACGTGAGAAAGACATTGAGGCCCCGGTCGCGCAGGAAGGGCCGGCCGGCAATCTTCCCCCTGGCCCAGGCGCCGGCGCCGGCCAGGCGCACGCGCTCGGCCAGTTCCAGCAGGCCGTACATGGCCCCGGCGGCGTCGCCCGCCCGGATGGCGGCCCGCCGGCCATCCAGGCGGATGGTGTAGGACTCCGGCAGGCCGCCGGCGATTTTGACCGTAATGTCCCCGGCGCTTTGGCCCAGCCCGGCTTTTTGCAGGGCGGCCGCCAGTTCCTGCCGGCCGAAGTCAACAGGGTCGGCCAAGGCCGTCACGGCAGCGAACACGGTGGCGGCGAGAATGATTGATTTGTTCATGTGTTTTTCAGTCTTTTGGTCAAATGGGGTCAAAGCAAGTCAAATTGAAGCAAGTCAATTGGGCCGATCCTGTTTTCATCCCGATTCCCGACCCGGCGCCCTGGCAGAGGGAAACGCGCTTCATCATTTGGGGCCTTCACATCAGGGCAGATTGCGGGTTGTCATCCGCACTGAACGGGGCGACAATATCCGCACGGTCAGCGCGCGGCGGGCGAGCCGGCGCGAAAGAAAACAATAGCATGAACACATTCACAAAGAGAATCTCCTTGGGCGCAGTCATTGCCTGGAGCCTGCTGCCGGGAGTCCAGGCGGCGGAACCGCCCAAGGAAGTCCCTGTGGACAATGCGAAGGCCCACTGGACGCTGTCCACCGGCGACACCTGCCTTGAAATATCGGTGTCGAACAACAAGATCTATATTGATAGCCTCAAGAATCCCGCGCAGGACTGGAACTGGGCACCGGCGGCCTCCGAAGTGCCGCTCCCCGGCAAGAACAGCATCCGAACGGCGGGGGCCGACATCAAGACAGGGGATAAGGACCAGACTCCAAACTGGACGTATGTCGGGGCGAGCGAAGACAAAAGCGACGGGTATATGGTCACCTTGCGCTTTATCAGCACGACGCCGGCTCTGGAATTGAAGTCCGTCTGGAGTGCCCGGCCGGGGCCGGGGCCGGTGGAGAACCGGGTGACCATCGAGAACAAGTCGGGCGGGGAAGTGGTTTACAGTCCCGAGATCGCAGCAGGCGTGCTGCGGCTTAAGGCAGACAAGAGCGTCAACCTCTGGAGTTTTGAAAAGACGAGTTTTGGACAAGGGCACGTGGGTAAAGATGTGATCGGCTCCGGGTTCCACAGATCGAGGGATAGCAGCTATGTGCCGTTGATCATGCTCGATGTGGGTTCCGCGCATGGGGCCTATATCGGATGCGAGTGGGAACTGGGCGTTTTCCAAATTGCATCAGGTTCCGACCCTCTTGACATTACTGTCTCCGTACTGCCGATCACCGAGGTTGTAACGCAAGGGGCGAACGAGATATTCACGATTCCGAATGTATATTACGGAAGCTATAAAGGCGATATTGACGACGGCAGCAACCGGTTTAAGAAGTGGTTCTGGAACCACAAGATCACACGAAGCCTGCACGACAATGCCGACGAACCCTGGACGGAGGTTTGCATGCAGGCGCTGGGTGGAAACGGCAGCGCGAGCGTGACCGGCGGCACGCCTCAAAGCGCTTATGATGCTCTAGCCGCGACCGGCGTGGAGTGTGTTAAATTTGATTTTTGGGATGGCTCCGGCAATTGCTGGTATAGCAATCGCGACTGGATGTTCCACCGCGAGGTGTGGCCGGACGGCTTCGATTATGCCACCAAGGCGCACAAGGCCGGGTTGAAGGCCGCACTGTACATGGGGGGCACCTATAACGACTGCGATCTTACGACAACAGCCGGAAGAGATGCCGAGTTGGCGGCGATTTTGGAGAGGTACGACAAGGGCTGGTTCGACACGTGGAGAAGCGACTTATATACCGCCCCAAGAGAGCCTATGCCGCAAAGCTACAACGGCGTGTCGAATTTTATGTTCATTCTGGACGAGCTGATCAAGAAGAGGCCGGGTTTCCGATACGAGAACTGCTGTAATGGAGGGAAATACAAGGGGTTCGCCATCTGCAGGCGGATGACGTTTTGCACGATGAACGACAAGGACAACGATGCGAACGTTACGAGAACGACCTACTATTGCAATTCGTACCCGATCAACCCGGTGCAGTTGAAATCCGACCTTGGTCCAGCCGACAGCGCTTATAACTTAAGAACAGACATGATGGGAGCGATACTGACCTGGGCCGCGGATAATCCCATCTATCGCCAACATATAGCGTTGTACAAGACCAAGCAAAGGCCCATTCTGAGAGGCGCAGACGTTTACCACATCCTCCCCATGGCGGACGGCATCAATTGGGACGGCCTGGAGTACTTCAATGCGGGGATCAACAAGGGTTCGGTATTCCTTTTCAAGCCTTCCACCAAAGCCGCGGATGGAGATTCCAAGGTCATCAAACTCAAGGGCCTGGACAGGAATAAACGCTACACCTTGACGTTTCAGGACCGAACCGCCTTGAACTGCACCATGACAGGACAAGAACTGATGGGCATGGGCATTACCGTGACGGCCATGACCGGAGACAATGCCTCAGAGATTATCTGGATAAACTGAATCAGGCTCAAAGGGACGCATTTTCGCGGGCCGCATTGCCGGCGCGCGCTCCGTCAGCCATCGGGACTTGCGCGGGCGGGACGGCACGGGTGGAGGCCGTGTTTTTGCCCAGCCAATCGGCTAATGATTCCACCTTCTCCGGGCTGCACTCGCCCATGAGGCAGATTTGAATCCAGTTGCGCTGGCGGAGATAATCGCTGTTGTAACTGAGCAGATAGCCCGCGTTCTGCAATTGCCGGCCCAGCTCGGCGGAGTTCCGATCCGGCGGCAGCGCAATGGTGATCACCCCGGGTGTCGCTTCGGCCTCGGGCGCGACCAGGGTGTATCCCAAGTCGCGCAGGCGGCGGCGCAGGCGGGCGGAGAGGGCCGCCGCGCCGGAAAGCTTGGCCAGCCAATCGGGCTGGCGCACGGCGGTGTCCAGGGCCTGGACGAGATTGGAGGAATGAGTGAAGGCGATGCCTTGATGTTCGTCGTACCAGCCCAGGTCCAAATAGCGGGGCAAGGTGCGGGCGGAGCGGATGGGGTGATTGTGGAAGACCATGCACAAGCCGGGATAGCCGGCCAGCCCCTTGCCGCTGGCGCCGGAGGCCAGGTAGATTCCCTCCAGGTTGACGGGGACCAGGCCGATGGAACTGATGCAGTCGGCGCACAACTTGACGCGCGCCCGCGCGCAAAGGGCCTGCAAAGTGGAGAGCGGATTCAACATGCCGGTGGAGGTCTCGGAGTGGACGCACCAAAGCCAGCCGACCGAGGAGGAACGGGAGAGGAACTGCTCGATAGCCGTCAAGTTGAAGGATTCGCCCCAGCGAAACTTCAAAGTGTCAAAAGTCAGGCCGAACCGGCGGGCCTGGTCAATGAGCCGGTCGCCGAACTCGCCGTTGCTCAGGATCAGCCCCGGCCTTTGTTCCAGGCTCAGTTGCGCGCCGACCGCGTCGTTGGCCAGGGTGCCCGAGCCCATAAGGATCTGGACGTGGCGGGCGCTGACCAGGCGGCAGAGGCGCTCGCGGATTTTTTGGAACTCGGCGATGAAGGGTTCGGAACGATGGGATTCTGGCGGGCGTTCAAAAGCGCGGCGCACCAGCGGATGAATGGCGACCGGTCCGGGCAGAAAGCTGGCCGGGCCGCGGCGGCGCATCGGCTCGCGCAGGAACTCCTCGGCCTGCCGCTCAAAATTTTCCAACGTCAGGTACATGGGCTGGAAGACCGCCTCGCCCGATCCAAGCTGGGGGCCGAAGGGGACAAAGCCCAGGTGGCGGTAAAGCTTCTGCTGGCGGGTGGTGCCGGAAATGATGCCCAGATCGTAGCCGTGTTCCAAGCCATACTGCCACATCAGGGCCGTCAGGCCGCGGAAGACCTGGCCGTTGCGGAATTCTTTTTCCACCGAGAGGAGCCGGATTTCGCAGGTGCGCCGGCCCGGCGGGAGGTAGGAGTCCAGATTGGGCAGCTTCTGGTCCAGGGAGAAGGGGCGGCGTCCGCGGGCGGCGATCATGCCGACGATGCGGTTGTTGCTGAGGCAGATGAGATAGGTGTTCTCATTGTGGAACTTATCCACCAGGCGGGGGGTGAGGGAAGGGCGATGCTGCGGGATTTCCTCCACGAAGGTGCGGTAATTGAGTTGGTGAATCTGTTCAAATTCCCATTCTTCGGTAGCGACTTTGAACTTCAGGGATTGTGTGCTCATAAATTGCTGCGTCGTCATACAAGGGAAAGCGCCGGGTTGAAAGCGCAAATTTCACATTCTTTCGCATCAGGGATTGCCCACGTTGGTTGGCGCCGTCCAACCCGGCGGCATGGGCGGCATGGGCGGCACGGGCGGCAGATCATTGGTCATGGGCAGGCCACCCGAACCGGCGACCGGTTTTGGCGGGGCTGCTTTCGGCGCGGGCGCCGGCGGGGGTGGGGCAACGCGCGGGGGCGCAGGCGCGGGCCCGGGCGGGGGCGTCGTCCGGGGCGCGGGCGCCGGACTGGGCGCCGGCGGGGAATCGCTGCTCCAGGACCACGAGGGCGCACCGACGTCCAAAAAGGAAAACAGGTTCGAAGCGGGTTCCGGCGCCGGCGCGGCGGCCTCCCCCGCCACGTTGGCAGGCGCAGGCCCCGGGCCTTTGGGCGAGAACGGCTGACCCGGCGACCCTGCTGGCCCCGGCGCCAACGGATTTTCCACGTAGCTGATCAGGTCGGAGAATTCCGCCAGCGTCAGTCCGGTCTGCAAGCCCTCGGGCATGAGGGAAATCTGGCTGATCTTGCGACTGACGATGTCAGATTTTTTGAGCACGTGCCTGACCGTGCCGCTGTCAATGACCGTCAGCTCGTCGGCGTGCTCGTCGCGCACAATGCCGGAAATGTCCTCGCCATCCTTGGTCTCGAAATTGACCTGCTGATAGCCGTCGAGGATTTGCTTGGAGGGATAGAGAACGGATTCAACGATGAAAGAGCGGGGGTATTTGGTGCGGATGCCGGTCAAATCCGGCCCGATGTCCGCGCCCTCGCCATTGATGCGGTGGCAACGGACGCAGGCCACGCCGTGGAGGTCGTGAAAAAGGCCGCGCCCGCGGCGGGAATCACCCGTGTGAGCGAGGGCAAAGTCTTGGTACTGGGCCAGCGGTATCTCCAGGATTTTGCGGCGGAGGAGGGCGCTTTTTTTGGCGGCGGGGTCGCCGGCGTAAATCTGCCGGAGAATGGAGATGGCCTGTTCGGGCAAGTCGGTGGTGGCCAGTTTGGTTTCGATCAGGGGCAGGGCGGCTTGACGGATGACGCGCAGGGCCGACTCGCACTGGCCGCGCAAGCTGTAATTCTTGGAGGCCAGGCCCTCCAGATAAAGGTCCAGCGCGGCTTCGTTGGGCATTTGCGTCAGCGCGGTGACAGCGGCGTCATGCGTGTCCGGCGCAGCGGCGCACTTGATGAGAGCCGACAAGGCGGATTTGGCCTTCATGGCGGCCAGCGCGTCAATGGCCTCGCGGCGCATGTCGGCTGTCGGGCCGTTCAAGGCGGAGGTCAATGACTCAATGGCCGAGGGGCCGCCAATATGCACCAAGGCGTCTCTGGCGTGCTGCCGCAGGGCGGGGCTGGGCTTGGAAAGATTGGCCGTCAGCAGTGGGATGGCCTGGGTTATCTTTTTGGCGCCAAAGACTTCGAAGAGTGTGGTCAGCAGACGCTCATCGCCGCTCGCATCGGCCAGGCGCACAAAGTCCGGATCCCATTGTTTGCCTTCCATCTTTCCGCCGGCTTCGACGGCGGCTTGGAGGAGTTCAGCCGGACTGCGCGGGTCTTGCAAAATGGAAGTGATGACGGCGCGGGTGGAGGTGCTGGGGGCGGCGGAGAGTTCGCGCAGGATGGCCGCGCGAGTGGACGCATTGGTTTCGTGCTGAAACAGTTCGGCCAAGACGGCGGCGGCTTGGGGATCGTGGGAGGAATGGACCCATTCAATGCCAATTTTCCGGATGGCGACCTCGGGGTCCTTGCAGGCGGCGCGGAGGGCGGAGGCGACGACCAGGGTGCCGGCCCAGCGAACGTTTTTGGGGGGCGGAGTGCCGTTGACCGGCATGGTGTTCCACCAATCGCCGTTCCAACGTTCCGGCTCCTGGGAGAGGCTGGAGAGCAAACCGAAGACATTGGTGCGGGTGGCCAGTGGGAGGTTGGTCTTGCGGGAGAATTCGGCCAGGGCCTTGACCAGTTCCGGGTCGTAGGTTTCGCGCACGGCAAACTCAACTCCCTGCCGGATGGCGGGATTCGTGTTGGCCAGCCCCTGGACAATCCGCGGCCAGGCCTTCGGGTTGGCCTGTCCAATCCGGCGCAAGGCGAGAAAGGCGGCGTAACGGGCGAAGAGGTCTTTCTGGTCCAACTCCTTGAACAAGGCGGGCACGGCGGCGGGATCGGCGATGCGCCCCAAAGCCGTGCTGGCGCGAAAGCGCACGGCGGCGTTGGTGCGGTGGAGCAACGCGGTCAGCGCCGAGGCGGCCGGGCGGACGGTCCGAGTGCCCAGTTGCCGGGCCGCCTGCATCTCCACAGTCTCATCCTTGTCCTTGAGCGCGGCAATGATCGCCTTGCGCTCTTTCTTGCCTCCATCAATGGCATCCAGCGTCCAAATGGCGAACCAGCGGGCATAAGAGGGCGCTTTGGAGTCCTTCATCAGCGCCAGCAGGCCGCGCATGGCAGCCCGGCCCCGCTCGGCCAGGCGGCGTTGGGCCACCAGGCGGACGCTTTCGGCCGGGTGCATCAGGCCGCGGACCAACTCGGCCGTGGTGGCCTGGAACGGTTCGCCTGTGGCGGCGGGAAGATACCAAGCCGGCTTGGGAGTTTCCTGGGTTTTGCCGGTGTAAGTGACTTTGATGAGGCGGCCCATTTGTTCATTGCGCTTCCAGTAGCTGTGGCCCCAGTCGGTCACGTAAAAGCTCTTGCCATCCGGGCTGACGCAGATGCCGACGGGCCGAAAATCGTCCATCGTGCCCTGGGTGATGAATTTAAGGCTGTCCTTGATTGCGAATTGCTCCACGCTGTTGCCGGCGGCGGGGCCTTGGGGAGCGCCATAATCGTGTCCCCAATTGGGTTGTTCTCCGTTGGCGCCGGAAGGGGGGCCTTTGGAGGTGGATTTGCGCTCCCGCGCAGGCTCGATAATTTTGTAGGTGGCGCCGTCGCGCCGGACTTTCAGGCGGTAAACCCGGCAGCCGCTCCAGTCGCACATGAAGACATTGTCCTTGTATTCATCCGGCAGGGCGTCTTCCGTGTAGCAGCAGATGTCCGTGGGCGCGCCGCCTCCGTAATCGGCCATGCACCACAACGTGTAAGGGCGTTGCGGCTTGAAATCGAAGGGATAGCCGTAAAACCCCCCGTCCACCATGTGCGTCACCCGCTCCCACCAACCGCCGCCGTCATCGGTGTTGTCGAAGGTGAACATCTCGTCCTCCGAGTTGATGGCAACGTTAAGATGATTTCGCGTTCCGCTGCAGTAAGCCTCCAGCCCGGTGCCGTCGGGCCGCATGCGATAGACGCCCCCGCGCAGGGTCAGCTTGCGCCCGTCCGCGCCGACGGCGTTGTAAACGCCTTTATCGCCCGTGCTGACGTAGAAATAGCCGTCCATTGCCAGCCCGAAGCCCGAGGGGATGTGATCGTTGAAGGAAGGCAGCCAGGGATGCGGATTGTCGTTGGTGATGATATCCACCCGGTTGGCCCCGACGCCGTGCAGGTCGTCGAAGACGCTGAACTTTGGGGTGTGATGGACATAAACCTTGCCGTCAATATATTTGAGGCCGAAGACCGCGTGCAGATTGGTGGCGAAGACCAGAATCTGGCCGTCGGGGTAAATGGCAACCACCTTGTCCGCCGCCGCATCGGAGGGGGCGCCCATGTCCACGAAGTCTTCCCCCATAAAAAGACGGCCGTCCGGTGAGGCGCAAATCATTGAGGGGGCGCTGATGGTGGGGCTTTCCAAAATGATTTCCCCCTTCCAGCCGAGGGGCACCCCAGGGGCCTTCGGCCCCGCCCCGGCCGCGGCGACTGCGAGCGCGCAGAAAACTCCGGCAAGACAAAGCCTGTTCACCTGCGGTCGTTGGACAATATCATTCGTAGTCACAGTTTCCCGCGCTTGCGCCAGAGAATCAAGGAAAATGGAATGGAAGAGAAGGCCACGGGCGCAACTCAATTTTTGGACAATTCCCATGAACGTCCCCTCGCCCTCCGTCAGAGTCCAATTTGCAATTTGCAATTTCCAATCTCCGCAGCCGGAAACCCCGGAGGAACCTTACCAAGAACCCTCCCGCCGGGCGGCGCGGCGCGCGACGCTCACCCCTCTGAAACCGGTCCGCCCGCCCCGCCGCATTTCATCTGTCCGTTGCCAAATCTTAACAAAACTAATTACAGAAAGGCTTTGACGCAGGTTTTCTAATTTGCCAATCTGGCGGGCACGTAAGGCGGCTCGCATGGTTGCGAAGCTGGTTTTGGCGCAGAATTTGAACTTGAAAACGTCTCCGCGTATGGAGCGGCAGTTTGAAATCTTGTGCAGTGGCGGCGGGGATTTCCCCACAGGGTATCTTTATGCTTCTCCCATCCTTTTTCGCGGCGGCAGGCCGTTTCTCTAACGCTATGAAGACGAATATTCTTTCGACAACAACTATCACCGGGGCGCTTCTCCTTTGCTGCGCCGGCCTGTCCCAGGGTCAAACGCCGGCGGCCAATGCGCCGGGTTTCAGCGACTATTCCATTGTTCAGCAAGGGCCGCACTCCCGCCTCTGGCGGAATTCCGCCGGGCAAACTGTGACTGAAATCGCCACCGGTCTTAACCGGTGGAACGGTCAAGAGTGGATTCCGAGCGATCCCTCCTTCGAGGTTTCCCCGGATGGAACGGCCTTTGTGGCCGCGAACATTCAGGCCCCGACCCGGCTTGCGGCTAATCTGGACTGCATCGGCGCCGCGAGCGTCACCTCGCCGCAGAATGTGACCTTGCGTTCGACTCCCATCGCCATCGGGCTGTTCGACGCGGCCTCGGGCAAATCGGTCATTGTGGCGACTCTGACCAACACGCCGGGCGTGCTGGTGGACCCGCGGCGGGTGGTTTATGACCGGGCGCTGGTCGGCGGCGGATTCGCCGCCAGTGTGGTCTATTCGCTGCCGGACACAGGCTCGTTTCATCAGGACGTGGTCTTTGTTGGCTTTGACCCGGGGTTCGACCCCACGGTTTGGGGCTTTGCGGCCGACTCGACCAACACGCTTCAAATCCAGATCATTACCGAGTTTTATGACCCGCCACAGCCTCAAATGCTGGCGAGGCCGCTTTACGTGGAACAGGACCCGGATGTGCGGGCCAGCATGGCCTCGCCGGATTTAATTGATTACACGCTCGACTGGGGCCATTACGTGTTCGGGCCGGGTCGTGCCTACACGACGAGCACCAACGACAGCGCCAGCACCGGGGTGGCCGTGGCCAAAGAACTCGTAACATCCTCTGGGAGAACGTTTTTGGTAGAAACCTGTTTTTTCAAATGGCTTGAAAAAGACCTTCGATCACTGCCGCCGCCGGTAGTCAGAACCAGTTCGCTCAAGCGCCCGCTGAAGGCAACAAAGACGAGGCTGGCAGCGCTCTCTTTGCCGTCACTGCGGGCAATCAGGCCGGCGGCTGTCGAGAAGATCACCCCGGCCAGAACGGCTGCCCGTGCCGTCGCCAAGCCACGCGGGGTCGTCGTTGACTATGTAGCCACCGTAAGTTCCCTGAACGAGCCGACGCTGTATAGTTCGGACACGACGTATTTCGTCTCCGGAACGGTCTATAACGCTTCCCCTGTAACAATGGAGTCGGCCGTCTTTAAATTTCCGACCAACAACGTCGGCTGCATTGAGATCGAATCCACCCTGACCATGGCCACGACCAATTACCGCCCGGCGATCTTTACCGCCGCCGACGACAACACCGCCGGGGCCGCGTTGAGCACAACTATCTGGCCCGGTTACACGGGGAATCCGAGTGGCCCGTACTATGGCAATATCGCGTTGTGTTTGAACGCGGGCGCGTATGCGAAGATTGCGCTCAACAACCTTCGCTTTTGCTATCAGAACTGCGCCATCGAGACCCCTGCCCTCACCTCCGGCCAGGCGTTTACCCTGTCCCATTTGCAACTGGTTGATTGCATCACAGGCATCTCCGTTGATGCCGGCAGCGGCGTCGGCACCAACGGCGGCGGTGGCGGTGGCGGCCAGCAGGAGGTGATGATGGGCGGCAGCAGCGGCGGCTTCGGTGGCGGCAACATCCAGCCGATGAAAATTAGCACCAATACCGCCTTTGCCTTGACCCTCAACAATTGTTTGATGGCGAACGTACAATATCCGTTCGATTACTCAGGGATTAACATGCAGGCCGGCAACGCTAACAATTGCACCATTGATTCATGCGTCAATTTGTTTTACATAGGAGGCTCATCTAATACTAATATGTTCAGTTTCAGTTTTACCAATTCCATCTTTTCCAGGGTCTCCTCCATTAAAAACTCCACGCTGGGATCATTCTCGCTGCTGGGCGGTAACAATGCATTTTACGGCAGCCCGCCCTTTGGCAGTTCCTGTACCTTGGTCAGTACTGATCCCTTCCAAACGGTCGGCGCAGGGAACTATTACCTTCCCACCACCAGCCCGTTTCTGACCAATGGAACGACCAACGTTGGCGCCGCGCTCCTCTCCCAATTGCAGATGAAAACGACGCAACCGCCGTTGCTCTTGACCAACTCCTTCACAAGCGACACGGTGCTGATGCCTGTGGCGCAACGGGATACGGCTGGAACCGCGCTGGGGTTTCATTACGACCCGATTGACTACGTTGCCGCTTGCTCCGTCTCGAACGCGACCTTGTTTTTGGTCAACGGCGTGGCGCTGGCCTACTACGATAACCTGGGCATCTGGCTCCAGGACGGCAGCCAGCTTGTTTCGCAAGGCGCGCCCAACTATCGGAATTACCTGGTTTATTACGGCCTTGTGCAGGAACAGCCCGTGTTTTTAGGGGGGTTCACGAACGCGCCAGCCCAAGCGCTGCCGATTGCCCCCTGCCCGTTTGGTTCGTCCGCCAATCCCTCCATTTTCCTTCGCTTCACCACCTTATGCGCGCCACAGGGCGAGACCAATCTTCTGAACACCGGCGACACCGGCCAGATCATCAGCGGATTGACCCTGCGGGATTGCGAAGTCTATGGCGCGGGCGCCAACTGGCAAATGAACGAATCCACCAACACGCCCGTCGTCGGTTTGACCAACAACGTCTTTCATCGCGTCCCATTTGCGATTAACAGCGAGGCGACCATAACGTCCTTCAACAACCTGTTCTATGGGACGACCAACACCAACGGGTTTACAATCTCCATACGGTATCGCGGCGCCAATTCGCCCAACACCAATGAGAACAACGTGTTTGACGGCGTCACGGCGTCGCTGGACGGCCTGGTCGGTTACAATGCCTATCTCCACGGCGCCACCAACATCAACTATACCAGCAATCATGATATTTGGACCAACCTCACTTGGCTGGCAGGTCCGTTGGGCAGCTTCTATCAGGCGACCAACAGCCCGCTGATCAACAAAGGAAGCACCACCGCCAACCAACTCGGCCTGTATGATTATACCGTCACGACCAATTTGATCAATGGACTGGAAATCAAGGAGACGAACTCCATTGTTGATCTAGGCTACCATTACGTGGCGGTCAACAGCAATGGAATCCCGATTGACACCATTTCCAATGGCATTCCCGATTACCTGGAGGACAGTACTAATAATGGCCTTCCATCCTCGTGGCTCACGGAATATTTTGGAACTGTGGACATCTCCTCAAACGCGGACTATGATGCCAGCGGCATGACGGTTTTGCAGGACTACCAGCAGGGGCTTGATCCCAACGTTATCACTTTCAATTTGTCCGTCATCAATCAATACGTCAAGACCGGGAGCGTGCCGCTGCAAATCGCCCTCACGGCGGGCATTCCCTATTACATGGCGGCGCTGGTGGATGACACCAATTTGGCCGACGCCCATTGGATTCCCTACAACCCGCTGCCCATCGTGTCTGTCGGCACAAACGAGGGCTGGCACCAAATCTGGTTCGGCCTGCGCGGCTTGCCGGCCACCGGCCAGCAAACGTGGGAATGGTATCGAGTCAAACTGCTCAAGCCGCCGGTGCTGGTCATCACCAACCCATCTTCTTCGACGGTCATGCAACCGATCATTGAGGTGCAGGGCTTTTGTCATGAACCTCTGGCCAGTCTGAGCTTCGACCTGAGCAATGCGGCCGGATTGTTCACCAACCAGCAGGCCATCGTCCTCAGTCAGCACTACGACAGCAACAGCATGGGCTTCACAACCAACAGTTTCCAAGCCTTTGACGTTCCGCTGACCAACGGGGCCAACGTCCTTACATTCTACGCCACCGATCCCGCTGGCAACGTCACGGCCACCAATTTCACCTACACTTTGAATTACTCCGGCAAACCCCCACCGGCGATCCAGGTCTATTGGCCGCAGAACGGCGACCAGGTCAGCGGAACCGAGTTTACCCTGCGCGGTTCACTGGATGATTTCACGGCAAGCCTCACCGCCGAGATCGTTGATTCCAGCGGCGACACCAATATCATCCAGGGCTTGGTCGAGCGCAATGGTCTTTTTTGGGTGGAGAATGTGCCCTTGCTGGCCGGGGCAAATTATGTTACGCTTTCGGCGATGGACGCGGTCAGCAACATCGCGACGACGAACCTGACGATCAACTGTGTCAACTCGGGATTGACGATTGACGATTTTTCCGGCCAGCTTGGAGGCACCCCGCGCAATCTTGTTTCTTATGTGAGCGGGGAGATTAGCTTGAGCGGCTACACCTTATGGGTGAACGGCGTTCAAGCCACCCAGGATGGCCAGGGGGGGTGGGAAGCGAACTCGGTGCCGCTGGGGCCGGGTGGCACGGCGGTGGTCGAGGCGCGCGCCATTCCCAACTCGGACAACAACGGCAACGGCACCGGAACCGCGCCGCCAACGGACGGCACGCCGAGCAACCCGACGGCGCCCGACAGCGTGGCGGCGCAGACGCAAATTGACCAGCCTGCCATTTGGTTCATGGAGTCCTACCATTACAAGTGGGGTTCCACGAATAGCGAGACCTATAACTATCCTGGATGCCCGGAGACCGGCACCGACATTCATAAAGGCCAGGTTGACTCAGATTATTTCAACGGTGGAACAGCTAATTGTTACATTTTTGATTCGACTTCCGACTGCAACGGCTCGAGCAGCACGTGGCAAAACATGGCCTTTAGCTGGCCTGCCAGCCAAAGCCCGGTGACGGAAGTTTTCACGGACGACGGCGGTGACAATAATACAAATACCACGGATCTCTCGTACGCGTTGACTTTCTCGCAAGACTACAGCTTTTTCGGAAACACGATGCCGACGGCCGAATGGGCCCTGGCCGAGCACGCCGCCGCGGAATATCCCCTTCCACAAGGGGACGGTTGTCCCAGCGTATCGTACGTGGATGATGACACCGAGTCCATCGTCACGTGCATGACACTCCTAACCGGCGGCAAGGGAGCAGTCCAACGCCAAAACCTTTTTGGATTCAACGTTTCCGCCCAAGCCTTTATATCGCGCTACATGCCAGATGGGATGTGGACACCTGATTGGAACGTCGCAACGGTTCCAAATGGTATGATTACTCTTCTAGGCAGCACACCAGATACCAACGGAAATATCTACATGGTGCTGCCAGATAACAATAACATGGATATTACTCCATATACGCCGTTCCAGCGTTTCACCTATACGGTTGACCCGACTGAATATAAGGCATATCTCAATGTCTTTGTTCGTCAGCCATGGCCGAATTACCCGAACGACTACTTTATTCCTCCAGCAACACCTCCTTTGGGCTATCCCGTATACCAAATTGGCGGTCTTGGCGCTGGTCATGTTTGGTGGCAACTAAGCTGCGATGCCCCACCGGCAGCCATGAATCAATTTACGTCCACCAATAATTCTCAATGGCTGAACCAGCAGGTCGGCTATTCGCCTAGCAATGCCGTTTTCATTTCTCATAACCCGCCAGTAAAGCAAGGCCCAGGTTTTTTGGACACTGACAATGGTTCTGCGAATATTGAGAGAACATATGCTATTGGCTTTCGAGGCCCGGGTTTGATAGATGGTTTGTGCGATACAGAGAACCTTTTCATGAATCCTGGGACTTGGAACTCTGAATCCCACAATTGTGTGCATGAAACCATCAAGGCAGGGACTTCAGTAGGGGTTGATCTTCCGCACATATTTGACCCAGAATTTTTTGGTTTTGATCTGCCTCCGAGCGATCCGTAACGCTAATTTATGAAACAGAATTATTTCCTCCTTACTTTATGCCTGTTTTTATCTGGCGAAAATCTTTTGGCCCAGCCCAATCATTCGGAAAGATCATATATTCCATTTTTGGACAGAGAAAGCCAAAGCAATATTATCGTCAAGGTTTCTGATGTTTTTGGCGAAGGACAACCCTGTCCGAAGGAGTACACCAATGTCCTTTCAAATACAAACCTGTTCTCGTTGGAAGAGCAAAGGTCAATTAAGCACGCGTTTTTAATATACACAAATGTAACCACCAATTCTGGACCTCCCGGGACTATATTGGCCAATCATTATAAAACAAATTACGCCATTAAAGTCATGGGAAGGATCGTGAAAGTGACAAATTGGATATCGCGCTTTCAATACACTAATTGCGAGGCGCATGAGGAGATAATGATCGGCAAGGGAGGTATCTTAGCCAAGTTCCGAAACGGGTCCAACGATGGATACAACGTCTATATTGACCGCACTGGCGGTGGGTCAATACTACAGTTTATGGAAGTGAAACAGGATTTAATCAGTGGCGTACTTGCGGATTTTGAAGATACTCACGAACAGGGTACAACTTGGGATTATAGACTCGCCAACTTCAACAATAGTCGCCTTGCAGAGTACAGGCAATACACCAACGGGATGGTTTTCGGACACTATTTTGTATGGAATGCTCGCAACGGTAATTTGATTATAGAGTCGGAATTCAAACAACCTTACGATTTCGAGAATCATAGGGTTCAAATTCCATGAAGGGCCGTTGCATGTGCAGTGACAAGGCCGGGGGTTAAAGGGCCGCCGGGTCGCGATAGAATCGTGACAAGCACAAGTGTCAGCTCACGCTTTTTAACTCGCGGACTGAGAGCCACCCCCCGCTTCGCCGAGACTGAGCCGTTTGATTCCCCCTGAAAAACTACGTCTTAAGCGCCCCATGAAGAGGTCGGGTCCTCACATTGCCGCATTGTGCGTTGACAGGGCGGACGGGAGGGGGCGAACTTCCGGCAATTGAAGGCGTGAAGGGGTCGTGAAGGGGTCGAACGGCCATTCGGGTCAGCCCGACGAAATTGGCCTTTGCGGCGTTGGGCCGCCGCGCGAGAAAAAACCGCCGGAAAATCCGCCGCCCGGCATGAAAAATGCTCTGACGCGGAAAAATATTTTACACTTATTATTTGAAGTCCCATCATAACGTGGTAATATGGAACCTGTGGGGCGCCCGCGCGCCTGTTCTTTGACATTTTGCAGGGGGAAAGGGGCCGGGGAAAGCGGGGAGTGCGAACGCAGGGTGGAGAACATCCTCTCTGCGCCGTTGCGCCTTCGCGCCTTCCTGTCCGCCATCCTGTCCGCTGTAGCCTTGGCGAAGGCGGAAGTTTTAACGACGGCGGATGCGTTGAAATCCGCCGGCGGAGCCGTCCCTTTGGGGCTGCCGAGGCGCCAAGTTACGGTAAATTACGCCAACTTACGGCAACTTACGGTTGGGGATACACCCCAGCCGGCATCGTTCGCACCTCCAAACCCGGCGTGAATTTCACGCAACCAACCCCATGCCGGAAACGCCGCCGCCAAGCCCGTCGAAACGCGCAAAAACGCGGCAAATTCCAATGAGCGTTCAAGATGAGGCTAAGGCGCGCTGGATTCCGGGCGGCTGGCGAGGCGCGAGCGAGGCGCATATCCGCAGCGATCTGCAACGAGCGAGCAACGAAGCCAGCAGCCCGGAAGACAAGCGAATTAGTCTCAGCTTGAACGGGATTTGGAATAAGAGCAGCTAAGAGCAGCTAACGGCAACTTGGCGTTTTTACGGAAAGCCGTCCAATCGGCCAGCCAGGGGGTCCAGATCAAAGTCAATCAACTTGTCGCGCCGGAACCTCGGCGACAACTTTGAACCTTGAACCTTGAACTTTGAACCTTGAACTCAGTGCCGCCAATAGCACCAAATCGCACCAAATCGCACCAAATCGCACCATAAAAAAAAATTTCACGCAAATAATCGGGCTGGACGGCGGCCCGAACCGGCAATTTTTGCCCATCCTGGCAGCGGCGCCGCGGCCCGCACAGCGGATGCCGCTCCGCCCCTGCCAAAAACTGATTTGTGCCCGCTACGGACGCCTCGATTTTTCTCCTTGCGTTGGGCCGGATTTGGGGCATGGTAAGCCGGCGGGGAAGACCCCTTTGGACGCCCGTGGCGAGGACAAACCGCAAGTCCTTGGAGAGGACGGATTACCGGCCGGCCCAACTACCAAGCAATGGCCGGCGTGCAAGATTTGTCCCCCGCAATCGTAATGGTGGATGGGTCAATGGACCGCGGACGGCGCGCCCGGTCTGACCGCCAATGGCGGCGCCAATTTACAAGAAAGATAAGTTTATGAATATGAAAGTGATGCTCAATCGAATGATTCGCCGGGCCGGCGCGTGGGTCGCCGTTGTCATGGCCGGTCTTTTTCTCACCGCGGGAACGATCTGCCGCGCGCAAACCGCCCCCGCCAACCTGTCGCCGGATTTGCAGGAAATCGTCAAGTTTGCCCAAGCGCACATGAGCGATGACGTGATTCTGGCTTACATCAAGAACTCCGGCAAATCTTACAGCCTGAGCGGCGACGACATGCTTTACCTCAAGGGCCAGGGAGTTTCCGATGCGGTCATGAGCGCCTTGCTGGCGACCAAGGGTTCCACCCCGGCGCCCGCGCCCGCGCCCGCGCCCGCTCCTTCGGTCCCGCCGCCGTCGGTTCCGCCGCCGGGAGCGTACCCGGCGACGCCCGCGCCTGCCCCAGCGTATGTGCCCGCTCCGGCGCCGGCGCCGGCGCCCGGATTGTTCGACAATTTCTTCACCGATGCCGGCCTGAATCCGACGCTCTGGACGGTGCAATCCCCTGTGCTCTCAAGCATGGCCGCGATGAACGGCGCCGCCCCGATCATGCCGGCGCTGGCCTTCAGTCCGGCGGGAATGCAGATGTCCGGGGTCACCGGGCCTGCGCAGTTCGCCGGCATCGCGTCGGTGGCGGCTTACACGGCCCCTTTCACCTTGACAGCGACGGTCACCGGGCTGGCGGCCGAGGCCACACCCTTTGAGGTTTATCTGGTCAGCCCGGACTATCGGCAATGGTTGAGCGTGGCCGGCCACCTGGGCGGTCCGGGCCACCGCGAAGGGGAGGTCGGCATCGGCGCCAGGCTGCCTTTCTTCCGCGGCCGCGTTGAAGTTCCGATGGGGGAGCGTCCTTCGCCCGAACATGGCGTATGGGCCAATTACACCGGCAGGGCCTTGCCGCTGGCCTCGTTGGGCGACAAGCTTTTCGAGCACCCCATTCCCGGCGTGCCTTACACCATCCAAATGACCGTCGGAGCCGATGGATTGGGGTCGGTCGCTTTGCAAGACGCCGCCGGATTGACGCTGGGGGCGCGCAACGTGATGCCGGTGGGCACCGGGCCGTTTTACGTGGTCTTGGCGGTGCGCAACGGGCCGACACTGGCCAATTGGCAGTCTGTGCAGTTGACACCGCTGGCGCCGCCGCCCGTGGTAGCCCTTCCAACGGCGCCGCCGGCCACGCCGACCTACGACTATTTCCAGGGGCAACTCTCTCCTTACGGACAGTGGATTGAAGTGGCAGGGGTCGGCTCGTGCTGGGTGCCGGTGCAGGCGAGTTCGGTTCCTGGATGGCGTCCGTACATGGACGCGGGCCATTGGGAATACACCGACGCGGGCTGGTATTGGCAATCGGACTATCCGTGGGGCGAGATCGCCTTCCACTACGGGCGGTGGATCAATGACGCGCGGACGGGTTTCGTCTGGGCCTGGGCGCCCGCCTATGATTGGGCTCCTTCATGGGTCTGCTGGCGCTACGGCGACGGGTGCATGGGCTGGGCGCCGCTGCCTTGGGAGGCGCGCTTTGAGGTGGGCGTCGGCCTGAGATTCCGCGGCGCCCTGGCTGTGGACGTTGATTTCGGGCTGGGGGCGGATGCGTTCGTGTTCGTGGGACACGATCATTTCTGGGACCATGATTACCGTGTCGTCGTCTTCGCTCCGGAGCGGGTGCGCGTAGTCTTTGCGCACAGCGAGATTCATAACGGTTACCGGGTTGACCATGGCCGGTTTGTGGCCGAGGGATGGGGACGCGAGCGCGTGGCCGCCATCACTCATCACGAGGTTGCCGTCCGTCAAGCGCACGAGATGCGCGCGGCGGACGAACATCGGAACTTCGAGGCCAGAAAAGTCGCGGTGCAGCAACACGCGGCGGCGCGGGCCCATGAAGAACATGGCGCTCCTGGTGGCCGCAGCCCGGCCGCAGAACACGGCGCTCCTGGTCGTTCCAACGAGCGCGGCACTCCGGGCCGTGGCGCGGCTGAGGTCCGTCCTGGCGCTCCGTCCACCACTGGCGTCCATCCTGGCGCTCCGTCCGCTCCTGGCGTCCGTCCCGGCGCCCCGATCGTTCCTGGCCGTGCGCCGTCCGGCTCCACCAACGCCCGTCCCGGCGCTTCGACCGCTCCTGGCCGTGCCGCAACGCCTGCCAGTCATGGCAAGCCCTCGTCTGAGAGCAGCGAGTCTGACAAGTCGGATAAGTCCAAAGACAAAGATAACACCGGGAAATAAATGGGTTGGCGCGTCAAATCTGGAAATCGTTCTTGCGCGACATGAAGGTGTGGATGCCGCACTCGATTTTTTTGAAGCCGGTCCAGCGCCCGGCCCGCTCGCCCTGGCCGTCGGCCGTCTTGCGGGTGCAGGTCATGCAGCCGATGGAGGCGTAGCCGAGGTCATGCAGGGGATTGAAGGGAATTTTGTATTGACGAATGTGCCGCCAGACCTCCTCGCGCCGCCAGCGGGCCATCGGGTTCAATTTCACGATGTCCCCGCCGCCCGGCCCCTCAAGGGCGTAAAGTTCCAGGATGCCGATGGCGGCGCGCTGGCTGGATTGGTGGCGGCGCAGCCCGGTGATCCAGCAATCCAGGTCGCGCAGCCTGGATTGGAGCGGCAGCACTTTGCGCAGGGTGCAGCAGAGGTCCGGGTCGCGCGTCCATAATTCCGGTCCTTGCGCCTCGGCCTGTTGCTCCACCGTCAGGTCGGGGACGACGGATTGGATTTTGCAGCCGAAGAAATCTTCCAGGCGCTTTTGCAAATCCAGCGTTTCCGGGAAGAGCAGGCCGGTGTCCAGCGTGAAGACAGGAAAGGCCAGCCCCGCGGTTTTGGCCAGGTGCATCATGACCAGCCCCGAGCCTTGAAAGCTGGTGCCGATGGCCGCCCGCGGGCCGAATCGCTCCCAGGCCCAGGCCAGGATGTCCTCGGTGGCCAGGCTCTCGAATTGCCGGTTCAAAACGGCCACGTCGGACGCGGTCAACGGCTTGATTTCCCGTCCGGGCGGCAGGCCCAAAGTTGCGGGTGAGGTCTGCAAGGTGAGTTCAGGCGGGCGCGGCCGCGGGTTGGGCGGCGGGCGGTTCCGCCAGCAACACCCGCTGGCAGAAGTCCCCGAAGCGTTCCGCGCCGAGCCGTTCGCGGGCGAACCGGCTGAACAACGGCCGCAGTTGGCCGGCGATGTCGTCTATTTTGATGTTGTCGGTGAAAGGCCGGCCGAGGCGGGTGCCGGACGGGTTGCCGCCCAGGTAAAGTTGATACTTGCCCGGCGCGCGTCCCACCAACGCCAGTTCCGCCGTGTAAGGCCGGGCGCAACCGTTGGGGCAGCCGGTCATGCGAATGATGATCTCCTCGTCCTTGAGGCCCACCTCCGCCAGCGTCTCCTCGATGCGCCCCAAGACCCCCGGCATGACGCGCTCCGATTCCGCCAGGGCCAGCCCGCAGGTCGGCAGGGCCGGGCAGGCGATGGAGGCGCGGCGAATGACGCTGGCCTGGTTCTCCACCGGCACGCCGTGTTCGGCCAGCGCGCGCGTGATGCCGTCGCGCCCGGCGGGGCTGACGTTGATGAGCAAGATGTTTTGCGAGGGCGTCAAACGCAGGCCGGGCTTGAATTGCTCGACCACCCGGCGCAACCCGGTCTTGAGGCGGTACGGGCCGGCGTCCTTGATCCGGCCATTCTCCACGAACAGGCCGAGAAAATAATTGCCGTCGAATTGCCGGTGCCAGCCGTAAAGGTCGCCCTGCCGGGTGAAGGCAAAAGGCCGGGCCGCGTCCAGGTTCACGCCGCGCCGCCGCTCCAGTTCCTGGCGGAACCACGGGACGCCCCGTTCGGCGATGACGTATTTGAGCCGGGCATGTTTCCGATTGGCGCGGTCGCCAAAGTCGCGGTGAATCGTCACCACCGCCTTGGCCGTTTCGATCACGTCCTGGGGCCGGATGAAGCCGATGACATCGGCCAGGCGCGGAAAGGTCTGGACGTTGCCGTGGCTCATGCCCATGCCGCCGCCGGCGATCAAGTTGTATCCCGCCAGCCGCCCATCCTGGACAATGGCGATGAAGCCGCAATCGTTCGTAAAGACATCAATGTCATTGAGCGGCGGGATGGCGAAGGCGACCTTGAATTTGCGCGGCAGATAAGTCTTGCCGTAGAGCGGATCGGTGAAGTTCGCGTTCTCCTCCGAGAGCTTCAATTCCGCGCCCTCGACCCAAATCTGATGATAAGCGCGCGTCTTGGGCAGGAGCGCGTCGGAAACCGCCCTGGCCTGGCGCTGGATTTCGTCCACGACGGGGCTGGTGGCGGGGGTGGGCGCGGCCATGACGTTGCGGCAGACATCGCCGCAAGCGGCCAGGGTGGTGGCCATGGCGTCATTGAGGCCCTTCATAAATTTGCCCAGGTTGCCTTTGGTCACCCCATGAAACTGGAACCCCTGCCGGGTGGTGATACGCAAAGTATTGTTGCCGTAAGCCCCGCACAACTCATCGAACCCCAGGTAAACCGACGGCTCGACCGCGCCGCCCGGCAAGCGTCCGCGAATCATGAAGATGTATTGCCGGCCCGACTTGCGTTTATCGCGGTCGTCCTGCTGATAGATGCCGTGGAATTTGAGGAACTCGCACTCATCCTCGGAAAAGCGGTCTTTGGCCGGGTCGGCCAGCGTCTGGGCAATCGTGCCCGCCAAGGTGGGGTCGCCCGCCTTAAGCAGTTCATTGCGAGTCACTTTCGGTGGTGTAGCCGGGTTAATCATTACTGACACACTTATGTTGCTAATGTTTATTTTAGCGGCGGTCCGCCCTCCTGTCAACGGCTTTTGATGTTTGAGAGGACATGTGATGTGAGGCGGGACCCGTTCGCAGAATGGCTCTCGACGACCAACGGGGAAGGGTGTATGATGGGGGGCATGATAGTCACAGCGGAAGTTGGAAGCAGACAGCTTGCCGACCTGATAAAACAGGTTCAGGCCGGAGACGAGGTGTTGCTGACGCAAGGCGGCAAGACCGTGGCGAAGATTGTGTCTGCCTCTGAAAAGGAATTTTCCTCCGGCACGGCCTTGAAGATTCGTTCCATTAAAGGCCACCGGGTCTTAACGCCCATCATTTCGCAAGGAGATTTGGCTGAGGAAATGTTCGGAGGGCAATGATCGGCTTGGATTGCAATAAGATGAACAACTTGCCACTTTTGAATTTGGTCGCGCGTATGGCCCCTCCCAACAAAGCCCTGGTGGACGGCGCGCTCATCCTGATCGGCGCCGGCATAAGCATTCTCTTTATTTCCACGGATGGAAACGGTCAGAATCCCGGTCCCGTGGCGGGAGAAATCATGATCGTGGTTTTGGTCACTGGTGTGGTTTCATTTTTGCTCGCAAGATTTGTTCGCAGCCTCCCGCTTGCAATCATCGCCAGCGTCATCATTACGGATTTGCTGTTTATTTTGTATGGTATTTGCCAGTTGAATTCTTCCTCGGATCCGTATGCATCTGAGGCGACTTTGATGTTTCCGATCGTCTTTGTGGTTGAGACGGCGCCCGCGATTCTGCTCTCATCCATAGGTTTGGGCCGATTGGCGAGCCGTTTCTGCCAGAAAAGGACGCTGCCAGTTGAAAAAGGCACCCCAGATTTTGATGATGCGCCAGCAAACATGTAGTAATTGAAAGCCCCTTGCTTGCATCAAGAAACCTGATCTGAATAACGCGCCTCAGAGTGGCCGGTTTTGAAGTGCCCGCGAGTGGCCGGTTTTGCGGTGACCGGGGACAACGCGCCAAACAATGACTTTTCAAAGACACTGGCCCGTGCTACTCTGGAACCCGTGAAGGTCGCATAATAAAAGACGAAACCCATGCGCGGATTTCCGCATTCAGTCGTGCTCCAGCAGATCTCCGCCGACCAGCCTCGGATCTCGGTGTGGTTTCTCCTTTTATTTGTTCCGATTTGGCTGCCCTACATCCTCACTCAGGGGTTAATGCTGTGGCCCCCGTTCATCAGAGTTGTCGCTGACCATCACACATCTTATTTTTTGATTTTCTTCGTCGTCCAGATGAGCCTGACGTGCGGTGCTATCCTATTTCTAAGCAAGAGGTACGCATCTGCTCTTTGGTATCCACAAACGCAGTCCCGGAGTCACAGATTCGATTTCCTCCTCATTCTGATGCCACTGCTGTTGTTTCACCTTTCGGACTGTCTTTCCATTTTCCCATCAATCATCGTCCTACCGAGCATTGCAACAGCAAATGAGTTGAGCCAAACGCTGGCTTCCATGCACCAAGACATATGGGGTCGCCTGGCCTATGGCTCGTCATTGACTGGCGTAGTCTGCGAATCTATAATCACCTTCGTGTCCCCTGTGCTGGAAGAAATTCTATTCTCCGGCCTCCTGGCAAATCGGCTCGCCAGGTCGTTTGGCGTTACCGTTGCTGTTCTAGGTGCTCCGGTGTGCTTCGCTCTGATTCACGCAGTTCAGTTTGGACTAGGCCCACATCTCATTGCCCTGTTCTTCGCTGGCCTCACATATACGATCATTCGCTTTTACAGCGGAAGTCTCCTGATGGCGGTATTCAGCCATCTGGCAATTAATTTCGTTATTTTTGTACCAAAATGGATTGTGGCTGTCATGCACTTTACGCACGTATGAAAGAGAGGGTCGAACCGAGCGGTTCAGTAAACAGACGCGAGCCGATTTGCCATCCGCGTGGTGGCACCGGGTCACGATTTATAGGTGTCGAAAAGGCTCTGGAGGCGCAAGGCTCTGGTGAATTGGGCTTGGGTCATTGGGCGCTCGGGGGTGACAACGATCTGGGCCGGTGCGTCGGCGGCGACATGCACAAAATTGTCGGAGTACTTCGCGTCGCTGTCGTCCAGACTGAGCCAGGTCCAAAGGGCGGGTTGCTCGGCGGCCAGGGTGACGCGGAATTTTTTCCCGTCTTTGGCGATGGCGGCTTTAAGACGCGGATCGCCCAGGTTGAGGTCTTTGGGCAGGACAAAGGAAATGAGATTGTCGGAAACGATCCGGCCGTCAACAATAACTTTTAGCCAGGTCAAGACATTGTCCAAGCCGCGCGCCTGGGTCAGATCGGCCAGGTCTAATGTTTTGACTTTCTGGCTCTGCCGGGCGGGGATGTCCAGACCGCGAATGACTTCGCTCCGCAATAGCCGGCCGCCCAGATCGGTCGCCTGCCAGGCCAGTGTGCCGCGGCAGGGCGCCAGGCGATCGCTGGTCACGAAAACATCAATCGCCCCATTCTGCGGGTTCTCCAAGCCGGAGACCAGGATGGGCGCGTAGAAGCGGCGGGCCATGTAATGGAGTGCCTTCCAGCGCCCGAAATAATCAACCGACGACCAACTGACAACCGGCCAGCAATCATTGTACTGCCAAAAAACGCAGCCCATGGATTGGGGCATCGTTTGCCGCCAGTATTCGGCGCCCAGCTTGATGCCCAGGCCCTGCAAAATCTGACTCAGCCAGAGGGCGCTCTCCCAGTCCTTGGGCGGATTGAAATAGGTGTTGATCATGTCCCGGATTTTCTCGTTGCCCTTGGGCGAGCGCTGGTGCCAGTTGAGCACCGGAGTGACCAGCGAGCCGCGGTCCTCCTCGGCGGTGAAGGACCGGACGGTGCGCGGCTCGGGAAAGGATTGGAAGCCGAATTCGCTCATGAAACCCGTCAGGCTGCGGTAGGCCTCGAACCGCTGGCCGCCGTGCCAGACCTGCCAATAGTGCGTGTCGCCGCAGTCGGGGCTGCCGGAAACATAGTTGGCCTGCGGCGCGCATTCCTTGACCTGGCCCGCGAGCAAACCCTTGAAGAGCTTGTCATAATCGGCGCGGCCCATGGACTCCTTGGACCAATCCTCCTTGGTCATGAGGCTGATCTCGTTGTTGCCGCACCAAACGGCGATGCAGGGGTGATCGCGCAAGCGCCGGAGATTGTCGCGCGCCTCCAGGCGGACGTTCTCCATAAAGGCCCCGTCAAAGGCCGGGTAAGCCGAGCAGGCGAATTTGAAATCGAGCCAGACGCACAGGCCCGTTTCATCGCACGCATCCAACAGCGCCTCGTCCTCGTAATAACCGCCGCCCCAGAACCGGAGCGTGTTCATATTGACAGCGGCGGCGTCCGCGACGCAGCGCCGGAGAATGGCCGGAGTGACCCGCGTGGCAAAGGCGTCGGCGGGAATCCAATTGGCGCCCTTGGAGAAAAACGGGACGCCGTTGGCCTCAAAACGCAGGGAGTTCTGGTCGTCCTTTTCCAAAAGTTTGAGGGTGCGCAGCCCGATGCGCCGCGAGACCGTGTCCAGCGCCTTGCCGGCGGCGTCGCGCAATTCCACGCGAACTTCGTAAAGGGCGGCCTCGCCCATCCCCGCCGGCCACCAAAGCCTGGGGTTGTTCAGCTCAACGGTTGCGCGGCCCGTGGCCTCGGAAAGATTGACCTTCGTTTTAGCCACCGTCTCTCCCTTGTGACGGACCATGATGGCGGCTTGCAGCATCCCTGCTGAAACAGCCTCCGCGGTGACTTGAAAACTCAGGGTCACGCGATTGGGTGCCGAATGGTCCTGCAGAATCAACACATCGCGCAGGCGGGCGTGGTTCAAGGCTTCCAGGCTGATGCCGCGCCAAATTCCACAGGTGATGAGCACCGGGCCCCAGTCCCAGCCGAAGTTGCAAGGCTCCTTGCGCACCCAGGCGCGGCCTTGGGGTTCATGGGAGCCGATCCACTCGTAGAGGGGGCGTTTGGCCTGGCGCTCCCGCATGAGAGGCAGAGGCGAACGGAAGGTGATTTCAATCTCGTTCTCGCCGGCCCGCAAGGCCCCTTTGGCGTCAAATTCCCAAAGCCGGAACATGTTGTCCGCCTGGCCCACCTCCTGGCCGTTGATCTTGATCGCCGCCAAGGTATCCAATCCCTCGCACCGCAGGAGCACCCGGCTGAAGCGCAATGTTTCGTCGGGCACGTGGAACGCGCGCCGATAAACCCAGGTCTTCTCGCTCACCCATTGCACGGCTTGTTCATTATCGCGGAAAAACGGGTCGGGAATTTTGCCCGCCGCCATCAGATCGGTGTGGATGCACCCCGGAACGGTTGCTTTGATGGACTCGGTTCCATCGGCCTGCCTTGCCTCCCACGGGCCATTGAGGTTCAGACGCCAGCGGATGGGATCGTCCGCGCGGGCCAGACTCCTGACCGGTTCCCAGACAGAGCCGAGAACGGTGGCCGCCGCCGTGGTGCGGAGGAACTGGCGTTTGGTCATTTTGGAGTTCATTTTCGACGGGCATTTTGCCACTCACGAGAAACGGTACTCTTCGACCGCACGGAGATAGGCCAGGATGTTCTCCCACGGCACTTCCGGCTCCAAAACATGTGTCGGGCACGGGAAGTAACCCGTCGGCCCCAGCACGCCGATGGTCTCCTGCACCTTGCGATAAAGCGCTTCGGGTTTGGCAAAGGGCATGGTGGTCTGGGTGCCAATGCCGCCCCAAAAAACCAGGCGGTCCCCGAATTGCTTCTTGACCTGCGCCAAGTCCAGGCATTCGGGCTGCACGGGGTTAAGGACGGTGACGCCGATCTCGATCAGGTCCGGGATGATGTCCCAGCACTTGCCGTCGCTGTGATAACAGACGGGCAGACCGGGCTTAATCTCGCGCGCGGCGCGGATGACGGCGGCGTGCCGGGGTTTGAACCACTGACGGTACATGGCGGGGCTCATGAACATGGAAATCTGCGTGCCCATATCGTCGCCGATCTTGAGCAGGTCCACCCCGGCGGCGGCATGAAGGCGGGCCTGGGCGCAACGAATTTCGGTGATGCGGTCCAGCAGATACTCGGCGAAAGGGGTATTGAAGGACAAATCGTCAAAGAGTTCTTCCATGCCCCGCAGGTGCCAGGCGATCTCGAAAATCGTCCATTCCATGAAGCCGATGGCGAACAGACCGCGCTGGTGCAGAGCGCGCACTTCGCCGGCTAGATGTTGGTGGCGCGGCGGCGCTGTCGGGTCTGGAAAAGGGTAGCGTTGCAGTTCCTCGACGGTGGAGAGCCGGCGCATGGGGTGCTCGATATGGACGAAATGAAAAGTCGAGCATCCCTTGACCCCGACGCCCCATTCGCCCACTTCCCAGCCGGGGAGATTTTGCAGCGTCGGCAGGCCCTCGGGATAATAAGGGCTGAAGTCGGGCAGTTGGGCCGGCGGCGCCAGGAACACGTCGCGGACATCCAGCGCGAAGTATTCGGCCGGGTCAGCGGCTCCGGTGCGCTGTTGGAAGGCCTCCAAGAGCGGGGGGGTCAGTTTCAATTCGCGCGGCAGGCGGTCAGGCCGTTCGCGCGCCAGCACAGCCAGGGTTCGTTCTCGTGGAGTCACAATGAGTTAAGAGTTAAGAGTTAAAAGTTAAGAGTTGAGAGTTAAGAGATTGAGTTCTTCGGCCGGGCGTCCGGGCGCCGCTGGCAGAAAGTTGCAGGCGGGATGGTATTCGGCGAACACTTTGTACATCGCCTGGATGTTCTCCAAAGGCCAGTCGGGCGCGACCTCGCCGCGCTGGATCAGGCCGCCGGCAGGGGTGTGGAAAATCTCGACGATCTCCCGGATGTGCCGTTCCACCTGGGCCGGTGTGCCAAACGGCATCGTCTGTTGCCGGCTGGGGTCCGAGCAGATGCAGACCCGGCCGCGCAAGCGCTCCAGCAAAGGCCGGGGGATGATGCTGTGTTGGATATTCAGCACGTTGACTCCCAAGCCGATCAGGTCATCCCAAAAATCCACCGTCCATCCGCAGCTATGAAAGAAGATGTGTTTGCCGGCCGCTTTGAGCGGCTGGAACATCCGCGCGTAACGCGGCTTGAAGAACTCGCGCCACTGCCGCGGGCTGATCAGGGAGCCGGTCTGTGTGCCCCAATCGTCGCCAATGAAGACGCCGTCAACGCCCTGGGCGATATAGCGGTGGATCATGGCCAGATTCCGTTCGACAATCCGGTCGGCCAGTTCGTGCAACTCCGGGCGATTTTCGCCCAAGTCCATGAGGAGGCTTTCACTCCCGCGGAGAAACTGCATGCGCTCGAACAAATCGAACCAGCCGTAAAGCGCATACCAATCGCGCGCCGGCGGCAGCGGCCCGCCGGCGAAGAGGTCGGGCCGGAACTCCTCGTTAAAATGCTTGGCGATCGAAGGCGGCGGCAGGCGATAGCTCTTGAATTGGTCCCAGTCCGCCAAAGGAGGCCGGGTCACTTCGCCGGCCGACCAGCCTTTAATGCGCCGCCACGCGCAGCCCCATTCGTCCGTGTACTCCTCGAAAAGCCCGGGGCCTGCCGGGCGAGGCGGAATGGAGATATTGCGGTCGCCGAAGTCGTCCGGATAATCATGCAACAGATCAACCAGCTTCCGGCCATGGCGCCAGAGCGCGCCGGGAAATTGCGCGTTGAGGAAGGGCACTCCGTCCGGCGAGCCAAATTCAATTGCTGCGATCACCCGGTCGCGCGATGTCATGGTGCCACGTCTCACGAAGATTTTTCCCGATCAGTCCTGCTTTGTTATCGTTTCATGGACCGCAACGCCGGATCAAACATCGCGACGATGTTTTCCGGCGGCGTATCGGCGCTGATGTCATGGCTGCCCGCCAGGATGTATCCCCCGCCCTTGCCCAAGGTGGCGACCCGGTGGAGCACGGCCTCGGTCACCTCTTGCGGCGTGCCGAACGGCAGCGTGTGCTGCGTGCAGATGGCGCCATGAAACGCAATCTTGTCGCCGAAGTCCCGCTTGAGCGCGGCCGGCTCCATCCCCTCGGCCGCAACCTGGACCGGGTCGAGCAAATCCACGCCCAAAGCGATCAGGTCGGGGATGAGCGGGCGGATGGCGCCGCAACTGTGGCCCATGAACTTAAGCCCCCCGCCATGCACCACGTTGATCATCCGCTTTAAATAGGGGGCGATGAATTCACGGAACATCGGCACCGACATGAGCAAGGCGCGTTGCGTGCCGTAGTCGCTCCACTCGCCATAAATATCGTAATCGCCGCCGGTCGCTTCCAGGGACCGCGTGACATCCTCGCAGTAAAAGCGGGTGAACTGCTCGAAGAGGAAATGCGCCATTTCGGGGCGCTCGACCATATCCAGCAGCACGTTCTCCATGTTGCGCAGGATGCACGGCCGGGTGAACAAGTCCGCCCCCTCGTACATGATGGCATAGCCCCCGACGCGGGCGCGGGCGCACTGCTCGCGCATGACCGAGTAGTCGAAAATGTCGGGCGAAGGCCAGTGGTGCTTCTTGAGGTCCTCCACCGACTCGGCGTCCCAAACCGGCGTATGCACGTGCATGTCGTAGCTGCCGTGGGAGGCCTTGAGGTGCTTGGAGCGGATGCCCCAGTAGTCCTCGAACACACCGTCGGCAAAGGTCTTGAACGGCGGGCCGATGTAGCGCGGTTCCAGGCGGCGCATGTCCGACTCCAGCCGCTTGAGCAGCTCCTCGAAGCTGTTCACCTTCAGATGCTTCATCATGTACTGGTTCACCTCCGGCTCCGCTTTGTAATCGGCCGGCGTGCGATCCGGCAGCCGGCGGTCAATCGCCGTCAGAACTCTCTCTCTCGATGTCATGGCTGTATCCTTTGCAAAACTCTTCGCATTACGGGATATTCCGGGAATTTCGCGGCTGACGCAATGTGAATCGGCGGAGAATTTGCGGAAAATCCGGCACGGTCATACTAAAGATTATCCGCCAGCCGGAGCGCAAATTTGCCCGTCAGCCGGTCGCCGTTATTCAACACCACCCGCGCCAGCGAACACTGCGTCGCGGACTGATATCCTTCAGGCACGGCTGGCAGGAACGGGTCCGTCTCGGCGCCAGCCGCCACCGTCAAGAGGCCTTTCAAGACCAGCAGACCGAAACACGTCTTGCGCATACTTCAAAGCCTTTCAAAAGACATTCCTGCAACCGGTTGCATATACCGTGCGGCGATTCTGCGCGACATGCGATTCCCCTGTCAACCCCTGATTTTGGGGAGCCGTCTGGCAGCCTCTCCTGATCTTAATCTCCTCATTCGGATTAGGATTAGGATTAAGATTAAGATCAGGATTGGGAACCGCCACACGCGGCCCGTACCAGTGATCTGCGCCCTTGACCCGCCCCCCCAATTATTGCGTTGACCCATCCGCCCGCATCCGTTTAGTCTCTCAAAGTATCGTCAGCAACAACTGCGAGACATGAGCAACGAATGACCGATCCTATATGCAACCGGTTTTATCGGATAAAAATCCACTCCTGGCACTGATGTCAATTAGAACATGAAACTCTCATTCTGGGACTTCGCCATTTTTGCAGGTTACATTGTTGCGATCCTGGTTATCGGCTACCGGCTGAAAGACCGGATGAAAACCTGCGCCGAATTTCTGGGGGCGGGCCGATCGTTGCCCCTCTGGATTACGGGCATTTCTTTCATGGCCGCCAACCTCGGATCGCTTGAGATCGTCGGCCACATCGGCAATGGGGCCAAATACGGCATGATGACCAATCACTTTTATTGGACGGGGGCCATTCCGCCGATGGTGTTCCTGGGCTTGTTCATGGTTCGCTTCTATTACTCCAGCGGCGTGCGCAGCGTCCCGGAGTACCTCAAGCACCGCTACGACAGCCGCTCTCACGTTCTCAACTCCCTCGGCTTTCTGGTCGTCACCATTCTGATGTCCGGCATGAATATGTATGCGCTGGCGATCATCTGTGATCAGTTGTTGGGCTGGAATTTTCACTTCAGCATTCTGTTCTCAGCGGGAGTCGTGGTGGTCTATACGCTTTTGGGCGGACTGCGGTCGTCCATTTACAATGAAGTGCTGCAGTTCTTCCTCATCGTCATCGGGTTCCTGCCCCTGCCCATCATCGGGCTGATCAAAGTCGGGGGCTGGAGCGCGCTGCTGGCCAAGCTGCCTGCGTCGCATTGCCACACCTGGCTGGGGACGGGCAACGCGGCCGACAACCCGATGGGCGTGAACTGGCTCACCTGCATCCTGGTGATGACGTTCATAAGTGGGCCCTCCTATTGGTGTTGCGACTACCTGCTGGTGCAGCGCGCCTTGGCGGCGAAAGACCTGGAGACGGCGCGCAAAACCCCCTTGTTTGCGGCTTTTCCAAAGATGATGTTTCCGCTGCTGGTGACGGTGCCGGGCATGATTGCCCTGGCCTTGATGCCGGAAGCGTTGAAAGAGCATGGCAACGACAACTTCAACCTCGCTCTGCCTGCCCTGATGAACCAGTTTTATCCGCACGGCCTTCTTGGCCTGGGTTTCACTGCTTTGATGGCGAGTTTTATGTCGGGCATGGCGGGCAACGTCACCGCCTTCAACACGGTCTGGACCAGTGACATCTACGAGACCTATCTCGTCAAGAACCGCCCGGATCATCATTACTTGACCGTCGGACGCCTGGCCACGGTTGTCGGCACGGCTTTGAGCATCGCGGCGGCGTATATCGTCGCTCACTTCAACAACATGATGGATTACATGAATTTGATCGCCACCGTATTCATCCACCCGTTCTTTGTCATTTTTTTGGTCGGGATGTGTTGGAAGCGAGCCACGGCGACGGGAGGTTTTTGCGGCATCCTGGCGGGAATCACCGCCTCGCTGACACAGTGGGTTCTCTACAACACCCACCACATCAAGTTCAGCTCGCCCATGGCCGCGGCGCAGAACCAGACCATCTGGGCGGGGGGAGCCGGACTGCTGACGATCATCGTTGTGAGCTACTGCACCAAGGCGCCCAGCAGGGAGAGTCTCGTCGGACTGGTGTGGACGCGGCTGCGGGAGAAGGGCACAAGCACGGTTTGGTACAAGAGCGTCTGGACCATGGCGGCAATCGTCACGGTGATCTTCCTTGTCCTCAATTGGGTGTTCAGATAAATTTGATTCTCTTGCGCTTTGACGGAGGCCCGCCACGGCGTCATTTTTCGCGCATGGGCGAAGCCCCACAGCATTCAGGCAAAGACAAGGAAGCATGATCACGACAACACAAACGCAAGGCTCTGAGATTGAAGCGAACTACAACTTCGGCTATATCTGGGTGGTTTCGATCGTGGCCGCAATGGGGGGATTGCTC
>Ga0326727_10003323_pt1 | contig 51833 bp, 49 predicted proteins | sample MB2enrmetagenome_FD_207643 | JGI IMG/M metagenome (GOLD analysis project Ga0326727, IMG submission 207643) | Lab enriched peat soil microbial communities from McLean, Ithaca, NY, United States - MB29MY | ecosystem: Environmental > Terrestrial > Soil > Wetlands > Peat | place: USA: New York...
CCAAGGCGTCGCTCGAAGCAAAGTTTCTCCTGAAACCATGATAATGGAGACGAACTGGCCACCGGAATTATGCGGAAATTTCAGGTTCTTCGGCATATTTGGTGATACTCCCGGCGCCGTCAGTCTTCGGCAACAATTGGAGTAAGTATCCTCCGGCAGAGCCGGAGGCTTTACGGTTGCTGGCCCCGCAAAGGGGCCTGATCGCAACCGGATAAAAGCTCCTTTTCCAGACGTCTTTGGTTTTCATGTGAGACTCTGCTTCCGTCCGCTTAAAAAGAAAAAAACAAAACCAAGGCAGACTCCCTGAAATGTCAAACTTCGACTGCCACCCCGACAGAGTCGGGGGATCTCCCGATTTTATTAGTTCGCAAAGGGATGTCGCAGGCAGCCATCTCTCGAACACTGGGCATCGACCGTCGAACTGTGCGACGGTGGATGCACGCGGGCGATTTTCAGGAAAGGAAACAAGTACATCGCACGAGTTCTATCGAGGAGTACCGCGGATATCTGGACCAGCGATGGCAGGACGATTGTCACATTGCCACTCAACTGTGGCGCGAGATGTGTGATCTTAGCTTCCCTGGAATGGGCAGCATCGTGCGGCACTGGATTCAGCAGCATTACGGTCGCAAGAACCGTTCTCATCATGAGCCGATCCTACCAAGGCCGCCACGCGTTTCACCGCGACAAACAGCCTGGCAGATTCTGAAGGCCAGGGAATCGACCAAAGCCTACCGGGATGAGCTGTCGAGGAGGTCACTGGATATCGCCATCTCCGCAGAACTTGCACGAGAGTTCTTTCGCATCATGCAGAAGCGCGATGTGAGCGCTTGGGCAAAGTGGCGCGAGTCTGCACTGCATAGCCCGCTCTCCTCCTTAGTGATGACTATGGCGTTGACGATGGCCGCCTGCGGCGTTCGCGCACAGCAGAGCAGCGCCGGCGCACCACAGAGCGAAGTGGGCGTGCAGCCGGGCCGGCTTGTGATGACGAAGGACTACACGACCGTGGTGTTGGAGCCATAAGCGCCGAACATTATCCCGGTGAGTGTCAGCACGCTGAAGGCTTACGCGCTGGCGTCGCCAAGATACGTGATTATTGCGAAGCCCAACGCGGCAGGCTGGCGGTACGAGCAGACGGCGCAGGGCGAGACGTATCGCTCGCCGCAGATGTCGGGCGAAGATCTCCGCTGGCGACCATGAAGACGGACGAAAACATAGTATGGATACCTCTCTCTAAAGCGAAGCCAGTGTACCGCAAGCCATTGGCTTGCGCAAAGAAACGTTACGAGTATCGAATTGTGCTGAATTCTGCAGTAATTCCGGCAATTGTCGGAACGATGCTGAGTGTTTTCGGAGGAAGATTCGGCCGCAATATCCCGCTGATTTTCAGACGCTGGCCGTTGAATTCCTGATCCGCAGCTCGGCTGGAATTAGCACATGCATCGGGGCCGCGTTCTCTTCGGGAGGATTCTGGATTAACTGATGCAGCAGCTCGAAGGATTTTCTGCCGATCTCGCCCGTGGGCTGAGCAACAGCCGTCAGCCTGGGACTGAAATGCATGTTCCACATGTAGTCGTCGAAACCAAGCACACTCAAATCCTTCGGAATTTCGACACTTCTCTCTTCCACCGCCTGCAGCACTCCCAGCAACAGTTTGTTGTTGCTAGCCAGGATCGCGGTGGGAGGGTTGGGCAGATCGAGCAGGCGATGACCGGCTTCAACTCCGTCCTCGACTTGCACGTTCCCCGCAATCAGATACTCGTCGAGGATGGGCAAATGCGCCTCCTGCATCGCCTTGCGAAAACCCTCCAGGCGGTCGTGGTGGGGCGACAAGCCAAGGTGGCCGGCCAGCATTCCGATGCGTTTATGTCCAAGACCGATCAGGTGTTCTGCCGCCATTTGTCCGGCGGCAACATTGTCAGTGCACACGCTGTTTATTGCGGCCGAAGGCGGCAAACGATCAATAAATATGACCGGAATATGACGTCTTGCTATGAGCTCGTTCGCTCTTGAATTCGCGCAGCACGCAAGAATGACGCCATCGACACGCCGGGAAAAGAGCGCCGAAAGATGTCTTTCCTCAACGGTGCGATCTTCGTTTGAGTCGCACAACAACACAGAGTATCCGGCAGCCTGCGCCGCCAGTTCCACGCCGCGGATGACCTCGGGATAAAAGGTATTCGTGATGTCGGGTACGATGACCCCGATGGCATTGGAGCGGCCGGTCTTGAGGCTTCGCGCAATGGCGTCTGGCTGATAGTCGAGCGCCGACATGGCCGCCATCACGCGCGCTTTGCGCTGCGGGCTCACAACAACTGAGTCGTTGATGACGGCTGAGACGGTTGAAGTTGAAACGCCTGCAAGCCGGGCGACGTCTCGCATTGTGTACTTTGCTCTTTCGGCCATGCTGACTGGTTTCTTGCCCCCACACATTCAATAGACGGAGTTGGCATTTCCAGTATTACCCATAACGTTCCAATTGAAAAGCTCCCAACTTACGGTTCCCCGAGCCCGCCGTCCTGCGATCTCCATAAGCAACTGATTCAAAACTGATCAAATTAACGCCTTCATAGCCATTTTTACCGTTATCTGAACTCGCAGAGAACTGCCACAGGAGCCCGGAATGCAGCTATCGTAACGTTTCGCTTGACAGACATGCACCGGCCCATTTAGAAAGCTAACCGGCGCCCTGGCGAGAGTTCGGTATCCTGGAATGCAATCCCTGGACACCGGGCCGGCATCATCGCACCAGCAACACATTTTGTTAACGGCAACAGATTAGTTCTCATTCCGGCGGGCCGCAACCGGGAACATACACGGCCCGCCCCTTCTTCACGCGGGAGACACGGGCAAGACAGGAAGTCCCCATCGAAACTCGCTCGCAGTTTCACCATGCGCCGGCAGGAATTCTCCTGACGTTCGGGTGAAAACACGGAGGAACCATGACAGCAATGCACCGTTTCGCTTTTCTCGGCTTATTGCTTGCACTACCAGGTTCGGGCTGGTCCCAGAGCACGCAGTACGATGGCCTCACCAATAACCTCAGCAACATTTACCGGATGTCGGACGCGCGGACCTACTCCATCAGTCCAGAGAACTTGACCGGCGAAAAAGGCAAAGGCGGCACAGCAACCGAAGGCACCGGGGCATATGCGTCTCGCGAGCTTGGGCAGGGATGGAAGGTCAGCCCGTCCATTGACGTCGAGGCAGGCCAGACTATCACCCTGGCCGACATCGATGGGTCGGGAGTGGTCGAGCACATCTGGATGACACCCACCGGAAACTGGCGTCTTTCGATCCTGCGCATCTACTGGGACGGCGAAACCGATCCCTCCGTCGAAGTCCCGGTGGGCGACTTCTTTGCCTTGGGCTGGGGCAAATACGCACCTATTTCGTCCTTGGCCATCTGTGTTAACCCCGGCAGCGCCTTCAACTCGTACTGGCCCATGCCGTTCCGGAAGAGGGCCCGTATCACGCTTGAAAACCTCAATGACAAGCCCATGGTGGTCTACTACCAGATCGACTACTCAAAGGCCGCCGTTCCCGCAGACGCAGCCTACTTCCACGCCCAGTTCAGGCGCGTCAATCCCGTCCCCTACAAGCAGGTTTATACCATTCTCGACGGCGTCGAGGGCAAGGGCCAGTATGTGGGCACGTATCTTGCATGGGGAGTGCACAACGACGGCTGGTGGGGTGAAGGCGAGATCAAGTTCTATATCGATGGCGACACTCAGTTTCCCACCATCAACGGCACGGGGACGGAAGACTACTTCAACGGCTCGTACGATTTCGAAAACCATGTAACCCACCAGTACGAGCCCTTTACTTCGCCTTACTCGGGCCTGGCGCAGGTGATCAAGCCCGATGGGTTATACGAGTCCCAGCAACGCTTCGGCCTCTACCGCTGGCACATTCCTGACCCGATACGTTTCGATCATAAACTGCGTGTCACTATCCAGGACCTGGGTTGGCAGAGCGGTGGCCGCTATCTGCCGCTCATGGACGATATCTCTTCGGTCGCGTACTGGTACCAGACTGAACCGCACAAGCCGTTTCCGAAATTGCCCGATAAGGATCACCTGCAGCCCAACTGATGAGCTGTTTTATTCTTGCGCTGCTCGCGCAGCGTGCGACGCAACTGGTTTTTGCAAATGAGGAGAATTCGATGGTTAGGAAACTGCTGGTTCTGGCGACAATCTTGAGCATGACAACTGTGATGAGGGCAGCCGTGAGCGTACAAAAGGTGGAGTACAAAGGGTGGACGAATTGCTACAAAATCAGCAATGGCGAAGTGGATCTGATTGTCACCGGTGACGTAGGCCCGCGAGTGATCCGTTTCGGATTTGTAGGCGGCGATAACATCCTCAAGGAGTTTCCTGACCAGATCGGCAAAACCGGAGAAACTGCCTTCCAACTCCGCGGCGGCGACCGTGTGTGGAAGGCCCCCGAGGATCCGATTGCAACCTGGGCTTCAGACAACGTCCCGGTCACCGTTGAGATCACCGCCAGCGGCGTCATTGCGCGCGAGCCCGTCGAGCCGCTCACGGGGCTTCAGAAAGAGATTGAGGTCAGCCTCGCTCCTACGGGAACCACCGTTAGGGTTTATCACCGCATCACCAACCACTCGCTCTTTCCGCTTGAGTTTGCGCCCTGGGCGTTGACGATGATGGCGCAGGGCGGCACGGTCATCAGCGGATTTCCGCCGCGCGGCCATCACCCGCAGAACCTCGAGGCTACCAACCCGCTGGTGATGTGGGCCTACACCAATCTCTCTGACCCGCGCTGGAAGTTCACGCGCAAATACCTCACCCTTCATCAGGACCCGAACAACAGCGACGCGCAGAAACTAGGCATGTTCAACCCAAACACTTGGGCGGCTTACCTGCGCAACGACGAGGTATTTGTAAAACGCACGACGGCCGATCCGTCAAAACAGTATCCCGATTTCGGGTGCTCGTTTGAGACCTTCACCAACAACGAATTCCTCGAGATTGAAACTCTGGGCCCGCTCGCCAGGCTGGCTCCGGGAAAAACTGTTGAACTGGTCGAGCATTGGGGGCTTTTCCGTAACGTGAAACTGGATGCCTTGACTGACGACGATCTGGATCGCACGATCCTGCCGTTAGTTCAGCAGGTGCCGACTAACTGAGAATCTCCACAAGAATCACTTTCCGGTAGCAACTGCCCGAGCAACGCTGCCTCTAAGGAAGGTGCTGACGCTATGCCGGTATCGCAAGGCGATCGACTGAGTTCCCAAACCGCACATCACCATGACAAGGCGGGCATGTTTCCGCTGGATCACCGCCTGCTCTTTGCGCTTGTCATTGTGCTGTTTTTTCTTTGGGGAATGTCCAACAATCTCACTGACATTCTTGTGCAGCAGTTCAAGAAGTCGTTCGAGTTGACGCAGTTTACCGCGCAGTTGGTGCAAACGGCAAATTTCCTCGGCTACCTATGCATGGCCATTCCCGCCGCGCTGTTGATGCGCTCCTGGGGATACAAGGCTGGCATGGTCGCGGGGCTATCCACATTCGGGCTGGGAATGATTCTGTTTTGGCCAGCAGCCGTCATGGGCCAGTATCTGCCTTTCCTTCTGGCCCTGTTTGTCGTCGGTAGTAGCGCATCGATCCTCGAAACCGCGGCCAATCCATTCATTGCGCAATTCGGATCGACAGATACATCGGAGCGGCGTCTGAACTTCGCGCAGTCATTCAATCCTCCCGGCACCATCACCGGTGTGATCATCGGCGCTCGCTTCATCTTCTCGGGAATTGAGTTGAAGCAACCGCAAATTGCTGCCATGCGCCAGGCCGGCACCTACTCTGCATATTTGCATCGCGAGCTGATGCGCGTGGTGCCGACGTACGTGGGCCTTGGCGCGGTTGTCTTGACGTTCGCGCTGATTCTCTCACGCATGGAGTTTCCTTCCATTCACAGCGAGCACGAGAATGCGTCGGGAGATCATGGCTCGTTCCGCGCCCTGCTGCACTATCCAAAGTTGTGGCTGGCGGTAGTCGCGAACTTCTGCAACGTTGGCGCGCAGGTGGCCACGTGGAGCAGCCTGATCCCGTACATGAAGCAGTTCACCGAAGTAAGCGAACGCACGGCTGCCGGCTACCTTACCGCCACGCTGGTGGCCATGACGCTGGGGCGATTCTTCAGCACACAGTTAATGAAGTACGTGGCCGCCAGCAGCCTGCTGTGGATTTATGCCACAACGAATGTTGTACTATTGGCCTTTGCAACCGCCCATCCCGGGATGCACGGCGCGTACGCCATCGTGACGAGCAGCTTCTTCCTCTCCATCATGTTCCCGACCATCTTTGCGCTTGGCCTCAAGGGTCTTGGGCCCAACACCAAGCTCGCCGGGGCGTTCCTGGTAATGGCCGTCGCCGGCGGCGCCGTATTTCCGCCCATTCTGGGATTTGTTGCAAGGCAAACGGGAAGCGTTGCGGACGGCTACATTGTGCCGCTGCTCGGATACGTGGCTGTCGGTCTTTACGGCTTGATGCTGCGCCTTTCGCCGAATGCGCAAGCTCAATCCAGTTACTGCAGTAGCTTATCGAGGAACTGATCATGAATGAATGCATACAATTTCCTTTCCGCCTTTTGACCGTGTCACGCCGCCGCTTTCTTGCAGCGGCCTGCGCCACCGCAATCACCTGCGCATTGCCTCGTGAATTCGCGCAGAACACCGCGATGGAAAAACAGGCTAGCCCGCTTCCTTACGATCGTGCAAAGCTATCCGCACTCCTGAACACCCTGCTCGTCACGAATTCGCCAGAGTTGCGCAATTTTGCTTTGGAGGTTTATGCGACATGCGTGCTTGGCAAGATTCGCGCTCCTGAACCGCCTCTTGTCTATCCATGGCTGGTACCCGGCGGGGGTTACTACGGACAGTGGTTGTGGGACACAATGTTCGTCGTCGATCTACTCTCTCTGCTGCCGGGGCAGGTAGAGATCATTCGTGGCGTCTTCCAGAACTACTGGGATTTTCAGCAGAGATGGAACGCGGCCAAACCCTACTTCATGCATGGCATGGTTGCAAACTCCATTAGACCCTTCGATGCGCCTGGACGGCACAACGGCAGCCAGTGGCAGAGTCATCCGGCGTATTCCCAGGCACCGCTTTTGGCATGGGGTATGGAGAAGGTGTACCTCCATAACCAAGACAAGGAGCTGCTGGCTGCAGGTCTCATTCCCCTCGAGAGTTTCCACGAGTGGTATTGGCGAGAGCGCGACATCGCAGGCCTCGGACTGATCTGCGTTGGTGCCTACAGCGGCATTACTCAGGACGCGCGCTGTGAGACCTACGATAACGAGGTGGACCTCGATGGGTTGAAAATGATTCCACACCTTGGACGCGCTGCAGGTCCAAACAATGGCAACTGGTACGGCAACATCGCTATCCCGGCGAATACGGCGTATTTACTGCTCTCTGAGTTGTCACTTGCACGCATGGCGCTGCTTCTCGGTGATCGTGAGATGGCTACACGCCGTGGTGCTCGCTACGATCAGGGTGTTGCTGCAATGCGCAAGTATATGTGGGACGATCATGTTGGCTGCTTTCTTGCGGTAGACATCGAGAGTCTCGAAAAAATCATGACAGCAACCGTCGGCGGCTTTATCCCGCTGATCGCTCGCGTGCCTACGAGCAAGCAGGCGGCGGCGATGGCTGCAACGCTCTCGACTCCAGCGTGGGCAACTCCGTTGCGTATTCCGACTGTAGCGCGCACCGATGCGCAATTCTCTTCTGGAAAATTCTGGCGGGGCGACGTATGGCCTGCTCCGAATTATCAGGTTGCCAGCGGGTTGGCTCTCTATGGCCACCACGACGCTGCAGCACGCATCGCAGACAGCACCCTTACGAACGCACTCAGGGTCGGCATCTCAGAACGCTATGACTCGCTTAGCGGAGCGCCATTGGGCGTAGCTGGTCTCGGCATGTCCGCCACAATGCTTACCATGGCGCTTGAAGGACTCACCAGCTCTGCTTACAGAATACGTGTCCGCAACCAGGGCGCCTGACGGTCCGAGATCATAGATACCGCTTCAAATATCTGCGTCGGAATGGAGTGCCCGGCGCCTTTTGTACCAGCTTGAGTGATAGAAACTGGAATCATTGAAGGGCCTGGAAAATCAGAAGCCTAACCGAACCTCCACCGATACCCCGAGGTGTGCGGAAAAGCGGATGTATCCGAGACGGCTATGTCAGTGGCCGTGCGATAGTCTGCGGACGTAAGTAATCCAGTAGAGAATCCAGGCTGTTCACACCGCCGCCGAGACCACTAAGGTTGACCGCGCGATAGGGCAAACCGTAGGCGAACACGTTGTGTGCGTTGATCCAACTGTTGTCGGCGATTATCTGCTCAGCGACCCGGCCAGCACGCGCCAGGTCCGCACTCCAGACGCTATTAGCGAGTCCGTATGGCAGCCTGTTGACCAGCCTGATGGCTTCGGCCTCGTCACTGAACTTTAGAACGTATGCGCTCGGGTCGAATATCTCCTCGCGGCAGCAGATGTTGTCAGGATCGCCAGTCAGTAGGCTTGGACTCATATAGTAGCCGTGCTCAAACCCGTTTGGCTTCACTGCCTTCGCATCGAGGAGTGCTTCCGCGCCCTCGGCTTTGTCCATGGCCAGATGGTTAGACACACGCTCATAATGGGCTTTTGAAACCAATGGGCCCATCTGTGTTTCGCGATCGAGAGCAGGACCAACTTGGGTGTTGTCCAAAACGGCAATCGCCTTTTCTAGCAGCGCGTCGTGAATCTTCTCATGAAGGATCCACCGCGTGGCCGTGCAGCAAACTTGCCCTGTATTGAATGTGATCGCGTTAGCTAGATTGGTTCAGGCACGATGTTCCAGAGCAGCAGGTCGAACGGAAAATTCCACGGGAAGATAAAGCCACAAACGCCGTATGCTACACGATGTGTTCGGGCCTCCATTCTTGGCAGTGCATGTGGAACATCGAGCGCCAGGTTCTGCATCAGATCGGCAAAGTAGCGTAGGCAGGCAACTCCAAAGGGAATGTCAAACCCCTCAGTCGCGGTGATCGCTTTGCCCACATGGAGCGATTCCACCTATACGAGATCGGTCGTGTGCTTTTCGAGCGTATCGGCCACCCGGTGCAAGACGACGGCTCTTTCTATATGCGGAGTTCTGGGCCATGCCGGAAACGCGACTTCAGCCGCTGCCACTGCGAGGTTCACCTCGTGGTCGGAGCCCATGGCAACGGAAGTCAGCACCGCGCCGGATGAAGGATCAAATACTTCTTGTACCGCACCGCTGCGGCTGGGCATGGATTTACCGCCGATGATATGCCACTGCGGCGCATACACGAGTTGGTCAGCGATCTCTGTCAGGGTCGCAAGCATGAATTCCCCCTAGCCGATGCTTATGCGCGCGAGATTCCGCAATGATCTCCAGCTGGGCGTTGGCTTGACACAAGAACCCTCCAAACAACACACAGAATCAGGATCACGGGATTTGTGCGCCCGGCCTACCGCACATGGCTTAGGCGCAGCGTCTTGATCTCCCACGGCTTCATGTGGAATTGAATGGTTGTTCCCTCGCCCACCGGGCCCACCGGGACGTCTTCCAACAGGGTGGTCTCCGTGGCACGCACCGGGATTGGAAACTTGATCGTCACGTCGCCTTCGCGGCCTTCGGTTTCCACAAACCGCGCAATGGCATCCGTGTTGTAGAAGCCCTCCATCTGCTTCAGAGCGTATAGAACCACGTGGTCGCTGTTGGTCTCGATAAAGGAGTAGGAATCCGGCAAGCCGCCGCTCTTCCCCCCCCCCTGCTCTTGAGGGCTGGCGTGCTGCGGCTCTTGCATGGCCAGCAGTGGGGAATTGAACGCCAGAGCCTGAAACACCACCTTCCCCTCGCGCCATCCTCCGCGATGCGGGTAGATGGAATATCCAAACGTGTGTTCGCCTTCGTCGGCACGCGGATCGGGGGACCAGGGTCCGCGAATCACGGAAAGATGGATGGTGTTGTCCTTGGCGTCATAGCCGTTGCGGCCATTGTTGAGGATGGCCACGCCGCCCTCGGCGTTGGAGATGTCCACCCATTTCCCCATCACCGCCTCTTCACCATTCTGGTCGCGTTCGATTGCGCCATAGGGAACCTCTGCCGAGACCTTGGTGGATGGAAAGGCAACGGGAAAATCAGCTTTGAGAAGGGTTTCGCGCTCGTACCAAGAGACGGTCATGGAAATATCGACACGAGGGATGCCTGCAACCAGGCTGATGTCCTGTGTAAACAAAGAGTCGCGGAATCGCCTCACCACGCGAATGGTGGCGCGCACCGGTCCCCGTTCGGTGACCTTCACGCTTTCTACCTCATCCACCTCCTGCTTCTTCCCGGTCAGCCCGATATTCCACGCCGGTCCGGCGTATTCCTTCGATGTCTTCTCAGCTTGCTCGGGCGTGTCTTCCCATGCTGTCAGGGAATTGCCTTCTCCATGAAAGGTCTCGCGCTTATTCACTTTGTCATAGAGACTTGCGATGTTCCCGGTAGTTGGATCAATCTCGACGCGGAGAAACTCGTTCTCCAGGAACGGCCGGGGCGTGGACCCGCTCTGCAGCAGCGCCGGTTTGTTCTCAGCGGAGGGCAGTTTTTCAGCTTTGGGAGCACTGTGGTCGGTGACAATCCGGTACAGCTTCAATCCCATTTGGGGGACGTCCTTGGCGACAAACGCCACTGTAGCCGTCTCTCTCTCGCCCGATTTGGCCAGCGCTGTCAGAATCTGCACCGGTGTCGTCTCTCCACCGTGTACTGCAATCATGCGCGCCGACAGGGCGGACGCGGATACCTCGGCAATTACGAGGTCTGTGCGATCCCATGATTGCGGATTGTAGACCACCAGAGGCACGCCGTCGCCGCGGGTATCGAGTTGGAGGCCAAGGTTTTCCAGCGAAAAATCCAGAGCCCGATTGGCCCGCTCGAATACCTCGTGATATTGGTGCGCAGCGTCCACGTAAATGGGACCGATGCCGGAGCCGGCAGCCAGATCGTGGGTCTGATTGAGCAAGACCAGCTTCCAGGCATCGCTGAGGTCGCGGGACGGTGAGTAACGTCGGTAATGGAAAAACACCGCGATCTCGGACATCTTCTCCGCGTTCAATAGCAGCTGCTCGGCCTCGCGGTTGTGCCGCTTCATGTCGACCTGGGTGGTGTAGCAGCCGGCAAAGACCGGATTCATTTCCTTGTTGTAGACAGGAAAATCCTTCTTTTCCGCGAGCACCGCGTCGATGTAGTCTGAAACGTTGGTCGGCTTCACGCGTACCTCGCTGAGCGAGGCATTCAGGGCCGCGATGTTTGCCAGGTCCTGCGGATTCGGCCCGCCGCCATGATCGCCCGCCCCATAAAGCTCCAGAATGTCTTTCACCCTCATCCGTTCCGCGGCCTCCATCCCCGTGACCGTTGTCCGCTCGTGATTCACGGGGCCACCGTACCCGCCCGGCGCCGAGTAGCCCAGTACTCGGCTTCCATCCACGCCCTGCCACCAGATCATTGGGGGACGAGACGGATCGCTGGGGCGTTGGAATAGGTAAAACTCGATTCCCGCCTTCCGCGCGATCTGCGGCATCGTAACCGGATGGCCGAAGACGTCCGGCTGCCACGCTACGCGAATGTAGTGACCGAATTTCTCCTTGCTGTACTTCTGGCCGTAGAGAAACTGCCGTACCAGCGATTCACCGTCACTGAGGTTCTCGTCCATCTGCACCCAGCCCGAGGTAACGGGTATGAAACCGCCGCTCTTGGCGTGCTGAACCAGGCCCTCGAAAATATCCGGGTAGTCGCGCTCCATGGAGTCGAGAACCACCGCCTGGTCCTGGGCGAAAGTATAATCCGGATGTTGGTCCATCAATTTGAGCTGGTTGCGGAATGTGCTGTACATGACGTCGTGAACCGACTCGTCCCAGCTCCACAGCCAGGCCAGATCAATGTGCGCATAACCCACCACATGGGCCGTGTAGTCTTTTGGGTTCGGCGGAGTCTGCGTCTGGGACACTGGAAGCAAACTTGCAAAGATGGCCGTCGCGAGCAAGAACCTGCGCACAGAATTGCCTCCGGAAATAAATTTCCACATCTGACGCAGTATATGTGCCGAAAATGCACTTTATCGAATAGAAAACACCGGTGCGCGAGGTGTTTTAAAGACTGCAACGACCTTCGAGACCGCGATTGCACGGAAGACACTATTCTTTTGTGCCCCCATAGGCTTGCACAGAAATGCTCGACCGCTAGTTAAGACTAGCCCAAACGGGGTAGCGTTTCACTTGCTGAAATGAAGTATTGTTCGAGCGCGTGGCGAGCAGACCCATATGGTTCGGCTGGTGGTTCGCGCTTCTGCAATTCCGCCCGCATTTCTTTCCAGTCCGATGTGCTCGAACTACACATCGTCGCAGAGCACACTCAACTCGGCAAAGGAAAGGCATTTCGCCGGCCAGGATTTCCTTATCAGATAACAGGTTTGGATTTAATGTTCGCCAGGTTTAGAAAGTTCAGGTCCTGCGGGGCAACCGCGGTCCGTCCGCTGAGGGCGGAGAGTTCAACCGATCGTCCATCCTTCGCCGGCGTGATGGCAGCCACGCGCTCAAAACCCTTGGGAATGGGCGCGACAGCCATAATGTAATTCACTTTGAGCGGCATTTCGGGATTCAATCGGTGACAGGTCGAAAATCTCAGCGCCGACAGCGGATTCTTCGCCGCCGATTCAGCGAGCCCATAATGGAAATAGGAGGTTACTTCCTCAAGCCCAGCACATCGGCATGCCGTCCGCTCAACGGCTCGTAATGCCGCCTCGCCGTTGGAAATCCAAAAACGGTCTCCTGCAAAACGCGCGGGTCTTTCAGCGCGAACCACGCATAACCTTCCCCAGGAAAAGTCACAGCCGTCCAGGCAAAGGATTGCCGCGCATCGCTCACAATGAGGGCAATGTCCTCGTAGCCGTGCCGGGCGGGATATTCGGTCAAATCCGCGTACCCGCCATCCGCCGTTGGGACCTTCTCCAGAGAACGGAAAGCAGAGCCGAGCCGAAGACAGGAATAACCTCCTTGAGCAGGATCTTCAAGCCGCGCGGGAACAACTTCGCGCCGCACAAAACGGCTGGTGGAAATCTTCCCGCTGCCGGATGGGCCAGGAAATCTCAATATCGCGTGATGTCCCAGGTTTATCGGGCTGCTGATGACGTGCCGCTCATAGACCGCCGTGTGGCCTTCCTTCAGGGAGATCTGTTTGTCCACGCGACCACGCCGGATTCTTGTACTCATACCCAAGTGCGGCGCCCCAGGTCCGGCTGACTCCAGCAACCATCGCTCCTTTGCCGTTTCGCCATGAGGCGAATGCCGTTCGCCCTTGAACGAAGTTTCATTTCCGCCGACCGGCAGACAAAAAATCGCCGCCCAGCACCTTGAGCACGGAAGGCAAGGAACGGTTGATCTTTTCCTGGGCCCAGGGCACAATGGCATACGGCTGAATTCTCTTCCCGCCAATATAAAACGTCACTGGGCCCACGTGACCGCCGGTTTCCGTAATAAACGCCTCGACGGACTTGGTGGCGATCCGCCACGAGGGCTGGCCGAATTTGATCGTCGTGCTGGCTTTCATTTCCCGCTCACCTTTCTACGGCGCGATTTCTCAAACTCCCGCTACGATCCACGGCCGGAAACGGCCTTTAGCACACCTGATGGAACCTAAGGCCTATGAGCGTCGCGGTCTCGCGCAGCATAGCGGCCACGTGGCCCACGCCGACCGCGCAATGACGCGCTGGACCTTGCATTCCAGGCCTCAACAAATCCGCGCGCGCCCAGCGGAAAGCGGTAGCGGCTGTTGGTGTTGCCGATCTCCAGAATCGCGCCGGGAACGGATTCGCCCTCGGCGGCAAGCAGCTTGAATCGCGACGCGGCATCTTCCACCACCGAGAGCAGCGTCACCGGGCCGTGTTTCACGCTCATCTCAACCGAAAGGCCGCGGCCCACCTTGCCGTGGTAGATCTTGAGCAGACGCATTTTGGTTTTGCCCTCGGTAATGGCGATGTGGCCGGGGCCATCGTGGCCCATCAGCACCAGATCGTCGTTGAAATTCATTGCATTGTATTCGGTGAACGAGCCGTCCGCGCCGAGGCAGTCCATGATCTTCATGGCGATGCCGTTATTCACTTCGTACTCGCCGGCCACGGGGATATGCCGCGCGGTGAGCAGCGAGGTGCCCAGAACGATGGAACTCATGGTGTCTTCGTTGGCGGCATTGCCCGAGCCTTTGTAATAGTAGGCCATGGCATCGAGATCGTGCCGCGCGACCAAAGCGTCGAGAGCCACCGAGGTGCGCGCAGCGCACCTCTTCGGGCGGGCAGTCCGGCTGTACATCAAATGCGGTGTGGAATTCAATGATCCGGCGTGCAAGATCGGCTTTATTCACTTCTGCGCAAAGCGCGCTCAGTTCGTCCACTTCGAGCAGTTCAGCATGTGTGCCGACGGCGATATCGAGCAGCGGGACATCGGTCATGATATCGAGCATGCCGCTGCAATAGTGGCTCATGAGGCCGAGCCTCGACGACGGAAGTGCTGTACCCACGCGTGCTGCGGCGACCCACTGCTCAATCTTTCTCCACGTTCCTACGTCGTCCAGAACGCCTGTGACTTGGTGGAAGGGAAATGCGAGCGCAGGAAAACAGGTTGGCAATTTCGGGCACCGGACACGCGGAGCAAAACGCGAGCCACTCGCCGGTCATCGTCGTGCGGTCCTGGAGTCGATTACAGAATTTGTAGTCGAAGGCAGCTTCCGGTTGAAGATTCAGCACTATCGCCAGCACGCCGGCGCGTTGAATCAGAGGTAGCACCGTGTTCGAAAGCGCATAGGTGGTGACGTACATAAAGAGCACATCGATGTCTTCGCGGCGACACTGGTGACCGGCTTCGCGCGAACGTGAAGCCGTCTCGATGAGGCCAAGATCGAGCACCTCGACCCCGGGACGTTGCAGTCGCGACGCGACACGCCCCACGTTCCTCCTTAACCGCTCTTCGAGGCCCTCAAACTGGGTCCAGTAGGCAACGCATCCGATGCCGCACAAACCTCTCCGAAGTAGATGCTCCTTGCTCGCCGACTTTTAACCTTCTTCAGTCTCAACTCTGGCGGACAGACCCCGAGCCATAGTAAGACACCAGTTATCCAATCGTACTTTCCGAACATGGGAGAGTTTCACACTTTAGTTCAGCACGCGAGCGATGGTCTGCGCGCGAAGATAGTCGTAAAACGTTTCCAAACTGTTCACTCCGCCGCCCAATCCGCTCAAATTGACTCCGCCGTATGGCAGCCCGTAGGCGAACAAGTTGTGAGCATTGATCCAATTGCTTCCTGCCACCAGGCGCTCGGCCACGCGGTTTGCGCGCGTCAGATCGGAGCTCCAAACGCTGTTGGCGAGGCCATAAGCGAGTTCGTTCACCTTGGCGACGGCGGATTCTTCATCCCTGAAGCGCAACAAGTACGCGCACGGCCCGAATATCTCCTCACGGCAGCAGACATTGTCGTCCGGTCCTTCCAGCAGCGCCGGCTCGACATAAAACCCATTTTCAGCACCCTGGGGCGCGGTCGCAGCGCCATCGAGTATGGCCCTCGCGCCGCTCCGCCTGCCGCGTTCCAGATACCCCAGCACGGTTTCCCGCTGCGTCCGGCTGGCCAATGGACCCATCTGGGTGTCGCGGTCCATCCCCGGTCCGATTTTCTTTTCCCGCAATGCTGTAGTCGCCTTTTCGACAAAGCGGTCGTAGATCCTCTCGTGGATCAACCACCGCGTCGCCGTACAGCAAACCTGCCCGGTGTTCAAAGTAACGGCCGCAGCAAGCTGGGCCGCGGTGGCATCCACGTCCGCGTCGTCGAAGACAACCGCCGCGCCTTTGCCGCCGAGTTCGAGCTTGCAGGGGACAAGGTTGCGTCCGCACAGTTCGGCGATTTGCCTGCCCACCTCGGGCGATCCGGTAAACGACATGCGCTTGATGCGCGGATGGGAGGAGATCGCGACGCCAGCGACGGAGCCGCTCCCGGCGACGACGTTCAGCACGCCCGGCGGTATGCCCGCTTCCAAGGCGATCTGTGCGGCGTACAGCGTGCTCAACGGAGTCACTCCAGAGGGCTTTACTACCACGGTATTGCCTGCGGCGAGCGCGGGAGCAGTACCCCAGCAAAGCAGCGTGAAAGGAAAATTCCACGGAAAGATGAAGGCGCACACCCCGTAAGGAACGCGCCAGGAGCGAGCCTCGAAACCCTTGAGGTTGAGCGGGACGCTGTACTGGGCTCGCGTCGAGAGATCAGCGTAGTAGCGAAAACATTCGATGCCAAAGGGGATGTCGAATCCCTCGGCAGCAATGATGGGCTTGCCCACGTCGAGAGACTCGAACTGCGCCAGTTCGGCGGAGTGCTCCTCGAGCGCGTCAGCGAAGCGATGCAACAGCCGGGTGCGGTCTTCGGGAGGCCGAGCCGACCAGCCGGGGAACGCCTTCTCTCCGGCTGTGACTGCGAGGTCGATCTCCTCGGCGCCGCCCATCGCGACTTCAGCGAGAAGCGACCCATCCGATGGATTCACAATTGGTTCGGTCGCGCTCATGTGCGGCTGGCCACCGATGAGATTAGGGAGAGGTTTGGAAAGAAAGTTTCGGACGTGTACGCGAAGTGCAGTTTTCATGGGATTTCCTCATCAGATATTGCGACTTGTTGGGATGGTGAGCTCAAGATATTCAGCCGGTAGGTGGGGTTTCGACGTCTTCCCAGAGCCCCCATAAGATGCGAATCGACGAAGGCCCACAACTGCCCTGCGATCTGAAGCGGACCGGGGAGGCAAACGGTGGGATCTAGCGTCTGCGCCGATGCGACGGCCATAGGTACTCCTTTACCCCTCGTGCAGCACGGGATTACGTCCTCGGATATTCCGTGCAGAGCAGGCGAAATGGCGGCTCATCTTCCACAATCTCCGGATATCTGGGGAGCGGTTCTTTGAAATAATTGTCCGCGTCGTCATCGTTGACGGAGGAGACCTCGCCGATCAGACCGTGGCCCTCAACCGAATGAAATGTGTGGTAAAGATAAGGAGTTAAAGTGATGGACTCGCCGGGGCCCAGGATCACGGCGCCTCCGGGCTCTACCTCGCGTCGAATGCCATCGCAAAGCACGGAAACTGGGTTCTGCGCAAATCCTCGTTTGCCGTCAGAATTGTAGAGGTAGAGTCGCACTACCAGGGGGCCTCTACCTTTGCCACCCCTGTTAATGATGTCCTCGGTTTTTCCGGGCATGGTAGTGATAAGGCGTGACCTGATCTTGCCGCACGAACATGATCTTCTCGGCGTAGCCTTTAGAATACCGGCCGACGGCAAACGATCCATTTCGCAGCGTAAAGAGCGTAAGCCCTACGGAGTCGAACCGACCTGAATTGAAATCCGTAACATCCCATCCCAACCGGGTGGCGCGAAGCTCGTCTGCTTCCCTACCTTGCTTTCGCCATTCTTCCGGCTTCCAATCAGCATACGGGGGCAGGAAAAAACGATTCTCCGCAAAGAACTCCCTGGCTTCAACAATGGCCCGATTAATAGCAGATCTCTTCACTGTGGGTCTCCTTTCATTGAAAACCGCCCCAAATAGGACAACGTGCGGCACCACCAATGAATCCTTGGGACCCCACATGACTACTTCGCGACTGTAGTAAGTGTTGTGGCTTCTCCTGTCGCCGAGCATGTTGTCATTTACACACTGAATAGCGTAGGGAACTCGGGGGCGGAACTCGATGGAGAAATGACGCTTCCGAGACGTTTTGAAGGGTGAAACGGTCAATCCCGAATCGACCCAGAAGCCACGTTTGGCGACGGCTGGCCAAGAACAGGTGTGCTATGGCACTTCGAATGGAAAATGGTTGCCGAGAAGTTGCGCAAAGATCGTGAGCGCTATCTGCAACCCATCTTGTGCGGCGGTGCATAAGGACACACTCTTGAGGCATGAGGAAGCGCAAGGTGGAAGCGTGGGCGAAGTGGCGGGAGTTAGCAAAGCGAGGAAGCCCCCCGGCTCTGCCCGGGCGACAGTCGCAGTTTGACATTTAAGGGAGTCCATCCAGAAGACTCCCAGCGTGAGCCGACCAAAGCATCACGCGAAGGAGGATCCGGATGGACGAATATGAAAGCCTAAGCCACACGAAGTGGGAGTGCAAGTACCATGTAATCTTCATTCCCAAATACCAGCGCAGGAAGCTGTATGGTGAGCTGCGCAATCACTTGGATGAGGTGTTGAGGAATCTGGCGACGCAGAAGGAGAGCCGGGTTGAGAAGGCGCATCTGATGCCGGATCACGTACACATGTTGATCTCGATTCCACCCAAGTACGCAGTGAGTCAGGTGATTGGGTTTATGAAAGGCAAGAGTGTGATCCACCTGGCGCGGGTGTACGGAGAACGGAAGCAGAATTACGCCGGGCAGCACTTTTGGGCGCGGGGCTAAATGGTGTCGACGGTAGGTCGGGATGAGAAATCGATCCGGGACTACATCCGCAACCAGGAAGCTGAAGATAAGCGTATCGACCAGATGCAGATTTGGAACTGACTGGCCGCCCATCAGGCGACACAAATCAACTGGGGCCGCGTTAGCGACCCCGCAAAAGCCGCTTTGAGCGGCTCACACAATAAGGCCCCCGGCTCGGCCGGGGGATACCCAGGCGGTATTGCCCGCGCAGCGCACGAAATTCAGCAAGCGCGTGTTCCGGCAACCGCGACTGCTGGCCGTGCTTTGCCTGATGCGCTACGAAGACTGGACCTTCCGCGACGCCGAAGTCCGCTTGCGCGAACACACGGAACTGCGCTCCGCCTTGCAATTGAATCAGTTTCTTCTCTGGCCTGGCCTCGGGGGTAGGCAACGAACTCTTTCCTGCCCAAGCGTCGACGCTTGTGCTCTCGCTTGGGATCAACGGGATCATCTTCTGCTATCTCACGTTTTGGCCCGGCGTAAAGGAGTGGTTTGAAGGCCAGATCTGATCCGTACAGGAATGACTCTGGCGATTCCGGAGTAGGTGTACCCTCGCAAGCATCTTGCTAAGTCGACGACTCCCTGTTGGCCGCGTCGACTTGAGGGCTGTGGGTCCGGGGCGTAGCAACTCTGGAATCGCTTTAGGTTGCGGGCACAAGCGCCGCACCCTTCGTGCCGCCCACGCTGAACACCTTCGGAACGCGGTCCGCGACTGCAGGCAGCGCCGGAAACGGCGCGTGCGGCTCCGTCTGGTACCAGTACGCTGTCGAATAGAAGCTATCCGAGCGGTCATTGGCCGTACCGTGCTCAATCGTCACCTTGATCGACTTCGCGAACGCGATGGGACTCTCAATATGCCAGCGGTACATGCAGTAGCGCCCGCCGATCCGCTCCGGATCCACGATATACGGTACGCCCTGGTGCTGGTTGGCAAACGCCTGCCCGCCAAAACCCCACGCGCCGTTGTAGTAGTCCTCCGTTCCGGTTCCGTTGATTGTGGGCATCGCGTCGCCATCGACAAAGATCATATCGTCGCCTTCACCAAACCATCCATTCTCGTTCTGGACCACGGCCTGCGTCACGCCCACAAAATGACCACGGCCCGTGGCCTCAAGAAACACGTAATTATTGCGGCCGCTCAGGTTCTTGCCGTTACTCACCACGCCCTTGCAAGGCGCAGTCTGGCGATACTGCGCATGGAAACGGCCCAGATCGTCAGGAAGGCGCGCGAGCGTTACATAATCGATCGCAAAGTAGAGGCTGCGGACGCGGGCCGGTCCATCGTTCGTGAGCGTCATCCTGGCCCCGCTGGCAAACGGCATTTGGAAATACGAGTTCAGGGCCTTTACCGGCGCTACGGCCAGCAGCGCCGACTGGTAAACGAAGTACTCGCCCAGCCCCACGCCGAAAAAGTCGCCGATCGGGACCTCAACGGACGGCGTGCTTTCGCCGTCCCACCACGCGCGCAGCACAAGATTCTTCAGGTGCATCGCGTCGGGCGAGTTGATCGTGAACCAGACGTGCGTCACCACCCCCGCGCCCGGCACATCGAGCAGGGTCGCCGTCTGCCCTAGATCCACGCCAACCCAGTCAGCGTTACCGCCCGTGCGGTCCCAGCTTGAGGAGCGGAGATTCCTGTAACTGCGGAGGCGTGCAAGTGCAAACAGCCCCTCCGGCACCTCTGGTGATGCCGTCGCCTGTGCGGTCGCGGTGGCCGGAGCATTGATTCCCAGCAATGTGGCGGCAGAAACGCAGCCGGCCAGCGTTCCCAGCAGCCTGCGCCGAACGCCAAAGTTTTCTTTTGCATCGATGCCTTGCATACGAAGCTCCTCCTTAAGCCGTCAATTGAAATCCTTTCCCGACTACACCACGTTTTATCGCTTTCTGGCTCGTCTGGACGTGTAGGATATAGCCCGCGTCATGGACGAAATTGTGCGGCACATGCCTGGGAGGTGGCGAAGTCCGGCCACGGTGGGTGTCGACGCCACGGGTTTGGCGCAGGCCGCGGTGAGCAGTTACTTTATCCGCCGGGCGGAGCACTTCGGCCAGCCCCGGCGCAGTTGGAAACACTGGCTGAAGTGGCTGGCCGTGGTCGACCTCAAGCGGCAACTGATTCTGGCCCAGCATGCACGGCAGGCGCCGTGGAACGACTGCGCCACGCTGCCTGAGCAGGTGACTAGGGCGCATCGGCAGATGCCCATCGGCTGCGTCTTGGCAGACGCCGAGTTCGATTCCGAACGCAAACAAACCTTCTGCCGTCAACAACTCCATGCCCATAGCGTGATCCCGGCCAAACGCCGCTCCAGCTGCAGGGCGTCTGGTGTACGCCTGCTAATGCGTGAACTTTCCCCTCCCAGCTGTACGCCCTGCGCTTCCTGATCGAGAGCGCCTTTTCCGCCGTCAAACGCAAGCTCTCTGCTCGCGCCCCGGCGGAACTATCCATACTCAATCTCGACAAGCGCTCTTGCTCGGTCTGGCCTCCGACCTGCACCGTCTCAGACTGCCTACCTGCTAAAGGTCAAAACCAAGGATGTCAACAGAGCCAAACAGACTCTAGAGAAAAAGTTCATCATCTAAACACAGTCAAATTCTAGTGCTTGAAGAGAGACACCCGTTCCACATCTGTGATCGGTGCAGGTCGATATACCGCTCCACGGAGACGGTCTCCTCCGCCGTGTAGTTCGCCAGCGGCTCGGTCAGCACAGAGCTGCAAATCCCGAGATACCCCAACCCGCACTTCAGACCTCGCATTGGATTGTTGCCGTGGTAGATCGCCCGGCCGAAGGCAACCGCCTCCTGGTGCAGAGGCATAACACGCGCCATGTCGCCTGCGGCCGCCGCATTGTAAAGATCCACATACAGCCGCGGATAGAGATTAGACCCCCCCGCCATGCCGCCATGGCCACCGAGCAGAACGCACTCGGCCAGCAGCTCTTCCGGTCCGACCAGCAGAGCGAAGTCGTCGCGCCCTTGCAGATTGGCGCGTACCTCGTGAAAGTAGCTCATGCTCATGCCGCTATCCTTGAGGCCGACGACCTCTTCCATCTCCGCCGCGCGCTTCACGGTCTCTGGCTGTATCACGTGGTTCGTATTGCCCGGCGCGTTGTAAAGCAGCAACGGCATCCCTGTTTCACTGACCAGCTTCTCGCAGTAACGCAGGATTTCATCCTGGGAGATCGAGTAATAGTAGGGTGGGGCTGTCGCGATAGCTGTCGCGCCGCAATCTTTGGCCTTCCGTGCCAGGCGCGTTGCTTCTGCCAGTGAGGTTTCGGTCACTCCCACGACGACCGGTACACGGCCAGCGACTTGGCGGCATGTCCGTTCCACGATCTCATTGCGAAGCTCCCCCGGCAAGGCTGGCGCCTCGCCGGTAGTACCCAGCGGAAAGAGGCCGTGAACTCCTCCAGCAAGCAAATGCTCGATCAGCCGCTCCAGGCCTGCGTGATCCAGAGTGTATTGATCTTTGAGCGGCGTGACCATCGCCGTGATAATACCGTGAAGAGGAACCTTCAGTTGTGCCATGATTCATCCTTCCGTCAAAAAAAAGACAACATTGAGAACTACGAAGATCAGGAGAACGACGACCGCATAGAACATCGTGATTTGATACCACCGGAGATTCTTGTTCTCCGCGATACGGACAGCGCCGGGATCGAAGACAAGGCCCTTGAGCGATAGCGGATCGGAGGGCCGGGTAAGGAATGTGAGCGGAAGCATCACGTTCAATCCGCCGGCGAGTCCCCAGACTGCAAACCACAAGTTGGCCGCCATGGGCGAAGCAAAGTGGAGAACGCCCAAACGGTAAAGAACGTACTGCGCAGCGGCGACGAGACCCCCAGCATGCCGTAGAACCCCGCCGTCGCCGAATTCCGTTTCCAGAGCATTCCCAGCAGGAAGATGATGAAGAACGGAGAGATGAACAGGATGGCGATCAGCGCCATGTAGTCCTTCAGGTTATTGAAGTACAGCACGATAAATGACGACGTGCAGGCAAGCAGAGTTCCCACCGCGGTCGCGATCTTGCCGGCCTTCAGGTAATGGCTGTCCGGCTTCTGCCTGACCAGATAGGTCTGGTAGATATCGTAGGTGTCGCCGGCAAAATGGGGATGCGGTGTCAGTTCGAAGGAAAAGGGCGTGTACCCTCCCTTGTACTCGCCTAGGCAGACGCCATTGACCCACACAGTCGAGGCGGTCATCACGCCCTCGAAATCGACTAACACGCGCTTACTCCGCGCATCGGGAGGCAGGTGAAATTTTCTCCGATAGGTCGAGATAAACTCGTACTCCCGGTCGTCGAGGCTGTGCCAAGGCAATGCAATATTGGTGTGCGGAACAACCACCTCGGCGAAATCCGAGTCGTCGAAATCCATGCGCTGGACCCCATCGCGCTTGTCTGGACAGTAGCGCCATTCGCGGTTGAGCGGCAGCACTATGTTGCCTTCCGCCGGGTGCGAGCACGGCGGTCTTGCAGGCGTCGTGGCGGTTCTTGCCTGCACCGTCGTCGCGGCAAGGGCACTGCCGCCGATTTTCACAAACTGACGGCGGTTCACAGCGATAACTCCGGATATTCCGTGCACAGCAGACGCAGCGGCGGCTCGTCCTCCTCGATCCCCACATACCGGACTGTTTTCTTGTAGAAATAGTTGTCGCTCTCATCGTCGTTGAAGGAGGACACCTCTCCGATCAGAGCGAAGCCGCCCACTGCATAGAAACTGTGATAAAGATACGGAGGAAGCGTAATAGATTCTCCGGGGCCTAATACCACCATGCCCCCGGCTTCTACTTCGCGACTGACTCCATCGCAAATGGCTTGGACGCGGCGATCGGCAAAGCCGTCTGCTTCGTTGCGATGATAAAGATGCACGGCCAGTGAGCCCGCGCCCGACCCGCCTCTGTTGATAATGTCTTCGGTCTTGCGCGCATGATAATGAAAGGGTGTAACCTGGTTTGCTCGCACCAGCATGATCTTCTCGGCGTAACATTTGCCGGGATTTATCCCGGGCGGGGAGCCGTTGCGCAGCGTGAACAGCGTGAGCCCTTTGCGAAAGAAGTCCCCCGATCCGAAGTCCGTGACATCCCAGCCCAGTCGCTGGCTGCGAAATCCTTCGCTCTTCGCTCCCAGGCTCGCCCACGCCTTCGGAGGCCAGTGGGCATACGGGGGCAGAATAAACTTGTTCTCGGCGAAGAAAGCCGCTGCCTCAGCTATATAGCGGTTTACTGCTGATCTCTTCATTTTATCTCTCACTCCACTAAGAGCGACGCTCCGGCGTCCGAAGACCACGGCAAAGAAAATCTATCTGGCCGATTGTTCTTGTCCTTCCAAAGCCCGGGTTCGAAGGCTCCGTCGCGTCCTTGCCGTCTTTATTCTTCCTCGCGGTCTCGTCGATTACCCGCACTCGCGATCCCGGCACGACCGCGCCGGATGGATCCGTAACCACGCCGGTGATAAGACCGTTGGTAGTTTGCGCTGGCGCGCACATCACGATCAACGCACCAGAGAACACGACTAGACACAGCTTTTTCTCATCACGCATACACCTCTCGCAATTCCCAGATCGACCCCACGGTCCACAATCGCTTCGTTCGATTCCGATCTGGAGAAGAGCTTGCCCGGACGCGCCGCCTTGAAGATCGGCACGAGTCGGAATCCTATTCCAGACAAAGCCGCTGCTGTCACGGAAAAATTGGATTCGAATGATGTTTTATTGTGCGAAACACAGCATTGCTGTAGTAATCAGGGCAAATCACTACTGTCCGGTTAACGGCTAACTATCTTTCCGCAACCTTCTGATCTGTAGTGAGATGCAGCCGTTTTTGTGTGGCGTCGATTAGAAATTGTCGCAATGCTGATTCCAGAGATTGTCCCTGGAGGCGGCTTTGAACGCAGGCAAGCTGTTGTTCGCGCAGTTGATGGATTTTCCTCCTTGGACCTCGTTTGCCCGCTGTGTGTCGCGTTTTGATGGCGATCGCCGGGTGCGTAGTTTCAGTTGTGCCGCGCACTATCGCGCCATGGCCTTTGCGCAGTTGACTTATTGCGAGACTCTGCGCGACATCGAAGCCTGCTTGAACGCGCAGCCGAGCAAGCTCTATCCCATGGGTTTTCGCTCGCCCGTACAACGTTCTACGTTGGCCGAAGCCAACGAGAGCCGCGACTGGCGTATCTATGCCGAATTGGCGCAGCGGCTGATACTGCGGGCGCGCAAGCTCTATGCCCAGGAAAGTCTCGGCGTGGATCTCGACGCAGCCGCCTACGCCCTGGACTCGCCTACCATCGATTCAGTCTGCAGGATCTGCGGCGGCGGATATATTGGAAGGCGAAGTCAGACCAGTCGCATGGCGGAGATGGAGTAACGAATTGCTTCGTGAAAGTGTCTGCCACGCGACACGACTCATAACCCTCCCGGCGAAATTCGCTGGGCGAGCGCCTTGAGGGAAAACCTCACGAGCCGTTCCTATGAGGAGGGGCTAGAAACGGATCGCGCCCGACGCAGATACCGCGCCAGTCCCTTACCCGACAACTCTTCTTCAAGCGGATCAAGCAACATCTGCGCATCAAGGTCTTCTATGGAACCAGCGAAAACGCGGTCAAAACCCAAATCTGGATCGCTGTCTCGGTCTACCTGCTGGTTGCCATCGTCAGAAAACACCACGACCTGCCCGGCTCACTCTACACTTTGCTGCAGGTCCTCTCAGTTACATTGTTCGAGAAAATGCCCATTTCACAGACACTTTAGCAGAAAGACTCATGAATTCAGACATGGCTCATCCAAACCAACTGATTCTGTTCGAATTTTAACCGGACAGTAGTGATCGGACGTCTTGAGCACCGCTCTCCTTGAACAGAAAAGCGCCGTCGGCAGGCACGGAAATGCTCCGCCCGCCTCTGGATTCGTGGAAGGTAATTTGCCGATCTCCGAGCGAAACGTCGCCCACTCCCTGAAAGTCGCTGGGAATTACCACCATCGTTGCCAGATAACGCACCTCGGCCTCTGCTCGAGCGGGCAGCCAACGAAAAGTACGCTCGCCAAACAGTAACCCGTCCGAAACCGCTGTCCGCTTCGGCACCGGAAACGGAGTTGTGCTGAACTCCAGGCCGCGGCAAAATGTGTTTCCCCGCCACGGAACTTGCTGCCGTTGCGCGCGCTCCTCCCAGCTGCCTATCCAGGGGAAATCGGCCCGCCTGAAAACATACGCGAGCAGAAGCCCGAGGCGCAGATTGCCGATGGCTACGTAGCCAACTTTGCGGTGCTGTGCGATCAACTGCGCTGAATACCGGCTGTAGCAGCCCTTCGGCGTAGTGCGAAGATCGTGGCTGCCGCCGCCCTGCAGCGGCGCCCGCGGCCACGGGAACTCCGCGTCCGCGATCAGCGCTCTCTCTCCGCTGTCTCCTGTCAGCATGGTTTTGGCGAGGCTCGCGGGCATGTCGACCAGAGTGATTCCGCATTCCAGAAATGGAGGCCCGACGGTCACGTGCTGGTTCCAGCCGATCGGCCGGTCCGCGCAGCTCAGGTTTCGCGCGCACTCCCGAAAGTACACCACCGGATGCTCGCGATCCACGTACACCGTTCTACGGAAGTCCATCTGCACCACGGGGAGCATTGCGCCGTACTCGACGCCCGGACCCGGATTGTCGAACTCGGCGGTGATGTGCCATCGCACCGCCGGCGCTTCGCCATGCGTGCCAAGGCCTGCAGCGGTTTCCTCAGGCGAAGGTGGCCCGAAATAGTCGAACGCCAGCGTGTGCCCCGCAATCCCGGCCAGAAGCCGTCCGTCTGGAGGCGGGCCATAGCTCTCGCCGTCGCGTTCCACGAGGTACGATTCCGGATCGATGGTGTTCCAGGGCGGCCTCCACAGCGGATTCACCCCCGGATGACTGTGCCGCGCCAGTTCGCAGATGTGTCCGCCGCCGAAGACCGCTGCTAAGTGTCCCCACTCCGCCGAAAGCCGGAATCCGGCGCGGCCATCCAGCACATCCGGTAGGTACTCGACATGTTTCAGGCTCATGCCGCGCACCTGCCGTACCACGGCTCGCCTACGCCACGGCCACTTCCAGCCAGACCGTATTTCCGCTTCATCACCATGTGGGCGCTGGGGGCGACTCGCCGCGCGCCGTGCGCTCTCCAATCGAACGCGCCTCTCCGTCTCCCGTATCGCGCCGTCCTCACGCGAAACGGCGCAATCTCACTGCTTGTGAGCCGACAATCCGCATCAGGTTAATTGCCGTCGCGTGGATTGTCAATCGCCGCAGCGCCGATGTGCCGCAGCGCCGGTGTCGCTGCCCGCAACCGCCCTGGCATCGCCGGCGAGAAGCATCTGTCGCAGCCGCCCGCCAATCCTCACGCATGCAAGTCACGCGCCCTCGCCGACTTTCCGGAAAGCAACGGGGCCGCGTGGGGATCGCCGAAGTGCATCCAACCGTCGTTCGGATACATGCGATCGACGTTCTTCGAGGTCACAAGTTCGTGCGATGTGAAAACCGCCGGCGGAACGTGCTTCTTCTCTAAAATGTTCAACGCCAGCTGGATCAGACGATCACCATAGGTCTCTGGATAATACGCGACGGATCCCACCAGCGGAGTTAAGGGTCGCCTCAGTTCCTGGCGTGCCTCGAAACTCGCATCCTGCCCCACAATGGCGCATTGTTCCTGCAACCCCGCTTCACGAAATGCTTGCACCGTTGCCAGCGCCGTAGTGTCATTCACCGCCGCCACCAGTGCTCGCTTTCTTTTGCGCAGGCGCAGATGCTTGCGTACCGTGTCCAGTGTTGCGTCAAACTGACCGCCCTTAGTGTCGTAATAGCAGTTCGGAAGCGCTTTGCTGCTCGGCATCAGTTCAGACAATCCGTCCGACATGCCTATGAGCCGGCTGTTCAACGTCGGCCCCGCGGCATCGATCCCCAGATAGATAATTTGCTCGGCCGTTCCTTTCCAGTGGTTCAACGCCCACTGCGCGAGCCACCGTCCCGCCATCCGTCCCGCCTTGTAGTTGTCCGCCCCGAAGTAAAACCCTCCCGGATGCGGAATATCCACGGCAATGAATGGAATGCCCGCGTCGGAAAACTTTGCTCCGATCTGCGCAGCGACGCTGTAATTGATCTGCGAATCAATGACCAGGTCCACTTTCTCGGCAATAAATCGCTGCGCGTTTTCCAGTGCGATACGCGGGCTAAACTGGTTGTTCAGGATCACCAGATCAATTTCCGCGTTGCTTGCCGCATTCAGCAAACTATCCGTCACGATCCCAGTAAACGGAAGTAAATTGCTTTGCGACGCGTATCCGATCCGGAATCGTCTCACCTGCATCTGCCGGAGGCGCGAGCGATATCCGTTCTTTCCCACCCGGTCCAGCAGCCCGGTTTCGACCAGCGTCTCCAAAATCCTGAACGTGGTCCCCTTGTTCAGCTTCGTGCGCTTGGCCACTGTACGCAGTTCCAGCACTTCGGAGGTAGAAGAAAAAGCGGCGACGATGGCGGCGGCGCGCACCACCGCGCGCACAGTATAGATTCTCTTTCCGCGCTGGACAGAACTCGTGTGGAGAGGCTCGGATTTCATAAGATGAAATGCTACATTCGCCGGACTGTCTGCCGTCAACACCGCGATCTTAGCCTTAAAAAGCGCTGAAAGGAGCATTTTCCGGCCAACCCCTCTTTTCACGGCGTTTCTCAGTATAAAACGCCACTCTCTCGGAAATCGCTGTTTTTGTTACGTCGCCCAATTTGCGTATGATGGCTCCCGATAGCGCTGGATCCGTTGCCTGCCGGAATTCGCGTCCGGACCCGCTATTGCGATTCACAATTCTAAGGGATATCCATGGAAAAGAGCCTCGACCTCAAGCTCGCTGCGCTCGCCAAAAATCCCGCTTCTCCTGCCTTCATCCTGGCGGACGCCAAGGATGCAGACATGGCTTTCGGCATCTCCTCTCCCGGTAAATCACCTGACGGAAGGTTCCGCTCCCTCGCCGAATATCGCGATCAGATGCGCGAAATCGTCCGCCAGGCGCTCGTCGATATTGTTCTCATGTCCGCAAGCTCTTCGGAAATCCTGACCATCCGGGAGCGGATCTTTGATGCTTCGCCGGTCACCCCGGCGGTGCGCGCCAATGATGCTACCGACATCCACGTAATCCGCGGAGCCTGCTATCCCGAGGCTCCTTCGCGGCCCTTTGCCACCGCCACCATTAACCATATCCAAGCCGGCAAAAGCCCGTGCTCCGAAAGCGAGCGGTGTATAGGCGCCAATCTGGGGCTTTACTCCGTCACATTCAACAACGACCCCGTTCGCGATCTTGAAAGCCTGCAGGCTTACAAGGCATTCCGCGTCGAGGCTGAGCGAAAGCAGTTCGCCCATTTCCTGGAGGTATTCGAACCCAATGTTCCTGCCCAGACTCACGGCATTGCACCCTCTCAGGTGCCATTCTTCATGAATGATCACATCGTCCGCCTGCTTGCCGGAATCCCATCCGCCGCCCGGCCCCGCTTTCTCAAGATTCCATATCATGATCCTCGCGCCCTGGATGAGCTCTGTGCATATGATCCATCCCTGATTGTGGGAATCCTGGGCGGTTCGGCTGGCACTACGCACGAAGCCTTCGCTCTGCTCCATCAAGCCAAACAGCACGGAGCCCGGGTTGCGCTCTTCGGCCGAAAAATCAAAGCCGCGGAGCACCAGTTGTCATTCGTCGAAAATCTGCGCCTCGTCGCCGACGGCCTGATCTCTCCCGTCGAAGCTGTGAAGCGCTATCATTCCGCGCTCACCGGTCTGTCCATTTCTCCGTACCGCAGCCTCCGCGACGACTTGGAGTTGACCGCCGCCTCTCTGCGCAATGCTGCGCCTGGTCCGGTGACCGGTTATTCAGTACGTTACGCCAACAACGAAAATGCAGGACCGCTCGAGAAACGGCAATGACAAAGCTCTATGATGTGATGGCGGCTGGCATTGCCGCAGTGGATGAGCTCCTGTATGTCTCGGAATATCCTCCACTCAACTGCAAAGTCCCCATCCACATCAACGCCCGTCATGGAGGTGGCCCTGCCTGCACCGCAATTGCCGCCGTCGGCGCGTTGCACGGTCGCGCCGCCTACGTGGCCCGACTCGACTCGGGTGAGTTGTCGAATTATATTCGCTCTGCGCTCCACGATCGCCATGTTAATATCACCCACATCGTGCACGACGCTGATGGCGGCCCCTACCACAGCAGGATTGTCATCGATGCTGCCGGACACCGCAACGTTTTCTACGACGCTTCGCGCTACCGCGTGATCCAGCCTGATCATCTGCCCGACGCGTTGATCCAGTCCGCGTCTGTCTTCCTACTTGATCACATCACCGAACCCTCTCTCCTTCCCCTCGCGGAGAAGGTCCATCGGCTCGGCGTCCCCATCCTCGCCGACATTGAGGGCCACTCCGAATCGGCGCTGGCGCTCGCCGCCATCGCCGATTTCCTCATCGTTCCCGCGGAGTTCGCGTCATGGGCTACTGGCGAATCGAACCCCGCGGCTGCATGTGGTCGCCTCGCACAAACGCAACGCTTGGCGACTGTTGTTACCAGCGGTGCCGACGGATGCCGCTATAGCATCCGACCGGCTGGACCCGTTCAGCACAAGCCGGCTTTTTCCGTAGAAGCCTTCGACACTACAGGATGTGGCGACACTTTCCACGGAGCCTTCGCGCTGGCTGTCGCGCGCAGGCTCGCAATCGACGATGCCATCACGTTCGCTACGGCGGCGGCGGCGCTTAAGGCATCGGCCGCAAGCGGCAAACACCGAGGCTGGGATGCACTTCCTGGTCTTGAAGACGTGTTCTTGTTTCTCCGGACCCGCACTCGCGAGCCCAAACGTGCATCCCTTCTTATGAGACTGGAGGCTCTCCGGAGCCCAACACAGCCGTCCGGCTCCGATTGCGAATTGAAGCGAATTTCCGATCTCCCGAAAGGCCATTTCTCCTAAACAAGGGAACAGAAAAATGTCTATTGCCAGCCCGGGTTCGACGCACCTCCCCGACATTGCCTCTTGTTTATCTTCCCGCCAATTCTCGACCGACCTTTCGCCACGGCGGTATGATTCGAGCGGTCGCCGTATTCTGGAGAAACCGCCTTTGGAACCAGCTTTGGCCTCGGGGAAATGGAGGAATATCCGTATGAGCCGGCGCCATTTCGTGAGGGAAGTTGCGAACGAGGTGGCCATCTCCAGAATTCTCGAGCGGGCATCGCTTTCTTACCGCTCCGAGGCTGAGGCCCCAACGATGCAGGTGCAAATTTTCTGATCATTGCCTGGAAAAATTGGGGCGCCCCGTGATGCTTTCGCGGACGCATGTTTTCGAACTACGCTTTAAGCCGATCGGGGCCGCTGATGTCAGTGTCCGGTCGTTCCCTAGCTAGCCGACGCCGAATTTGATTTCGAGTGCAACCATATTTTTTGTCGCCAGCAACTGCGGGCCGACAGCGTCATCCCCGCCAAGCGCCGCTCCAGCTGCAGGGCATCCGGAGTGCGCCTTGAGATGCGAGAACACTTCCCCACCGAACAGTAGGCGAAGCGCTCCCTGATCGAGAGCGTCTTCTCGGCAGTGAAACGCAAGCTCTCTTGCCGTGCCCCCGGCAGAACTATCTATACCCAATCCCGCCAAGCCCTGCTGCTCGGCCTGGCCTTCAATCTCTACCGCTTCCGACTGCCTGCCCAATGACCAACTACGGACAGGATGTCAACAGAGCCAAAAAGCTTCTATACTGTAAGCCGTTCACAAGACTTACAGGTAATTTACTTGCACACCTTTGAATCAATCCATGACGATTGGTCCGTTGCAGGCGACGCTGAGTTCAAGCAGATCACCGCAACCGATCAGGCCAGGAGTATTCGAATCGAGGAGTTGTAAATGAGTGATGTGGTCACCCAGGTTGCACAGGAACGGCAGCGCAATGTGGCTGTCGACGCATACCGCGGCTTTGTCATGCTCCTGATGATGGGAGAAACGCTGCAGCTTTCAACTGTAGCCCGCTCCTTTCCAAACAGTCGCATTTGGCAGTTTCTTGCGTACAACCAATCGCATGTATCGTGGACGGGCATGAGCCTGCACGACACCATCCAGCCAGGCTTTTCATTTCTGGTTGGCGCGGCGTTGCCCTACTCCCTGAAAAGCCGCCAGCGCAAAGGCGAGTCCTTTCGGCACATGCTCCTGCATACCATCTGGCGCAGCTTCGTGCTTGTGGCTCTGGGGATATTTCTTCGCTCCACGAGCCGGCCCATGACCTATTTCACTTTTGAAGACGTACTCACGCAGATTGGTCTTGGCTACACTTTTGCCTTTCTCATCGCGTTCCTGCGTCCGCGCTGGCAATGGATCTCACTTGGCGTGATTCTGTTTGGCTATTGGCTGGCATTCGCGCTATATCCCGCGCCCGGCGCCGATTTCCCGTGGGCTACCGTCGGCGTGTCTCCGGCGCTGCTTCAGCATTTACCCACCGGTTTTGCCGCGCACTGGAGCAAGAACAGCAATCTTGGGCACGCATTTGATGTGTGGTTCCTGAACCTTTTTCCACGAACTAGCCCTTTCGTATTCAATGGGGGTGGATACGCAACCCTGAGCTTTATTCCAACGATCGGCACCATGCTGCTGGGCCTGTTCTCTGGGCGTTGGTTTCAGGAGTCTGCTCCGAAGATTCCGCTCCGCAAGTTTCTAGTGGTGGCACCGGTGTTACTTGCGGTCGGCCTTCTATTGCACTTCACTGGAATCTGTCCGATTGTGAAGCGGATCTGGACGCCTTCGTGGACGCTGTTTAGCGGTGGCGTGTGCTTCCTGTTTCTTGCCGCATTTTCGTGGATTGTCGATATAAGAATGCACCGCCGCATTGCGTTCCCGCTGGTTGTCGTAGGCATGAACTCCATCGCGGCATACTGGATTGCGGATACTTGTGATGGATTTGTCGGGAATAGTTTTCGCATCCATCTTGGGGAACGGGTTCTGAACTGCTTCGGCGCCGCAGTTGAGCCCACAGTTCTCGGTGCCCTGATACTGATCACTGACTGGCTGATCCTTTATTGGATGTTTCGCAAGAAGATCTTCATTCGAATCTAAGTGTGAGGTCTCGATCTTTGGATTTCAAAACGTCCAAACATTGTGAGAGATGTGAGAGGCCGAATCTGGGCAATGTTATTGATTGCCCTCGCAAGATACAGAGTTGAGGAGGTTGATTGTGAAAGCGATTGTACCGACAATGGTTTTCGTTTTTGTAGCTCCAGGGCGCGGAACTGCGCAGCCGGGGACAGCATCTCCAGTCCAAGTGGCTTCGGAGGGCGTCCCCGGGGCGGTCAGCGGCGGATTTTCGAGCAAGGAACTGTGAGCTGCCCCCCTTGGTTTAGTGTCCCCATCGGGGATGGTTGAACCCCTTCACCTTCAGGCGAAGCAAGGATAGTGTAGCGTGGTTGCGTGCGACCTGCTGCGGCAGGTTGCCGCAGAACACGAGTTGGAGATCGTGTTCGGGAAGGTCGCACGCGACCACGTACACATGTTTGTGTCGTATCGACCGCATTAGGACGTGATCATGCCGCGGCTGAAAGGGATCAGTTCGCGCGTGCTATTGCAAGAGTTTCCGCACTTGCGGAAGAAATTCAAGGGGCGGCACTTCTAGGCGCGGGGTTATCTGACGGTCAGCTCTGGCACGATCACCGACGAGATGATCCAGGAGTACATTGACGAACAGGAAGGCGAGCAGATCGCGTATGGCAGTCGATTTCCAATCGACAACCCTTGAACGCCTCGACTTCAAGTCGAGGGTCGTTCAGTTTCCGTACGGAGAGGTCGCGTCTGCGACGTGCGCTGATGCGCTTGCAGGATCAAATGCGGCGGATGCGGCACTCGCCGCCCCAAGGAGCAAGCGAATCATCTCAATCAAATGCTCCGTGGCCACTATGCATACTACGGCATTGCCGGAAATCTCCGGTCACTGCTGAAGGTCCATCGGGCTGTGGAGCACTATTGGCGCAAAATCCTGAGCAGTCAGAGTTGGCAAGGCGCGGTCCGGTGGAAGCAATTCCAGCAGATCAAGTCGCAGTTCCCGCTGCTCAGACCAAAGCTGTACCTCCCTTATCCAGAGTTGCAAGCTATCGCCAAACTGTGAATCAACTTCTGACGAGCCCAATGCGGGAAATCCGCAGACTGGGTTCTGTGGGAGCCAGAGGCGGGTGACCGCCTCCGGCCACCCGGTGGGTGCTCAGTAATGAGTGTCCCTACTGGGAGCAGAATCAGCAGTGAAGCCTCGCGCAGACAAATGTTTGTGTGGCTATCGGCTTGTCTGACCGGGCCTTTGAGCAATGACACGGGACGCTCTCGCTTACGCGGTCGAATCCATGACGGCACGAAAATACTTCGTTTTTCGATTGTAGAAGCGGCCTTGGCCAGGCAATACCGCCGAGCAGCGGTACAATTCGGGTGAATCAACCATAAAAAGGAGATTCCCAATGACAAGGCTCCTCACTTGCACGCCGGGTTCAATTAGCTGTCTTCTGCCCCGCGCGATTCAAACGGTGGCTCTGCTCATCCTTATAGCCATGTTGCCATATGCGGCGATGGCGCAAAACTCCGCGGCGGTATGGGCCGCCAGCGTAAACCCGATCATTGGCACGGGTGACGGTCCAGGCGGGGGCATCAATCTGTTTCCCGGACCCGCAATGCCCTTCGGCATGGTGCAGCTCAGCCCCGACACCGAGGGCTACGGCTACGGCTATCACTACAGGCAATACAAAATCCGGGCCTTCAGCATGACGCACATGAGCGGCCCTGGCTGCCCCAACGAAGGCGAAGTCTCCTTCACCGCGACCACCGGCCCTGTGCACACGCTTGTCGAAGATTTCGAGTCGCCCTACTCGCATAGCGACGAATCCGCCGCGCCCGGCTATTACCAGGTGAATCTGTTGCAGTGGAACATCGACGCCCGCTTGAGCGCAACCGACCGCACCGGCATCGCCCAGTTCACATTTCCCGCCGGTGTGTCGGCCAACATCCTTGTGCCCATCAGCCGCACGCTCAACTTCACTACCGGCGCGTCCATCCAGGTTGTCGGCGATCACCAGCTCGAAGGCTTCGTCGAAAATCGCGCCTTCTGTAGCAATCAACAAACCTACAAAGTCTATTTCGTGATGGACTTCAGCCGGCCGTTTTCGCAGTTTGGCACGTGGAGCGACGCCAGTGGCCGCGGACCAGAAGCCATCGAGGCGGGCGCCCGCACCGCAACCCAGACGGCCCCCGGCCAATGGGTAGGAGCCTACGCCACCTGGCCCACCGAAACGCATCCGCGGACCATCACTGCCAAAGTCGCCATCTCCTACGTTGATCTTGAAGGGGCACGAAACAATCTGAAAGTGGAGTCCGCAGGCAAAGATTTCTCCGCGATCCACGCCGAAGCGCAGGCGGCGTGGAACCGTGCCTTGAGCACCATAGAAGTCTCCGGAGGCACCACCGCCCAACGCACCGTCTTTTACACCGCGCTCTATCACAGCCTTTTAATGCCCAGCATCTTTAGCGATGCCGACGGCCGCTATCTGGGCTTTGACGGCAAAATCCATCAGGTCGAGCAAGGCCATCAGGTCTACGCCAACTACTCCGGCTGGGACATCTATCGCAGCGAGATGCCGCTGCTAGCCATCGTCGAGCCGCGCCGCATGGAGGACATGGCGCAGTCCATCGTGCTGATGTATCAGCAAGGCGGATGGATCGACCGCTGGCCGCAAATGAACCTCTACACCAACGTGATGGCGGGCAGCCCGCTCGCAGTTTCGCTCGCCACGGCGTGGCTCGACGGCCTGCACGGCTTCGACATGAAATCCGCGTGGCAGGGAATGCTCGACGACGCAACGCAGGCTCCGCCTCCCGGCCATCCCTACAAGGGTGAAGACGGCATCGATTGGATCAACAAGATCCACTACGTCCCCGAAGACAAAGTCGGCTACGGCTCCGTCTCGCAGATTCAGGAAGACTGCATCGCGTACGCGTCCCTCTATCGCCTCGCGCTGGACCTGGGAAAGACCGCCGACGCCAAAATGCTCTACGACCGCGCCATCGACGAACGCAACGTCTTTAACCCGGAAGACCGCTTCTTCCGTCCGCGCAACGCCGACGGCCAATGGGTTCCGAACTTCGATCCCATCCAGAATAACCACGGCTTCATCGAAGGGACCGGCTGGCACTATCAGTGGCTCGCACCGTCTGACATGGCTTGGCTCGTCCACGCCGTCGGCCCCGATCTCTTCAACCAGCGCCTCACCGAGTTCTTCAACTACAAGGTCCCTGCCTGGTACGGCCAGTATTACAACCCCTACAACGAAACCGATCTTGAAGCGCCCTTTGAATTTAATTTCTCCGGCCAGCCGTGGGAAACCCAGCGCGTCGTCCGTCGCGTGCTCAAAGAAAACTACGCCGCAACGCCCGACGGCGTTCCCGGCAACGACGATTGCGGAGAAATGTCATCGTGGGCGGTGCTCAGCATGATGGGCATCTACAGCGTCGATCCCGCCAGCCTCGCGTATGAGCTGACCGGCCCCGTTTTTCCCAAGGTCGTTCTACATCTCCGCGACCCGTACCCCGGCAAAACATTCACCCTCGTCGCCGCGGGCGCTGCGGATGACGCGCCTTATATCCAAAGCGTGCAACTAAACGGGCACTCCCACCACCAAAACTGGATCTCGTTCCACGACATCGCCGCCGGCGGCACATTGCACTTCGAGCTCAGCCCAAGGCCTAATCAGGCATGGGGCGCCGCGCCGGAAGATGCGCCGCCGTCGTTGAGCAGTGCGCAGCCGTAATCCTCTGTCCGGGCAAACTCGCTCAAAACAAATTCAACAAGATCTTTGGCACAACGTGGAAGAGCCTCTGAATGAAGCTGATGCCGTGATGGCCGAACGTGCTCCGGGCCCAGCTGATCGGGTGACCTGTGAAAGTTGTGCCTCGCTAAAATGCTATCCGGAGCAAATGGGGTCCCGACTCCCGGTTAAGGCAGTGGCTTTGGCGGCAGTTTTCGGTGGGTCAAGAATCGACTGGCGTCGCAGAGCATGATGAGAGCACAGCGAAGCGCATCGTGCGGCATCAGCAGGCACACTTCTCCCGCAGGTCGTAGTCAATTTCGCGGGCAATTGATCGCAAAGGTGGCTCAAGTAGCCAGATCGTAGCGATGATGCAAGCCCCCGAGCCGTGGCGTATAGACAACCTGGGAAGTAGAGTTCGTCCCACTCGCTGCCTTGCGGCTGGCCGGAGTTTGCTTGTCCAAGCCAAGATGCGTCCGGCCCTCATGGTAATAGCGGACGTAATCGTTCATCAGGCGCTTCAGATGCCATTCATTCACGACAATCACATGGTCGAAAAGATCGCTTCGGCAGTTGCCGACCCATCGTTCAGCGACACCATTCTGCCACGGACTACGGAAACTCGTTCGTTTTGGCTCAATGCCGAGGCTCTTCACCGCGCTTATGACGTCGGCACAAAATCTGGAGTCCCGGTAGAAGATCAGATACTTTGGCGCCGAGTCGTAAGGAAATGCCTTGCGCAACTGTTGAATGACCCATGCGCTCGTCGGGTGCCTGGTCACATTGCAGTGGAGGATTCGCCGCCGGTCATGCGCGATAACGAAGAAGCAGAAGAGAGCGCCGAACGTGAGCGTGGGCACGGTGAAGAAATCCATCGTGGCGATGGCCTCGCTTTGATTGTTCAGAAACGCCGCCCATCGCTTTGCCGGCTCTGGGTTTCTCGGAGCCCTTCGCATCCAACGCAGAACGGTTCGCTCCAAGATGTCAAAACCCAACATTCTGAGTTCGCCATGAATCCTCGGCGCGCCCCACGTCCGGTTCTCCGCAACCATGCGGAAGATCAGGCCGCGTAGTTCCCTGCTGACACACTTCCTACCTGGGCGAACTCGATGCCGCGAAAGCCTGGTCCAATACACTTTAAAGCCAGCTCTGTGCCTCTTACAACGGTCTCCGGTTGCACGAGGACCAATGCCCATTTCCATCCATCCCAGATCCGTCGCAACATCACCCAAAAGAATCGGTCAGAGGGAGCAAATCGCGGCTGAGGATGTTTTCGCCTCAAGATTGCGAGCTGTTGCCGAAGCGCAAGGTTTTCCAAAAGCAGGTCACGGCGAGAGCGAAAGAATTGGGAATCCAAAACAGAAAGAAGCCTAGAAAGCGCACCATGAGGCCAGTCTTACACGAACACATGCCAAAGTAGATCAACAGCTCATCTGTTTGATTCGATAGCAGATCGGTATTTTGGCGAGGGACAACATCAGACTGTGCCGCCAGTTCGTCTCCATTATCATGGTTTCAGGAGAAACTTTGCTTCGAGCGACGCCTTGGAAGATCCACCAGCCCAGATCGTGTAATTGCCCGGTTCGACGGCCCATTGTTTTTCGGCATTCCAAACGGCCAACTGGTCCTGTGGAATACGAAAGGACACCGTCTTTGTCTCTTGCGGCTTGAGGAGTATGCGGGAGAATCCTGCGAGCGAACGCCGCGGAGTTTCCACGCTGCTCACATTCTCGCGCACATAAAGCTGGGCAACTTCGTCTCCCTCCACGCTGCCCGTGTTGGTGACATCGACAGTGACCTGAATGTCGCCGTGACTGCCCGATGCGGGCAGCTGCGCGGCCAGATGGTCGTAGCGGAAGGTCGTATAACTCAGCCCATATCCAAAGGGGAATAGCGGCTTTCCATCGCTGTCTACATACTTCTCTCTCCGGGAGGGATCGGAGTTATAGAAATCCGGCAGTCGTCCCGTGCTGCGCGGGAAGGTAATGGTCAGCCGGCCGGCGGGATTGTTGTCGCCAAAGAGCGTCTCGGCGATGGCGGTGCCGCCAAACTCGCCCGGGTACCACGCTTCAAGAATGGCCGGGACATGCTCCGTGGCCCAGCCGATGGTCAACGGCCTGCCATTCTCAAGCACCAGCACGACTGGCTTGCCCGCCGCAACGACTGCCTCAAGAAGTTGTTCCTGGTTATCTGGCAGATCGAGGTTGGAGCGGTCGTGGCCTTCACCCGAAATGCCCACGTGCTCTCCCAGGCCGAGAATGACCACGTCCGCGGCCTTTGCCACAGCCACGGCCGTGGGGATGTCGCCGCCGTCATTAAAGGTGACGGCTGCGTGCGGGACAATCGCGCGAATGCCATCGAGCATGCTGATGCGCTGGCCGTTCTGCTCCCTTTCGTAGTCGGCATAGCGCGCCACGTTCGCATTCGGACCGATAACGGCGATGTGTTGAAGAGATTTCGAAAGCGGCAGCAGGTGGTTGTCGTTCTTCAAGAGCGTCATCGATTCCCGCGCTGACTCGAGCGACACGGCGAGATGCGCCGGCGAGCGCCACACTTTTGCTTTCAAAGCGGGATCGACATAGGAATGGTCGAAGAGCCCCAGCGCGAATTTGACGCGCAGCACGGAACGCACCGCGCGATCCAGATCAGCCTGCGACAGTGAGCCCTCGTGCACGCAATCGATGAGCGCCTTCTGAAACACGTCGTGATCGAAGTCGTAGAACTGCATGTCCACGCCGGAGCGGATGGCCATGCACGCGGCATCTTTAGGCGTGGCCGCGACGTAGTGTACGTCATACAGACGGCGGATGGCGCCCAGGTCGGAGAGCACGAAGCCCTGGAAACCCCATTCGTTGCGCAGGATCTGCTTGAGCAGCATGGGATCGGCGGTGATGGGGATGCCATCAATCTCGTGATACGCCGCCATTACTCCCATGGCGTGCCCCTCGCGCAGCGCTGGTTCGAACGACTTGAGCATCACGGAGCGCAATTCACGCTCGCCGATGTGCACAGGCGAGGTGTTGGTTCCACCTTCCGGCGATCCGTGACCGGCGAAGTGCTTGGGCTCGGCGACTACAGTGTGGTCGGTGTCGAGGCTCTCGCCCTGCGCACCCTGAACGTAGGCAAGACCGAACCTTCCGCTCAGGTACGGGTCTTCACCGAAATCCTCTTCGACGCGGCCCCAGCGCGGATCGCGCGCAAGATCGAGCACCGGCGCCAGAATTATGTCGGCCCCGGTCGAACGTGTCTCTGATGCGATGGCAGCGCCGGTCTGGCGCGCGATTTCCGGGTTCCATGTCGCGGCCAGATTAAGCGGCGCAGGAAATACTGTACCGGTGTTGAATCCGAGCAGGCCCTCCTCAATGAACAAGACCGGAATGCCGAAACGATTGTGGGAGATGACCCACTTCTGAACGGCATTTGACTGCTCCGGCGTTGGATAAAAATGGTTAATGCTTCCCACGCCGAGATTCCCGAACTGGATCTGGGCCTGCTCCGGCTGAAAGACTCCGTCGGCTGCAGCATGCAGTTCATCGATTCGCTTGTCCACCAGGGTTTGTGCCCCGCGGTACATGTCCAGTTGCCGCACCTTCTCTTCGAGGGTCATCCGGCGCAGAAGATCTTCAACCCGGCTCTCAATGGGCGCATCGGCCTGGCGGTATAAAGCAACTCGATTCTCCGCGGGGCGAGGGTCCTGTGCCTGGACTTGAATGATGGGAAAAAGCAGGATTGCAGTACATCCAAGCAACGCAATTCGCCGTATTGAAACTGATTTGAGGTTGCCCAGTCTGGCTATCATCGTTTGTTCTTTCTTATGTTTTTTGTGACGAAAGAGCGGTCCGAAAAATCCGCATAGAGCGGCTTCTCTTGGCGGTTTTGGCCATCCGGCTCGCCAGCCTAAGACGGCATGAAAGGTATAGTAAACGAAAGGGGTTACCAATCATCGCCTCACATACGACTACACGCCAGAGGGGACGACCACCTTTCGATTACCCACAATTCCGACCTGAGTCTGCGCAGGGAATGACCAGTCGTATTCTGTCTCAAGTCAGGTACTTACGATCCGTGCTGTAGTCATGGCCGACTGTAAGGCATGAAGAATCCGAGAGGAGTTCGGGCCATGCGGCGTTCCGGCTCCCTGTATCGCTGCGCGGAATAGCATGCGATACGGCGCGGCACTTCAGGCTCATCGCAAAGTGATCACTGAAGGCGTCTTCTCTCCGGCGCCGATTTGCAGCAGCACCACGGGTCCAAAACGGTCGCTCCCCAACTCCAGTTTTGCGCCCGGCGCCGATGACGCCAGAGCATTGCCGGCCGCAGGCAGCAGCTTGCCGTCGAGCATCACGTGCTGCGCCGTGGCATGAATTCTCAGCAGATAAGTTCGGAGCGGGCTGGCATAGTTGCCCGTCGCCGCATCGATCTTCACTCGAACCTCTTTGCCGATTCGTTGCGCGGTGATTTCTTGACGCAGGTAGTTTCCTTTTTCGTAGTCGTAGGTTTGGCCGTCATCGTCATAGGCCGTAAATGCGGCGGGGGATTCTGATGGGAAGATGTCGAGAGTGATTTCTGAGACGTCGCGCTGCCCTACGTATTGCTCCAGAGGCTGCGTGGCCACAATGGAACCGCTGCGGGCGAAGAGCGGAATGTCTTTCCAAGTCGTAGAATCCACGGCAACCTTGACGCCCTGCGCGCCGTGATAACTCTGACCGCTAGCGTAATCGAACCACTCGCCGGCAGGCAGGTAGATCACTTGGGAAGTCGCGCCCTCCGTCAAAATCGGGGCCACGAGAAGCGCGTCGCCGAACATCCATTCCGAATTCTGCCCAGCCGCTCCGGGGTCCGACGGAAACTCCCAGAAGAGCGGCCGCACCAGGCCGGCTTCGCCCTCGGTATTGCGGCGCTCGTAGGAATAAATGTACGGAAGCAGTTCATAGCGCAGATCGAGCGCGCCCCGCGCCGCAGCTTCAGCCACCGGGCCGTAAACCCAGGGCTGGCGCTTCTCGCCGAAGTTCCCGTGGACGCGCATGATCGGCACAAACGCAGCAAACTCCATCCATCGCGCATAAGTTTCAGCGCTGGGATGGCCGAGGAATCCGCCTGTGTCCATGCTCCAATGCGACTCGCCGGTATTGAGCGCAGCCAACATGCGGTGGGCTTGGAAAGCCATGTTGGCAAAACCAGTCGTTATATCGCCGGACCAGAGGACATAACAGTAGCGGCTGGCCCCAAGGTAAAAATTCCTATTGATCGACCACACGCGCAGGTTTGAATCGGCGCGCTGGCCTTCATAGAGCATGCGGCCCATGTTCATGAACTGGAAATTACGGAAGGCTGTTGTGCCGCCGGATTTGTCCGCCTCATCATTCCACCAGCCCACCATGCCGGAATGGAACGTGGGCAGAAGGTGCTGCCAATACCAGCTGCGCTCATCGGGATTATTGAAGTCCAGGTCCCGCGCCAGGCGATGCGAGAAATAATCCGCAAACGGCGCTTCATCCAGATACCAGAAATTGTGTTCGGTGGCGTAGGCTGCGGCTTGCGTCGGCTGGTTTGAATCACGAGCAACCGTAGTGAGGATGCGCGGCTTGAGAATGCCAATCAGCTTGACGCCTTCGGCGTTCATCTCCCTGGCGAAATCGCCGCTTGCGCCGCCGGGAAATTTGTCAGGCCCCACATTGCCCAGGCCGGAGGTGCTGTTCCAGCGCCACTCGCCGTAGTTGTCTTCGCCCCACGCCTTCCAGTCGAAATCAAGAATGAATCCGTCGATGGGCAGTTCCTTGGAGCGGAAGGTTGCAATGATCTTCTCGACCTCAGACTGCGTTGAACCCCATTGGCTGTTGAGGAATCCGAGTGTCCACTTCGGCGGCAGCGGCGGAGGGCCGACGACGCGCGAAAGCGACGCCATAGTTTCGAGCGGAGGGCCGACAAAGACAAAATACTCCACGTCGGGTCGCGAGCTGTTTCGGAAGCTCAGGCTGCCGGGTCCGGTTGCAAACTCCCCACCATCTGAATCCACGAGCAGGCCATAGCGAACAGAGAACACAAACGGAGCCCCGCTGTTGCCTTGAACGCCCGCCGTGACTTTGCCGCCGTCGTTCCGCGTAAGACCCAGGGCCGTTGCGTTGAGGCCGAGGCCATGGATGCCATACAGCGTGTCGCCCGCAGCGTGCTGCATGGTCACGCCTGTAGCCCGCGCTTCGTCCAGCGGATCTGCACTGCGAAGCAATTGCCGCCCCGCCGAGTCGAGGAGCGTAATGCTGTAGGGCTTGGCCTCTTCGATGCGCACCCTCACGCCGGGCGCCGAAAGCGTATACGTGCCGTTGCGGTCCGCTCGCGTAACGGCAGTTGGCGGCCGAAAAACGGGGTTTGGATCGATAACCAGCGTGCGTGGCGTCGCCTTGCCGTTGAGACGCACGTGCACGCACACCAGGCGATTCTCAACAATCTGCACGTCGAGCAGCGAAGTCCCGTCGGCCAGCTCAACGCCATTCTGAATCCTTGTGAAGTGCGCGCGCTGATCCGATAAATCCGTTTGCGCGCAAGCCGGGCGCCAGCCCGCAGCAAGAACCACACACAGCGCCCAAAGAATTGTTTTCTTCTGAATTGCGTTTATCGAAATCACGCCTTGCCCCTTTGTATTGCTTCACCTATCATGACAGATAATTTACAAGCTTCATGACAGATCTTTTTACAATACCGCTTGTGCTTCTTTGCTGTAGACGCTAATAATAATCCAGCGGGAGGAAAAGGCTACGCCCGTTCTTGCTAAATCTGTCATTACAGGATTCTAACAGTGTACAATTTTCAGAATGAAATCGCCCTTTTGTTGCAGGGAATGCAAGGAACTACGGTGACTGTTTTCGGAGATTTTTGCGTAGATGCCTATTGGGGGCTCTGCGAACAAACTTCTGAATTGTCAGTCGAGACTGGCCTACCAGTACGCCGCGTCAAGACGCAACGTTACTCTCTCGGTGGAGCGGGCTGTGTGCTTGCCAATCTTGTAGCCATCGGGGTGGGTTCCGTCCGGGCCATTGGAGTGCGGGGCACCGATCTTTTCGGTGGGATGTTGCACGACCTTCTTGCCGCTAGCGGTGCCGATACTTCCGGTTTTGTGACCGACAGCAAGTGGGAAACAACGGTCTACGCTAAACCCTGCTTCGGTGCGCGGGAGGATAGTCGCATCGACTTTGGGGCGTTTAATACCGCCAGCTCAGAACTCCTGGACACCTTAATCTGCAATTTGGAAACGGCCGCGGCACAGAGCGACGCAACAATTCTGAATCAACAGATACCGGCAGGACTTTCCTCTCCACAGGCAATTGAACGCATCAATAAAGTAATAGCGGCCTATCCCGACGTCACTTTTCTGGTGGATTCGAGGCATTACCCAGAGAAGTACAAGGGTGCAGTTATGAAGCTCAATATGAACGAAGCAGCCCGGTTACTGAACGAGGATGCCGAAATTCCTGCCGCGGAAGCGCGGGCCCGGCACCTTGCTAGTCTCATCAGCAAAAAGTCGGGCAAGCCAGCCTTTCTTACGCGAGGAGAATTTGGCATGGTGGTTGCGGCCGAGGGTGAGACCACGCTCATTCCTGGATTACAGGTCATCGAGCAAGTCGACCCGGTAGGAGCAGGTGATGCCGTTGTAGCAACTCTTACTGCGGCGTTGGCCGCGGGTGCTACTCCCACCCGAGCTGCGGAGCTAGCAAATATAGCTGGGATGATTACTGTAAAGAAGCTGCAAACAACAGGTACGGCCTCTGCGTCCGAAATCCTCGCTGCGGTCCCGTCATTAAGTTATGTCTTTCGGCCGGAGTTGGCGGGCTCGCCGCGGCAAGCGCGCTACATTCCGGGTACCGAAATTGAAGTCATCGGCGAAGTACCAACTAATTTATCGATCAAACATTGCATCTTTGATCACGATGGTACGCTCAGCACATTGCGAGAGGGCTGGGAACAGGTTATGGAACCGATGATGCTCCGGGCAATTCTCGGGCGACAGCACGACACAGTGAGTCAGGCTGAGTTTGAACGCGTCCGGGAATTGGTGAAGCAGTTTATCGATCGAACAACCGGCATCCAAACGCTCGTACAGATGAAAGGACTAGTTGATCTCGTTAAGCATTTCCGTTTTGTCCCGACAGATGAGATTCTAGACGAGCACAGATATAAGAACATCTACGACATAGAGTTGTTGAATATAGTCAAAAGCCGGGTGAAAAAGCTTAGCGCAGGGGAATTAGAGACGAAAGATTTCCAAATCAGAAATGCCGACGCTTTGCTATTAGAGCTCTACCAACGCGGCGTGAAATTGTACCTTGCGAGCGGGACAGATGAAGCCGATGCGAAAGCAGAAGCGGAAGCAATGGGACACGCCCACTACTTTGAGGGGCGAATTTTCGGCGCCGTTGGGGACATCAATGTCGAGGCGAAGAGATTGGTGCTGGAGAGAATTATCCAGCAGAACAATCTCTCAGGGCATGAGTTTGCCACCTTTGGCGATGGTCCGGTAGAGCTCCGCGAAACCCAGCGTCGTGGCGGTCTGTGTGTAGGTGTGGCGAGCGATGAACTCCGCCGTTTCGGGCTCAACTTGTCGAAGCGCAAGCGGTTGATCCAGGCAGGAGCGGATCTCGTCATTCCCGACTTCAGCCAGCTCCCGGCGCTTCTGAAAGTGTTACGGTTGGATGAAAGCCGGACTCTCGAACATTAAGAAATAGCTGAGGAGGTGCAATGAAAGTCGCAGGGCCGCGAATATTGTCAATTCCCGAGATGCGGGTGGAGCGGGATCGGTTGGTGGCAGAGGGGAAGGAGTTGGTTTTTACCAACGGATGCTTCGATATCCTTCACCGAGGTCACGTCGCGTATTTGAACTTTGCCCGCAACCAGGGTGATGCGCTTGTTGTCGCGTTGAACACCGATGCGTCTGTGAAGAGCAATAAGGGTGATGATCGCCCCATTAATAATGAGGAGGACCGAGCCTACATAATAGGCTCGTTGCGCGCAGTGGACTATATTGTCTACTTCGAAGACAAAGAGCCGAAAGATGTGGTGGCGCAGATTCTTCCTCAGGTCCTCGTGAAAGGGAACGATTGGGCTCATTACGTAAGCGGGCGTGAGGTCGTAGAGGCTAACGGCGGTCGTGTCGTACTCGCCGATCTTGTCGAAGGCCGATCTACGACTCGCACCATCGAACGGATTCTCGCAGTTTATAACAAAATCGAGGACAAGCAAAGTGCCTAAGTCCATCATCGTTACTGGTGCCGCTGGCTTCATAGGCCGAAATGCAGTTGCGGAACTCAATCGACGCGGTCACGAAGAACTAATTCTGGTGGATGCGCTGGGGACTGATGACAAGTGGCAGAACCTCGTGGGGCTGCGTTACGAGGACATCATTTCGCCCCAAATGCTGCTCGGACAATTGAAGGGGCGGCAGCTTTGCAATGCTCAGGCGGTTCTACATCTTGGCGCTTGCAGTGCAACGACCGAGCGCGATGCGGATTACCTTGTGGAGAACAACTACCGGTACACTCGAACTTTGTGCGAATACAGCCTACGACATGGCATCCGCTTCATTTATGCGTCGAGCGCAGCGACATATGGCGATGGATCCCGGGGTTACTCCGATGAAGATGAAGCCACGATACACCTTCATCCACTAAACATGTACGGATACTCGAAGCACATGTTCGACCTATGGGCGTTGAGAAGTGGAGCACTTAAACAGATCGTCGGGCTAAAGTACTTTAACGTGTTCGGCCCCTTCGAAGACCACAAGGGAGACATGAAGTCGGTAGTTGCCAAATCTTACCGTCAGATACGGGATTCCGGAAAGGTAAAGCTCTTCAAAAGCTATAACCAAGAATACGCCGACGGAGAGCAAATGCGCGACTTTATCTATGTTAAGGATGCGGTGGCAGTTACTCTTTCATTTCTCGAAGACATAACTACAGGCGGCCTTTTCAATTGCGGCACAGGGAAAGCGAGAACCTGGAAAGATCTAGTATCGGCAGTCTTTCGCGCCATGGATTTACCGGTCCAGATTGACTACATCGAAATGCCCGATGTATTGCGCGGGAAGTATCAGTACTTTACCGAGGCTAAGATGGGTAAGCTGCGGGCCGCAGGTTATACAGCGCCTTTCAGTAGCTTGGAGGATGCGATTGCGGATTATGTGGGAACCCATTTGAACGTGCGGAAGGAAGTGTTATGAACGACAAGGCAAAAGCAGATTACCTGCATCGAAATGCGGAAGAGCTGCGCACTCTATTGGAACAGATTACCTGCTTCGGTCGGCAGGCCGACGATGCGGCTAACGCGCTCGCGGCGACATTGTTGCGTGGAGGCAAGCTCCTGGCCTGCGGCAACGGCGGCAGCGCAGCGGCCGCTTCGCACCTTACCACGGAGTTTGTGTGCCGCTTCAATAAGGATAGGAGGCCTTATCCGGCAATTTCACTATCAACACATGGAGGCGATCTAACAGCAATTGGCAACGACTATGCATTCAATGATATCTTCGCTAGGCAGATTAAGGCCTTCGGTCGTCGCGGCGATGTTTTAATGGCTTTTACCACAAGCGGACAGAGTGAGAATGTGCATCGCGCCCTTTTGACGGGTAAAAGCGAAGGTCTCTTCACGGTCTCCTTCCTAGGTAAGGACGGTGGGAGCTGTGCAGGCATTGCTGATATCGAATTCCTGATTCATAGTACGACCACTGCACGGATTCAGGAAACGCATCAACTTTTGCTGCACACTATTTGCGAGTTAGCCGAAGAGCAACTTTAGCAGGAGGGTTCGTGTTGACCGAGGGCACAGTTTTGGCGAGTCATCTTGGGTATCAGAGAGCACCGCAATCAGAATGAGTCTGACCCATGTCGACGCACAGATGGCTCCCGTTAACTTTTATCTTGCTCGGACGCCGTCTGTACAGCCTCATTATGTGAGCCCGTGGCAGTGTGAAGAGCATGCCTATCTAGAGCGTGTTTGGCTCTGTTGACATCCTTTCTGCTGAGGGTCAGCAAGCACACGGCTTGAGGAGATAGAGGTTGAAAGCCGGGCCGAGCAGCAACGCCTGGAGGGACTGAGTATGGAACGATCTGCCAGGGGCGCGCGGCGAGAGTTTGCGCTTTACGGCGGAGAAGACGCTTTCGATCAGCGATCGCAGAGAATACTTTTCGGAGGGAAAATGTTCTCTCATTTCCAGGCGCACACCCGACGCCTTGCAACTGGAGCGCCGTTTGGCCGGAATGACGCTGTCTGCCTTCAACTGCTGGCGGCAGAAGGTATGGTTGCGTTCGGAATCGAACTCGGCGTCGGCCAGCACGCAGCCGATGGGCGTGTGCCGTTGGGCGCTTCGCACCAGCGCGGGCAGCATGGCGCAGTCGTTCCACGGCGCCTGCCGCGTGCCTTGAGCCAGAATCAGTTGCCGTTTCAGATCCACTACGGCCAGCCACCTCAGCCAATGCGTCCAACTGCGTCGGGGCTGGCCAAAATGCTCGATACGGCGAATAAAGTAGCTGCTCGCCGCGCCCGGCGCCAGGCCCGTACCGTCCACACCTACCGTGGCTCGCCTTCGCCGCCTCCCGGGCATGCGCTGCACCACCGCGTTCAGGGCGCGGTCGATGTCGTTGGGATCCAGCCGCGCCAGAAAGCGACACAACGTGGTGTAGTCGGGAACGGAACGCAGTTGCAAGGCGGACCGCAACTCCACATGCTCGCGGAGCCGCACTTCGGCTTCGCGGAAGGTCCAGTCCTCGTAGCGCATCAGGCAGAGCACGGCCAGCAGTTGCGGTTGTGTGAACTGGTGCTTGCTAAACGCCGTGCGATACCGCGGCAAGGTGGCGTCAGCAACACTGAGCGCCACGCGTGCAAATCGCACCAAACCCACTTCAGCCATAGAAAGCGCGCGGATCCGCCAGAACAACTTCAGCTTAAGCTGAATCTTGCCGATTCGCGCGCTACCGCATCAAGGATGTCAACAGAGCCAGCGTGTTTCATAAATGGGTTCGGCCTCAAGGCAGGTACTTATGCCTGATGAAGTTGGAGCGTTGAGCTTCTGTCATGAAGATGCGGCAGATACTGTTGACCGATGAACAGTGGGAACTGATTGAGCCGTTGCTCCCTGAACCGAAGCGACGCAGGAATAGGCGAGGGCGACCGTGGGCATCGAATCGGGCTTGTTTCGAGGGCATTCTGTGGATTCTGCAAACTGGCGCGGCGTGGCGATTTCTTCCCGACAAGTATCCCTCGTCTGCGACCTGCTGGCGGCGGCTGAAGCAGTGGCAGGACGAAGGCGTCTGGCTGGATGCGTGGCGAGCTTTGTTAAGCGCGCTGGACGAAGAGGGATTTCTGAAGTGGGATGAGACGTTCCTGGACGGCAGCTTCGCCCCGGAGAAAAAAGGGGCCTCGCGGTCGGCAAAACCAAGCGCGGCAAGGGAGCGAAGTGGATGGTTCTGGTCGAGGGTCAAGGTCTTCCGCTGGGAATTCGGCTGGAAAGTGCCTCTCCGGCAGAAGTTACGCTTGCGGAAGCCACGCTCCAAGAAGTCCGTGTCTCACGCCCCAAAGGCCGGCCGCGGCAAAAGCCGAAGCGAGTGATTGCCGATGCTGGCTACGATTCCGATCCACTGCGCGAGCGATTGAAGAAGCGAGCCATCGAGCTGATTGCGCCTTACCGGAAGAACAACCAGCGGCGGCGCTATGAAGATGGGCGTAAGATGCGGCGTTACAAACGGCGATGGATCGTGGAGCGAACCAATGCCTGGCTGGGTCAGTTCCGCCGCTTGCTGGTTCGTTATGAGCATCTGCTCTCCACCGACTACGCCTTCTTCTACATCGCTTGCTTCTGGATCACGCTGAGGCACTGTTTATGAAACACGCTCTAGCAAGGCAGCCACTCTGAATGCGTATGGCACGGTTCCATGCTCTATGAGCTTTGACATGGTAGGAAAAATGTTTTGTTCGAAGATGAGGCAAAGTACTGCGGAGAGATTACCGGTGAAGAAAACAATCGATGTGAATCCAAGAGGGAATGTCTGGCTGCTCTGGGCCATGTTCGCGTCCTACTTTACGTTTGGAATCGTTTTAAATGTAGTGGGCGTGATGATTCCGGTTCTGATCAACCAGTTTCATCTAAGCTTGTTCGAGGGCGGGCTTTTGGCTTTTGCGTTGTACATCCCTTTCGGAGTTTGCTCAATCCCCGCCGGTTTGGCTGCGGATCGCTTTGGCGGGAAGCCGGTCGTGCTCTCGGGCATGTTCCTGATGGCCGCCGGCTGTGGCACGATTCCATTTGCCAAAGGGTTTGCGTCGATCATGCTTGCGGCATTTGTCATCGGCTCCGGAATCGCGTTGCTCGAGACAGCTGGCAATCCTCTGATCGAACGTCTCGACCGGTGTGAGAATTACCATCGCAACCTGACGCTGACGATTGGTTTTTGCGGCATTGGGGCCTTTGCAGGTCCGTTCTGTCTCTCCGCCCTGCAATCGCATGGGCAGCCGTGGCAGCGGCTCTATGAAGGCTACACCGCTCTCTGCGTCCTGTTGCTGCTCTTGCTGGCTCTCTTCGTTTTTCCTGAACGGGAGATGGCCGCGGAGGGAAAGCTACATCCGCGCGAAATCGCAAAGTTGCTCAGCCACCCCATAGCTGTCACCTACTTTCTTGCCATTTTCTTCTATGTTGGTGCTGAGGTCGGAACAGCATCCTGGATCGTGAAGTTCTATCAGCAAGTCCACGGCCTTGGCGTAGAAGTTTCCGGAGCCACAGATCGGAATCCACTGCTCCGAAATCTTCCAGCGCTTCCGGCTCTTACCGTCTCACTGTTTTGGGGAATGCAGGGGTTGGGTCGTCTTACAAGTGCGCCTGGAATTCGCAAGCTCGGAGCCCGCTCCATGCTGCGTCTGTACGCGCTCGGAGCCACGAGTTGCCTACTCCTAGCCATTTTGGGCCCAGTAAACCTGACTGCTATCGGATTTACAGCTTGCGGCTTCTTTACCTCGGTCCTGTTTACGCTCCTGTTCAGTGGAGCCATACACACGTTTAAAGAGTCGCAAGGTACGCTTTCAGGACTCTTGGTTACAGCTTCGATTGGAGGCGCGGTGATTCCTCCTCTTGTTGGTTTAAGTGCAGACCACTTCGGCATCCGAATGGCCATGATGGTTCCGCTGATCTGTTTTCTCTACGTGCTAGCGATCTCGATTGTAGGGCGAGCCAAATATGAGTAAGGTAGGAATCAACAATCCTTCAGCGAATAGAATCTGGATCGGTGTAGATATCGGTGGAACCAAGACCGCCGTTGTTCTCTCATCCGATCCTCCGGAGATGCTGGCACGCATTGAATTTTCCACTTTGCCCGAGCTGGGGCCGAAACGAGCAATCGACCTAATCAAATGATCTATTTATGGCTCTATAGCAGTATTTGTGGGTGAAGCGGTCGGTGGAAGAAGCCGCTCCGTGGAAAAGTCCAAGAGCGGGACTTTCCCACCTCGCTTGGAAATCCCATAAGAACGGCGGGATTCCCACTTTTTCCACCGCCTCGGGGGCGACGGTCAACTTTTTGTAGCTCGATAGGGCAACTGGTGATCGGACGATGGTGCCGCTCCAGCAGTTATTAACATGTTAAGTAATTCATGGAAGTCGTTGAAACAATTGCACTCAGCACTACAGCGTCGCAGAATCCTCGGCGCCCTTTACCACTTCAGACCCACAGATTCTGCTGCATGCGCGGTATTACTGGATGATGCTGGCGCAAGGGCACCTCACGTAAAGACAGTTCTCAGCAATGTTGCGAAGGATCGCGTTGTTGCCGCTTCCCGGCAAACCGAACGGCCGACAGCAAAGACGGCAAAGCGAATCACGGAGGGCAAAGGAGGATGGAAGGTGTCGGCGCACTTGGAGGGGCCTCGATGAAGCGGATAACGCAAGAACGGCAGCAAATCGTCGGGTTTTTCTGCCGCAAACGCTGGTTTTTTCGACACAATCGGATTAAGTCCTTAAAGTTCTGTAGAAGCAGTTCAGGTGGCGAGGGGTAGCGAGCCACCTGCGAGTTCTCCTTAGGATGTTGTTTGTCGGAACGACATTCCGAGAGGAGGACATGAGGATGGCTCGCAAGAGACAGGGTATTGGGATCGTGGAGGGGTGGCAAGGGCTGGGGGAGGAAGATTTTCTTCGCGGGCTGGTGGAGCGTGTGGTGCAGCAAGTGCTGGATGCGGAGATGAGCAGCTTTCTTGGCGCGGGCAGTTATGAACGCAGCGCGGAACGGCGGGGTTGGCGGAACGGGTTCAAGCCGCGGGTGCTGAAGACGCGGGTAGGCAAGTTGGAGCTGCTGGTGCCCAAGGATCGCGAAGGGCAGTTCCAGACCGAGTTGTTCGAGCGCTATCAGCGCAGCGAGAAGGCTCTGGTGCTGTCCATGCTGGAGATGTACATCGCGGGGGTATCGACGCGGAAGGTGAGCGGGATTACCGAGGCGTTGTGCGGGCTGGAGGTGAGCCGGAGCCAGGTGTCGGCGCTGGCCGAGAAGCTGGACCTGGAGCTGAGCGCGTGGCGCAACCG
>Ga0326727_10003324_pt1 | contig 51817 bp, 52 predicted proteins | sample MB2enrmetagenome_FD_207643 | JGI IMG/M metagenome (GOLD analysis project Ga0326727, IMG submission 207643) | Lab enriched peat soil microbial communities from McLean, Ithaca, NY, United States - MB29MY | ecosystem: Environmental > Terrestrial > Soil > Wetlands > Peat | place: USA: New York...
AATCTAAAACAGCCAATTTTTCTCTTTGAAGCTGCTTGTAATCCTCCCAAAGCTCGCGTTCGTCGTTGGTTTCTTTGCTTAGGGTAGGCTCAATTCTAGCAGTAGTTTTTTTTAGCGTATCAAAGAAACATGCTATTCTGTCCCTTGTCTCACTATTGGTCCCTTGAAGTTTTTCAACTTCAGTTTTGATTTTATCAAAGTCTACATGAACACTATACTCGCTTTCTGCCATGGTAATTCAACTTGACCAGAATTTGCTGTTCTCACTTAATTGTCAGAGTGTGATTAAAACTGAAACGTGAATAAAAGTTATACTGATCAAATGGCACACTTAGAGCATCCATTTCTTATTTTTCATTGGGGGTCATTTCTGATGTTGCACGGGAGCGATTTTTTTAGGAGGTATTTTGAAAGGTTTGACAATGGATTCGTTTAGCTTTTGGTTTAAATTATACGCGTGTAATTTTTCTAATGGTTCACCTACTTCAGAAGAAGTCACCTTTAGAATGCCCTATATGTGGTGGAAAGCTGGAAGAGTTTTTGGACCACGTAAGCGAGGTTCCAAGAATAAGAGGACAATATTAAATGGAAAGAATTACAGTGATGGGATAGAAATTAGAGATAACCAGAGAAAATAATGGAAATATTGCATGGAGAAAGCTCTCCCCCGTACTTCGCAAAAAACCTCTGGAAAACTGGTAATTTACTTAACCCTAGAATGTACTCGTTAATAGCCCTAACCGTTTAATGTACTCTGGAAACTTGGCATAGCTAAGAAATGTAGTCCAAGTCTCTTTTCTTGTTCTCTTTTCCGCCAATACTCTTTTTCCATCGAAATATCATGTTGAACGATGGATTTTCTATAAAGAGAATACAAAAGTATCCCAAAACCAAGAACCAGAAAGATTAATCCCAGTACGAACAAAAATATCTTTTCGTCAAGGGAATTGCCATATTGCGGATTCAAGACATGAGGTATTCCATAGAAAGTTCGGTATTCGGAGGGAAGACTGATGCTTACGGAGACAGCAAGTAAGCTCACTCCTATTAGAATGGTAACAGTTGTCCCAATTAATTCTCCATCCCATTTTTTCGTTGGACTGCCTCTCTTGTTTCTTCAATTCTTCGCTTTTCAGATTTAAGACTTATCTCAACACATGCTTTTTCTAACGTGAAGCGATGAATGCTGTCTTCTACTCATAACTTGCTAATTACTTCTGAAATAAAATGGCTAAAACTCGTGTATATCGCTGCGTGTTAAGAACATTTAAAAGGCAAAAATAAACCTAAACGAATTAAGGACAAGCGAGTGGTTTGGCTTCTTTTAATCTCCCTTCTCCCCTCCCAAACCACTTCCTTGCTCTATCCACTATTTTATGCATTGCGATCTTAAGTTTTTGCATCGCTGTCAAAATTATAATAATCTAACTTCCTTGCTCCAAGACCAATAAGCAATTAGCACAATTCCAAGAAACACGAATGTTGCGGCGATCACAGTTGCAAACCATGCAGGTACAGTATTTTGTGGAGTCGATAGAGAAACCCAATTAGGAGTAGTTGCACTGTACATTACTAGACCGATTCCAGTAAGCAGTAAAGCGAATCCTATAATCAGCATCATTTTATCATAATCTTTCTTGTCCAACGGTCAAATCACCGTCTGTTGTAATCAGTAACACCTTTCTGCATTCAATTTTCAAGTTTTTGCCCTTGGTCTTTTCTGCCTCATTCTCTTTCACGAAACCCTCTACTGTTAAAAACTGTAGTTTCAACACTTGTTTCATATGACGATTAGAGCCCAAAAACATCTATGGAAAAGATTGATTTAACTAAACCCTATGATGCTTGCGAAAAGTTCATAGGCGATTTCTTTGTTTGTTGCCAGAAAAGTCAGATTTACTTTTGCATACCTGTTGGTTTGAGCTAATGTGTCGCCATGAACTTGTTTGCCCTATGTCCGGGGGTAAACTTAACTAATTTCATAATAAATTCTAAAGGGAGAGTTTCCTGTGGTAGGTACCTTGGTTCCCGTGACTGGCACTTGGGTACTGACGCTATTTCTCTTCTGATAAACGATTTTTTGTTCTAATGTGTAGAATTAAAAGATACAAACACATTGCTTTTAGTTAATTATGAGAAGTAGAATTAAAACGCTAAATTCATAGTTATAGCATTATTATTTCAGGACGGCAAGCGATGGCTCAAAAGAAACCCCGAAACATTTTCTTCATAGTTATAATTACCCTATGTGCAATTACAGTGTTGTCGCCAACAGCAATCTTCTACTCGTTGCAGATTACCGATTTGCAGAATCAGATAAACAATTTGCAAGCTCCAAAACTTGTAAACATCAGCTTAGGATACTCCGACAACAATCAAGGCACAATCTATGTCAAGGGATACGTCTATAACGCGGGAAATGTGACAGCTGACGGATGCTACGTTGATGTCCACCTTTCAACAGATAGCATGAACCTGAATTCAACCTATTTGTATTTCGGGAAGGATCCCTCTTTAGGTCCCATTTTTGGAGGCCACTATGTGCTGGGAAAAACACCAGCTTATGTAGACGGAAACATAAGCTACACTGGCAGCCCACCTACAAACGTAACCTTAACACTTGGATGGACTGCACCATGGCAAATTCCAGTACCATAAACCATCGGTCTTTTCCCATTGCAGGTGGCTTGATAACAACTTTTGCCTCCCTCATCACCCTAAATTATGCAATCTCAGGATTCATTCAAAGCGTTAATCGACAGCAACCCAGCATATATTATTCTGGGTATGCTTATGCTGGATACGCTGTCATGGGATGGTTCGGCGTCCTAGCTCTCGCTTTTGGGTGGTGCAGCATTGCATATGCAATGAAAAGAACACATTTTGCTTTGTCAGTATTGGGAATGTCTTTTATCATGGCTTCTTGCATCGTTGAAGCAATTGTCTTATATTACATTCCGCTGATAAACGAGGGTACCGGGATTTCGCCTTACTACACTGCTCAACCGCTATTGTTCATTCAACTGCTCTTTTCCATAGCAGGCATAATTCTTATTGTAGCATCTAGACATCAATTCTCGTAGCAAGAAACCGTTGTACCCTTTGGATAATTCTAATGTGTGGGCGTCTAAATTTCTTTAGCATTCCAAAAAGAATTTGACACTGCAGGTTTTTTATAATACGCTTTTCCGAGTTATTGAAGAATTTACAGTAACTAAAATGATTACAGTAAAAATCATTGTACAGAATTCTTTCTTCTTCCAGATTTACACGTGTAAAGAGTTTGGGCTTTCTTCCAAGAACTCCTCTGTAACTCAATCTTTGCTACCCTAAGCTCTTAAACTTGTTACAAAAAAAGAATTGGGTGGTAGTCAGGATGCTTCGCTTATTTTTTGATTTGGCTAGGAGACAATTTTTAGAGTTTTTCTGGGGCGCAGAGATTTTCTGCTTTGGCAGCAGTTCGCATGCATCCTTTGCAGATGTATTTTGCATCTTTCACAAGTGGCTTTATCTTTTCTATGGGTACTTTATCCTCTACCATTTTGCAGAGGTGTTTTTCATGACCCGGATGAGGTTGTGCTTTTGACAAAACTTACACCTTAAATAACTGGTGGAATTATGCTAAATATACTATTGTGATTGTGTTTGAACAGCTACAGCTTCAACTCTTCATTAATTTGTTCTTTCCTGATGATTTTAGACGCTTTCCTCTTCGATAAGTTGGAGCTTTTTACCAAGTTGATGTGAAATAAATCTTAAGAATGCCAGTTTATATTGTGTTTGTGTGGACCCACCAGTGGAAGATAAAATAGTAATTATCGAAGTTAAACCAAAAATGAGTGATTTTCAACACCATTTGCTGTGAACCGGGGACATTCGCAGCAAGATGCGATTGCATAAAGGAACTTTATGAAGTTATCTCTAACAGCGTCTTTTAAGCATCAGAGAATCGAGCCATTATCGTAGAAAATAGATGATTTTTTCTAAACTTTAAAACTGTAATGGCAACCACAACAATAACTATGATGCTTGCTACCGTCACATAAAGGTAAATTGAATTTGCATAATAAAGCAAAGAAGTAACATGTGAAGGGCTGGGTGATGGTGTGGGTATAAGTGCTGTATCGTTCCAATAAATGGTACTGTGGTATCCTGCAGATTCAAGGGCTTGCGATGGGTAAACTATGTCTAGGTTATTACCCTCCATTTGCAGGAGTGTGTAGACACTCATACCTATGTCAATAGTAAGAGAATCTGTGTTCCATAGTCCCCAAATCTTGTCATCTGGACCACGAAAACCGTAACCATAGTCCTCAGGGAGGACATAAGCTGTTCTGTCACTGACTGGAATGATAGCTCTAAGGTTAGCTTGAACGTACTCCCAGAACTGCTTCATAGAATCAAGCTGTCCTTGCGTTAGAACGTTTTGAGTAAAGTTTGCGTTGCTGTCAAATACGATGATGTATTTGGCGCCGTTTTTATATGCCAACATCATGTCCTTGTAGAGTTCTGACCCGTTCTCCATGTATGGAGGCTGATTGTATGCCCAAGTTATCATGACGCCCCAACTCCGGTTGAAAACGGTGGCTGCTCCTCTGCAAAGAGCCAAATTCAGTAGTTGGCTATCATTCGCCCAACCAGTATGCAAGCCAAACTCATCAAAAACCGCGTTATACCCTGCTTCATAATCATACCAGTAAAGCCCATAGTCTGAGGTGAACAATTGATACTCTGTTGGGTAAGCAAATCTCTGGGCAATTGAGAATGACCCGTTGCGCAACAACTGATTCATAATATTAACGTAGCTTTCCGCTGCTTCACTGTAGTTAGTTGCCGTTGTGACGATCGGGTATTTGGCTTGGTCAAGTTGTTTTCCCCCCTCTTCATCAAGGTAATAAATTCCTAGAAAACTACTACCCCAATTGTCCTTTGCTTCTTGGAGCCACTGGCTTGAGGGATATCGGGGGTCATCGGAGTAAACGATGAAGGTTAAGCCCTTATTGTACACGTACTGGCTTATGATAGTAAGCCTCGTTAAATTATAGTTTCCAGTGCATCCGATTACGAAGAAATTTGTGTAAGAACTGACATTATCGATCAATTGTTCAGTTGTAGCTACACTTGCGAAGGCGACATCGACGCCAAAATACCAGCTAGGCGAAGCCTGCATAGTGACCGCTTGGGTTGACTGCGTACCGTTCAGGAGAAGCGGCAAAACCAGCAACGGGATGAGCAGAACTGTGAGTTGCTTTAACTTCATTTGGACTGTATGAGAAAATTTGTTAAACTAATAAGACTTTACCAAAAAAAGGACATAGTAAACCAGACTGAATTACAGCTGAATTTTGCTCCAAATATCAATACTAGAATTTAATTAAGTCTTAGATATGCATAACGTAGAAAAGTGGGAAGAGCAAGAAAGTGGTTTGGGATGAGGATGGGAGAGAAGGGAGATTAAAAGAAGCCAAACCACTCGCTTGTCCTTAATCCGTTTAGGTTTATTTTTGCCTTTTAAATGTTCTTAACACGCAGCAATATACACGAGTTTTAGCCATTTCTTTAGCATTTATCGCTTCACTATAGGAAAAACACCGAGTGATTAGCTGCATAAGTCCGTAGGGTTTGGTTTGGGAGCGGCCCTGTTGAACTATAATAGCCTGTATGAGTCTGGTCATGATGGAACATGGGCCACCAATCCACGGTGGACTGTTGAGCGTTCACCTTTGTCGCGAATGCAGAGAATATTGACAAAAACAAGATGGCAATAAACTCAAATGCTAATGTTCCTTTCCACTTTTCTTTCTTTTCATATGTTTTACAATTTGCTATGGCTGTTAAAGCGATAAAAGGCTTCCCGTAAACGTGCGTTGAACGGTTTCAGTCCACTTTTCTGGACTTACAAAGGGTGAATCCAATTAGCTGTGGGAAAAAGTCTAGTGTCTTGAGTTAATGGCGTTCGCTTTTTTATGTAAAGCACTAGAAAAATAATAACCGCCAACAAGAATGCAATTACTATAAGAGCTATTAGTAAAAGCAATGCGTAAGAAGCACTGCTAACAGATGTCGAAGATGTTGAAGTAGGTGCGGGGCTTAAAGGGATGTTTGCAAGTATGATTACTGTTTGTGTGCTACTCCAATTAGTTGTTTCATACAATTCAGGTTCAAGATAGTAACTCCCGCCCGATGGACTTAACGGTTGGATTGGAACATAAACTTCAACCCATTGGTAGACGGCTGCTTGAACTTGAAAGTCGACTTGAGTGGTTGGTGGATAATCCGCTGGGTACGACAATACGGTATTACTATAGTTTGAGGGTTTAACACCAAGAACCCAAGATTCGCCAGCTTCCTCATTGCTAATAACAGTCTCGTTTTGGTCTAGAACTGTCCAATTGTCCGCTTCAAAGTGACCTTTAGTGCGGACATTGTAGTATAAACTGAAAGTGACCGAAGAGCCAAACGGTCGGTTATCAAACGGTTGGTTTTTGATTGACACTTGAATCGTGCTATTATCAACTTACTGAAGAACCCCTGTATAAGGGTTCGTGGTATTGTAAGATGCTTTGATAAATTCTACACTGAATTCTGGAACAGAAAGATTAGGTATTGGTAGAGGCGTAGACATCTGAGCAAACACTGGTTTAGCCATTATCAGAATTGATATTGCTAAGAGAACAATGATAAGCAAAGAGAAACTCTTACTGATTTTCCACATACCTAGTATTGGGAAACTATAAGCGATAAAAGGCTATTCGTAAAACTTTCTTGACTAAGGCAAGTCAAATTTTCTTGACCAAACTTAGGGTACACAGATACCTATTAGGCGGTACCGGGGTACCTCAAGTTACCGGTTTTTTCTATGCCAACAAAGCTAACAATCATTTCCACCAACACGTTGGTAAATTTGTACTGGAGATAGAAGGCGGAGTAGTTGATGATGTAGCAGAAGAAATTATTGGCTTAGAGTTTGAGATGGTAGACTTGACATATAGAATCAGTTGGTTGGAATTTATGTTGCCCACGATCATTTGAAGCCCTGAGAAACTGTATCTTGCTCCTTGAATAGCACCGAAACCTTCGCTTGAATTGTTTATGAGAACTTGAAAATCAGAATGCAAGAAAGTTATGTAATAAACGTCATTGCCAAACTTTATAGAGCATGGCTGGTAATCTAAAGCGATTGACGGGAGAGGGGTTAAGGTTATTTTGGTATAGCCTGAAAGCGAATTAACTGTGAAGAATTCATTGCCAATAAAAGCCATGATAACGATTGCCACTACTAAAACAACTGCTATGATTTTTTTCTTCTGCATTTAATGGGTTCCCCTATTTACTTATTTATGCTCTTTGTATCAATGACGATTTAGCTTTTTTTGTCTCTTGCTCTTGCTTAGTAAGTCTAACGTTTTCTTATTCATCTCTGCGTCATCCAATGTTATCACGTTTCAATCCCTTATTGGGTTTGGTCAACTAGCTCAAGAGTACATGGAACTCCATTGTTAGCGATGACTGTACCACCGTCTTCTCCGTTGAAAACTAAGAAGTAACCTGATGGATTTCCAGTAGCGTTAAAATATAGTCCGCCAAATTCACTATTATTGTAAAGAGTCATGATTTGAATGCCACCAGTTCCGCCCTCAGTAATCATACTGATTTGCGGAGTGTCGGGTTGATTGTAGCCTCCCCGATTTTCGTATCTTAAGTAAAAATCGTAGCCATTAACGTTGAAAGTGACATTGTAAAAGTTGTAGTTAGTGGTTACAGTTCCGATGACACGGATTACTCCATTTTCGTTGGGAACGGTTTCGCAGTAGTAGTTTATAGTAACAGTGTACCTGAATTGTTTCGCCACATTCTTTGTTTGGAAAATGTGGTACGCTATCATTCCGCCTGTTCCTGCTACCGCAACCGTGGCAACAATTAACGCTAAGATTTTCCTGTTCATCTTTCGGTCATCAACGTTGCCGCTTACTCTGACGCCTTTCCTTTTAAAACCTGTTGCACTATGCGTTTTTTATCTAACTTGCGGTTTTTTGATGTCTAATGATATATGACGCATCGGGCATTGATAGAAGGAAAGATCATAACAACGCTAAAGCTTGCGCATCTGAATTAGGTTTGGTTTTGACTGGACTTTATACAATCTACAAACGATTTGAGATTTACTATGGATTTATCTAAGGTGACGAAATTGCCGACCTCATCAACTGCACTGGCAGGAACAATTACTATCACCTTGCTCAGGACGGGTCTTTTGAATCCGAGTTCTGTTGCAGTGTAGTCAGTCAATCCGACCTGTAAGGCCGTGACTTGCCAGTTGCTGAGTTCTACATCTAAGCCTTCAACTTCTCCCACAACGTTGCCTTTTGCGCTAACCACTTCTTTACCTTCTATTTCGACGGGATTTAGTTGCATTTCTTTTTGTGCGATGTCTTTGAGGCTACTTATCGGCTCTGTGAGTGTTATCACGTCGCCGACTGCCTTAATCAGTTCCGTTGGTAAGCACACTACAATTTTGCGCCGGAATGATTTTTTGAAATCAAGTTCTGCTACAGCCATGTCACTAAGAGTAACGTAGAAGGCTGTGGCTCGCCATTTGTTGAAATCAACGTACAAGTCATCCATTTCTCCCAGTATGTAGCCTTCGGTTCCAATAACTTTTTTCCCTTTCAAGAGTACAGGATTCATGGAAATCACTTTACATTGACTATTTCGACGGACCCCAAATAAATAATTTGCTGAAGCGTCTTACTCGAGTCAACAACAGCGAAGCGAAAGCTTTTCGCCCATTATTGTCGTCCGCGTAATACTCGAAAACTTGTAGCCTCATATCCAAGTTGATTAAACCTTGGACGAGAAAAATACCGCACAGGTTATAGAACTTTTGGATTAATCGGTTTTCGCTTATTCATCTATATTATTCAATTCTACATCCGAAAAGTGGACTCGAAATTCATGAGGGGTCTAAGATTAAGAAAATTGAATTGGAGGCTCTTTCAAAAAAGAAGGAAGATTATTGTTTACTTTACTTTGACTTTTCTTTTTTGTTTTGGCGTTTTTTTGGGAAGTGTGATTTCCAGAACGCCATCGCTTAGGTTGGCTGAGACTTCATCCACTTTTATTTCTTCAGGAAGGTCTACTTCTCTGTAGAATGTTTTGCATGCGCGTTCTTTGCAGATGTAATCACGTTCTTTTCTGTCATATTTCCATCCTGCTTCCCCTGTTATCACTATGACATCGTCTTGCACGTCGATTTCAATGTCATCTTTTTTGAAACCCGGCATTTCCGCTTTTAGTAGGAAGTCTTTTCCTTGGTCTTCCAGATCCACTGCTGGCACTCGGGTTTCGGGCGTAAGCGCAAACTGGTTAACCCAAGTTGAGGGAAAGAAGAGGTCTTCAAAATCGTCTCTGAATCTTTCGAAGGTGTCATCGAACGCTTGATAAAGGTTCGAAGTGGAAGTTGGAGCTAATTCAACTGGTTTCTTTGATGGTTTACTTATTGCAGTTGGCTTCTTTTTTGTGACGGCTAATTCAGTTTTTTTAGAAGGGGCTTCTTCTTCGACTGGTGTTTTCTTTTCACTCATAAAGAATTCGCCTATAATATTTCTTGTTTTTCAGGGATTTATTGTTTGCTTATTTAGCTAAGTAACGCCTGTTGGAATCAGTATTATTTTGCTTGTTTCTCTCGACTGTTCCTTAATACACTCTTGGATGATTTGTTGATGAGAAAGATTGGGTTTAGTAGGGGATTAGTGCTTGATTTTGTGCTTCCTCTACTATGGATAGAACCTGTTTTAGTTCTTTAAAATATTTCTAAATGGTTATTCCGCGTTGCGTTACAGCATAAACTACACGTTCTTTCTTTAACACGCGTTCTTCGACCAAGCCTTGTCTTAGGAGGAAGTCAAGGTACTCTTTCAGCACACTGCAGTTTACATTTGCTTTATACATGACGTGTGTTAGTTTTAGTGTTCCTCTGTGAGCCAGAACTATGAGGATGTCAACGTACATTTCTAGTTTGGAACGCCTCATACTAATCGTTTTAATGTTAATTTGGAATCAGAATTAACGATGTGTGTAGTGAAAAAAATATCCATTTGACTTAGTTTAACGTTTGAAACAAGAATGTGTTGAAATTGAGGGACTTCAGACTTTGTATCGTTTTTGTTCAATTACTTTCTTTGCTAAAGACACAGCATCTTCTCTTGTTTTGCCATAGAGAGCTCCAATTTTGTCTGCATCTTCCTTGGTCACAGCTGCACCACCTATCATGACAGAAACTTTTTCTTTTAACCCTTCAACTTCTAAAGAAGAAATCAGTTTTAGAAGATTCTCCTTAGCACCAGAAATGCTAACAGTAACAACAATGATGTCAGCATTTGCCTCTTTAACCTTTGAAACAAAAGTGTCCACAGAAACTCCTTTCCCAACATCTACTGTCTTAAACTGAGCAGCCTTAAGTGATTTTCGAACCATTTCTTTGGCAGTATCTATAAGGTCAGGTTGAAGAGTCCCGATAACAATGATTCCAATCGGATTAGTCGGTTCAGCAGGCTCTTTTTCTCTCAAAGCTTTAAACCAAGACATACAAAAATCAAATCTCCAACTTTTTTAAGAGTAGCTGATTATGTTTGCTAAAACATTGGTGTCGAAACAGGGTAATTAAGCAATTGCTCATTCTTTTAAAGATAAACGAATGCTAACTACTCTCGGATAGTTCTGAAAAAATCCGGGGGTGTACTTCCTCCCCCCGCGTCGTTAATGTTCTATTTCACTCGGATAAACCCGGGCGGTGGAGTTTAACCGCTTTTATGAAAAATCTTTTCTCGTCAAACGATAAAAGTACCAGTTCATGCGGATGGCTTTGTTTTTCTCGTAAAACGTCTGTGCAGGTTTGTTCCAATCAAGAACAGTAAATTCGATCCTGCCACAACCCTCTCTCTTAGCCTTTTCTCTGCAGAAATTAAACATTTTCTGACCTACTCCCTGCCGCCTATGCTCCTCCACAACGAAGATATCCTCAAGGAACAAAGTAGGCAAAGCGAGAAAGCTTGAGTACGTATAGAAGAAAATCACGTAAGCCACGTACTTTTTGCCTATTGTTCCTATGTATGCCTCATATTTTGGAGTCTTTGATAGGCAGTCCTCGCGAAGCCTTCTCTGTGCGTCTTCATCTGGAGGCGCTAATTCCTCGAATTGAGCAAGCTTGACAACGAGAGCTATGAAGTCATTGAAATTTTTAGTCGAGACCTTTTCGATTAAGAGGTTATTCTCATCCTTTTTCATAAGGCGCATGTGATTGTTCATTGCATAAAAATGTTCTCTTCTTTAGGAGCAAGGCGTATGGCTGTTCCAAAAAGCGATAAAGACTGATTAACGATGGAAAAGAAAGATTTGATAAACTGTTAGATGTGAGGCAGACTGTACCTATATTTTCTGATGCATCCATGCTAAACGAGAGAACATATGCAGGTTCTATCCATGATTTATCATTTTCGCCTTGCAAGAAATCGTGTGGAGACGCGCGCTTTTTGGGCTTCAACGGCTAATGGGAAACCGTTTGCTCGATAGAATCCTTTTATGGCGTTTGCGTAGCAGTAAGCTAAGCTTTTTGACACTCCGTTTTTGGCTGAAGCTTTTCTCCTCCCTGGTCCTTTTCCTTTCTGTGGATACTGAGTTGTTTAACCATTCACAGAATGCTCTGACTTGGTATTCTGGTCCTCTCTTTCTCTGACGCTTTTGTTTCTGTCTTCTTTTGCTTGTCAATTATTTCATTTGATGAATGCTCTGTGAATTCTGTGGAAGCTTTGAGTGTTGAACGATAAGTGTATTTTGTGCCTTCATTTTTTCCTTGAAACCAGCGTTTGACTTCATTCTGCTCCACTAAAGGAGTTAAATGAGGGTTATTTTGAATTTGTGCCTCAAATAAATCTTCATTTTGCTCCATGAGTTGCGTACAAGAGGATTATTTATGAATATTATGAAGAAATTAAAGGATTACCTTGATAATGAAAGGTTTAAATAAAAAATGTTTAATAATTTTGGGCATGAGCTCTAAACGAAACGTCAAAGTTAAAACTTACAATCCTAAGACACAGAGCAAAAATCGAAAGCAGATTGTAGTTGCCATTATAGCTGTCATCGTTATTGCGTTTGTCGGTTACGTGGTGGTCACTCACTTGGGGACAAATGAAACGTCGTCTAGCTCTAAGAGTACTCCTTCACCAGTTCCGACCATTTCTACGTCTCCATCTTCTTCGGGTAGCCTGTTTCCATCTGTAACTCCGCTCACTTCACCGGCGGGCGAATACAGCGCAAGCGGCACCAAAGTACTCTTCATAACATCTAAGGGCGACATAGTTATCCAAATGCGAGATGACAAACCCATAACAACAGCCAACTTCGTAAAACTGGTCAACGAGGGATACTACAACAACACCATCTTCCAAAGAGTCGTCGCTGGCTTCATGATTCAAGGCGGCGAAGGCAAAACCACCGTTCCCACCGTTAAAGACGAGATAGGCAACGACAATGTAAACAGCAACATGACAATAGCCATGGCAAACACAGGTCAACCGAACTCAGCGAGCAGCCAATTCTTCATCAACGTAGCGGACAACAACAATCTCTACCCAAGCTTCGACACTTCATACACAGTCTTCGGACAGGTAATATACGGTCAAAACGTCGTTATGGCAATCTCAAACGCACCAGTGGGGTACAGCTCCGAATACCAAGCGAACGTTCTGCCAACGCCAACAATAACCTTGATCGGCGCAGTCGTCATGCCTTAGGCTCTCCTTCAACATCCTTCTTTTGTTTTTTCCACTTTTGCGCTTAAATATTTGGGCGATCTAACTAAAAACAAAGGAAGCAAATTCGGGTTTAGGAAGCTTGAAGTTTGTCAGGAGTTGATTAATTGAAGTATATACTGGTTGTGGGAGATGGAATGGCTGATTACCCTGTCCCGGAACTCGGCGGCAAAACACCTCTTCAAGTAGCATACAAACCCAACATGGATTCAATCGCGGCAAACGGGCGAAGCGGATTGCTGAAAACCGTTCCTGACGAATGCATTCCAGGCTCAGACACAGCCATCTGCTCGCTTATGGGTTACGATCCCCGCATTTACTGTACCGGAAGAGGACCGCTTGAAGCCCCGACCCGCGGCATAAGACTTGAAGCAAACGATGCGGCTTACAGATGCAACTTGATAACTGAGGCAGATGGAGCCATCCTTGACTATTCATCGGGGCATATTACCAACGAGGAAGCCGCCCAGCTCATGGAGGCTGTAAACGAAGCCTTAGGAAAGAAAGACAAAATCGAGTTCTATTCAGGGATGAGTTACAGGCACTTCCTGATTCTGCGAAACTTTCCGCATCCTGAACTTGTGAAGTGCACGCCGCCGCATGACGCCATTGGAATGAAAGTTTCAGCGGTCATGCCGAAAGCCAAGGAGGCGGAAGCCGAAAAAGATGCTCTTTTACTCAAAGATTTAATCGTTAAGTCTCGGGGCATTTTGCAGCTTCACCCTGTTAACGTCGCCAGGGAAAAAGCAGGCAAGCGACCTGGAAACCTGATTTGGCCCTGGGGAGGCGGCAAAAAACCGTCGATGCCAACTTTGAAGGAAAAATTCGGCTTGACAGGGGCAGTAATATCCGCCGTTGATTTGGTTAAAGGCATCGGCATTTACGCTGGCATGAAAGTCATAAAGGTTCCCGGTGCAACAGGACTGTGGGACACCGATTACGAAGGCAAAGCAGACGCCGCACTCAAAGCTCTACGCGAGGTGGATTTGGTTTTTGTTCATGTTGAAGCGCCAGACGAGGCAGGTCACATTAAGGACCACGCGCTCAAGGTGAAGGCTATTGAGGACTTGGACAAGAAGCTATTGGGCAGGATTCTTGACGGGCTAGGTGGGCCTTACGCGATTTCCATATCGCCAGACCACCCAACTCCTGTCAGCACCGGTACCCACTCCAGAAACCCCGTGCCGTTTGCCATAAAGGCGCCGGGCTTGAAACCCGACGGAGCCAAAAAATTCGATGAGGTTTCAGCGAAAAAAGGCGGCTTCGGATTGGTTGAAAACGATTACCTAATCTCGATGCTTGTCTCCGCAGGAAAAAACGCTTCTTCCAAAGCTGTGCACCGTTAAGTCTTCTTTCGTTCAGGTTTAAGTCAGTGAAATAAGAACGAGACCGACGAGTATGGCGATTATACCAAGTTTTTGGTTGCGCACTATTCTCTCTTTCAAGAAAACATAAGCAAGTGCAATCGTTATAGCCGGAGCTGTGGCCACAATCGCCGAAGCCACCGAAACATACTGCGTGCCCAAACTAAAGTTAAAAGCCAAATAAGCCAAAAAATCCAACACCCCAGCCACGGCGAGCAAAAGGAAAATCATTTTGGCCGGAAACGAAACCTTCGTTTTGGTTACGCCTGTCCACGAGAAAATGGCCGCCACAGCAATGATTTTAAGCAGAAAAAGTGCCATGATGGGCCCGACTGCCGACGTGATTGGCTTAAGCATCGCGTACGAAATTCCCCAGGCGACCATTGCTACTACAGCATCGGTTGCGCCCGCCGACCACCCGCCAATTTTGATGCTTCTTCTTAGTGCGGAAAAGTTTGTTGAAGCGAAAAAGACTCCGATAAAAACTGCGGCGACACCAATGATCTGCAGAGAATTTAATGCTTCCGCGAAAAGAAAAGCTGCGAGCAGGACTGTTATAACCGACCAACTGGAGGTTATCGGCGCGACGACGGAGACGTTACCTTTTCCGAAGCCTCTGTAGAAGAAGATGTATCCAATGACTCCCGTGACGCCTGCCAAGACGGTTTCGCTCGCCAGAAGAGGCGTCAAACTGGGTATTTTGAAGAACAGGGTTCCGATGATAATGATGGGGACGAACGCAACGGCTTGGTTTATGACTATGCTGGTTCTGTAGCCGACTTGATCGATGGCTTTTTTAGCCAAAAAGTCCGCTACTCCCCAGCTAACCATTGCAGCAACAGCAAGGGCTATTCCAAAGTCTAAAGCCATGTGGTCCCTCCTCTTAAGCCATTAGCCATAACATTTGATACCCAGAATTTAAGTCTAAGACCCAGAGAATTTTGGCGCCTGCTCTCATTGAACTGGGCGTGTGATTCAGGTTTTTGAGGTCTTGCGTTTTCTTTGCAGTTTCGGGATAAGCATGGGTACATTCTTTTTGTAATCAATGTATTTTTGCCCCCATACATTCACTAGATCCATCTCTTCAGTCTTCACCAAATACCACCATAGTGGAAGCATAAGCGTCGACGCTATGATTGCGTAATAGCTTAGGACCGCAAAAGAAACCGCGTAGTTCAGCACAATAACGGTAGAATAAAACGGGTGCCTAACGTAACCGTATGGACCCGTCGTCATAAGATTTGGGAAATCGGCGGCTTCGGTGTGTTTCTTGGGAAACCTGCTATGTAAAACGGCCGCGGCCCCCACGCACGCAACCGCTAGTCCCGCCGCGACGAAAGAAACAGCCGTGCTCAGGAAGCCGAGTTTAAGCGATTCGAAACCAAGCCAGCAAGACCCCAGTAGAACGACGAAGTTGATCGTAAAAATTAATGTGCGGGCTGACATGTTTTTGGTCCTGACTGAAGTTATTGATCCTGATTGCTATAAATAATTTTATAATGATATTTTTTGGTTTTTCGAAAATGTAGTTGATTTCGAAGGTGCTTTTGATGATTTGCTTAGTTCCGCTTTACTTAGCATACTGCCTTGCCGTTTTTGTGTTCGATAGCCTTTATTTTTTTGTCGATAGCTTTCTGGGTGTCTTGGTCTTCTTCTACATCTTTTGCCTCAACTAGGAGGTTTTTTGCAACGCGGAGACTTTTTTCGCCGAAGATTTTCGAGAAGTTGCTGGATCGTTTTTCAACCAGGCGTAAGTATCGGGGCAGGATGCAAACGAAATTGAGCGGGTAACGTCTGCTTCTGTCTAGGTCTACGACGACCAGTTGGACGTTCCCGTCGATTTTTTGGTTGTCTTTTTTTGCTGCATACAGTTTTAGGTTCACTTTCTCCCACCAACTTCTGACTTGTCAGGTTTTTGTTAACCTCAGGTTAAACTTTTCTCCACTCCTCTGTTTGGTTTCAGCAAACATTAACTTTCTTGCAAAGTCCAATCGAATTATTGGTTAAGCCAATTTCCTAACATTAGCCTTCAAATCCTAACCAATCCCACTGACCCTGACCGATTGGTTTTTCAGGCATAACTCGACGTTTTCAACGTAAAGAATTAAAACACCGCTTTGATCAGTAGGAATTAGAAAAAAATGCAAACACAGCCCGCTTTTAGTTTGCTTGCGAAACCAGTTCAGAAAGCCTTAGCTGAGCTAGGTTTTTTGGAGCCTACTTCGCCGCAGATTCTAGCGTTTCCAGCGGTGCTTGAAGGCAAAAACGTGCTTTTAATTGCTCCCACGGGTAGCGGAAAAACAGAAGCGGTTCTTCTACCTATCTTCTCTCGGCTAATTGAGCAGCAAGACGAAGGTCAGAAGGGTATTAAGGTGCTCTACATTACTCCTCTTCGCGCCCTGAACCGCGATATGCTAAAACGCATGACTCTTTGGGCTCAGAAGCTTGGCTTGACAGTCGAGGTTCGTCATGGCGATACTGAGCAAAAAACTCGTCGCATGCAGGCTAAGAAACCGCCAACCATGCTTGTTACCACGCCTGAAACTTTGCAGGCTGTGCTTCCGGGAACTCAGATGCGAAAGCACCTGCGGAATGTGGAATTCGTTGTTGTGGATGAGGTGCATGACTTGGCTTCAAGTAAACGGGGGGTCCAGCTTTCTTTGGCGCTTGAGCGGTTGAGGTTGGTTACGGGTCGCGAGTTCCAAAGAATCGGGTTGTCAGCTACTGTCGGTAACCCGAAGGAAATCGCCAAGTACATCGCTGGACCCCGCCGAAAAATAAGCATTATCCAAGCATCGCCAGAGAAAAGCTATAGCTACTACGTTGAAAACCCTTCGCCGGCTGAATCCGATTTTGAGTTGGCTGGAAAATTGGAAACCTCGCCCGAAGCCGCTGCAAGGATTAGGAGGATTTTGGAGCTTGTGGATTTCCATAAGTCAACGCTTATTTTCGTCAACAGTCGCACGGTCGCGGAGGTTTTAGGGCATAAGTTTCTGCAGTTGAGCCGGGATGATGTTGCGGTTCATCATGGGTCAATAAGTAAAGAAGAAAGAATAGCTATTGAGGACGAATTTAAGAGTGGTCAATTGAAAGCAATTATTTGCACGAGCACTTTGGAGCTAGGCATCGACATCGGAAACGTTGATTTGGTTATTCAGTATATGTCGCCTCGGCAGGTTAACAGCCTTATTCAGCGGGTCGGAAGAAGTGGGCATAGCTTGGACAGAGCTTCCGAAGGTACAATAATCACGGTTTACCCCGATGATACCTTGGAAGCTTTAGCATCGGTAAAAAACGCGAAAGTCAACATGATTGAACCCGTCCTGATGCATAAGAACGCGCTTGATGTTTTGTCGCATCAAATCGCTGGGTTGCTGATGGATTTCGGAGAGGTAAGCTTTGAGGAGCTTAAACGTTTGTTGCACCGTTCTTACTCGTACCGAAACCTCCAGAAAAAAGAGTTGCTTGACCTGATACGCTTTTTAGACAGCCTAAACAATTTAAGATTCGACGAAGTCGAGCAAGTTTTGGCTAAAACACGCAGAACCCGCGAGTACTACTACAGCAATCTCTCAATGATTCCAGACGAGCGAAGGTACCCAGTCATAAACATTCTCTCCGACCGCAAAATCGGCACCCTAGGCGACGAGTTCATGGCTCTGCACGCCCGGGTAGGGTTAAACTTCATCATGAAAGGCAAAGTATGGCGCATAGTGCAGATAGAAGAGGAAGCTGGAACGGTGCATGTTTTGCCGTCTGAGGACCCGTTAGCGTCGGTTCCAGGATGGGACGGAGAAATCTTGCCTGTGCCATTCGAGCTTGCTCAACAAACGGGACGGAACAGGGAACGAATCGCCCAAGTACTCAATGAAACAGGTGACGTCAACGTCGCGGCTGAGGCTTTAGCCAAAGAATTAGGGTCAGACAGGAGCAGCATGATAAACGCGATCTCCGAAGTTGACGAGCAAATCAAGCAGAACGCGCTGTTGCCTACTGAGAAACACGTGGTTTTGGAGGTCTACGACAAATATCTAATTGTGCACGCCTGTTTCGGAGAGCTGGTTAACAAGACTTTGGGTGGAGTTTTTGACAGCGTCTTGTCTGAGCGGGAAATTATAACGGGCTGGTGGACGGACGGCTACAGAATTCTGATTGAACTGGCGCGGAAACTAGGCAAGCAAGAAATTGCTGAACTGCAGCAAATTCTTTTTGGTTTAAGCGACGAAGCAATTGACTCCGGGTTCGAGAAATATTTGGAAGCCAAGTTCCCGTTTGGCTACAAGATGAAGGCTGTGGCGGAGCGGTTCGGAGTTTTGGTCCGTGGAAAAACGATGAGTCCCAAGAGGCAAAGCGAACTGCGAACCCAGTTTAACAACACGCCTGTTTATCGCGAAACCATCCGCGAAGCCATGGTGGAAAAAGTAGACCTGCCCCAGGCCAAACAAATCATTCATGACGTTGCAGCGGGAAAAATCAAGCTTACAACCTACATAAGCTACGAAAAACCCACGCCGCTCGCTTACCGCATATTGGCAAAATACGCGGATGTCACCGAGTTGATGGCTCCTGAGCGAGTAATTGTGAACAACATTGAAAAGTTGAAAATGGCAATTGATGCCCGAACTATCACGCTGATGTGCATGAAATGCGCCCAGTGGACAGGACAAGAAAAAATCAAGGATCTACCCCCGCAACCAGAGTGCCCCAAATGTGGCTCAGGTCTCTTAGCGCCGCTGTACCGTTCACAAGATGCAAACGAATTATGGGATGCTTTAGCGCGAAGACGGGAAGGTAAAGAGTTAACTCCTGAAGAACTTAAAGAGCTTAGTCAGGCGCGGCGGAAGGCAGATTTGGTTTTGAGTTATGGCAAGCAGGCAGTGCGGGCGCTACAGGTGAGAGGTGTTGGTCCTGAGACAGCTTCGAGGATTTTAGGCAAGATGCATGCGCAGGAAAACGGGTTCTATATGGACCTTCTGAAAGCGAAGGTTCACTATCTGCGAACAAGAGAGTTCTGGGACAAATAGACACCTGCTGCGGGTTTCTTTTTGACGTTTCGGCCCGTTTCTTTCTTCAACTCGGTAGCTATTAACTCTAACATTTATTCGCTGTTTCAGTTTGGGGAAGATGTGGTAATGAAGTATTTTGTTTAGGTGCCCTTAACCGCACGTTTTTCGGTTGCCTCCTTCAGTCAAGATAAAGTTGAATTACAGTTTTACTTAGTATTTTCCAAACTAAATCCGACATTTTTGTGTCAAAGCAAAACGTAAGATTGCGAAGCGAAGTTTTGATGCGATAAGAATTTTAACCCTGTCTAGACCTATGTGTTAGGAAAAATCCGATGCCAATCAAAGCCATTTTGTTTGACATGTTCGATACGTTAATGATGATTAAGAAAAATCATGATTTTTACAGTCCGTCCCTAATGCGGATGTACAAGTTCCTGTTCGGCAACGGGGTAAACGTGCCACTAGAAAAGTTCCAAGAAGCATATGACAAAGCCCGCGAGGAACTCTACGCTGTGGCTGATCCAAACCTTGAGGAGCCACACTTCAACGTTCGACTTGCGTTAACGCTGAAAAAGCTGGGTTACAGCCATGACGCCTATAGCCCTCTCGTTGTGTCTGCCAGCTCCGTCTTTTGCGACTCGTTCATGACCTTCGTTTCCTTGGACGAAGATGCTGAACCCCTGTTGCGTAGCCTGTATGGCAAATACAAGCTGGGTATTGTTTCGAACTATGCCATTCCCGAATGTCTCTACGAACTGCTTAAAACATACAACCTAAACACCCTGTTTGACGTGGTTATTGTGTCGGGAGCGGTTAACAAGCGTAAACCCAGCCCAGAAATCTTCACCAAAACCCTAAATGTATTAGAAGTTACTGCTGCTGAAACAGTTTTTGTCGGCGACACATTTGACGCAGACATCGAAGGCCCAAAAGCAGTCGGCATGAAAACAGTTTACATCAAGAGACGCGAGGAAAAACAACCTAAAAATATCAAGCCAGAAGCCACAATAACTAGCTTAGCCGAACTTCCCAAGGTTCTTCAAAAGCTATGAAAAACGCAGAAGCAAAAAAGGCGTGGCTCATCGCGTGGCAGCTGGTGTGATTCTTGTTTTCTCATTCTCGCCGCTCAAGAATAATAACTAAAAATCAAAAAATGGCTGGGAAGAAATCAAATATTTTTTTCCATAAGTCTGTAACCGACTCGTGATTTGTTTGGTACCACCGGTGGACACAGAGACAGACGGAGGGGGTCATCTGCTTTAGTTTATAGCCAACGGAGAGGCCCTTGTCAATCTATCTGCACTTGCAATAAACTGTAAAAGCTCTTGACGAGGGGTCTAAAGACGCGAAAAGCGGTATCTATTCTTTATCGTCTGGTGGGTTTGGACATACAGTTTTTTTAAAAAGTTGATAATAAAAGAAAGAGAGGGGTTTAAGCTCTTATTGGTAGGGGTCTTTTTTGCCGGTCATGTATGCCCATGCGCCGACTAGCACAACTGTTAGGCATGCACCCGCAAAACCTGAAATCAAGTAGGTTGTTGCGCCAGCTAAGGATGGCAAAATACTGATCATCCATGGAATAAAGTAGGTCGCAGTGACTTGGGCAATGATGCCTGCTACGAAGCCTAAAAGAGCTATTAATCCGAATATTTTCAATCTGCTATTCATTTAACTCACCTTTTTTGTTTTAGCATTACTTCCCCGAGCTTTTTAGTCTAACTAACATATTTCTGTCTAAACAGATTAGCACTCATATCATCTTTAACTTGTATGATGCAAGCTTCATGGACTTTTTTTTTAGACGTATATTCCCACATATATACGTGCATATTCTGATCATATTAGATATGTTAATGGCTACGCCAGGGCATTTCACTGCTTTAGAGGTAATCAAATTGTCAGAAAACTTCGCAAAAAAGTGGGAAAACAAGCGGGACGACACTCCCTTCCAAAACCGCATTAAAGACGCAGTGAAGCCACCGGGCCCATTGAAGCCACGACTTGACTTCGCAGTCAGACGCATTGATCTTCAAGTACAGAAACTTGACCAAGCAACAGACAGATTCAGCCAAAGAGACAAAGCAATTTTCGCAAGAATAGTTGACGCATACGCAAAACATGACAGTGCACGCGCAAACGTCTTCGCTAACGAGTTAGCCGAAGTACGCAAAATGTCAAAACTAATTATGAACGCAAAACTTGCACTCGAACAGATCACTTTAAGATTACGAACAGTAACAGAACTTGGCGACGTAGTTTCAACCTTAGGTCCAGCAGTAGGAGTTCTACGTTCCGTCAGAACAGGCTTAGTAAGCGTGTTCCCAGAAGCAGAAAATGAACTGGGCGAAATCGGTAACATGCTAAGCGGAATAATGATCGAAGCAGGCCAAGGTAGCGGAATGACACTTAACTTTGACACAGTAAACGAGGACGCATCAAAGATACTAACTGAAGCAGCAACCGTCGCGGAGCAAAAGATCAAGGACAAATTCCCAGATCTGCCGCCTGGAATGCCAGCAGCCCCACAAACAGAAAAATCAACACAGGGTTTCTAAAGTAGGAGGATAAAACACAAATGTCTAACTCCAATCTTTTTCTTTACATTGGTAAACCCGTGAAGAACGAGTATGGTCGAGTAATCGGCAAGATTGGTTCTTTCGCATTAACACCCAGCGGAAAATTTGACGCTGTTTACGTTGAATTTGGCGATGGGCAATTTACAAAGCAGCCCATGGAAAGCTTACGCTTCAATGGCGCTGACATCACTTTCATAACAAAAATCAAATCTCAATCAGGGGTTTTATGCGACCACATACCCTTAATTTGGCGCAAAGACCAAGCGTTAAAAGACCTTCTGGAAAAGAAAAAAATCACGCCGGAAGTTTATCAGGACCTGCACAACAGCTTCACAAATGTACTTTCCTCGCTTAAAAGAGACGCACAGGAAATTGTTGACGACGCCGCAGTGGAAATCGAACGGTGCAAGGACGAAATAACCTCTCTTAGCTACGCCATAGCTAACCTGGAAATTGAACACGAAATAGGCAAGGTTGATGAGGAGAACTACAAGAATGCGTTTGTGGCGCTTCAAGATGCTCTTAGACGTGCAACTTCAGAGAAAACAGATTTTGAGCTGACAAAAAGTAAAGTTTCGAGCGTACTCCTTGGAGAAACTCAGGATGCCCTTCAAAGATCGAAAACTTACGCTGAACAGGTAAATACTGCAGCTCAAAAACTTCCTGAACCCCCAGTAGTTGTTTACGTTAAAGAAGTAGGAAAAGCGGGCATCTAAACGCCGAAGGATAGTGGAGACGCCACGCGGAGGGAAAGGGCATCAAAGTTTTAAGCAACCCTACTCCTCCTATCCGTGAAGTCGCCACTAGATCAATCAGCACACTTAAAATTCAGCAGGGCAAACTTGAACAAGCCAGTTTCCGCTTAAAAGAGCGAGACCGCATACTTTTTGAGTCGTGTATGGGTGCACTGAAAAAGAATAACCGTGAAAAAGCATCAATATGTGCAACTGAACTGGCTGAAGTAAGAAAACTCGTAAAATTCCTATACAACGTCCAGTTAGCTATTGAACGAGTAGTCATGCGCCTTGAAACCATTCGAGAACTCGGCGACATCGTTACTGACTTAAAGCCTGCCCTGCGTCTGCTTCAGGGTGTTTCACAAGAACTGTTCCAGATTCTTCCGGACGTGAGTTCGGAGCTTGACAGCGTTAACGTTGCAATTCAGGATACGTTACACGCGGCGAAAATCACAACTGACGAAAACGTGATTCCAGTCGGAAAAAAGACCGAAGGCGGCGAAGAAATCCTAAAAGAAGTTACTTCGTTTATGCAGCAGAAAATATCTGAAACCCTTCCTGAACCTCCAGTTGGAGCTCCCAAAGTGCAGGAAAAAACACCTATCAGGGAGATGGTTGCGCTCACCGCGACTTCTTCGCAGATCATCGGGCACAAAACCACAGAGGAAACTGGGTTTGACCCCGCGAAATCTTTGTTCTCTTACAAGAAGCAGGAGATAAAAGAGTTCACGATGAAGGTTCAGAACTCGCCGCTGGAAGACGTGTTGATGGAGTACGTGCGTAAAACTAACGGTGAAATCGATCTCAGTAGATGTTCAAGTGAACTTCAAACTTCAAACGAAGAAATTGAGCGTGCCCTCGAAAGTTTGGGAACAAAGGGCAAAATAAAAATCGAGTTAAAATCGCCAGAGTAGAAGAAAGGAGAAGGAAAGAGAAAACATGAGTGCTTCAAACGAACTTGAAAAAGCGGCGACAGCTTACGCTTTAGATGCTGTACGTCTAGATAAGCAGGGGCAAAAAGGGAGAGCTATAACCCTTTACCAAAAAGCAATCGAAGCTCTCCTACAGCTTGTCCAGCTTTACCCAGAATACGGATTAAACAAAGTTTACGTCCAGCGAGCAATCGCTTACCAGGAAAGAATCAAAGCATTGCAAGGTGCTGTTTCCTCAAACGAGATGAATGAGGCAGCAAACAACAACGACGTAGGAGGCGGAGCAGCAACCATGGAGGGCAACGGCGGAGTCTCCAAACCCAGCGAAGAACTCGTCTTAACCGAGAAACCTAAGGTCAACTGGGACGAAGTAGTCGGCTTGGATGTTGCCAAAAAAGCCGTCAAAGAAGCCATCGTTTACCCAGTTCAAAGACCCGACCTGTTCCCGTTAGGTTGGCCACGAGGCATACTGCTTTTCGGTCCACCTGGTTGCGGCAAAACTCTGCTGGCGGCGGCAGTTGCAACAGAAATCGACGCCAACTTCTACTCGATCGACGCAGCATCCATTATGTCCAAATGGCTTGGGGAAGCAGAGCAGAATGTCTCTAAACTCTTCGGTTCAGCCCGCAAATCTGCAACCGACGGCAAACCAGCCATAGTTTTCGTCGACGAATTAGACTCACTCATGGGCGCACACGCAAACGAAGTCGGCGGAGAAATACGAGTCCGCAACCAATTCCTAAAAGAAATGGACGGCATAGTTGACAAAGGCAAAAACCTGCACGTTTACGTTATCGGCGCAACTAACAAGCCTTGGGATCTGGACTGGGCGTTTATCAGGCGTTTCCAGAAGAGAATTCTTGTTCCGCTGGCAGACCACGCTACAAGACTGAATATGTTCAAAGTTTACTCAGCTACTTTGGTGATATCTTCAGACGTGGACCTTGATGAGTTGGCGCGGATTTCGGAAGGGTTCTCAGGAAGCGATATACGCGATGTTTGCCAGTCGGCACAGCTTAAACTGATCGGGGAATTCTTCGAGTCAGGCAAAGCAATGGACAAAGCAGCCACGCCAAGACCTCTAACGATGGGTGACTTCAGACAAATCCTCGAAGAACGCAAACCAAGCGTCTCCCTTGACATGTTGACGGCTTATAACCGTTGGTTCGAAGCGTTCAAGGCATTGTAGTCACGGAGGGCAAAAACAAGACCGAAACAATGGGTTGGGTGGAAAGGTTTGGAGACTTATGTTTTTTGCACGCTCTCCCTTCTCCCCCTCAAATTATCTCCAGACCCCACAACCCAATAAAATCCCCTTTAAGGTCGATTAGAATCAACAATACCGCAAGTAACCGCTGTTAAATGGCTAAAAAGCGCAGTTTGTAGCCCATACCAAAATCGCGACTTTTCGATTTTTTCTGTTGTTCTTCTTGTTTCCTGATTGAATCGCGGTCAATTTACACTTATGTTACAGCTGAAACCAAAAACCATCCAAAAAACAAAGAACCCATCCTGAAAGTCGTAACTTTCACTTGGCGGAAAGACTCAATTTGAGAATCCAGCAATTAACCAAGAAACCTTTTATCAGCCTTCAAACCAAGTTTTTCCTCTTAGCGCAACCTTAATCTTTTTCGCAAGCACAGTCAATGTTAAATATTTCTTATACACAAGGTTTCTCTATGAGCTTCAAATCTCAATCGGGCCCGCGTCGAAGCGCTGTGCGCCGCCAAATCTCAAAGTCCGAGCATGAAAAGAAAACAAAAGAGAAGAAGCAGCGGGTTGCTGCCGGAAAGTATTTGGAAGAAGAAACGCAAGTTTCAGCAAAAGACGTTGTTGACAAAACGTTGTGTAGCTTAACTCGACTGGGAAGCCAGGTTTTTGCTCTTTCACCTTTTAGCCAATACTTTGACCCTTGGCTTGTGAACCTGCGGCAAATCACATTGGAATTTGAATCGAGCCCCACCGTAAAAGTTGATGAACAATTCGTTAAGGAACGCACCCAGATTTTTCTCGATGTTGAAGGTGCACTTGCCGAAAAAAGAATCCAGGAGTCCAGTCTCGACGGAGAAGCCAAAGAATTGGCTGACAACAACCATCTACTGGTAGAAACCGACAAAGACTATGCTGAGAAAACAAGGCAGCTAAGCTTCAAACGAAACGCCGACGTTCAACGTTTAAGCACGGAAATCCGCGAGTTAGAAGACGACGTTGCAAGCCAGGAAAAAATCAAGATCAGCTTTTACAAATTCAACGCCAAAAGAAAAGCTGCGGAAAGCCTCGCTAAAGCACGACAGGCACTGAAAGCTAAAAAAGCCGAGTTGGAAGTAACCCTTTCAAGTTTTGCGGCTGACCAGGAGAAACTGCATGACGAATACGAGAAGAAGAAACAGGAAATAACAGATAAAATTGAAAGTTTGCATAAGGCGCTTGAAAAACTTGAAACAGACACATCCATTGAATCCCGGCAAGTAGCATGTAACGCTTTGACATGTGCAGTAAACGCTCTTATTCAGCGAACACCGCCGGCAACAGGCTAAACCAAGTTTCGATGTTGCCGTTATACAGGTTGAACAACACGCTTCTACAAGCGCCCGCGATGGCTCCAAATGCCCTTGCAGTATTCTGTTCCTAAGCGAAGAAATGTGGCTGAGAAGAAAAACTCAAAAAGAAAGCACAAAAAGAGTGGCCGCTTGAAACAATTGCGTTTAGCCTCTTTTTAGCCACACTTTTTAGGAAACTGATAATCGTCAGCCTGTGGTTTAATTGGCTTTAAGCTGGTTTACGTTTGGCTGCTGGTTAAGTTGCCCTTGCGCCATAATCGTCTTAAGCATTTTAGCTTCTTCACGCAGCGAAGCAACCTCGGTTTCCAACCTGGCGACTTTTGCATCAGCCATTTTCTTAAGTTCATCGATTTCAGCGAGAAGACTTTTTTTTTCAACTTCTAAATTCTTGATTTTCTCAACCGTATTTTGCAGGCTACTCATACCTGTTACCCCTAAGCGGTTATACATTACCCTTTGCACACTTAAGACTTTTGCCGCGTCAATTCAAAAAAGCATTAAGGAAACGAGTCGCGGCAAAATTTCCAAATTAAGTATGAATTATTTTGGTTGCAAAAGAAAGAGCGGATATTCGCTTGTAATGTAGTTTTTATATAGGAATTCGCTGATTAAACATACGGCTTAACATTCATATTGTTGGATTGAATCTGGATGAGGAAGACCATATTTAAGAAGCTTGAAGCCCAAGGGCTCATCGCCAATTACAACCGACTGCGGAAGAATTTACCTCCTAAACTTCCTGACCGCGCTTTTATCTGGGATGAAACCTTTCGGGAAGGCATCAAGGCGCCAACGGTTTATTTAACTTACTCTGAACAGGTCAGGCTCGCAAAACTGATGGATGAATCAGGAATCAATGTAATCAACGTAGGGTTCCCCGCCTTGTCCGAAGATGAAAAACGAAACATTAAACGCATCGTAAACGAAAGTTTCAACAACGTAAAGCTAACCGCCTCGGCTGAACCGACCAAAAACAGCATCAATGCTTGCTTAGAATGCGGAATCAAAGACATAACCATTGAAACACCCATCAACGGGTTAAACCTACAGTATAAACTGAAACTAACTAAAGCCCAGGCTTTGCAGCGGCTTTCTGAAGGTATCGATTATGCGAAACAGCGTGGGGCAAACGTGGACTTCGTGCTTGTGGACGGCACACGAACGGTGCTTGAAGACATCTTGGATATTTTCGGGGTAGCCGCTAAGGCAGGAGCAAAAAGCCTTGGAATAGCCGACAGCGTTGGATTCATCAGACCGCTTTCAATGCGGTATTTGATGGCTCATGTACGAGACGGGTTACCTGACTCGATACGAAACAAAATCCCCCTGTCAGTTCACTGCCACAACGATTTCGGATTAGCAACAGCAAACACTTTAGCCGCCATGGAAGAAGGTGTCGCTTACCTGCACACATGTATCGCTGGCTTTGGGGAGCGCGCTGGAATAGCTCCCTTCGAAGAGGTTGTAACTTGCGCAGAACTACTCTACAACATTGACACAGGCATAGACATGGGAAAGATTTACCGCCTTGCTCAAGCAGCAGAAAAAGCATTCGCTCTCCCAATCCAATTCCACAAACCCATAATCGGCGAAAACATTTTCACACATGAGGTCGAAGAAGAAGTGGAAGAGATGATGGCTCAACCCCTGCTTTACGAGCCTTTCCCACCTGAAATCGTAGGCAGAGAAACCACGATCTTCATCGGCAGAAGTACAGGTCAAACGTTGATTCAGAAGCTTTTGGAAAAAGCTGGAGTTCGCGCGTCGCCTCGCCAGATGGATGAGCTTTTCCGCCGCATCAAAGGACCGCAGGAAAACTTGGATAAAGGCGAAGCACAAATGACCTATTACCAAGTGAAACGGCTTATGAAGGACCTGCTTAAAGGCTACACGATGGATGAGTTTTGGCGTCTAGTTGAGCAAGTGACAAGGCAGAAACCGAAGCTTCCCAAAGACGAAAAGAAATCCAATCAGACAGCCGACCAACTGATCGGTTAAATTTAAGCAGGCCAGCGCTACGGTAAATTCGTAAATTGCTGCTTGATAGCTTCCAGTTCGTTTACAGTGAGTTTTCGGGGATAGTTGTAGATGGGTCCGCTGGGTTTTTCGTTATAGAACGGTCTGTTGCAGCCTGGGCATCCCGAAGTCATAAACGGCTCACCTGACTCCAATACCTTTTCTAAATCTTCTTTTCTCAGCCCGAAACCTGCAATCCTGCCTTCAACATCAAAACGCATAAGGTCAGCCCGTGTCAGTCCCTTAACAATCAAAAACCTAGCAAGCTGCACTCGCCTGTAAAATTCCAACTGAGGCGGCGAATTCTTTTCTAACGCGGTTCCGCGGACAGGTGTGAAAGCAAAAAGAGCAGGCAAAACACCCAGATCCGCGCACTGCTGAATCACCTCTACTCCCTCCCGCTCAGATTCTCCTAACCCAACAATCACGTGCGTGCTGACATTTCCCCTCCCAAAAACTGCCAGCGCCTCGTATAGCATTTGGAACTGGCTGTCCCAAGTGTACGAGCCATCTGCACTTTTGCCCTTAACCTTGTCGAATAATGCCTCAGTTGCCGCGTCCAAAGCTACCCCCAACCTGTCAACGCCTGCCTTAGCCAAAAGCTCAATATTTGCCCTGTTAAGAGGCTGGCATGAAACCGAAACGGGAACGGGCGCTTCTTTTTTTATTTCTTTGACGACGGCTTCAAGGTGCTTGAACACTTCAGGGTAGTTTAAGGCTTGGATGCAAATGCGCTTGGTTTTGCCCTGCCTGAAGGCGTTTCCAAGCGCCGACAGGACCGCTTGGGTGGGAAAGGTTGGCCATGTAACTCTGGAAAGCAATTCTGCACTGCTTTTGCTACCTCGGGCTTGAGAGCAGAACCCGCAGTTAGCCGTACACTTGCCAGAATTGTAAGTCATAAAGTACGCGGTCGTCGGCTTAGCATCCAACTTGCTCTCCGACAACCCAAGGACAATGGCTGTACCTAATGAAACGCGAATTGATGTGGGTAAACCCTTGTGCTCGGCTTTTTGCTTCAATAGTGAACTGCCCGAGCGATTGTTAGGTGCATCGTATCTATTTATGTTTATTTTTCCTGTGCGTCAATAAAATCGCGAACATGTGTATTGCACCGAACATCAATCCAGTTATCTTTGGAGTAAGATGATCTGGGAAAATGACGGAAATTCGTCGGCTGCCAGGTAAATATTATTTTCAAGGATTTACAAAAAGAGAAAAAAAGAATGAGACGGTTGGGAAAACCAACCAGACGCGACAAAGAATTAAGCATTAATTTGGGTTCTTTTTCTGTTCTTCCTTAAAAAGAGAAAAATTGATAGTATCACGCTGATACTTATTATCGCTCCGATGGCAATCCCCTGGAACAATTTTGTGGTGTCTAAAGGTGGGTTTGTGTCTGGTGCATTCAAGTCAATGGTTACTTGGTGGGCGCTGTGATGGTAGTTGAAGTGTAGCATCCAAGAGTCGGCGGTTGAGGAAATTGTGAAGGTGGCAGCGTCTCCGTCGATGAAGGCTTTGATTGTTGAGGTTTCGTTAACCAGCGACTTTGCGATGTAAACGTCGGCGTAGCCTCTGGTTCCGCTTGGGCCAGTCACTGTGAAGCTGAGTTGCCCGCTTGTGGAGTTGAAACCTAGATCCGTCACTGTTGAGTTAGAAGCGACTGAGAAGATATCCTGCGAAACCGCGGAGTTGTAGGGGATTACGGCAAAGCTAACAACGGTGCTCGTTGCGGCAAGCGTTACATTCCCCGCGTAAGTGGCGTTTATGACGAAGTTTCCCGTTACTGAAGGCAACCATTCAGCCAAAAAGTCTCCGACTGAATCCGTGTTTACCATGGTGAGGTTCAGCCATGAGCCGCCGCCTGTGACGCTGTAGGCAAGCAGGATCGGAGCATCGGGGATGCCTACCCCGCTTTGGGTTAAGTTGCCGCTGATTTCTACCCTGAAATTGTCTAGTGACGTGAAACTTTGGCAGAAAACCGCAAGTTTAGGCTCTTGGGGTGGAGGCGCAAAATTCGACGTCATCCCCGAGTTTCCAGCCACCTTCGTTTCGTAAATTGCCACTCCGCCAGTGGTCATCACTACTATTCGAATAGGGTCTCCCGAAAGAAGTTGCCATTGCCCGTTGCCGTCGTTGAGCGCGGAGCCGAAGCCGCCGAGTATAATCTGGCCGTCTGACCAGTTGTCTAACATGACGCCGATGGAATCCGCTCCCGTGCTTGGTCCGTCTTGTGTGCCTGCCTCCCAGCCGTCCCATCCATCATTATGAACCTGAATCACCGGGGTACTGCCGCTTCCTACAGTATCAACAGACCCGTCGCCGAGGCTCATAAGCTGCGGCTGAATGTTCCCAAAACCGCTGCCTGTAATGACGATTTTCTGAATTATGCTCGTGGAAATCTGGCTGACCAAAGAAATAATCGGAGTAGCACCGTTGTTGCTTGTGCTCGGTAGAGAGCCAAGAACGCTGGTGCTGTATGAAGCCACCTGCCCCGACACCTTCACCAGAACTTGGATTGGGTCTCCAGGCATCAAGTTCCATTCTCCTTGCCCCGTGGTGCTAAGCGACCGTCCAAAGCCTCCGAGAACTATTTTGGTGTCTGACCAGCTTACCAAGATTATGCCGACCCCGTTGCCTTGGTAGCCTCCCGTCCACCCGTTGATGAGGCTGTTATCGCGAACCTGCATTGACGGAGTGTAACCTCCATCGATTGTATCAACCGAGCCATCTCCGAGACTTTGCGTTTGAGGCAAGACATCTCCGAAGCCGCTTCCTTGAATAGTTATAGTTTGCAATAGCTCATCCGCAATCGAGCTCACCGAAGAAATAACAGGATGGGAACCTGGAGAGGTAGATGAAGAACTTTGAAGTGGATGACCTGAAATTACCTTGGTAGTGTAATTCGCCTCTCCATTAACAGTCTGCACGTCGATCAGCATCGGGTCTCCAGACGAAATGAGCCATTCGGTTTGACCGTCCGTACCAACTGCGCTTCCGAAACCTCCAAGCACTATCTTGTTATCTGACCAACTCACCAATATTATGCCGATTGAATCCCAACCCCAAGTTGAGTTTTTCTGAATGCCTGCCTGCCAGCCGTTCTCGGCGTTTTCATCTAGTATGAATATGGTCGGAGTAGTGCCTCCCCCGACAGTGTCAACTGATCCGTCGCCTACATTCATCAGAGTCGGCTGAAGGTTACCAAATCCACTGCCTTGGACAGTTATCGTCTGCGATACCGCCGCGGTTATCGGGCTTACTGAAGAAATGACGGGTGACCCCTCGGGATTTTCCCCTGTTGCTGGGCTCTGGGCTGCACCTAAACGTGAACCGCCTGTTATCAGCAATCCGCAGAGAATTAACATGCCTAAAGACGTTTCCAGAAGAGCCTTCTTCATCATTTATCACCAGTAAGACATGCAAATTGGAAGCCTTATAAGCGCTCGTTTTTGCTACGGAGAATTTCGCAGAAGTCCCATTTTACAAACAAAACGGCGAAAGAAACGCGCAAACTTTAGATCTTAGCATTTATCAATTTAATGATCAAAATACGCCTAAAATTACAATCTGCTAAGCGTTTTTGAAATTAATTCTTCAAAAATGGGTTTTCATTTGTTTTGTCCAGTAGGTTCGTAGGCATCTTGTATACTCATACAAGAAATCAGCCAAAACACAAAAAACTATACGTGCATGTTATTTTGGGATGGTTTTTTCGCCATACTTATTGTTCGGCTTGCAAGCGAGACTACAAGGAATCCGACAAAAGCCCACTGTACAAAGCTGAACATGGCTTGTGTAGGAAGAACAAGCGTTAGCACGACGCCGATGTAGAGTGCACTGCCTATGTATCTGCCGATTGGGTCGTAGAGTTTCCTGGCGTAGATGCTTGAAGCTACGAATTGGAGGAACGATGCTGCAATTAGGAGCGGAAGCCAAAAAGGGTACAATCCTTGCAGGCTGAAGAAGATGAATATGGCGATAACGAAGACGAAGTCGGTTGTAGCGTCAAAGTAGCCGCCCAATTTAGAGGTCACATTTAGTTTCCTAGCCAAGTGCCCATCCAGCAGGTCTGTGATTGCTGAGGCAGCGAAAACGGTTAAGCACAAAGCAGTATCTCCCGCGTTGTACAAGTAGAAGAACAGAGGTAAAACTGCAATTCTTACTAGGGACACGGCGAGCGGGACAAGACTTAGTTTCAGCATTTTCGGCAATCGTCATTCTTCCATCATTTTTGGAGTTAAATGTCTACCTACAAAAACTCAGGTATATTCAGGAAAAACTCCGAACATAAGATCAGCGTCACCATTCAACAGCCAGCAAAACTAGCGTTGGCAAAACTTAATTATTACAACCTTCTAGGTCAACTGGGTCGTTCGATGGCTAAACTCAGCGAATTAGGTTTCATGAAATGCGCGGTTGTAGAAATTCTAGTTTCCACTTACAACCGCGACGGGTCGTCGAATGCTGCTCCGATGGGTGCCACCCTCCAAGACGACCGGCACTTAGCCCTCAACCTTTACAATTCATCCACAACCCTCGCCAACCTAAAAAGCGGCAGATGCGCCGTCGTAAACTTAACAGGCAACATAGAAGTTTACTATAGAGCAACCTTCAAAGAAGCAAACCCAGACGGCGTGCTCCCAAAGGAGTGGTTCGAAAAAGCCGCGGCGGTCAACGCGCCCAAACTGCGCTTGGCGGAAGCTGCAGTCGAGGTTTCCCTGACTGATCTGGCGGCGGAAGGCGAGGAAAAGACGCGTGTGGTTTTTGCCGTGGAGCAGGTGCACGCGGAGCAGGGGTTCCCTCGAGTTTATTGTCGCGCGTTTGGGTTGACGCTTGAAGCTATTGTCCATGCGACTCGGGTAAAACTTTTGGCAGCCGACCCAGAGGAGCAGGCTCATGTCGGGGAGCTCTTGAGAAAAATTCGTGACTGCAACGACGTGGTCGATCGTATTGCGCCGAACTCCTCCTACTCCACAGTCATGGCTGATTTGGTGAAAAGGGTGGATGGGTGGCGTCAAAAATGAAAGTGCTCCTAGTAACCAGTATGCTGGAGAAAGGCGCGGTTGAATGCTATGCCAAACAAAGCCGAGTCCAAACCCAAGTGTTGGCGTTCAACGTTGCCGTCGCCGCCTTTTTAACGCCTAAAGCCATCAGCGAAGCCCTAAAGAAAACAGACCTGAAAGGCTACGATTTAATCCTTACCCCAGGCTTAATCTGCGGCGACACCGCAGCCATCTCCGAAGCCGTCGGTACACCAGCGTTCAAAGGTCCCCGGTACGACGCCGACCTGCCATATGTGCTCGATATGCTTGGGCAAGTTAAGCTTTCGACGGCTGTGCCGGCCGACGATCTGCTTCGCGAGCAGCTGAAAGAAAAGGCGTTGTTTGAAATTGAGAAGACCGAGAAGGACCGCAAAGAACTGCTCAAGGAGCCTGGTAGTGTTCTTATCGGCGGTGTTGCTGCAGGCAAGGTTTTTCCGATGCGGGTCCTCGCCGAAATCGTCGATGCTCCCCTGATGGATGAAGAAGCAATCACGCGGCTGGCGAAACGGTACGTTAAGGATGGCGCAGACATCGTTGACGTCGGCATGGTTGTAGGTGGATCCCACCCTTCAGACGCGAAGCGGATTGTTGCGCTTGTTAAGGAGGCGGTAAATGTGCCTGTGAGCATTGACTCGCTTGACCCAGCGGAAATACAGGCAGCTGTTGATGCGGGCGCAGACTTGGTTCTGAGCGGGGACGCAGGCAACATCGAAGCCATCGCACCCTTCACTTCAAAAGTTGCTGTCGTCGTGATTCCAACCAACCAGCGGGAAGGGTTCTTCCCAAAAAAAGCGAGGGAACGCGTAGCTTTCCTGGAACGAACTCTCGCGCAGGCAAAAAAGCTCGGCATAGCAAAATGCATCGCCGATCTTATCCTTGACCCAACTGACATTTTGGGGTCGTTCACGGCTTTTCACATTTTCGCCCAAAGAAACCCCGATGTACCCCTGTTTGCGGGTGTTTCAAACGTTACTGAACTGATGGATGCGGACTCTGTCGGGGTCAACGGTTTGCTGGCGCGTCTTTCTTCGGAGGTAGGTGCAAGCATTCTGCTGGCAACCGAGAAAAGCAACAAGGCACAGGGTAGCGTGAGCGAAGAAGCCACGGCGGCCAAAATGATGTTTCTCGCCAAAAAACGTGGTTCCGTCCCAAAAGACCTCGGTGTAGACCTGCTCTTTTTCAAGGATAAAAGAAACAGGGAAGAACCATACGATAAGTTATTGGAGCAGAAGACACTCTTAATCCGAGCTGAAAAACCTTGCATGGCTGAACTGGATTCCTCGGGGGCTTTTCGAATCGTCCTTGACCGCATCGGCGGAGACATAGTTGCAATCCATTACACGGGTCAAAAAACGGGTACGCCTGACCGAATCATTAAGGGCAAAACGGCAGACGCCATCTATACGCACATAGTAAGCTTGGGTTTAGCGCCGCAGCCTCTTCACTTGGCTTATCTAGGCGCCGAGTTGGCGAAGGCTGAAATCGCCCTAAGAACACGAAAAGAGTACATTCAAGACACGCCGATGTTCACGAAATAAACGCACTGAGGAAACTCGAGTTTTTTGGCAAAAGAAGCTTTATCATTTAGTTGCACAAACTAGTTTTAGGATAGGTGACTTTGAATTTGGAGAGCAATCCGTTACGCGTGAGCCTCGCTGGCTTGGATCTGCCCAACCCGACGATTCTAGCCTCTGGAGTGTTGGGTTTCTCAGCGGAATTCTTCAACCGCGTGGCTAAAGGCGGCGCAGGCGCAGTGGTATCAAAATCCATAGGCGTGGAAGCCCGAGTCGGCTACCCGAACCCAACGATCGTTCAGGCTGAATCAGGATTGATAAACGCGATGGGCTTACCCAACCCAGGCATCGACGAGTACAGCGGAGAAATAGAATATTCAAAAACTATCCTCCGCATCCCGCTCATAGTCAGTGTTTTCGGCTACACCGAAGACGAATACGCAGCCGTTGCCGAGAAAGCAGTCAAGGCAGGCGCAGACGCCGTGGAACTCAACGTTTCATGCCCCCACGTCCAGTTCACAGGCTCAGAAATCGGTCAAAACCCCAAGCTTCTCGCGCAAGTGGTTGAAAAAGTAAAGGCAACTATAAACAAACCCGTCATCGTAAAGCTTACGCCAAACATCACCGACATCGCCGTTTCGGCAAAAGCAGCGGTTAAAGCAGGCGCAGACGCTCTAACAGCTGTAAACACGCTTAAGGCAATGGCGATCGACGCGGAGACAACTCGTCCGGTTTTGAGCAACATCAAAGGCGGCTTGTCTGGAGCAGCCATCAAACCCGTGGCTTTGCGATGTGTTTTTGACATTCGGGAAGAGTTGCCTGATGTTCCCATAATCGGCTGCGGAGGTGTAAGCGGCTGGCGCGACGCCGTCGAGTTCATGCTTGCAGGCGCTTCAGCCGTGCAGGTCGGAACCGCCGTGGCTTGGGAAGACACATCTGTTTTCCAAGATATAACAAAAGGCTTAGAAACTTACCTTAGAGAGAAACATGTTGGGAGTGTGAAAGAAATTGTCAACCTCGCTCATCGCAGCTAACACTATTAGAACCTCGGAAATCGTTCGGGTCCAAACGGAAAGCCCAAACGTTAAAACCTTCACAATCTACGACAAGCTATGCTCCAAAGCGAAACCAGGGCAATTTTTGATGCTTTGGCTACCAGGCATAGATGAAATCCCACTGAGCGTAATGGAAGTTGGAAAAGACTTGGCTTCCGTTACGGTTAAGCAGGTCGGCGACGCAACCAGACACCTGCATGGCATGGAAGCAGGTGCAACCGTGGGCGTTCGGGGACCCTTCGGCAACAGCTTCACTGAGAGCCGCGGCAGAGTCCTGCTAGTCGGCGGCGGCACGGGAACGGCGCCGTTGCTGTTTTTGGCAAAGCAGCTTGCAGCCAAAACTGAGCGGTTATCCTTTGTTGAGGGCGCAAAAACCAAAGACGAACTTCTCTTCATACGGGAACTTGGCGGCATCTGCAACGAGAAAACCCTAACTACAACAACTGAAGACGGTACCTACGGCTTACAATGCCTCGTAACGGAGCCCCTAGCCAATTTGCTGGATCACGAAAAATTCGACATGATCTACACCTGCGGACCAGAGGTCATGGTGAAAAAGATTTTCGAGATAACCGAACAACGTAAGCTGCCTTTGGAAGCGAGTTTGGAGCGGTTGATGCGTTGTGGCATAGGATTATGTGGAAGCTGCGTAATTGGCAAGTATCGTGTGTGCAGGGATGGACCCGTGTTCACGGCAGCTCAGTTGAGGGAAGTCAAAGACGAATTGGGAATTTCGAAGTTAGGCTTCGACGGCACAAGAATACCATTCTAAGGCGTCGCGATGTCTATTGGACAGCAGGAACTGGAACAAATCTTAGCTAAAACCATCTCCCTTTACAACAGACTCAGAAGCCCCGAAATAACGGTTAGGCAGGTTTCAGTTTCCCCCTTAAGCGTCACGGTTTCCTTTTCGGGTGGCTTCTGCTACGGCTGCGGCGTAATCGATTACATAGATGAGTTCGCTCAACAATTCAAGACTTTGAGCGGTAAGGCGAAGTTGAAGGTTTGCAAAACAAGGGAAATAACTCCAAGAACCTTCGAAGCAGACTATGCCGTCAAAATCAAATAGGAAAAGAGGAGAAAACTCTGCTTTTTGTTCGAATGTTTCCCCCGGTTTTTCCATGATTATTTCTGTTTCATGAATGATGTTGTTCGGGGATGTCGTGATTTACATTCTCGTGAATCAGGGGATCGTTAGCCTGATATTCATGGAGTCCCGGGAGTTTTTCCACTCGTTTTCGAATGTTATCTGCGCCATTTTAACGAATTGAGGATTATTGGTCCACATGCTGGGCACCTTTGACGAATTACCTGATATGCACATGTCCACTTCTTTATCATCAAAGATCGCCAGGTCAAAATCGATAGGCGAAGAAGCGAATCTGATTTGGAAAAAAGGACTTTTCATTAAAGACTCCAGTTTTCCGCTTACTAACGGTTTTATTTCCCTCGTTTCTGTGACCATACGAATTCTTGCACTTTTTGCTATGGCAATTTTAATAACTTCGAAAAGATTGAAAACAACAAAGTTCCAAGCGTACGCCGGAAAAATCAAGTCACAGTTTGTAGCTTCCAGAAACGATGTTTGGAATCTTTTTACCAGCAGTTTTTTTCCTGAAATGATTATGAATTCAGTCGGCTCTTTGTGGCTAATGGAATCAAAACCCAATTTTTCGTTGTTGCCGTTGTTCAAGAGTTTCTTGACCTTTCTCCGTAGCGTCGTTTCTTCAATTGCTCTTTCCGAAAGCAGCATCTTGAAGCCGTCTTCGCGAGGCGTAGCTTTGTACAGTACGGGCGTGGCAATTATTTTCTCCACTAGACCAATTTTTTCAAGCGTCGGCATTATCCGATAGACATCTTGTCTAGCGACGTTAGACGCCTTGGATATCATACTCGCTTCAGCTGTGTCCAGCTGAGTGAGTGCTAAATAAGTCTTGGCTTGCAGACAAGTGAGCCCTAAATTCATTAATGCTTCCAGCATTTTGTCTTTTTGCAAGGGTTCCTAGGCTCCCTTGATCGATAAGCACCCGTGTGTTATTTGGGATTTTGTATTTAACACTTTGGAAAGAAAATAGGGTTAAAATGCCGTATTATTTCCCATTTTTCAAACAACACACAATATCATCAATTGGCAATTATTAAAAAAAAGGAAGGTTGAGTTTTTGTTTTTCTTCGCTTTAAGGTCGTTTTCTCAGCATCAGAACTGCCAAGACGGCGACGCAGACGATTATCACAATTATTATCGATGCGACTCCATACATGATGTCGTTCTGAGTTGTTGTCATGCTAAGTGGCGTTGCGGTTGGCGCTTGTGTCGGTGCTGGGTTGCTGGCGTAGAAGGCAGTTTGAGCGGAAGAGCCATAGTATGATTGTGTGCCTGCGAACGTGGCGGTGACTGTATAGTTGCCTGATATGTCAGGTTTCCAATTGAAGCTGTAGAAGCCGCTGGCCGTGGTTGTGGTCGTGCCGATTGTTCTGTAGTTGCCGTTAGAATCTAAGACAGATATGGTGACGGGTACTCCTGTTACGTTGGTTGGCATTGGCTGCTGCTCATAGACTGCTTCCATGAACTGCGTCATGCTTGCGTCGGAAACGCATGGTAAGCCGTTGGGGAAGTTAGCTGCAACTGCTACTTGCGATGCACCTGCGGAAATGTCAGTCACTGTGCCAGTGATGGTTATCGGTGTATCGGTTATTACGCCTACGTCAGGGGCTGTTACGGTGGTCTTGCTCGGCCCAACGCCAAACCCGTATATTTGTCCGTCGTAGCCGTTCCATCCCATCATTTCTCCGTCAGCTATAGGTGATACGTCTCTTTGGAATGCACCGTTGATTTCCCAAACTTCTTGGCCAGTGTAGCAGTTCAACGCGATTTTTTCTCCGCCTGGAAACAGCGGTGGATCGTAGCAGCGTCCTTCAGACAGGAATAGCATGCCGTCAGCGATGCTTTGCGTGTCGAAGACCCAGTTTGGATACACACCGTAAGGTGTGTTGTATCCTGCACTTCCTCTGGTCCATGTCCAATCGATTTTTCCAGTCGTAAGGTTGAGAGCGTTTACGTAGCCTCCGATGTCCCAAATGTAGACCTGATCGTAAGCGATAGCGCCGCCTGAGTATAGAGTGCTTAGTCCGTTTCCTACCAGCTGTGTTGGTCCCCAGAGCCGGCTACCTGTTGACAGCGAATAGCCATATGCTTGATCTGTATCTTTGTCAAGTCTTACGTACACGCCTTCGCCTGCTGCCAAAAGGTTGTAATTATGCCCGCTTTGTAATGTCTGGTTTGTGGGTCCAAAAAGAACTGCGCCAGTCATAGGATTGTATGCTATATCGTCAACATAGGCTCCACCGTACTGTGACAGCGCTGCGAACATGCCTGCTCCAATAAGGTATGGGGATGATGTCAAAAGAATTCCTTGGTTGGTTTCTGAAGAGATGCCGAAGTTTGGATTGGCCACTGGAACGGGTACTGACCATTGGATGCCTATATTGAAATTGTAAGTTCCAGTTGGCTTAAAGTCACCTGTGTAGATTTCAGCTGAAAGGCCATTTGCTATTGTACCACCAACAAGGCAAAGTGATGAATTCCACATAGTTAGCGATTCAGCTTTAACAACTCCGCCTGGACCATAAGTGTCGTTCGTATAGTAGAGTAGTATTGACCCTGCGCAGTTGGGTTCGGTGGAGTCCATCAATGCGTTTGTTGATGTTGAAAAGAGGTTAGCTATGTTTCCAGGAACGTTAGATACGGTGGCCATATAGTTTCCTGTGAAGGGATCCAATATGTCGTAGTTTCCGGTTGAGGGATTGTACACCCACAGGAGCGCTTGAGAGCCGAATTCCTCAACTGTGTGGAATGTGATCACTTGACCGTAAACCAATGTGTCAGTGGTATTCTTTACCCATAACGTTTGTCCGTTGAAGAGGTCGACTGCAACTATGCCTGCGTAGTCGGTTTGAGCGGGGTACCAGCTGTAGAAAAGAATTCCATCCAGAATTATCGGTTCAAAGGTGTGGTAGAGTGGTGAGTTTGCTGCAAATGAGCTCATTTCGTTAGCCGGGGTTTCGCCGCCTGGTTGGCCTCCGGTTGTGATTAGTTTTGTCCAAAGTATGTGCGCTGTTGTTGGTGCGGTACTGTAGGGTTGGAAGTTGTTTCCTGAGCCGTCGTATCCGCCTGTGTTGTCGAATCCTGGTCTTCCCATACCATACCAGTTTCCGCCGACTGATTGGGCCCAGTAATAGTTTGATGCGTATATTGGTGTTGTCCAGTAGCTCGTTGGAAGAGGTGTATTAGGGAAGTATGATATCGGGGTTTGTTGCACGACAATTGTGACTGGTGGGCTCGTTGAGGAATCCACATTATAGGTTATTCCGGTCGTTTGATCCGTTCCTAATGATTGTCCAGGAAACACCGCTTGGAATGTGTAGTTTCCTACGACTGTGGGCACCCAGCTAATTGCTGGGACGCCTCCCGTGGTGTCTGTTGTGTACGGGCCGAGGGTCATGTTGGTTCCGTCTGGTTTAATGACGTTGACTTTCAGGTTTGTGAGTGCTGCTCCAGCATTGATGAAATTGTTGTAGTTAAGTAATGTTACTGGTTTGGTGAAGAAGAGTGTTATGTACACTGTTTGGCCTACGCCGACGGGGCTAGGTGATGCGTTGACGTATAGAAAGGTTGGAAGGTTTACAGGTGCCGTTGTGGCAGATGTTTGTGCAATCATCATTGTCATTGGGGCTGTTAATACTATCATAAGAGCTAAAGCGATTAAACGATTTTTTGTTTGCATTTTTTGTTTTCTCCTTTTGTACCGTGAAGTCGGATTTATCGAGAAATTGTTTTAAGCGTTTGCAAGAAGTGCCTCTTGCGACAGAAAACATGCAGGAATAACGAATCAACTAACCAATTGCTTTCTACTGCAAGGCAGAAACTATTGAACTTTTGTCAGATCAATCGAAAACCAAAGTAAAACCTGAGCATATGTTGATGACGACTTGACACTAATACAGTTCCTTAATGCTACGACCGCGGCGTAATGGATTACGAGGATGAGTTCGCTCAACAATTCAAGACTTTGAGCGCTAAAGCGGAGTTGAAGGTTGACAAAACCAGAAAAAATTTGGCGATCACGAACACGAAATCTTTTAGGAGCCATTTTTTACCGGGGCAATTTTCATTAATTGTAGTTGTGATTTTATGGAAAATAAACAGACTAGCGTCTATGTTGAAGATCAGGACAAAGCACTCAAGTTCTATACTGAAGTTTTGGGGTTCGTTAAAAAACTAGATATTACCGCCGGAAAATATCGGTGGTTAACGGTTGTCTCTCCCGAAAACCAAAATGGAGTACAGCTGGTTCTTGAGCCAAATGACCACCCGCCGCGAAAGCCTATCAGGAAGCTCTTTTTAAGCAAGGTGTTCGCGCAACATCCTTCTTTGTGGAAGACGTTCAAAAGGAGCATGCAAGGTTGAAGAAGCTTGGTGTTAAATTTACATTGGAGCCAACAAAGGTTACTGGATCAACCATAGCAGTACTTGATGATACCTGCGGCAATCTTACACAGATAACACAATTACAAAACTAAAGAAGCGACTAAACTTCAAAAGAAATATTTTACTGTGATGTGATGACCAAGGGGCCACTTAGATTCGTATTAATACCTTGGAACGGATCGCAAACGTCTTAAGGTCGTCTCACTAAGACAGTCACGGAGTGGAAGACTGTGGCTGAGGATGGGAAGGAAGCTGAGAAAGCGCAATTTTGTGAATACGCCAAAGCCGAGACCGGTTTAGGCGAATTCGAGTTAAGTGTTCGTGAATGCGGTGGTTCAACCTGTGCTTACTCTATTTTTTCTGATCCCACGATCTACGGAAAATGCCCTCAACGCCTAAAATACCAAAAAGAAGGCGGACCTGTGACTCAACCTGAACCGAAAAAGGTTTTCGTCCGCGTCCACTCTAAACACGAGTCAGTCCCCAAATTCACCGGTATCAGCTGCAACGGCTGCCAATTCAAAGCAAGCTCTTACTGCTGGGGGCAATGCACAATGAACGTGTGGAAGAGAAAACCCGACTGGTAAGCTTCGACTAAACGCCCTTTCAAGATGGTTTGAAGGCATATTTGGAACAAAAAATGTCCTGCTACCCTAAACTTCAATGCTTGCATTTAGGCACTGCCATTTAATACGGTGTATGGCTAACTGCAGTTTAGCTGTACGCGCTCCTAAAGACCCGACATATCTTCATAGGCTAATCGGCCTGTGGCATGTCGATTATGGACGCCTAAAAAGAAGTCGCAGAGATTGTAGGAAAACCATGAAAGAGCAACAAGTAGTAATCCAATTTTGCAAAGCCTTTCCGTCGTCTTAGCCTGCGCCATTTTTTGTCAACCCGATAAAAACAGGTCTGCAGATTGCGTTGCCTTAGCATATTGAATTTGTCAACATCCGGGTTTGGAATAAAGTGACCAATTTTCCAGTTTTTGCGTTAAGGACACAGTTCCAATCTACAGTTCCTTCGGTTGAGCCCTAAGCTTTCTGGATGTTCGATGCTGCTTGAGTCCTTCTGGCGGGTTTTAGAGAAAATGTAATGTGGTTTTTGGATTCTAATCTTTCCAGCAGCAATCCGATCTTTCTATTTTGGTTTCTTGAAGTTCAACTTTTCCGTCTTTGATTACTATGGCGTTCACTTTGCCGAAAAACTCTGTGTAGCCAATCACTTTACTTTGGGTCATACTTACTTCAACAAACCTTCAGTCTTGGGTCTTTCAGATTTCTTTTTTCCCTTGATTCTTCTATTCAACCGTACGTCAGATTTAAGAATTATCTTCATGCTAAAAGTAGTTGCTTTCTTTCCCTTTGCATTAAAAAAATGTTTGAAAGATGTGGATGTAAAGGCACAGTCACGTATCTTTAAGGATTATTTTGCGGTTGGTTTCTTGTTGAAGCCGAAAATTACCGTGAAAAAGAAATCGGCTTCTATGGAAAAGGAACTTGCTTTTCGCGTTGCAACAAAGTTGTTTTGGTATCTTGATTGGGAATAAGATATCTTTTTTAGAGCATTTCTAGATTAAAATAGAGATTTCTATAGAATTTTAGAGTTTTGTAGAGATTTTGGGAAATTTTAAGAGATTTAAGGCCTAAATCTGCAGAGGATTCAAGCTCTTTTGCAAAAAAAGCAACCCAAAATACAAAGAGCAAACGCGCTAAAATTTCCATAATTTGTTGAAAGACACAAAAAAGAAAAAAGTTGATTCAGCTATCTAGCGAAACTAGATAGTTAGCTTTCTTCTTGGGGTAGCCAGACTCTGCGCATGTAGTCCCTTGCGTACCGGGGATTATAGGCGAGCAGTTCTTTGCTTCTCAGTAGCCTGCGGTCTAGGCGATCTAAGGCGACGCGGAACGTGGGTTCGATGCCCCAACCCTCTGAAGCGCTGAAAAACGTGCCCCGAACAGTTCGGAATTGGAGGCGACAATGGATCATCGGTGTGCCCCTCAGGTTCGTGTTGCCGTGGCTCTTCATGTAGACGAAGAGTGTGCCCCGCTGGAAGGCTTCTTCATATTTGTGGGTGAAGGAGTCGAATTCATCCATCATGAATGCCTGCTGCTCAGGGGTGATATCGATCTCTTTAGTAGCGAACTGCACCGACAATTTGCGTTCAGCAGTTTCCAGCTGGCTGATTGGCTCAAGAAAATCAAGCTTCGTCACAACACCGACTAAACGGTCGTTTGAGGTGACTGCCAAGCAGGAAACGTCGTCGGCATTCATCATCTTCTCAGCAGCGCGAAGGGTCATCTGGGGACCAACACTGACCACGGGCTTGTGCAGTATGCCTTTAGCTGGAATACTCAAAGTTTCAATCTTCTCTCCAACAATGTCACCCGTTGTTTGACGCCTCTGCGGCCAGTAGATGCTTTCCAAAATATCCTCAATGCTGATCATGCCCACCAATTTTCCAGCGTCCAGGATTGGAACATGCGAAATGCCGTACTCTCGCATCACGCTAAGAACTGCTCCAACCGAGCGATCGGCTTCAAGAGTGTGCGGCGCTCGAGTCATAATTGTTTCTATTTTGGTGTTTCCCCACTCTTGCATTACTGCCGCATGAATAATGTGGTCTTCAGTTATGAAACCTAAAAGTTTGCTTTTTTCAAAAACAGGAAGCTCTCTTAATCCACTTTCTATCATCAACTTCGCCGTTTTGCTAAGTGAAAAATCAAGATTTACCGGCGGAGCACTCTTCATCAGCGTCTTGACTTTAGTGGCGTTGAGGTCGAGTCTGGATCTTAAGATCGCGCGGTGAGTAATCATGCCTTCATATTTTCCTTTATCGTTTAATACAGCTAAGACAGGAAGCATTCCCTTTTCAAAAGCTTCTAAGCATCTGGAAAGAGTATCATTTTCTTGAACGCTTCGAAATTCTTTTGAACATACATCTACAGCAGAAATTGAGCTTGCCATAATAATCCCTTCTGTTAAAGAGTAAAAGCGCCATATAACCCGCAAGAAGCAGGTTTTGCACTTTTAGTTTAAAGATTTCCTCCTTGAGAAGTCATGTTTGTAATATTCTTCTTGTAATATAAAAACCAGACTGTTCTCAAGTTTTAATTGATTGCTCCACCAGATTACTGACGGTTCATGAGGGGCTCGGCTGACTTTGGTCCGCTTTTATTGGAGGTGAATGAATGTTAAAGAAAAAAAGAAGCTAAGGACGCCCGAAGAAATAAGTTGCTGCCGGATGCTTTTTTTGTTTGTGCGGTTGGCTGTAAAAATGGGGGGAAGGTTGGCGTTTTTTTGTTTAGTGCTTAAGATTAAATATATTCAGTTACTGAATAATTCAGTTATTGAATATGATTTAGGTTCATTGACCGAAAAGCAGAACTCGACGAGTTAAACAATCTTTACAGGCTTTCACAAAACAAGCTGTTTGTAGTCGCTGTTTATGGTCTTCGCCGAGTCGGAAAAACTCGGCTTCTGCTCAAGTTCCTGTTCTTTTTACCGTAGAAAAGATGGGTTTATTCAAGCAATATTTATATCAAAAGCGTTGCAATTTCTTCCAATTAAACTGTTAGTCGCCGTGAATGGCCTGTTCAGTGCGGTAGGGGAATCTTGGTGGATAAAGATGCCGTTTAAAACCGTAAAAAAAGATGCGGCAGATGCCTTAACCATAGAATGGGGTTTGCAGGTTAAAAATTACAAGTTAACCCTTGACAAAAAACGCTGCGTCTCCTGTCAAATATGCACTTTAGCCTGCCCTAAAGAGGCGATAACAACGCAAAAACAGCCTAAAACCGCCGGGGAAAAGACTAAGAACGCCAAAGTCGACGTTGACATCGCAAAATGCAATTTCTGTGGAATCTGCGACGTCACCTGTCCCTACGGCGCAATCAAGGTTACTTTGAATGGCAATCATGACCTTTCCATATTGGCTAAAGACAGCTTCCCGCAGCTGGTTCGGGACATCAAAGTTGATACTTCCCAATGCCCCAAAGAATGTGTCGAATGCGAAACCGCCTGTCCCCTTGGGTTGATAACGGTGTCTAAAGTTGGTTTTGACGGTAAACCCGTTGAAAACATGGCGGATTCATCGCCGAGTTTCAAAGAGCGAATTCAAGTTAACCTTGACTTTAAGAAGGATTACTGTCCAACTTGCAGAGTCTGCGAGTTCAAATGCAACCCAGGTGCGATAAAAGTCAAGAAAGCCTTTGAAGGAGTAATCGACATCGTTCAGGCGAAATGTCCCGAAGGCTGCACCGACTGCCTAGACGTTTGCCCTATCCCCGGCGCGTTAGCTCTGGAGGAAGACGAGAAAGTTCATACTAACGATTTATTCTGCACCTACTGCGGCGCATGCAAAAATGTTTGCCCCGTGCCTGAAGCGTTAGCGCTTAAACGAACAAAAATAAACCATACCCCAACTCATTCAGGCGCATGGAACAAATCTTTAGAAAGATTAACATCGCCCGTTGACGCCGTTAAAGAGTTGAAAGCTCAAGCTGGCGTGAACAGGCGCAAAGCAGTTTACAGAAGACTCAACTTAAAGGAGATAGTGAAATGAGCAATCTAGAAGCCCCAAAACAATCCGAAACTCAAAAACCAGAAGAACTGCGGATCGGCGTTTTCGTCTGCCACTGCGGCATGAACATCGCCGGCACAATTGATGTGCCTACAGTCGCCGAGTACGCGAGAACCATACCTGACGTCGTCTACGTGAAAGAAAACCGCTACACCTGCGCTGACCCGGGACAAGAGGAAATCAGGAAAGCAATAAAAGAATACAGATTGAACCGTGTCGTTGTAGCCGCTTGCAGCCCAAGGATGCATGAGCCAACATTTCGAAAAACTGTAAGTGAAGCAGGGCTAAATCCCTATGTATTTGAAATGGCGAACATACGTGAATTCGATTCGTGGTGCCATCCAAATGATCCAAAAGAAGCCACAGCAAAAGCAAAAGATATTGTAAGGATGGCTGTGGCCAAGTCGAGGTTGCTCAAGCCTCTTGAAACCATGGAGGTTCCTGTAACCAAAAACGCCTTGGTTATCGGAGGAGGCATTGCCGGAATCAACTCCGCTCTGGATTTGGCGAATATGGGGTTCGAAGTTTACCTTGTCGAGAAGAACACGAGCATAGGCGGACACATGGCGCAGCTCGACAAGACTTTTCCAACTTTGGATTGCAGCATATGAATTGAAGGACCTAGGATGGTGGAAGTACTGCGCCATCCTAAGGTCCAAGTAATAGCTAATGCGGACATCCTCAAAGTGGAGGGTTTCGTAGGCAATTTCAGAGTTAAGGTTCGCAAGAACCCCAGATATGTCATAGCCGAAAAATGTACTGGTTGCGGAGAATGCAAAGACGCATGCCCAATAGATTATCCTAACGAGTGGGATATGAACTTAGGCGTAAGAAAAGCCATCTCCATTCCGTTTGATCAAGCAGTGCCTCTCATCTACTCGATAAACAGAGATTACTGCATAGAGTGCTTCAAATGCATAGACGCCTGCGGTGAACGTGAAGCCATCAACTTTAACCAGGAGCCGGAAGAAGTTGAATTGGAAGTTGGAGCAATCATTGTTACAACTGGCTGTGACATTTATCTGCCATATGAGGATGCTAGGTACGGCTATGGAAAGTACGATAATGTAATCACAGCTTTGGAGTTTGAGCGGCTCATCACAGCAGGCGGCCCAACAGCCGGACACGTAGTCCGCACATCCGATGGAAAAACACCGAAAAGCGTCGCCATCATTCAATGCGTCGGTTCAAGGGACATAAACAAGTACGAGTACTGTTCAGGTTTCTGCTGCATGTATGGCCTCAAAGAAGCCATCCTTCTCAAAGAACACTACCATGATGAAGTCGAAGTCTACATTTTCTACATCGATATACGCACCCCAGCCAAAGGATACGAAGAATTCTATCGAAGAGCCCGCGAAAAAGGAATAATCTTCATCAGAGGAAAGCCGTCCCAAATAATGGAAGACCCCCAGACCAAAAACTTGGTTGTCCGAGCTGAGGACTCGACGCTCGGCCTGCCTATCGAAGTCGAAGCGGAAATGGTTGTGTTAAGCACGGCCGCCATACCGAGCAAGGGAGCTGAAGAATTGGCCAACATCCTCCACATAACGCGGGGACCAGACGGATTCTTCATGGAAAGCCACCCGAAACTCAAACCAATGGACACACCCATGGACGGAGTATTCCTAGCAGGTGCTTGCCAAGGACCAAAGGACATACCCTACAGCGTAGCCCAAGGAAGCGGCGCGGCAGCAAGAGCAGCAACCATCCTTTCCCAGCCGATATGGAAGATAGAACCGATTGTCGCGATAGTTGACGCCGCCAAATGCAGAAACGTGAAATCCAAGTGTGGAGTGTGCGCGAAAGGTTGCCCGTTTGGAGCCATAAGTGCAGCTGAGGGGCAACCAGCCAAGGTTAATGCCGCCCAATGCCATGGTTGCGGAACATGCGCTGCTGAATGCCCACAAGATGCCATAACTCAGATGCACTTTACGGATGAACAAATACTTTCACAAATCAGAGCTGCTCTAGAAAAGGATCCTGACGACAAAATACTGACGTTTATGTGTAACTGGTGAGGTTACGCCGGCGCGGACCGAGCGGGGACGAGCCGGCTTGAATACCCCCCTACGACACGAGCAATAAGGGTAATGTGTACTGGGCGGGTAGATCGAGACTTCGTAATGGAGGCATTTAGGCTGGGAGCCGGAGGGGTACTTATTACCGCCTGCCATCTTCCCAACGACTGCCACTACATCTCTGGGAACGTAAGGATGAAAGCGCGCATGGACGCCTTGGCTGGCATGCTTCAAAAGCTTGGGTTGAGCCCACAAAGATTCAGGGTTGATTACGTTTCATCAGCTGAAGGAGAGAAATTTGTCCATATAGTCAAAGAAATGAACGACCAAATGAAGGCACTGGGAAAGGAAAAGATACTAGCGGAAAACGCAAAGCTTCGTCCAACCTTAGAGAACATGCTTAAACGCAAAACAGCAGCCCCAGCCCCTGCGGCTAAACCCGTCGACCAAGCAGTTGCCAAGTAAGCAAAGAATTCGTTCTTTGAGCCGTTGCGGTTATGCGCGGGCATATCCTGGCCTGGCGCGTGCCACTTGACGTATGACTGCCAAATGCCAGTGGTAACAATAAGATGAAAACTCAGGAAGATGCGTTAATGGACATGTGAAGAGGCCTCGAACGAGTCCGCGTGGTTCAGAGCGGAATATGTTTATTTTGCCGAGTGAATACAGAAATCGCACTCTTGAGCCAGCGAAGACGAGACAAATTATTCAACTCTTGAAGGCATCAGTTGAGGGCGTCCCACAGCTAGGTGGTCCTAGCATCGGACTTCAAATCCGGTGAGCCCGCAAGGTCTCGGGGTCCGATTCCCCTTGGACGCCGCCACTATGCCACAGTTTTCAAAACAGTGTCTAACCTCTTTGCTGCTAGGATGATTTCGTTTTTTTGTATTCCTATGCTGGCGTCGAAGTTGATGTAGGCTGAGACATACTGTGGGCAGCACACTCCGAAATCATTTTTTTCCAGCGCTCTCGCACCGTTGACCCTTGCCGCGTACAAGGCCTGGCCTATTTTCTTCGCGTCCCTTCCATCTAGCGTCATAGCCACCGATATTGGATTGTAAACATTCAGTATATGCTGCGAATGCCTCTCTGCAACCTCCTTGAGGGATGATTCAAGGAACTTTCGGTTTTCTTCTTGCTGGGTTCTCAGCTTCTCATAGCCTTCTAACCCTATCGACAGAACGGCTGCAAGGAATTGCACTATGGGAGCGGCTGTTGCCCTCCCTGCATAGGTTTCAGACACCGCGTCCAAAAATTCTTCATTGGGCGAAGCGACTATGGCTCCTCCGACTGGGGTGAGGAAATTCTTGTCTGTGCTCTGGATTATCGCATCCACACGTCCTGCGTCAGCTGCGCCTCTTACGAGCTTCATGATCTCGCGGCTTTGCACTCCGAAGGCGTTGTTTATGATATGCGGCACTTTTTTCTCCTCCGCGATCTTTGCAATTTCTTTGATTTTATCTGGTTCTCTAGGTGAAAAAAACGTGGTCGTTGACAGAATCGCCGCCGTATTTTCATTAACTGCTTTTTCTATCTCTTTCGCGGGAACGTTTACTGCTTCGCCGCAAACTTCTCCTTGAACTATTCTTTCTTTGAGACCTGCAAGGTGAATCGCCTTCAGTGGAGTCTTAAGGTCAACCTGTGGGAAAACGACCTCTTTTCCCCCAGTTTGGTTTCTTGCGGCGCACAAGGCAAGAGCAAGCGTCATTCCCGTTGCAACAGGAAGAACTGCTGCCTTCTTGACGTTTGGCGCCCCGAACCTTTTCATGGCGTCAGTTGCCAACTTGTTAGCGAAGTAGTACATGAGGGATGCGCCTGCCGCCTTAGGCTGGGCTTCTGTTAAGTCGCCTGACCTTCCTACTCCATGGTGAAATCCAGATGCCAGCTTAGAAACTGCTGGAGATGCAACTCTGCCCTCTCTTTCGCCTAGAAAAACTGCTTTGTTGTCCTTGTCCGAATCCATTGCAGCCAGCAAATTCAGTAATGCTTCGATTTGGCTGTCTATCCACCCTTCTTGAGGTATTCTTCTTTGCTCGAAAAGCAGTTTAATCGGCTCTGACTCTGTGCCAAGCACTGTCAGGCCCCGCTCAAGTATGCTCTTGGGGATTGTGTCCTTTAGCTTATCAAACGGTAACATAGGACATACCTTTAGCCCTGTCGGGCTCCCGAGTTGTCTTTCCCAGTATATAAATTGTTAGTTAGAGAGCTCCGTTAACTCTTCGGTTTTGGAGATAAGTGTTAAATGACTAATGGTGAGTTGATTGTTTTGTGCAAGTCTTTAAATCTGTTTCTCAGAATTACTTTCCTTCACCCGTAACGCTCGGTCTTTTAGAAGAATTTAGGAAAATGCTGAATGACTGCATACGCATTGGTTTAGCAGAAAAGGTCACATCCAAGCAGTCGCTCACTAAAAGGGTGTACAGTCAGCTTGCAAGATACAAAGTTCCAACGTATTATCGCCTTTCAGCCATAAGCAAAGCAGTCGGAGTCATCAGCAACTACCACAAAACCCTCAAAAAACATCCACATGCAAAGAAGCCATTTGCAGCAAAAAAGACTCTTACGGACTGCTACGGCTTTAGAATCAGGGAGTCAAACTTGAGAATTGTTGGCAGATGCAACAAAGGCACATACATCAAACTTAACAGTCACACGTTACGGTCGATTTCAGGATACGACGTGAAATCTGTTACTTTGACGACTTGCAAACTCGCCATAGCTTTCTCGAAAAAGACAAGTATAACAGACGTAGCGGGATCTAATTGGCTTAGACCGCAACCTCGACAACGCAACTACCGCAACTTTAGATGGCAAAACAGCTATCTATGATTTATCAACAGCAACCAAAACCAAAGCCCTCTACCGAGAAGTCAAATCACACTTCAAACGCAACGATGTACGTGTGGCAAAACGAATTCAACAGAAATACGGCAGAAAGCAATGCGACAAGGTTCAACCAATCCTTCACAAAGTAAGCAAACAAATAGTGCAACAAGCCAAAGCCGAACATTTAGGCATAGTCATGGAAGACCTCCAAGGCATAAGGAAGCTTTACCGAAAAGGCAATGGACAAAGCAAAAACTACCGTAGTCGACTCAACAGTTGGAGCTTCTATGAATTGCAACGGCAAATCGAGTACAAAGCCGCTTGGGAAGGTATCCAAACAGTTTATGTTCATGCTGCAAAGACATCTTCACTCTGTTCAATATGTGGTTCATCTATAACCGAATGTACAGAGAGAAAAGTCTATTGTCACAAATGCAACAAAATCCTTGACAGGGACGAGAATGCAGCGTTGAACATTGTTAATGCAGGGCTGAGGTTCAGCCTAAAGGGGGAAACATGTGAAGCGATGAAACGGAACGCTGAAAAGCTAATCCGTGAAGCAGATGTTTCTCAGTCAACTCAACACCCGACAATTAACACCTGTCGGCAACAACCCGAGAGTTAACAGAACCAGTTAGAGCATCTTGGAGCCAGACGCAACATGCTATTTTGGAAAGGAATGAAATAGCCAAGAGCTTGGAAAAGTGTAAATTAACTGTAAATCAAGACCTGCTTCTTGAGGCGCGCGCAGCGGTAGCTGAAATCCCTGTTACGTCGACCCTTGATAACACCTATCAGTTGCCAAATAATTTAATATGACCTCTTCTCAAACCAAGCTCTTTAATTTAGGGACAAATCAGCACGCTTCATTTTGATTTCTCAGGAAATCTTCGTTAGTACCTTTGGTTCGTTCCATTCTTCCCTGAGGATGGCATAAAGGCAGTCGTCTGTCCATTTTCCTCTGGTGAAGAAATTCTTTCTTGTCACTCCTTCTTTTTTGAAACCTGCTTTTTCTAATGTCTTCTGGGAAGCCAGATTGCGAGCATCTGTGCTTGCCTGGACACGTGGGGTGTCTTTCGACAGAAACAAGTAGTCGACAATAGTTCTGATAGCTTCTGTGCCATAGCCTTTCCTTCGTTCGCTCGGAACTAAAGCATAGCCGATTTCAAGTTGCTTACCAGCTGGATGCAGAACATAGAAATGAAATATCAATCCTATTTTGTTGCCGTCTTTTTTCTCTATAACGAAATACTTCATTTCATATTGATTCTCAAGTTTTTGCTCT